>Ga0105047_10019358_pt1 | contig 10504 bp, 8 predicted proteins | sample MAT04_FD_78384 | JGI IMG/M metagenome (GOLD analysis project Ga0105047, IMG submission 78384) | Freshwater microbial communities from Lake Fryxell liftoff mats and glacier meltwater in Antarctica - MAT-04 (megahit assembly) | ecosystem: Environmental > Aquatic > Freshwater > Ice > Liftoff... | reverse complement strand
TGGCGGGCGTTGTTGAGGTAGTCGTATTCGCGGTAGGTGAAGCCGCTGTTGAGGACGACGTACTTCTTCGGGTTCAGCGGATTCGGGTAGATGCTCAGTGTCACCGTGTTGTCACCGAACTCGGCCAGCGGCAGCTTGTCGGCGATCTTCGCCAGGATCGCGTTGCTCTTCGGGTCGCCCCAAAGGATGAGGTTGTTGTTCGCGATGTCGTCTGCGGTCACGTCCTTGTCGGCCTTGATCGGGGCGTCGCCGCGGAACTGCTTGCGCCAATGCTCGGTGGCGTGCTTCATTTCTTGGGTCGTCCACTTGCCGATGGTGTCGTTGATCGGCTTCCCGGTGGGGGAGACCATGAGGAACGAATCCAGGAAGGCGTCGTCGATGGGACCTTGGAGGCCGTGGACTTTGGCGAGCGCAGTTTTGTCCTTCGGACGATCCGCGACGGCGCGGGTGTCGAGCGTCTGGGGGACAGGTTTGTCCAGCCTCTTAAACTCGGTCGGCACCGAACTCGCACCGACGAGTTTGCCGTTGAGTTCGAAGAACATGTAACTGTGCCAACTCTGCACGGTGAGTGTGGTCACTCCTTTCGTTGTGACTTTGATGATGCCACTCTTGTTCGGTTGCGATACATACGTGGCCGTCACTTCTGCAGGTTCCCAATGCTTTTCCAAGCCGGTGATCGTGATCCAGTCGCATTGGTTGTACCGCAGCGTATTCGTGACGAACTTGATCTCCTTGCGATCCGGGCCGACCGGCAACCCCTTCTCCACGATCGCGTCAATCCGCTTGTTAACTTCCTCCTTTGCGACCTTCTCGTAGTTGTGCCCGGCGCCGGGCCCGATGATGTGCGTCAGTTCCATGCCGAGCTTCTTCATCTCGCGGGCCATCACGTCGGCGGCCTGCTTCTGATTGTCCTTCTCGCCGCTGTAGGCCACCGTCGGGATGTTGAAGATGTTCTGCGCCACGTCGGTGCAGTTGTACATGCCCCAGAGCTTCTTCTCGTACCAAGTCGGCTCGACCTTCTCGTTCTGGAACACTTTGAGGAACTCCGGCGTTTCGCTGAACCCGGCCCCCGGTGCGGCGGCGCAGAATAGCGTCGGGTAGTGCACGGCGTACTGCCAGCAGGCCGCGCCGCCCATGCTGAAGCCGCGCGCCACGATCCGATTGTCGTCGATGCGGTAGTGACTCTTCACATGATCGAGACACTCGAATGAATCGATTTCGCCGGCCAATTTGTTCGCATTGCTGAAGCGGCCGAAGGGGTGGAGCACGATAGCCCCCTTCGGCGTGAACTCGCCCGGGTTCTTCGAGCGGTCGTTGATGAAGCTCGCCTCGACGACGTTCTCGTAACGGCCGTGCCACCAGAAGTCGAGCCGGTGCGGGGTCTTCGCGGCGAAGTCGTAGTCCTTCGGGATCACCAGCCCATAGGGTTGCACGCTGCCGTCGATTTTGGATTTGTACCCGCGGACGACGGTGCCCGTCGCGGTGGTCCACGGCGTCTTGCCGTCCTTCATCGCGGTCGCGCGCTCGAGGCCCAACTTCAACACGTTCTTGACCGTGCCGCCGGGCATGGCCCCTTTGCCGTCGAAGACTTCGTTGTAATCGAGCGCCCAGCGTACCGCCTTCTCGTAGATGAGCACATCAGGCAGCAGGTCATGTTGGCCGATGTCTTTGATCAGGCCTTGCAGTTCGGTCAGGCCCTTCTTCACTTCGTCCTTCACCGCGTCGGGAATGGTATTGCCAAGCGGTGGCACGGGGCGGACGCCGTCGACTTGATTGTCGGCGGGGCCGTCGGCGCGGGCGCCGCCGACGGCGAGGAGCGAAGCGAGCAGCAGGAACGGGCGGCGCATCGGGAACTCCGGGAGGGGTTGCGGTGTCTCGGAAACTGTACGCGAAGCGCGCGGCGGGGCCAATCGAGAAAGGCCCGCGGGGGCCGTCTCCGTAGAATGAGCGCATGTCCGACTTCGACGAACCCCGCGTCTTCTTGGCCGGCGCCGGGCCAGGCGACCCCGGCCTGATGACGCTCCGCACGGCCGAAGTGCTCGCCCGCGCCGACCTCGTGCTCTACGATCAACTGGTGCCGAAGCGATTGCTCGATTTCGCCCGCCCCGGCGCGGTGAAGCTCTGCGTGCGCGACTTGCCGGGCCACCACCCGGACAAATACCCGCACATCTACGACCGCATGCTCGAAGCGGCCCGCGAGGGGAAAGTCGTCGTGCGGTTGAAGGGGGGCGACCCGCTCATCTTCGGTCGGGGCGGCGAAGAAGCCGAAACCCTGCGCAACGCCGGTATCGCTTACGAGATCATCCCCGGCGTCACGGCGGCGCTCGCGGCGGCGGCCTACCTCGACGTGCCGCTGACGCACCGGGCCCACACGAGCGCGGTCGCGTTCATCACGGGACACGAGCTGCCGCAGAAGACGAACAACAAGCTCGATTGGGAAGTGCTCGCGAAATTCCCGGGCACGCTGGTCGTGTACATGGGGATTGCGCGGTTGCCGATCCTCGTGGCGGAATTGCTGAAGCACGGCCGCGATCCGGAGACGCCGACGCTGATCGTCGAGCGCGCCTCACTCGGCGAAATGCGCTCGGTGACGACGCGGCTGGCCGACCTCGAAGCGGTTCGCCGCGCGGCGGGGTTGGAAGCGCCGGGGCTCATCGTCATCGGCGAAGCCGTCCGGCACCGGCAACCAAGTTCGTGGTTCGAGCAGCGCCCGCTCTTCGGCCGGCGGGTGCTCGTGACCCGGCCGAAACTTCAAGCCGAGGCGATGGTCCGGCAGCTCGAAATCCTCGGGGCGGTGCCGTCGGTGCTGCCCGCCATCGAAATCCGCGACCCCGCCGATTGGACCCCGCTCGACGCCGCGCTCGACCGCCTCGCCGAGTTCGATTGGCTGATCTTCACCAGCGCCAACGGCGTGCAGGGGTTCTTCCAGCGCTTGCTGGGCCGCGGCGACCTGCGCCAACTCGGACGGATCAAGATCGCGGCCGTCGGCCCCAAGACGGCGGCGGCGTTACGCGGATACCATTTGAACCCCGACGAAGTGCCGAAGGATACGCATTCGTCGGAAGGATTGGTCGAAATCTTGGGGCCCGCCGTCGCCGGGAAGCGGGTGTTGCTGGCCCGAGCGAACCGGGGCAAGGAGACACTCCCCGTCGAGTTGTCCAAAGTCTGTTCGGTGGAAAGCGTCGTCGTGTATGAACAACACGATTCGCTGGACGCCGAGAGCGAAGCCTTCGCAGCTCTGCGTCGAGGAGAGATCGAATTCATCACGCTGAGCAGTTCCAACATCGCGCGGTCGCTGTTACGCTCCTTCGATGAGACCCTGCGCGGCCGGGTGCTCCGCGGGGACGTGAAGCTGATCGCGATCAGCAACGAGACCGCCGCGGCGATCCGGGAGTTCGACCTGCCCGTGGACGCTGTGGCGCCAGTGGCCAGCGGCGACGGATTGATCCGGGCGGTCATCGACCGGGCGAAGGCGGAGCCGAAAGGGACGGATTAGTCGCGGCATGATCACGGCGAGCGGCACGGCGTCAGCGTGCCGTGGAAGTGAACTGGAATAAGCCACCGTCAATCGGGTTTCACTTCCACGGCATGATCACGCCGTGCCGCTCGCCGTGATCCATCTGCAGTCGACAACTGAGCGGACCCCACGGCACGCTGACGCCGTGCCGCTCGCATTCACTTAACATCTCGCAGGGCGTTGAACCCCAAATAGCCGACGACGCCGCTGGCGAGGATGCCGAAGATGTCGGCGACGAGGAATGGACCGCCCCCTGCCTCACCCGAGAAGGGGACGCCGGCGACGAGATCCATCAGGAAGACGATCAGCATGATCGCCGCAGCCCCGAGCGCCGCGAAGCACATCCACTTTTCCATGGCCCAGCCTTTCCAACCCGAGGGCTGCCTGCAAGATTCCGCTCGACCGGCCCGGACACGCGGGGAAGGCCGGCACGCCGCGCGGGGCATGGGAATTTTGCGGTAGTATAGCGTTTGCCCTATCCGCCGCAACCGTCGGCACGGCATATTCCGACGGCGTTCGGCCGGGACGCACCGCGCCGCTGGCAGAACGGGAACAACTGGGCCGGCGCGGGCCGTTTCAGACGCCCGTGAGGCCCGAGGTGTAGTCACTGCTGATGGTGTGCATGTTGCCCGAGGTGTCGAGGTAGATCTTATCTTGCAAGATTTCTTCGAGTACCACGGCCATGCGGTCGGTCGTGCGCAGATCGACGAGCGGGTGCGCGCCGTTGTTGAGTTGCACCATCCGCTTCTGGATCAAAGTCGAGAGTTTGAAGCGCCCGCCGACTTTGTTGACGATCTCTTCTTCTTTCAATTGCTCGAGCACGATGCACTCCCCGTTGGTGGAAACCGACTGCCGATGATGCGTTCCAATTCCCGCGCCGCGGTCCCGACATCGGCGTTGACCAGTTCGTACTGGAATTCGCCGATGCGTGCCGATTCGCGCACCGCGCTTTCGAGCCGGCGCCGGATGGTCTCTTCGGGTTCGCCCCGCAACCGCAGGCGCGCGGCGAGGTCGTCGAACTCCGGCGGCCGTAAAAACACCGACACCAAGCCGTCCGGGCAGGCTTTTCGCACCTGATCGGCGCCCTGTACGTCAATGACCAAAATCACCGCCGTTCCCCCTTCGCGCGGGGGTCGCACTTCCGACAGCGGAGTGCCGTAGTAGTCCCGCCCGTGGACGACCGCGTGTTCGAGCATGGCCCCGGCCGCGATTCGGCTCTCGAATTCGCCCCGCGTCCAAAAGTAGTAATCGACCCCGTCGATTTCGGTCGGGCGCGGCGGCCGCGTGGTCGCCGTGATCGCCCGGCGGATCGGCAGAGTCGTCGTCGCGAGCAGCCGGTCCACAATCGTGGTTTTGCCGGCCCCGCTCGGGCCGGCGAGCACGATCAGCGGGGCGAGCCGCTCACTCGACATTTTGAATCAACTCCCGGATCTTCTCGAGCGCGGCTTTCATCTCGACCACCGCCCGCGAGATCGCCACATCCCCGGCCTTCGAGCCGAGGGTGTTGATCTCGCGTCCCATTTCCTGCACCACGAATTCCAACCGGCGACCGGCCCCGTCGTCCGCGCCTTGCGCCACCAACTCGGCGAACTGCTCGGCGTGGGCCGACAGACGCATGACTTCTTCGGAGACGTCGGTACGGTCGGCGAAAATCGCGATCTCGCGGATCAGATGATCCGGCTCGACGGCGATGCCCGCATCCCCGACCGCTTGGCGAACCCGCTCGACGATCCGCTTCCGGTAATTCGCCACGACGCCGGGGATCAGTTCTTTCACCCGGCCGAGGTCGGCCAAAATTCCGCCGTGGATCGCCATCAATTCCTCGGCCATCGCCCGACCTTCGCGCCTCCGCGACGCTTGCAAATTCTCGAGCGCCGCCGCCAGTACCCGATCCACCAGCGGCCACTCTTCGTCCGGAAGCGTTCCGCCGGTGCCGTGCTCGGGGGCGATACCGGGCAGGGCCAGTAAGCCGGTCGCCAAGTGCGGCAGCAACTCCCGCCTCGACGCGCTCAGGCAGGCGTCTTCGAGTTGGTCGAGGTACGATTCGAGCACGGCCGCATTCAACGCGGTCTTGGTGGCCGGGGTCGATCGCGTCGATCGGACATGAACGAGCACGCTGCCGCGGCGGATCGTTTTGCGGATCCGCTTTTCGAACTCGGCTTCCAATTGCGGGAATGGATCGCCGCCGCGCACGACGACTTTCAGGTGCCGATTGTTGACGGAGCGCACCTCGATGGTCAGCGTCGTATCGGGGCCGGACTCCCAGGCCTGCCCGAAACCCGTCATACTCAACAGCACAGGGTCACTCGGGGAGCTTGGGGTCGTCGCTCTGTTTGATGTTCTCGGCCGTCGCGTTCATGTTGCTCCCTTGCATCGTCTTGACGTTGATCATGATGATCAACACCCAAACGGCCGCGAGGTACAAGGTGATCTTGGTGAAGGCGTCGCCGGCCCGGCTGCCGAAAGGGCTGGAGCCGCCGGCTCCGCCGAAGGCCCCGGCCAAGCCGCCACCTTTGCCTTTTTGAATCAGGATCAGCAACCACATCACGAGGCTGAGGAACAGCAGGATGCCGTTGAGGGTGTAGTCGTACCAATCGAGTGAAAAGAGCGGCACAGCGGAGCCTCCGGCAACTGACGCAGGGCAGTGTCAAGCTGGTATCGTATCGCGCGGCACATTACCCGTCTAGAAGGGCGTTGAAATTTGAAAAAAGGGTGCATCGGCCGATTTCAGCGGTGTCGGGGGACGTTCGACTCCGGAAAATGATTTCACCGTGAACTTCGGCGTGGAATTACCGTCCCCGTTTCCACACCTTCCGCAGGCCTAAAACCCCCAATCCCAAGCCGGCGATGACCAGAGTCGCCGGTTCGGGGATTTGCTTGGGCGGCTCTTTAGGATCGGTCGGCGTTTTAGGTGGTGGCACTTCAAAAATCGTTTGCCGCGGCGTTGGCGACGGTGGGGTCTCGCCCGACCCCGGCCAGCCGGACCAATAGAAGGCTTGGGCCGAAGCCGGCGCGACGAGCAGAACGAGGGCCGCAATCCCGGCGAGCTTCATCCCACAGTTCCAGTTCAACAATCGGGCGAACATCACGCGGACTCCGCGGCCGGCGAAAATAATGGGCCGGTTTCATTCAAGTTCCACAACTCATGCCACGATGTCCGCCGTCCGTCAACCCAGATCGGGCCGAACCGGCAATCTGGGCAGACCTTGCCTGTTGTCATTATTGTCTGGTTTCGAGAAACCTTGACGGTCGCAGGGCCCGAATGCCGAAACCAAAACGGTGTTAATGCGCCGGGAAGAGGTATCGGGATGAAGCGCGTTCGAACGATTGCGGTGATCGCGCTCGGCTGGCTCGGAACCGCCGTTTCCGCCGACGACCCCGGCTGGAAAACGGCCGCGGTTCCGCCGGCGCCCGCCGTAGCGAAAGTGGTCGAAGTGCCGGCTCCGGTTCCACCGGCTTTGATTGCCCCCGATGCGGCATGGAAATCGGCTTCGCCGCCGAAGCCCGCCCCAAAGCTGGAACCGATCTTCTCAGGCGGATTGGAGCCGTTGCCGCCGCCGGTGGCGCTGCCGGCGAGCGAGCCCGAACCCCCCCCCGCCGGTCCGGTCGGCCCGCGCGTGCCCGGCGAAACACGCTTCCCGTCCGAATTGCCGCCTCTGCCAATGCCCAAAATCCCTTCGCCCGAACCGCTGCCGGCGCCGCGGGCTCTACCGATTCAGCCATCTTGGAATCCGCAGCCGATTTGCAACGACACCCCCGAGCCAACGCCGAGCGCGACGCTGAAACGCGCTTCGGCAACAACGCCCGCGGAAGCGGGAATTCCCGTGCGGCACGGGGTCTTCGGGTCGCAGCCGGTACGCTTGTCCAAAGACAATTATTTCCGCGATCTCTTCGGCCTCGATTTGCTCACCCACGACCCGAGGCCGGCCCTCTCGGGCGCGGGGCCGCCCGACGATAAATTGTTCGTCCAAGCCGAGTACCTGCTCTGGTGGGCAAACAACCCGAACATCCCCGTCTTGGCGACGACGAACTCGCTGGGTCAACCGGGGTTCCTCGGCCAGCCGGGGACGCGGAATCTGCTCGGGCCAGGAGCCTTCGGGCCGGGCTTGCGCGACGGCTTCCGCATCCGCGCCGGCGGTTGGCTCGACGATTGCGGCCAGCGCGGCCTCGACGGCAGTTTCTTTTTCCTCGGTCGCCGCAGCACGAGCCAAAGCTTCGATAGCGGCCAATTCCCCGTGATCACGCGGCCGTTCTTCGCGCCGAACTTAAACTCCGAATTCGGGGAAGTCGTCGCGCAGCCGAATCTCTCGGCGGGGCGGCTCGATGTGACGACCGACAGCTACCTTTGGGGGGCCGATTTGAATTACCGCCGTGCGATCATCCGGACGTGCGCCGGTGCGGTGGGGCTGTTCGCGGGGTACCGGCATTTGAACCTCACCGAGAGCCTGACCATCGCCGAATCGATCACCTCCACGGGGCGGCTGTCGCCCGATCCGGTCGGTACGAAGGTTTTCGTGCGGGATCGCTTCGAGACGCGCAATCAGTTCCACGGCGGTCAAGTCGGCGGGTTCTGGAGCCGGAAAGTCGGGCGTTTCGATGTCGACACCCGGGCCGGCGTGGCCCTCGGGACGACGTTCCAGACGGTCGACATCGACGGGATACAGCAGCGCACGCGGCCGGGCCAAGCGACGGAGAATTTCCGGGGTGGTCTGCTGGCGACGGGGCCAAACTTGGGTCGATTCACACAAAATCACTTCAGCGTCGTACCGGAGTTCACGGCGAACGTCGGATACCGCATCACGCCGAATTTGAGGTTGTACGTCGGGTACAATTTCCTGTATTGGTCTAATGTCGTGCGGTCCGGGGATCAAATCGACCGCGTGGTCGATGTGGCCCAAGTGCCGAATCCGCCAGCCGGTGTCGTCGCCAGCCCCAACCCCCGCCCCTTGCCCACTTTCCAGCAATCGGACTTCTGGGCCCACGGCATCCAATTCGGGCTGGAGTTGAGGTGGTAAGGTGTTGGCGATGGGCACTGCATCACCTCGCCGTATCACCTCGCCGTCGAATCGGACGCTAAAACGCGGCATGCTGATGCCGTGCCGAATGCCGAGTGATCGCCCGAATGCGCAAGTTGGCACCTGAATTGCATTCGCTCTGCATGGGCGATCTTTGCTCACCCCGCCTTGGAGTTTCCCCGTGACCCGCAACTTACGCCAATGGTTGGCCGGGCTCTCGCTGACGGCCCTCGCCGCCGGCGTGACCATCGCCCAACCGATCGAACGGCAACCCGTCCAGCAGCCCGCCAAAGACGACGGCGTGGAAGTGTTGGCGCGTGGCCCCGTCCACGAAGCGTTCGCTTCCACCGTTGAATATCCGACTGGCGGTGGCCCCGTGGTCGCCAAGGCTCCGCCCGACGCGATTGAAGAATTGCCGCCGGATCAAAAACCGGACGGCGACAACGTCCAGTGGATCCCCGGATACTGGGCTTACGACGACGACCGGACGGACTTCATCTGGATTAGCGGCTTCTGGCGTGTCGCCCCTCCCGGCCGCATTTGGGTTCCCGGAAGCTGGCGCGAAGTCCGCGGTGGCTACCAGTGGGTCAACGGATTCTGGAACGCGATCGTCCAGAAGCAGCGGCAAGCCGAAATCGAATACCTGCCTCAGCCCCCGGCGCTGCTCGAACTCGCCCCGTCGACCCCCGCCCCGACCGCGACGAGTTTCTACACTCCTGGCATCTGGATTTACAAATCCAACCGCTACGCCTGGCGGCCCGGCTATTGGGTGGAGCACCGCTCGAACTGGATCTGGGTCGGCGACCACTACCGCTGGACGCCGGTCGGGTACATCCACGTGGCGGGTTACTGGGACTACACCCCGGAAGATCGCGGGTTGCTCTTTGCCCCGGTCTATTTCCCCCGGAACGTCTACAACCGCCAGGCCTTCGTCTACACTCCCTCGTACGTGGTGTCCACGCCCCACTTCTTCGGTGCGCTCTTCGTGCGCCGCGGGTATAGCAGCTATTACTTCGGCGACTACTTCGAACCGCGCTACGCCACCGCCGGTTACAACTCATGGAACGGGGTGCGTGGCACCGGCACCGGATTCGCCGTGACGATCTCCGTCGGACGCTCGGTCCCTTACGATCCATTCTGGAGCTATTACAGCGTCCAACACCGCGACGACGACCGCTGGGCGCAGAACATCAACGCGGGTTACGCCGGTCGGTACAACGGGGACATCGCGCGCCCGCCGCGGACGCTGGTCCAACAGACCACCATCGTGAACAACGTCACGAATGTGAACAACGTCAACAACGTCACGAACGTGACCAACGTCAACAACACGAACAACGTGATGCTGACGCAATTGAAGGACGTCCGCACGGTGAATACGAACGTCGCCTTGAAAGCGGTGCCGGCCGAAGAACGGGTGCGGGAACAGAAGCTGGCGAAGGAGATCACGAAGGTCTCGGTCGATCGCCGCAGACTGGAAACGGCGATGGTGGATAAAGGCCTGACGGTGCCGACCAAGGCCAACGAAGGAATTCGCACGGCCAAGCTCGACGTGCCGCAGGCCGCGACGGTCCGGGCCCAAGCCCCCGAAACGAGACAGCCACCGGCCAAGCCGACGATCGACATGAAGCCCGAGCCGAAGCAGGAGAAACCGAAGCAGACGCCGATCGTGTTCCCGCCATCGACCGCCGCCCCGGTCAAACCGGCCGTGCCAGCCGTGCCTCCGGGGACGACGCCCCCGTACATCAAACCGCTCAATCCGAAACCGCCGGTGACGATCCCGCCGGTGGTGCCCCCGGTCAAGCCTCCGGTGACGATCCCGCCCGTGGTGCCCCCGGTCAGACCGCCGGTGACGATTCCGCCGGTGGTGCCCCCGGTCAAACAGCCGGTGACGATTCCGCCCGTGGTGCCCCCGGTCAAACAGCCGGTGACGATTCCGCCCGTGGTGCCCCCGGTCAAACAGCCGGTGACG
>Ga0105047_10019354_pt1 | contig 10505 bp, 6 predicted proteins | sample MAT04_FD_78384 | JGI IMG/M metagenome (GOLD analysis project Ga0105047, IMG submission 78384) | Freshwater microbial communities from Lake Fryxell liftoff mats and glacier meltwater in Antarctica - MAT-04 (megahit assembly) | ecosystem: Environmental > Aquatic > Freshwater > Ice > Liftoff... | reverse complement strand
TGAGCGCTTATCGTTTGCGTCGTTTTATGATGGTGACTGGAGACCGGCGCTGTACGTCGTTCACTAACAGGAATAAAAACTGGCGGTGGTTGATGGTTAACGATTGGCGATATGATCAACGGCCAGGCTAGCATGATGACCACGGTAATGAAAAAGCAAATGTACGCGTTGAAATCGAAGATGGCAAAGCCGTTTGAGCGGTCATTACCAAACAGCAAGCCGTAGACCAGGTCGAAAACGAACCGAGACGGTGAAAAGAATATTCCAAACATTTAAGTCCTCGGTTCGCGTCTCAACCACTATCTTGCTATCCTAGCCTCTCCCCGTTGACATCTCTTTCTTCTTAACTCCCTCTTAACGAATTGCCAGCTTCAGCACAAGGCGAGCCATGTATGAATTTCTTCAAAAATTAAAATGCACCGTCGTAAAACGAGAGGACCAGAAAGCAGTCTATGAAGTGCTTATCTGTGGGGACGATGACAATATTAAAACTACTCTTGTCTGCAAAGAACCGCTGGAGCCAGGTAATGAAGTTCTAGGCCTTTTTGGTGGCCATGTAAGATGGTGAGTATGTTCTCGCAATGACCTTGAAACGCCAACAGCGGTGCCGCTTGCTGTTGCTAGTGGCGACGGCGCAACAAGTTTAGTAGCGGGCGACGCTGCCAATTGCCTTCGCGTGGCGACTGACAGAAAGATTGGCAGTTGCTTTGTTTTGCTGCGTTGCAAGCGCGGGCTTCACCTGAAAAGGTACTTGAAACAGATCTTTCGATCTTATGGCAGCCATTAGTTTTCGGCTGCTCTTCGATGAAAGCTACAGCCTCAGCTTCAGGCTTAGATTCAAGTTTGAAATCACCGGCATTACGGGCGGTGCCTGCTGCAGCAAAGCGTGATTGATCAGCTAGGCTCTCTTCTAGATTAGCTCCCCAATGAGTGCTAGTTACTTTTTCAGGAACCGGCTTGCCATTGGCATCGGCTTTGAGAGTTTGCACGCTGGTAAATGAATAGTTGATTGGCTGTCCGTCACAGTCTTTGAGGTTTTGGTCGACCCAGGCTTTCCAGTTCTTGGCTTGGTTGTCTGCTGGATTTTTTGCTAGTCTCTCATCCAACTTGTCTTTGTTGACTACCACAAATTTGAGATCAGGATGTTGTGCTTGCAGCTGCGGCAGTTTTTCTAGAAGTTCTTTAGAGCCCGGTGTGTTTTCGCCAACGATAACCAGAGCTACGCCAGTTTTGTCTTTGCCTGCAGCGTTGTAGGCTTCAGAAATATTTTCGACAGTGTAGGCGCCAGTATTCTTTATAGTTCGTTCGAAGGCTGTGAGTGGAATTTCTTCAACTTTAGGAACTTCTGTACTCTTTTCGTCTACTTTTTTCTCTTCTACTCTCTTCTCTTGTTCCTGTGAATTTGCCGTTTCTTTTGGTGGCTCAGTTTTTGGTTCAACTTTTACTTCTGGTAATGGAAGAACTTTATTGCCGTCTTGACCTGGTTTCGCCTCTTTCTTGCTGGGATCCTTTATCCACTCTACGAGCTGTTTATACTGCTCATCAGATAAATCAGTTTTGAGTGCTGTTCCTGGTTTTAGAGTGTCTTCTAGAAGTCTGCGATCGCCTCCTTTTTGAAAGAAGTTCTTCTCTAGATCTCTGTAATTATTGTCGAACGGTCGACTATCTTGACCGGAGTTGCCTTGATGGCATTTCATTGTGCTGGTACCTTTGAAAAGAAGCTGGCGCTCTTTCATAAAGTCATGAGTGGGCTCAGTAGTGTCGGCCACTGTAATATCGTGTCTCTCCTTTTCGAATAGCGAAATGGCAGGAAGCGTAGCGGTGCTAGAAGCATTCTTATTGAAGCTTCTAGATTGCTGCGGAAGGTCATCTGCTATCTGCAAATATAGAGGATTGGCCGGAGCATCAGCGCCAGCAGCTTTGCCTTGATCTGTTCTTGCATCGCCTTGTGGTTGAGCCATTTCTTTAGTTCCATCGCAGTATGTTGTGTAGTTTGTAGCAGGGGTATTGCTACCTTACTCTGCGATAGTTGCAGGATTGTTGCAATGAGGAAGGAAAGTGCCAATCCTTATCTATACGGCGAGTGGCAAGGCCGTTTGTCAGCGATTCTACCAAAGGTGGGGAAAATACGAAGCTTCAGGGTTTTGGAGCAACAAGTCTGCAACATTTGGTGCCTAGTCTGAAGACGTGCACTTTTGCAGGTTATTTAGGTGCTAGCCGACTCTTTAACGACGTTTTTGATGCAACGTTTATTTCTCCGGGAGCTGACAAGACAATGAGCGAGAATTTTTCCTTTAGTGACAATGCGGCGCTAAGTGCTCCGGCAGCAGATTTTTCGTACGCAAGTTTTTCCGACACTTCGTTTGCGAATTCATCTTTGGTAGTGCCTGCAGTGGCAGAGAGTGTTGCTCTTAATCCTACTACAACCAGTATTGATTTCGCGCCGCTGGCTGGTTACGACGCCAGGCCCGCTGCCGCTGTTGATAGTCAATTCTTTAAATCAGAAAACGGTGCACAGTACCAAACTTCAGATAAGGTGCCAGCAGTTGCAGCCGATCGAGGAGTTCTTGCCAGCGGTGAGTCGCCCCGTATAAATGTAGCTCCGGCCAATGCTGAGAACGCCGGCAAGGCCGATATGTTGGTGGGCAAAGACGGCACTGTAACCCTGGCCCATGGTCTAGCTGGCAAGACATTGAAAGAGTACAACGTTCAAATCGAAGACGGTGCTGACGCCAAGCTGGCCGAGAAATCACTAAGTGATCTTGGTGCCATGATTAAGAATCAATCACCAGATGTAGTGCCACGATTAAATGTAATGAAGGGCGAAAATGGTCAAGACTTAGTTTCGTCTGAATTCAGAGATACCTTTAGAGACAAGTTTGAGACTTCACCGGTTGATACGACATTACCTGATGTTCAAGATAGCGGTGGTGGCGGTTGTGATGGCGGTGGCTGTGACGGCGGCGGTGGAGGTGGTGGAGGTGGAGGAGGTGGAGGAGGTGGCGGCTGCGACGGACGTGGAGGAGGCGGCGGCAATGACTTGCCAGAGACTAACGCCGACAACAGTACCGATAGCCGTAATGATGGTGGCACCGATACCTCTACTTTTGGCACAAGAGCCTTCAGCGAACTAGCCGGAAAACTGACTGACATGAATGCCGTCAACTATGGCAATTGGCTATCAAACAGCATGCCAGACGGCTTTATGGATGAGCTCGGACCACCACCATGGGATCCTAAGAAACTAGCTGCCTATCTTTCTAAGCATTCAAAAGAGATCAAAGACAAGATGGGCAAACGTGCTTCGGCACTGGACAAGCAAGGCGATAAAGAAGGCTCTAAAGCAATCAATGATTTTGCTGATAACTTCGAGAAAGTGACGCAAGATCCTGCTCGCCTAGATAAGTTTGCTTCTTCTATGGCTGATTTCACTGAAAGGGCTAGCAATGGCTCGGCTAATCCTAGCGATGTTCACGCCATGTTTGACAACAATGCTGGCCTTGAAGGTGCTATTCGTCGCTCGCAGATGCTGGAAGGAGCCAAGAAGTTCGACACCAGTTTAGGTGGAGAAGCCGACTTGACTAAGCTCAACGCTGAAAAGGCAGCAGTGCTGATTGCTGATTTGCAGCGCGCACCAGTTGCCAAAGTTAGACCTCTAGAAACATTCTCAGTTGTGCCACAGGTCGGTGGATAGTTAAATGGATACTCCGGCTATTTTAAGGCGCGACACTCCGCGTGATGGTGAGGACAAGGCTTCAGAAAAAGCAGTGCGCCAATTTTCATTAGTTGATCAAGCAGGTGTCAATCTGCTAAATCAACTAGATCGCATTGAGCACGGGGGCAAACTTCCTGATAGCTTTGATGGTGCCATTGAGATAAAGAAAATCAATGGTGCCAGCTTGGAGATGCACGACGGTCTTGTTTGTTCTATCAAGAACGGTGACAACGAGCTCGCTGTTTTGTATCAGAAACGTGATGGTAAGGTCGTTTTCAACAGCGTTGGCGAGCCCAAGATAGCAAAAATTATTGCTAGTGTCGGCAATGTTCCTGCAGAAATTGATGCTGCCGCTCTGGGCACTTCTTCTGGTCGAGTGAGAGTCATACAAAAGGGAGATGGTATCGGTTCTGTTGTAATTACTTCAGAAGATGGCCGTTGCACTTCTACTCTTCGCACCGATTTCTGTCGGGTGGAGCGAGAGAAAGTAGTTGTTTCCGGTCCTGGCATAGGTGGCACTGCTAGCGCGCTTGAGCAAGAGCGTGTGACAGCGATATTTAGACCGAACGGTGCGCGGGTTGACTACACATATGGCGATCCGACCAAGCCGATGCGCATGACTCAAGTAATTGAGAGATACACTACCTCGATGGGTACTGCCGTTACGCAATATAGCGACCGTATTGGCGACAGTGAGAAATTTGTCACGCACACAGAGGGCCTGAGTGATAAAGCAATGCCATCTTGGCGCACCGATGTCTCAGCCAAAGACAATGGTGAGCTAGCTTACCGCGAACTTAATGAGAAGTTCTTTGTTGGTCCACGTAATAGTGACGATGGGCACCCCTTCGATTTGCAAACAGCTAGAGAAGACTTTCTTCGCGTTGCTATTCAGCACAAAGTATTTCAAGGCAATGAGAACACTACGATGCAGTGGATCAATCGCTTTGAGCGCAGGACTGATGGCTTTAGTGCCAAAGGTTGGTTGGCGCCAAATGATTTGGAACTAGCTGATACCTACACAAATTTAAGCAGAATCTTTACTGATTCAGTGGCTGGTCGCGCCCGTGTTGTCGGTACCGATGAGCGTCGCCTGCTTGTGGAATGTGCTTTGAAGGAACTGGCTGAACCTAATAAATACATCAACCAAGGAAGTATCGGCACTTGCTCACTCAATTCACTTGAAAGCAACTTGGCTAATCGTCGCCCGCAAGAGTTGACCCGTTGGTTGAGAGAAGCCACTACCAAAGGCTATGTTACTTCTCGTGGTGTCAATAGTCGTGGCGAGCATATCAAGGTTCAGATGACTGAGAATCAACTCAACTACGAGCCTAGCTGGAACAGATCTTATTCCAATCAGATTTTTCAGTTTGCTTCTATCGCAGCACTGGGCTACCGCTCGAATGGCCGTGATTATGGTGGCACAACCAACCAGCAACTTGATTATGTTAGTCGCTTAGCCAGCGGCAAAAATATGGGCTTTTTAGATAATTGGACTGGCCGCGGTGCTCGTAAGTCAGACATTATTGATTCGCTAAAGAAGAGAGGCAGTGTCGCTTACATCGTTCCCGGCCACTGTATGGCGATTGATGACTACGATCCAAAAACCGATCGGTTCTATGTCAACAATTGGTGGAGCGGCCAAAGCGATGGTTGGCGAAGTGCTAGACAGCTTAGATTGCGCTAGTCACTACTCGCCTGGAGCTTTGGGCCCTCAAGTATCTGACTACCTTTCTCTTCGCTCATTTGAGAAATACTAGAATGTCCGCGCTTGATTCTGCACTTTGCACTACCGTACCCCAGAGCCAGATGGCTATAAGTGAAATCAAAAAGTACGAGCGTGTGCTTCGGCTGGCATTGCAGTCTTGTCCGCTTCGTACTCTTTTCTCAACTCGGGGTCTTTAGACAACGTCATCGCGTCACCGTCAAGCACCTGGAACAACATGTCACCGACCTGAAGCTGTATGTATGCGTGTGCAAGCGCCGGGCCCAAATCAGTGGTGCCGCGTTTTTTCGGGCGCTCGTATACGCACATATCAACGCCGCCATAAATGCGACCAGGTTGTTCCGCCAGAGTTGGTCGCGGATCTGTTTCAGGTAAATCTTTCAGCTATCTGGCCGTCTATCAATCATGTTTGGCGAGATGATGACCCGTGCCGCGCTTTGATCTAGCTTCAGGCGAAGGTGTGCTAAGTTGTCATGATCAGTCGGGATACCTTGTTCAGCTTCTCAATAGCAATTGGCAGATCTAAAGTTTCGATATGGCCGTTCTTTACTATTACCCTTCCATCTATAACTGTATAGTTTGCGTCATGTGGTGCACAAAAGACTAAAGATGCCACAGGGTCGACCATACTGCCGCCGGCAAAACCGACATGATTGGTATCGACTGAGAAAAAGTCAGCCCGCTTACCTATCTCAAGCGAACCGATATCGTCGCGGCCAAGAATAGCGGCACCACCAATAGTGGCCATTTCTAAGGTGTCGCGCGCAGACATCCATTGTTTCTTATCTTCAGGTGGCCCACCTGCATTTTGACTCAAGAGTGTGCGGGCAAGTAGCATAGCGTTCCTGGCTTCAGTGAGCAAATGTGAGCAGTCATTACTGGAAGCACCATCGACTCCTAAACCAACTCTAACGCCGGCGTCGCGACACTTTTTAATCGGTGCCATCCCGGAAGCGAGCCTCATGTTTGAAGACGGGCAATGAGCAATACCTGAGCCAGTCTTGGCATATTTTGCAATTTCCGCATCGTTAATGTGCACCGAATGGGCAAACCAAACATCCTTGCCTAACCAGCCTAATTTTTCCATGGCATCAACTGGTCTTAAACCATAGCGCTTCAAACAATAGCGTTCTTCATCAAGAGATTCAGCCAGGTGCGTGTGCAGTCCGCAATCATGTTTTCTCGCAAGTTTTGCCGATTCGATCATGAGATCATCGGTGACTGAAAAAGGCGAACAAGGAGCGAGCACGATGCGTGTCATTGCTCCAGCACTGATGTCGTGATAGCGGTCGATTACTCTTTGACAATCGCTCAATATTGCGCTTTCATTTTCGACACAGCTATCAGGCGGTAGGCCGCCTTTCGATTGACCAAGCGACATGCTGCCGCGAGAGGCGTGAAAGCGAATTCCCATTTCTCTAGCAACACCGATGGCGTCATCAATTTTGCATCCGTTAGGGAAAACATACTGATGGTCGAATACAGTTGTACAACCGGAGAGTGCCAGTTCAGCCAGACCAACTTGCACCGCTAGCATTTCTGACTCAGGGGTCATTCTTGCCCACATAGGATAGAGTACCTTGAGCCAGTTCCAGACATTACCGTCCTGGCAGGCCGGAGCTACGCGAGTGAGGTGCTGGTAGAGATGCTGGTGGGTATTAATCAGGCCGGGCAAAACTAGCTGGCCTTTCATGTCTAATTCCACTTCGGCCGATTTCGGCAACTTGTCGGAGCTGTCAACTTGCTTGATTAATCCGTCTTCAATGTACATGCCACCGTCTTTGATTTCGCGACGGTTTTTATCCATAGTAACAAGCACTAGGGCATTTTTAACAAGCATCGATTTTGCGCGGCGGGAGCCGCTAGATGTTGATGATTTTGCCCTTGCTTCTTGGCCGAGAGCCAATGTTGAAGCCGTTGCTGCCGCACCTGCTAAAAAAGATCGACGGGAAAGTCCGTCACTATTCTTTATTTCCGTAAACTTGTCCTTGTCAAAATTAGGTGACATCATTTCTCCTTAACAGATTTCCAAAAATTAGTCGATTGCCCTGAGCAACTGATCAAATCCAACATTACTCGAGCGCAGGGTTCCGCGCAGATCGTACAGCATAGCGATTCTGTTGTGAATCAACTTGATGTTCTCATCCCACCAGTGGTGTTTCTTTCCTTCAGCAGAAAGCTTCTCAATGTTCGACTCTTTTTTAACAGACATGGTGAGGATTTTCGATTCCGACCAATATCTGATCAGCTCTTCTCGTCTGGTCAGTTGGCTCACCGAAATCGGAGAAACTGTATTTAGATAATTCACCATAAGTGGTGAGAGATTGACGTATTCAGATTTTGCACCAAAGGCGGTGCTCAAGGCATTAGGTGAAGCTTTTTCTGGCCGCAAGCCGCCATGTCTTTCCACCAGAGCAGTGAGAGCGAGGCAAGATATCAAATAGCCGGAAACGATATTGAGGCGGTTGCCGGCGAGTACCACATTTTTGTTTTTCGAAAGACCCATTGAATCTGAGGTTACACCAAGAATGCCAATTTGGTAAAAGTTCAATATGTTTGTCAGCTGAATAGCCAGGTCTCGCTGCCGGCTCATGCGATCGACAACCTGTGACTCCTTCAATATTTCATAGCTGATCACACCGGCATCGGCATCAGTGTCAAGGAAACCTTGCAATACTTTTCTGGTTATGAGAATTTTGGCACTTTCATTGTTGGCACCAAGAGCATCATCAACTAAGCCTTCCACCCTCAGTAATTTAGCGGCAGCACCGGCAGATTTGCCCAACTTGATCGAATTGGCGCTACTTGTCTCGGCCACACTATTGTCTGGCCATCCTCTGACAAGTAAATCTCTTAATTCGCCGTCAAACTCTGAAAATTGTTCTCGCAGCGAGGTAAGCAAAGCTATGCGATTGACGACAAGATTAATGGTGTCCCATTTGGAGCCAGGCATACTGCCAAGCTTTGCTTGATTGTTAGACTTTTTAAGATCGACGCCTGCTGCAACTTGTTTTTTCCAAATCTCAAGCAAGCGGTGCCGTCTGGTGAGGCCGTCGTTTCTTTGAGGAGACTCGGAATTAAGAAAATTTTGTACCAGGGGAGAAAAAGCGGACGTTCTCAGCTCAAAAAAGTCGGCAAGTGAATTAGGTCCTCTTTCGTTTTTACGCCAACCACCGTGCGTGGCTAGAAGTGAAATCGTAGTGATGGCAATGCCTAAAGAATTGGAGACGATAAATAGCTCGTTGCCTGTTTTTCCGTGATGGCTTAGATATCTCTCGCCAGCACAGGCTCCCAGTACACCGCTCTGAATAAAGTTGGCCTCGTAAGTCTTTTGCAAGAACTTGCCGCGCCTTGCCGTCATTTGAGCAAGAACTACATCATATTGATAATTGAGTTCTTCTTGGCAGGCGTCACCAGCGGTGTGCATGTCGAGATAACCAGCGAGAATTGTTTCCATCAAAGTTATTTGCAATTCGGTTTTTCGCTCGCTGCCTGTATTAACCGAATTTAGTTCAGCCAGAAGCGGCTCCAGGTGAAGCAAGCGCGCTGCCTCATCGGCTCCGCCACCTAGTTTTGCCATTTTGAGGCCGGCAGATTGAGAATTTACTTCATGACCATTTCTCAGTTTGTTCAGTAAGTTAAGAAGGTCCTTGTCAAGACCCTGCACGGCAGTGTACATTGACCAGAGTAAAATAATGCGACTTTTCAAAACAAAGGGGCTCTTCGATTTGCCATCATCGATTCCAGCAAGAGTTTCTTTCTTCTCCAGGTCAGCTCGATAGCGCTGCTTCCAGATAGCGTTGAGAGCCTCTCTTCTGCTCACGGTGGTGCCCGGTGCGCAAGTCGCGAGATACTTGGTAATTAAAGGCGGTAAATTAGATCCATCTACTGGTTTTCCGTCGAGAAACGGTTCCAGAAAGGCTGGTGGAGCCATGTTTGAAACTCGATCGAATTTATTGTAAGCGATGTTGAGTACAGGAAGTAGCATCCCTAAACCGGCACCAATACAAGTTAAAGTCGCTGATTCTGTGAAACGATGATGAATGCGGAGAAAGGGCTCGATAGTATAAAGAACACCGAACTGCATGAAGTTGGCGACGTTGAAGAATTGATTAACAGTATCGCTTTTGCGTTGATGCTTGGCTGAAAGATCGTAGGCATAAGACATTTCCGTCTCAAGACGATTTTTGGCTTCTTCGACCTGTAAAATTGCCAGAAAAATTTTTCGCAAAACCAGCGCGCGATCGTGTCTCAGTTGTAGCCTATCCACGTCGGAATTCGGCATACTGCTTCCTGCCGCAAGGATTTGCTCTGCTTCTTGTCTGACGCCAATTAGATCTGCTGTTTGAAAGATTTCCGCATCGATTCTAATAAGAGGTGGATCATTTGGAATTACAGCCCCGGCACAGAGCGCAGGTTGCAAGAGCATGACACAAATAATTACGACGATTATTTTGTTAGTAAATTGAATGAGAAACCCTTTTTTCATTGAACAGGCCAGTGTGTCACAGATGAGTTTCACACTTTATCACAGGTTGAAGTATTGACTAGTACTTTCGCGCCCAGCTAGTCAATTGGATGAAATGGTTCCGGAGGGTTAATGGAGCCCCGTGACTTTGATCGATAATGAGGTCGAGTGCGTGGTTGCAGATAATGATAATGCTTACATTCGCATGATCACCATGTAAGCACCCTAGTGAAGAGTCTATCTGGTCATTCCTTGCTCTGCGGCTAGCTCCAGACTGCCATCTTCGCCATGGCGAATCGGCAGAAACTCTTCTTCAATAGAATCGTAAACAAAGACGTCACCGGTCTCTATATCGTAGACCCAGCCGTGAAGCTCGATCTCGCGCTTCATGATCTTGCGAGCAACACACGGCAGTGAGCGCACATTCTCCAATTGCATCAAAACGTTTTCTTGAACAATAACGCTGTGCTTTTCGTCGTGGTCTAAATCAGGATAGTGTTTCTCCACTACTTCTCTAGATTTAGAAGCGCCTGCCAACCACTTCTCAACGTTAGGCATGGCTGAAAGTATCTCAGGCTTGAGCACACCAGTCATAG
>Ga0105047_10019351_pt1 | contig 10507 bp, 10 predicted proteins | sample MAT04_FD_78384 | JGI IMG/M metagenome (GOLD analysis project Ga0105047, IMG submission 78384) | Freshwater microbial communities from Lake Fryxell liftoff mats and glacier meltwater in Antarctica - MAT-04 (megahit assembly) | ecosystem: Environmental > Aquatic > Freshwater > Ice > Liftoff... | reverse complement strand
TTGAAATCGCTGCTATACAAACGATGTCCACTCCAAGCGGACTAAGAAATAGAGCGGAATCGGTGATTGAAATCGCTGCTATACAAACGATGTCCACTCCAAGCGGACTAAGAAATAGAGCGGGTATTTCAGCCTGGTTTTGGATTAGTAAGGTGCATATTATGCACCTTTTTTTCTTGAGTCTGCGGAGGCAGACATCGTTTGACAAGAAGCGGTTTCAACCGCCGATCGATTTTAAGTCTGCGGAGGCAGACATCGTTTGACAAGAAGCGGTTTCAACCGCCGATCTTTTCGCAGCACGGGTCGATATTTCTTGCTTTTTTTCGGATTTTGTGCTACATTTTTGCCATTTTTCAGGCTGCAGACCAAATGTTTGTAGTGCGGACTTTAGTCCGCAACATCAGAGCGGACTTTAGTCCGCACTACGAACCCGTCGCGCGTGCGGTTAATCTAGCGGACACGATATGACTTTAAAATTACCAAATTATCCCGCAATCTGAGAAAATAGAAAAAGATTTTTTTATAGATAACCTTCAAACACTCAAAAATCAAGATGACTGATATTCAAACAGCGATCGATCCAGCAGAAAGCGACGCTTTGCTGCAAAAAGTCAAGGAGCAAAGAGCTCTCGAAACTTTCAATCCCAACGATAGCGAACTTATCAAAAAGATGGTCGAGTCTATGGGAGATTCGCGGGGAATGATGCGCCTGAATTTTGCCGAAACCCTCGGCTCAATTGGCAAACCAGCAACTCCCTTTTTGGTGGAAGCTCTAGCACAGCACCCCAACCCTGTCGTCCGCAGAGCAAGTGCTAAAACGCTGACTCTGATTGGCGATCCCGTCGCCCTTCCGGCGCTGTTAGAGGCTTTTTTGCACGATGATGATACTGTTGTCCACGGTTCGGCGGCGGCGGCCCTCGCTCAGTTGGGCGAACCGTCAGTGCCGCATTTGTTGGAAGTTTTAGCTTCGCCAAAACATTCTGAAAACACTAAAGGACACGCGGCTTGGGCTTTGGCGTTTATTGGCTCGAAGGCAAAAAAATATTTGTATCGGGAAATCGCGTCGGATTCGGTTGAGGTGCGGGCTGCTGTCGTAGGGGCGATCGCCAAAATCGCTCAAGAAGAACCAGAAGAAGCTGCGTTCAACCTGTTAGTTAATGCTCTCACAGACACAGCGGAAACCGTCCGCATCGAAGCAGCATCTGCTTTAGCAAATGCTGCTTATAAACCTGCAATTCCCAATTTGATAGAGTTGCTGCACCATGCGAATTGGGAAAGTAGAAAAGCGGCGGCTCTAGCTTTGATGAAAATTGGAACGAGCGAAAATCCGCCGGAGTTTTCTGTTCTTTTGGAACCGTTGGAAACTGCACTTGTTAATGAGTCGGAAGCGCCGGTGCGGCAGGTGATTCAGTTGGCGATTTCTCAGATTCACAAACAGTCTGAGGCTGATGATTGGGAATAGAGCGATCGCACGTGTGGTCAGAAACGGTGGTCAGAAACCGGGTTTTTTACAAAAATACGTGCTAAGACCTTCAATTTCGGCAAAAAACCCGGTTTCTTTAGTCTCTGTGCCTCCTGGACTAAAATTTTTAGAGCGATCGGTCTTGACATCTTCCTCACCCACGCTGAATACGACAAAGATAAATGGAAAAATGATGCTTACTTTTGATCGAGCTACTTATAGCAATTTGTTGGCAGAAATCGCTCCGAGGGCGATCGAATCTGAAGACGAATATGATCGCCTCCTAGCAGTAGCTGAGCGACTAACATTCGCGAAAAATCGCAGTCCAGAGAAAAGAGCTTTACACAAGTTTTTAGTGATGCTAATTGAGGTCTATGAGACTGAAAACTATCCGATGGATAAACCCGATCCTCACGAGATTCTGCAACACATCATGGAATCCAGTGGCCTCAGTCAAGCTGACTTGGTGGGCATCATGAAGTCGTCGAGCGGCGTGGTTTCTGAGGTTGTTAATGGCAAGCGGGCGATTAGTAAGGCACAAGCTAAGGCACTCGGCGATTATTTTAAAGTATCACCGAGTTTGTTTATCTAATTATGAATAAGGATGAAAAATGCGACGCTATTAAATAGGATAAGGTGCGTATTGCGCTGCAAGCTGGATTTCTTACTGTCTTAGAGGGAGGAGAGTTTGTCTAGTCGCGATTTCAAGAGACTGTTGGCAGAAAACTGAGGGAAAATCAGTAGAAAGTGCGATCGCCCGCTGGGATCGATCGACCAGACATACATATTGTTGCCCGTGAGCCGAGGATCAGCAACTCCCTCGCAGCTTCCCCCAGAAATCCTCCCAAGCAGTCTGGCTGGACGCTGGCGGGATCAAACACCCGGTTTAGGCCTCAAGCATCTCTCGGAGAAACCGCGTTTTTTGCGTAAATCCTCCCCTGGTAGGATGCCCCACGCCCTGTGTCCCACATAGCAGAATGTTACAGATTATTACTTTGTTTCTAATAAATGAGACTGGGAGGCCCGTTGTCTTTTATGTTCTAAATCGACTTGTTAAATAACAAGATTTTTACCTTTTATTCAGAAGGAGAGCTCAATGCTAGACGCATTTTCCAGAGCCGTAATCACGGCAGATGCCAAAACCGGTACTATTGGTGGCGCTGAACTTACTTCACTAAGAAGCTTTATTGCTGAAGGCAACAAGCGCTTGGATGCAGTAAACGCGATCGCTAGCAACGCTAGCTGCATAGTTTCTGATGCCATCGCCGGCATGATCTGCGAAAACCAAGGTTTGATTCAAGCCGGTGGCAATTGCTACCCGAACCGCCGCATGGCTGCTTGCTTGCGCGACGGCGAAATCATCCTGCGTTACGTCAGCTACGCTTTGTTGGCTGGTGATGCTTCCGTTTTGGACGATCGTTGCTTGAATGGCTTGAAAGAAACCTACATCGCTCTGGGCGTGCCTTCTGGCTCCTCAGTTCGTGCAGTTCAAATCATGAAAGCTAGCTCTGTTGCTCACATCAATAGCACCAACACAGAAGCTCAAGCTGGTAATCGCTTCCGCAAAATGGAAACCATCGATGGCGACTGCTCCTCTTTGGCATCTGAAGCTGCTAGCTACTTCGATCGCGTTGCTTCTGCTCTGAGCTAATTCAAGCAGACCAATAGTTACTGGCTCTGCGGCCAGTTGAATTGAAACAAACTGTCAAAAATCTATTTCTGGAGATCTCAGAACATGAAATCAGTAATCACCACAGTAGTTACGGCTGCTGATGCGGCGGGGCGTTTCCCCTCCTCTTCTGACTTGGAATCGGTTCAAGGAAGCATTCAACGCGCTGCTGCTCGTTTAGAAGCTGCTGAAAAGCTGGCTGCTGGAATCGACGCAGTTGCTAAAGAAGGCTACGATGCTTGCATCAAAAAATATCCTTACTTGAACAACGCTGGCGAAGCCAACGAAACTCAAGTCAAGAAAGACAAATGTATGCGCGACATCAAGCACTACCTGCGCTTGATCAACTACTGCTTGGTAGTTGGCGGCACCGGCCCTCTTGATGAATGGGGTATTGCTGGTCAACGCGAAGTTTACCGCGCCTTGAACTTGCCTACAGCTCCTTACGTTGCTGCTTTGGTGTACACTCGCGATCGCGCTTGCGCTCCTCGCGATATGTCTCCTCAAGCCTTGGTAGAGTTCCGCGCTCTCCTCGACTACACGATCAACTCTCTTTCCTAGAAAGCTCGATCGCTTAATTCACGGCTAGGTTGAACGTAAGTTCGATCGGTTGTGGGGGACTCTTGGGACGCTGCGAAAGCCTACATCGGGTTTAGTGTCGTGCTAAGAGTCCCTTAACTTTAAGAGTCATCAGTCATTAGTTATTAGTCATTAGTTATTAGTTATTAGTTATTAGTTATTAGTTATTAGTGATGAAAAGGCATTAAAAAATTTAATTCTTGTACCGGTGTTTTTGGTGTCGTGCTGTTAGTTATTGGTAATTGATAAATGGATAAACGTTTTTTTAATTTATTTAATCTGACAGAAGAACAGGCGATCGCCATTTTGGAAACGCCGGCCCAAAAATTAGATGACCCTTACGATCGCTACATTGCAGCTTCTCATTTAGTAAATTTTTCCACAGAAAAGTCGATCGCCGCCCTGATTGTAGCCGTGGAAAATACCGACGATGGGCTTGACAATCGCTCAGTTCGCCGCAAAGCAGCAGAAACCTTGGGGCGCTTAGAGGCAAAATCTGCACTCACATCTCTCCATGCTTGCTTGGGCGATGATGACTGTTACGTGGTAGAAAATGCAGTTTGGGCGATCGGCGAAATCGGCACCCAAAATCCCGATATCTTAGAAGATATTGCCAAATTGCTCGACAAACCAACTCAAAGCTATCGGGTAATCATCCACGCTTTAGCAAAATTAAATTACACAACAGCAATCTCGCGCCTCAACAAATTTGTAGAGGATAAAGATGGGATGATTCAAGGTGCGGCAATCACCACAATCTGCCGCTTTTCGGGAGATTACTCGCAAATGTCGCGCGTGGTAGAGTTGCTGCAAAGCAGCAATGTTAACGATCGCCGCAGCAGCATTCAAGATTTAATAGACAGCAAATATTACAAAGCAATTCCTGAGATTTCCCGCTGTCCCGTGTCTTTGGTGTTTCGCCTGCGGGCCGTGCGGATGCTGGCGAGTGTGGGGATTCCTGCAAAAGAGATTGCTTTTGCCGAAATTGAACCGATTCTCGATCGCATAATTGGCGATCGGCCCGACGACCTCGATTTAGTACACGAATACGACCAACTACCAAGCCTCGAATTTGCCATTAATGAACTCTACGAAACCGATTTCGGACGCTGTTATCTGGCAACCAAAACCATCCTAGAATCCTACAGAGATGAAGCACCGGATGCCTTACTAGCAACTTATGCAAAATCAGCATACAACGATTACGGCGCGCACTATCACGTCATGAAACTGCTGGGTTGGCTCAAGTACGCCCCAGCCTTCGATTTACTCATAGAAGCGCTGCACAATCGAGAACCGCAGTTTCAAAAATCCCGCGCCGCCGCAGCCTTCGCCCTCGGCGAAATCGGCGACAAACGCGCTATTGCTGAACTAAAAGTTTGTCTGGAAACTAGAATTTGGGATTTGAAATATGCTAGTTTGATGGCATTGGAAAAATTAGGAGACAAAAGCGGCTGTGAGATTTTGGCTGCCGATGAGGATTTGCTGCTGCGGGCAAAAGCAGCGAGTTTAAACGCGACTGCAGTAGTTTAATTAACCAGATTTCTGAGTTATCGGAATGATTGCTGACAGCGAGAAACCGGGTTTTTTTCTACTCGTTCTACTCGTTCCCAGTTAATTACGAATTATCAATTACCAATTATTAAGATTTAAGAATGCCGAAAGAAGAACTTTTCCAACAGCTAAAGCATCCAAATCCGCACCTGCGGAAACGCGCAATGAGCGAAATAGCTGAAACTCGCGACGAAACGACTATTGGGCAGTTGATGGGAATTTTGGATGAGGAAGATGTCGTTTATCGCCGATCGGCAGTGCAAGTTTTGGGGATAATCGGTAACGATGCTGTGCCGTTGCTGGTAGATTCTCTGCTCAATAGCAAGAATGCCACGATTCAGGCGAGTTGTGCAAAGGCATTAACGGCGATCGCTGTCAACTATCCCGATATAACTTTTCCAGAATTAGGATTGCAAGGGCTGCAAAAAGCACTAAGCGATCCGAATCCGGTAGTTTATATCTCTTCGGTAATGGCGCTGGGACAAATTGGCCCAGCGGCGTTGGATATCTTGATCGAGACGATCGAGAATACTGACAATATTGCCTTGGCTGTGACGATAACAGGTTCCTTGGCGACAATCGGAGGCACAAAAGCCCAGGAGGTTTTGGAGGCGGCGGCGGCTAATCCTGATGCCGATCCTTATATTCGTGAGTCTGCTGAAAGTGCTTTGTCTCGAATGAATCAGGTGACTAAGTGGAATTCCGGCGGTTAGTTGGATTGAATGGGCGATCGAGCATTTATATCAAATCCGGTTCGATCGAAATAATACCGCAGTGCTGTCCCCAGCGGACAGAACTGGGGAGCATCTGGTGTTTGCATTTATAGTGAGTGCGAGCTTAAGAGCTCGCGAGTACAATACGCGAGCGGGGACAGCACTATAATTAAAAAATGCTTTTTGCCAAACTGAGATGCTCCCCAGAAATGCACCCTCAGAAAATTATGATTCCGATGCAAACGGAAAGAATATCAGAGCTCGTCCCGTCGATTACCATAACAAAACGCTTCATTCGTCCAGAATTGTGCCCCCAAGTCCCCACTACGAAATGTAAAATGGTAGAAGATGTTAGCTTAAACTAACATTTTAAATTTTTCAAAAGGTAAAAAAATGGCTAATATAAATTTGCGCCGCCCCGAAAATATCAGCGGTAATTTTTATGTAGACAGTAGCTGCATAGACTGCGATACTTGTCGGTGGATGGCACCGGAAGTATTTACTCAAGTCGGAGAACAGTCGGCCGTTTACCAGCAGCCGACAAACGAAACAGCATCCATGCGAAGTCTCGCGGCTCTTTTGTCTTGTCCCACAAATTCGATCGGCACTGTTGAAAAGCCGAAAAACATCAAAGAAGCTCAGCAAAATTTGCCCGCGTTAGTAGCAGAAAATATCTACCATTGCGGCTACCATTCCGAGAAATCCTACGGCGCGGCTAGCTATTTAATTGTCCGCCCCGAAGGAAACATTTTAGTTGATTCTCCCCGTTTTGTGCCGCCGCTAGTCAAAAATATCGAAGCAATGGGCGGCATTCGCTATATGTACTTGACTCACCGCGACGATGTAGCAGACCATCAAAAATACCGCGATCATTTTGGGTGCGATCGCATTCTCCATGCTGATGAAATTAAGGCGGATACTCGCAGTGTAGAAATTCAATTGTCAGGCCGCGAACCGTATCAATTAGCCGATGATTTGTTGATTTTACCTGCTCCCGGCCACACGAAAGCTCACACAGTTTTGCTTTATAATAACAAGTTTTTGTTGAGTGGCGACCATCTGGCCTGGTCGGAAAATTTGCAACAGCTAATTGCCTTTCGTGAAGCCTGTTGGTATTCTTGGTCGGAACAAATCAAATCTATGCAAAACTTGGCTAATTACTCGTTTGAATGGGTGTTACCGGGACACGGCCGCCGATATAATGCTGACAAAAAAATGATGGCCGAGCAAATGCGGAAATGTATTGCTTGGATGGAGGCTAATTAAATTCAAAACAAAAGTCCTAATTACAAACATTTTGACTAGGTTTGTAGTGAGGACTTTAGTCCTTCTTATCTCAAAAAAATTGGTAATCAGCACTTCATACCAATTTCATGAAGTAGCGCTAGATATTACCCCCCCAACCCCCCCGCGAGTTCGGGGTGGCTCAGACTTCATCAGCACATCTTTAGAAAAATGGTATTACTGCGAACCTGTTTTTTAGGCTTGGGGAATGGCTACCAAAGTGATAGAATTAGCGGGATAAGTTGCCTTAAATCCGGTGGCGCTGACAGCTAAATCGCTCTGACGGACGATCGCCCGCAAATTCGCCTCGCTGTAAGTGTAAACTTGAGCCTGAGCACTCGGCTTAAATCCTTTCAAACTCAAGTTGCTGGTCAACTTTTGGCTGGTTTTGTTAATGATTACCAGCGTCAAAGCACCGTCGCTGCTGCGTTGCGATCGTTGCCAAAGCAGCCAAAACCCCTAATAATAGTAGAATAATCCAACCTGGTTTGTTGGAGGGCGATCGCCGCCAAAATCGTTTATTCATTTTGATACTGCTTTAAAACTGGTTTTGCGAGGAAAAATGTTAATTAAATTATATTAATATCTTATTCAAAAGCAAATGTTGAAATCATAATCATGTCCGTTCGATTGACTGTAATAAGTAAAGTTCGTAGTGCGGACTTGCATCCTCCGCCCAAAAACGGACTTTCGGGCGCACTACGAACCGTTTTTGTGATAGTAATTGACCGGACATGATATCAGAAGTCACTACCCAAGCTTTCCAGCACAATCTCCACAAGTCTATAGACATGGGTTCCTAGTGTTGGCGGCCAACTTTGTTGAGAATTTTGATGTAGATTTTTCGCTCTATTTACTGCATTTTCAATATTGTCTCTGTAAGCAGAAATATCTAAATTGCTACCATTGTAACTTCCTAAAACAGTTCGCAGTCTTGCCTTAAAATTATCGCAAGTCCTATCCTGGGAATTAATATCTTCAAAATGTAGAGTTAACCATACTTCAAAACAAGGATTGCTAATAGCTAAATTATAACCTTTTTGCCTAGCTTGACTGCATACAGAACTCAACTTCCTTGCACCCCAACGATCCACATCAGAAACCAGCCAAAGCATATCATCCTCATTTAGATCGTATCGTTCTTTGAAGATATCTAAACGCTCTAAGACATATTCAGGTGAAGATTTGCCATCTTCTGTAGTTGCTAATATCTCCAATTTAATTCTCGTACTCTTAAACATCCTAAAATATTGTTTTTCAGTTTCCTTACCTTCCGTAGCAACTATAAATAGTTTGGCATCTCTGCGATCCTGTTGGCGGTCTAATAATTTTGTGCGCTTGATTTTTCCCATTGCTATTAATTTGTTGTCACAGATAGATCGGTTTCACAATTAAGCCAGCCTAAACCTTGTGGATTTCCAAAGAATGGAATAGCTCCAAAACGTCCATTCAAATAACCTTTCTCAATTTTAATATCAGGGCTCATTTTGAATTCGGCTAAAGAGTAAAGATTAGACACACCTTGTTCGCTCTTTTCCACAAACCAAATTTCATCACGTCGGAGTAAATCTAAGTCTAGTAAATTGGTATCATGGGTTGTAAAAATGAGTTGATTATTTTTGTCTTTACAGTTGATGGCTACTTGTACAAAGTTTCGAGAAAGCAGAGGATGCAAACGCCTATCAAGTTCATCCAGAAAAATGACTTTTTCATCTTCTTGTTTTAAGATGAAAAGAGCGGGAATCAAATTAATCAGACGTTGAGTACCTTCTGATTCCTCTTCTATTGAAAAGTCAATAAATTCTCCGTCTTCGCTGCGATGACGAGTTCTGAGTTGAATCAAGGTTAATTGACTCTGATCGTCCTTAAAGACCAGAAATCTTGTACCTCCTAAGTTCTCAATCATTGCCATTGAATTTTTTTCTGCTTGATTCAGGGTCTGAATAAGATGATCTCTTACAACTTTAGGCAGAGTTGGCAAGTGTCGCTCAAAATCTAACTCTACTTTTTCTGTAACTATGGAATCAATTCCTGTTCCTGCAAATTTAAGAAACTCACTCAGAAAGTCCGTGAATGATTCATCACTGAGTATACCAATTTCTAAGCCCGTACAATCTGCTTCTGCTGGAATAATAGTTAATACTTTTCTAAACCAGTCAAAAATAGGTTTTAAAATAATCACATTTCGCTCAAGAGATTCTGTCAAAAAAAGTTGATTAGGGCGAGTTCCTTCTGCAATAAAATCAAGAAACTGTTGACGCTTCTTACTTCGACCTTTAAGTTTTGAACCATATTCTACTGTAGTTTGTTTCTTTGATGATGTGACTCGTTCAAAGTACATCACTTCCTGCTTCTTACCATCAGGAATTCCATAAAGCCATTCTTCACAAATTTGCTCTCTATTTAATGTAAACCCGTAGGAGTATTGAGCCCCTTGGTGCGTAAAAATAAACTCAAACTTGCTAGGCTGCTTACTATAATCACCCAGTTTGAATGGAGAAACAGGGATAATTTCACTGCTGCGAGTTCCCTGTACAACTAAGTTTTTGGCAAAACTTATAGCCTCGATCAGATTTGACTTGCCTGCTGCGTTTGCTCCGTAGATTGCTCCAATTGGCAATATCGATCGCCCTTTTCCTGCTGCATCTTCAGCAAGGTGATCTATATGTTGTAGATCGCTATTAACTCCCACCATACTAAAAGTGACTTCATCCCTGAAGGATAAGAAATTTTGTATAGTGAGTTGAATTAACATTGTTTTCACCCATTAGGAGGCATTTGATTATACTACTTTCAGCCACTATGGTAGCCTAAAACTGGTATTTAGGAGAAAAAATCTCCTAAATTACCTAGTTTTATGCAAATTTTATCTCTCTAGACAGAGATGTGGGGATGCTAGGGGATCTAGACTCGTGGATTGCAATCTTAAGTGTAAGCCTCCATTGGCAAACAAGAACACACAAAATTGCGATCGCCAAACGCATTATCTATCCGGCCCACCGCAGGCCAAAACTTATATTCGCGAGTCCAAGCAGTCGGATAAGCAGCTTGCGCGCGAGTATAAGGACGATTCCACTCATCAACCATCAGAGATTCTGCGGTATGCGGCGCATTTTTCAATACGTTATTTTGCGCGTCCACATTACCATTTTCAATCTCCGCAATTTCCCCTCGAATCGCAATCATCGCATCGCAAAAACGGTCTAATTCCTGCTTCGATTCGCTTTCCGTCGGTTCCACCATTAC
>Ga0105047_10019350_pt1 | contig 10507 bp, 8 predicted proteins | sample MAT04_FD_78384 | JGI IMG/M metagenome (GOLD analysis project Ga0105047, IMG submission 78384) | Freshwater microbial communities from Lake Fryxell liftoff mats and glacier meltwater in Antarctica - MAT-04 (megahit assembly) | ecosystem: Environmental > Aquatic > Freshwater > Ice > Liftoff... | reverse complement strand
GGTCGAAGGTGCCGGGCGCCAGCGCGTGGCGCAAGGCGAGCACCACGCCGCCTTCGCGCAGCAGGCCAATCGGGGCGGCGCGGGCCTCCGTCAACAGGGCCGGCAGGGCCAGCGCGGCGGCGAGAAGACGGCGGCGGTGCAACAGCATCCGGTCAATGTACGGCGCGGCCCTGGCCCTGCCAGAAGCGCGCCCGAATTGCCTTCTTGTCCAGTTTGCCCAGCCCGGTCACCGGCAATGCATCGACGAAATCGATGGCCTTGGGTGCGTACACGCTGCCCTTGCGCTCGCGCACCAGGGCGATCAGTTCCTCGGCCGGCACGCTGGCGCCGGGCTTGCACACCACCAGCGCGCGCACCGCCTCGCCCCACTTGGCGTCGGGCACGCCCACCACGGCGGCGGCGGCCACGGCGGGGTGCTGGCTGAGCGCGTCTTCCACCTCGCGCGGGTAGACGTTGAAGCCACCGCTGATGATCATGTCCTTGCTGCGGTCGACGATGTAGAGGTAGCCGTCGGCGTCCTGCCGGGCCATGTCGCCGGTGTAGAGCCAGCCATGGCGCAGCGCCTTGGCGGTCTCCTCGGGCTTGTTCCAGTAGCCCTGCATCACCAGCGGGCCGCGCACGCAGATTTCGCCCACCTCGCCGCGTGGCACGGCGTGGCCGTCGTCATCGAGCAGCCGCACCTGCGTGCCCACACAGGGCGTGCCGCAGCTGGCCAGGCGCTCGGGGTGGTGCACCGGGTCGTGCTCGTGCTGGTGCAGCACGGTGACGGTGTTGGGCGCCTCGGTCTGCGCGTACAGCTGCATGAACACCGGGCCGAATTCCCGGATGCCTTCGGTCAGCCGGGCCGGCGACATCGGCGACGCGCCGTAGATGACCAGCTGCAGGCTGGACAGATCAGCGCCCTGGCGCGCCGGGCTGTCCAGCAGCACATAGATCATCGTCGGCACCAGGAAGGTGGCGGTGATGCGGTGCTGCTCGACCAGGCGGATGAACTTCTCCGGCGTGAAGCCCTGGGTCATGGCGTAGGTGCCGCTCTTCAGCAGCACCGGCATGATCATCGCGCCCGCCGCGTGGGTAATGGGCGTCAGCGCCAGGTAGCGGATCTCGCGCGGCCAGTCCCAGTCGGCCATCTCGGTGAGGATCATCGTCACATGCACCCGGTGGGTGTGGGCCACGCCCTTGGGCCGGCCGGTGGTGCCGCCGGTGTAGATCAGCACGCACACATCGTCTGGCTCGGCTTGCGGCAGCAGCGGCGCCGGTGTGTGTGCGGCGCTTGCCGCCAGCAAGTCTTCGCCCACACCGCTTGCCTCCCCAAACCCGTCGCCAAAGCCCATCAGCCGTTGCACGCCCGGCACCCGCTGCTGCAGCCTGGCGCTGCGCTCGGCAAAGGTGCGCGGGTCGAAGAACAGCGTGCCCACGCCCGAGTCTTCCAGGATGTAGGCGTGGTCGTCTTCCGAAGAGGTGGGGTTCATCCAGGTCAGGCGCAGGCCCATCAGGTAGGCAGCGGCGGTGATCAGGAAGGCCTCGGGCCGGTTGGCCGACAGCGTGGCCACCGCGTCGCCGCGCTGCAGCCCGCGCGCTGCCAGCGCCTGCACCACCTGGCTGATCTTGGCGCCGAGTTCACGGTAGCTCCAGCGCATGTCGTCGCTGATGAAGGCGGTGCGCTCGCCGCCGCGGGCGATGGCGCTGACCACCAGGTCACCGACATTGCAGCCCTGGTACAGCGGATCGGGCGGGTGCATCAGGCGCCCCGCGTCTCGGTGGCAAACACCTTCTGCGCCACCCGCCAGCTGCCGCCGGCCTTGATGAGGTTGAGGTAATCGGTGAAGTAGCGCGGCGGGATCTGGCACTTCACCTTCACCAGTGCGGTGCTGGGGCCGCTCTGGTCGATCAGCAGGATGGCGTCGTCGCGCGCCAGGCCCTTGGCTTTCGGTGACGGACGGTCGCGCACCGCCTTCAGCCAGTCGGCCAGCGGCAAGGCCGTCACGGCGCCGGCGTTTTCGCAGGTGAGGGCGCTGCCGGGATGGAAGACGCTGGCGAGCTTGTCGGCATCGCCCTCGTACAGGCCGTCGAAATAGGTCTGGATGGTCTGCTCGATGGCAGCGCGGTCGTCTGGTGTCATGGGTTTCTCCTTCAAAGCACCCATGCTATGGGCGCAGGCGGCCGGCGCCGTCACTTGGTCGACAGCGGAGCCGCACAATCGGTGGCTGCGCAGGAGGCCCGCGATGATCCACGGCATGAACCACTTCACCATCCTCGCCGAGGACCGCGACGCGACCCTGGGCTTCTACTGCGGCCTGCTCGGCCTGGTGGAGGGCCACCGGCCCGACCTGGGCTTTCCAGGCGCCTGGCTCTACCCGCCGGGTGGCGGCCAGGCGGTGCTGCACATCGTCTTCGGCCGGCCGATGCCGGCCACCCGCACCGGGGTGATCGACCACATGGCCTTCACCGCCACCGATCTGGCGGCTGTGAAGGCCCGCATGGACGCCGCCGGGCTGCACTACAGCTTGGGGCAGCAGCCCGGGTCGGGCCTGTGGCAGCTGTTCTGCTTCTGCCCGAACGGTGCACGGGTGGAACTGGACTTCGACCCCGCCGAGGCGCCATAGCCCCGCCAGGCCCGCCGGCCCCGGGCCTTCCCGTACATTGGTCGGCCCGACGAGGAGCCCGCCCCATGACTGATTCTTCTGCCTACACCCCGCCCAAGGTCTGGACCTGGAACAAGGCCAATGGCGGCCAGTTCGCCAACATCAACCGCCCGGTGGCCGGCCCCACCAGCGAAAAAGAGCTGCCGGTGGGCCGCCACCCGCTGCAGCTGTATTCGCTGGCCACGCCCAACGGCGTCAAGGTGACGGTGATGCTCGAAGAGCTGCTGGCCCTGGGCCACAGCGGCGCCGAGTACGACGCCTGGCTGATCCGCATCAACGAGGGCCAGCAGTTCGGCAGCGGCTTCGTGGCGGCCAACCCGAATTCCAAGATCCCGGTGCTGGTGGACCGCAGCGGGCCGCAGCCGCTGCGGGTGTTCGAGTCGGGCGCCATCCTGCTGCACCTGGCCGAGAAGTTCGGCGCCTTGCTGCCCACCACCCAGCCGGCGCGCGCCGAGTGCCTGTCCTGGCTGTTCTGGCAGATGGGCAGTGCGCCTTACCTGGGCGGTGGCTTCGGCCACTTCTACGCTTACGCGCCCAGCAAGATGGAATACCCGATCGACCGCTTCGCGATGGAGGTCAAGCGCCAGCTCGACGTGCTGGACCGCCGCCTGGCCGAAAGCCCCTGGCTGGCCGGCGACGACTACAGCATCGCCGACATCGCCGTCTGGTCCTGGTACGGCGCCCTGGCCCAGGGCCTGCTTTACAGCGCCGGTGAGTTTCTGTCGGTGCAGGACTACACCCATGTGCAGCGCTGGACGGCGGCGATTGCCGCGCGCCCTGCGGCGCAGCGGGGCCGCCGCGTCAACCGGGTGTGGGGTGATGCGGCCGAGCAACTGCCCGAGCGCCACGACGCCAGCGACTTCGACCGCCCGGCGGCTGCCGGCTGAGGCACCGCGCCTTCAGCCCGGCACGCGCTGCATCCGGATCGCGTCGAACGGGCAGCGCAGGGCGCACAGGCTGCAGCCGGTGCAGCGCTCAGCCCCCTGCAGCACCGCGCGTTTCTTCCACTGCAGCACCTCCAGGCTCAGCAACTGCGGTGCGCAGGCGCCCACGCAGCGCCCGCAGCCGGTGCAGCGGCCGGCGTCGATGGCCGGCAGGCGGGGGCGCCTGCGCGGCTCCGGTGTAGGCTCTGCCTCGGCGTCCACGGCGCTCTCCACACTGCCCCCCACCCGCTCACTGCCAGTTTCCATGCCCCTGCCCACGCCTGATTGCCCCCGCGAAGCGGCCCACTGCCGCACCATCACCGTCCAAGCCTACGCCCGCAACGACGGTCTGTGGGATCTGGAGGGCCATCTGACCGACGTCTGGCCCACGCCGGTGCCCTGCGCCGGTGACCTGCTGGCAGCGGGCCAGCCGATGCATGACATGTGGTTGCGGCTGACGCTGGACAGCAGTGCCACCATCGTGGCGGTGCAGGCCGTCACCGATGCCGGGCCCTACGGCAGTGCCTGCGGCGCCATTGCGCCCGACTACAACCAGCTGGTCGGCGTGCAGGTGGCGCGCGGCTACCGCGATGCCGTGCGCCGCCTGTTCGGCCGCACGGCAGGCTGCACCCACATGAACGAGCTGGCCGGCGCGATGGGCAGCTCGGCGATGCAGGCGATGTGGAGCGTGCTGACGCAAGACCCCGAACAGAAGCCCTTCAGCATCGACGGCTGCCATGCGCTGAAGGCCAGCAGCCCGCAGGTGGCGCAGTTCTTCCCGCGCTGGTACAGGCCGGCCGGCGACACGGCCGGGTCGCCGCCACCGGCCGATCGCCGGTAGCTGGCACGGCTGCGGACCGCAGATCTGGATGTCGCGGTCGGGGTCGAGCCCGGCTTCGGCCAGGTAGTCGCGCAACAAGAAGTTGTGCATCGAAAACTCGAAGGGCACGGCGAACTCGAAACCCTTCCAGTTTTTCGGGTCGCGGTTTTCCTTGTGCTTGAGCGCGAGCGTGATGGCCTGGCCGTTGGTGTTCTGGATGGCGGCCACATTCATCGGCACCGGGTTGCTGCCCACCCCCATCGAGATGGCCAGCGGCATGGGCGACAAGAAGTGTGTGGCGTCGTACTCCTTGTTGATCATCTTGTCGCGAATGAGCGCCCAGCCAGCGGTCTTCACCACCTGCACGTCGAGCCCCTGCTTGGCATAAAAGCCGAGCGGGTGCGCCATGATCAGCGGCGTGGCGCAGGTGATGGGAATGAAGCCGATCTTCAGCTCGCGCTTTAAGAGCGACCCCTGTTCAGCGGAATCGTGAGGCCGGGGGTTGTTTTGTAGGGCTGCAACTACACCGGTTGCCGGCGGTTTTCTGCGCGGTCGGCGCGGTCGCTGCGATCAACCCGCCAGCAACTCCCGGTGCGCCGCGACAGCCTGGCGAAAGCTGGCGTGGAACTCGCCCGGCAACGCGTTGTGGAGCGTGCGGTGGATCCAGGCCACCCCTTCGGCACGTGCCGCCTCGGCGCATTCTTCAACGCGCAGTTGCTGCGACAGTCGCCACAGGGTGTGCCACCAGTGACCAAGCGCGCAATCCAGCGGCGCTTCGCCGGCTGGCCTTTGCAGGCACGCCTGCACGTGCTCGCGCGCGGTGTCGAGCGCGCCAGCTTTCAGTGTCAGGCGCGCACAGGCCAGCTCGGCGGCCCAGCGCACGCCGCAGTGGCCGTCGCCTTGCGCACGATCGCGCAACGCGTTCAGCTGGCCCAGCGCTGCCGCCGCAGCCACCGGTGACTGCAGGCCGCTGGCCAGAGCCGCGTCGATCTCGATCGAGTCGTGCACCGTGCGCAGCGCGCCGTCAGCCGCTTCGGCCTGTGCGCGTTCGAGCAGGTCACCGAGCGGCAAGCCTTGCCACTGCGCCAGGCGTGCCTTCAACTGCAAAGCGCGCGCGAGCACCCAGGTCGGCAGGGCGCCGTAGTCGTCGTGGGTCGCCATGTCTTGCTGGGCGCGAGCCCATTGGCCGATCCAGCCCCAGAGCCAAGCACGGTGCAGGCGGTCGAGGGGCAAGCGCGCCGGCAGTTGTTCGGCAGTCGTGGCAATCGACAGCTCGAACCGCTCCAGCGATCGGCCGTAGCGCCCAAGGTCGCGCAGCACCATGGCCTGCAGATTCCAGCTCAACAAGGTGCTTCCCTGCAGCGTGTCGTGCGCTTGGCGCATGCGTTCGGCGGCTTCGAGCAGTGAGATCGCCTCGTCGAGCTCGCCGGTATCGATGTGGTTCACCGCGAGGTTGTTGGTGCCGACCACAAATTCGGAATGCTCGCCGCGTTCGAGCGCCAGCTCGATCCCCCGCCGCGTCGACACCCGGCCCGCCACGGGCTTGCCGATGTCGGCGAGCAAGGCGCCATGGTTGAGGAAGGTCAACGACTCGGGATGGCTCATGCGTTCGATGGCAGGCCAATGCACATCGAGCAGGGCGTTGGCTTCGTCAGCGCGCCCATCTTGGGCCAAGGCAATGGCCAGCGGCAACAGCACACCCGCCCTCGCGGTCTCGTCCCCCAGCTTCGCGGCCAGTTGCAGGGCTTCGCGGCCGTTGACGATGGCGTCCTTCATCTTGATTTGCTTGACCTGAACCGACACGCGGGTGCTGAGCGCTTCCAGGCGTTCGCGCTCGTTTTGGGCGTGCGCCAGCGCCTGGTCCAGCGCGTGCATGGCGACGGCCTCGCCGTAAACGCACTGGAGCGCATAGTGAGCCCGCAACCACAGCGCGTGGGCCGACGGCGCACCAGGGTCGGCCTGGTTCGCCGTGATGGCCGCGGCGCGCTCCAGGAACTCGGCCTCCTCGCGCCGGCGCAGGCCGTCTCGCGCCTGGTCGGCCGCCTTCACCAGCCACGGCAACGCACGGCGCTCGTCGCCTGCCGCCAGCCAATGGCCGGCCAGCCGAGCCGGCTCCCCGTGGCGCCCTTCGAGGTGCTCGGCCATGGCGGCATGCAGGTGTTCGGCAATCGCCTTGGGCACGCTGCGCAACGTGGCTTCGAGCACCAGGTCGTGTGCGAAGGCGCGCTCGCGCAGCACCTGCGCCAGCTCGAGCTCGGCCCAGGCATCGGCCAGGTCGATGGCGCGGCGCCCCAGCACCGCCTCGGCCAGCGCGGGGGCGAAATCGGGCCCGGCGATCGCCGCCACCCGCGCCAGCGCGAGCGCGCCCTCGCTCAGCTGCTTGAGCCGCCGGTCGATCAACGCACCCACCGAAGCCGGTTGTGGCAGGCCCTTGGCATTTGCACCGGGCAGCAGCATTTGCTTGAGCGTCTCGAGTGCGAACAGCGGGTTGCCGCCGGTGTGGCGCAACAAGCGCAGGCCAACCCCATCGGCGTCGATCTCGGGCAGGCCCAAGGACTGCACCAGCTCGACCATCTGCGCGGCGTCGAGCGGCGCCACGTCGGTGACGGTCAGCCGCTGCGCTTCTTCGAGCACGTCGCGCAGCGCACCCGCTGCCGCCGAGGCCTCACCTGGGCGCTGGGTGAAAACCCACGCCAACGACGACAAGGTTTCGGCGCTCGCCAATGCGGTCAACATCTCCAGGCTGGCATCGTCGGCGAAGTGAAGGTCGTCCACCGCCACCGCCTGCAAGTGGGCCCGCACCACGACCTGTTCAACCGCGGCTTGCAGCACCAGCCGCTCGCCATCGGCCGGCAGCGGCAGCGCGTGCATGGCGGCAACGGGCCCGATCTCGGGCAGCAAGCGCGCCAGCGGGCCCGGCTCGGCCTGCAACCGCCGCAGCTCAAGCAGGCGACGCAGCAGCCGCGCCAGCGTGGCATAGGGCACACCGGCATCGCCGGCCTGGGCCTTGACGATCACGTGCCCGGCCGTGGCCTGCAGTGCTTCGGCCAGCAATCGGCTCTTGCCCATGCCGGCTTCGCCCAGCAGCAGCAGCGCGCGACGATCGGCCAGCGCCTGGTGCACCGCCTGCAACTCGCGCCCACGGCCCACCATGCGTGGCGGGCGTTGCAAGGCGGTGGCCCACACGCGGGCTGGCACCAAAACCCGCGCGCCGGGCTGGTCAACGAGCCGCATCAAGGCCAGGGTTTCCGCGCTCGGCCGGGCGCAAAGGTCAACGGCGAGCACGCGCTGCAAGGTGTCGAACGCAGCGTGGGCGCGCGCCGTGTCGTGGTTGAGGTAGTGCAAGCGGATCAGCGTGCGGTGATGGGCCTCGGCTTCGGGCGCATGGGCCAGCAGCTGCTCGGCCAGGGCGATGGCGTCGCCATGGCGCTGCTCGGCCTCGGCCCGGAACAGGGCGCCACCCAAAGCCTTGGCCGTGCTGTCGCGCAGGGCACGGCGCTGGGCCTGCAACCAGGCGTCGAAGAGCTCGCAGTCTTCGTAGCCCAAGCCGGCCAGCAACTGCGCCGCGGCGGGCGCGGCTTCGCCGGGGGCTTCGAGTTTGAGCCCGATGAGGGTGAGGGTCGAATCGCCTACCACCAGCGATTGGCCGAACAGCTGCCGAAAGCGCAGCAACTGCTGGCGCAGGTTGCGACGCGGGTCGCTCGAATCGGGCCACAGCAGTGTGGCCACGCGCAGCCGGCTGATGCCGGGCTCCAGCGCCACCAGCGCCAGCAACGCCGCAGCGCGGCGCTCAAGTGCGACGCTGCGGCCGTCGGGCAGCACGAGCGCTGCGTCGCCATACAGGCGAACGTGCAGCTCGTGCGTGTCAGGGCCATCTTGCATGGCCTGATCATCGCCCATGGGCGCAGCCAGGGTCTGCTGAAGCGGCACCGGTCAGGGCACCGTCACCAGCGTGGGTTCGGCCCTGTCCTGCGTGTTGCCCAGCGCAAAGCGCAGGTTGCTGCCCCACGCATAAACCACATTGCCCGGGCCGATGACCAGCGCGTGCCGGTTGCTGGCCGACAGTGCGGTGAAGCCGCTCACTCCCGGGGACGATACCGGGCGCGGGAAAAGCTGGCTGCCGCTGACAACCGGCCCGAGCATGCCGCTGCCGCGGCTGCCCCAACCGAGGATCTGCCCGTTTTTCAACGCCAGCGTGGCGCTCGCCGCAGTGCCGGCGATCGAGGTCACGCCGGTCAGCACGTCGGTGCAAGGCAGGCTCGTGCAGGTCTCGGCCAGCACGGGCAGCGGGCCGAGGATGCTCCCGCCGATCACGCTGCCCAGCCCCAGTTCGCCGGTGCCGTCGTAGCCGCTGGTCATCACCGACCCATCGGCCCGCACCACGAACAACGAGTAGTAGAAGCTCATGCCAAAGCTGCGCGCGTTGCCCCAGTTGGCGGGCAGCAGCTGCGGGCCGCTCAGGCTGCCTACGACTCCGCTGCCGTTGGCGGGTACGCCGACGCCGCCGTAAGGGTTGGTGCCCAGCCCGTACAGGCGACCGTCTTCGAGGGCGATGACCAGCGGCGGCGAGCCCGAGGTCGTCTTGCCGGTGAAGATGGCCGCCGGCGGTGAGTCGACCGGCAGGCCCGGCATCGCGAACGCGACACCGGTGGACTCGTGGCTGCGCCCGAGCAGCGAGCCGACGAACCAGACCGTCTTGGCCGAGCCGGGGTTGCAGTCGGTGGTGATGCCGGTGCTGTTGATGGCGCGGATCATCGCCAGCTGTTCGCCACCCCCGGCGATCGCGCACACCCGGTCGACCGGCTGCGGCAGGTTGTTCACACGCTCCAGCACCTCGACCGGCGCGGCTTCGTTGGCGCGGGCCGCGATCGAGCTGCCGAGGCTGCCGTTGCCGTCACCGCCGCGGCCATCGGAGCCAGCGAGGGCGCGGCCCCAGTGCAGCACCCGGCTGCCGGTGCTGCCGGGCGCGCCCTTCAAAGCCCAAAAGCCGCTGGACCAGCCACTGATGGCGCGCACGTCACTCAGTGCCGACGGGTACATGCGCACCGGGCGCACGGCCTGATTGGCTGGGTTCAGGTTGGCGTACTGCACCACGCCGTCGGCCCGGTGCAACGAGCCCCACGCCCACACGCTGCGATCGGGCCGCAACACCATGCTCCACTCCTCGCCGGCGACGATCTGGGTGGCGGTCAGCGCGTTGGCGGGCACCGCCGGGGTCACGGTCAACCTGGCGTCGCGGCTGGTCGTGCAGCGGTTGTTGGCGATGGGGCCGTTGCAGACGATGACACGCACCGTGGCACCGTCGTCGCTGGCTTGCAGTGGGCCGATGTCGAAGCTGCTGGCTCCGAGCGGTGTGGTCGGCGCGCCGATGCGCGTCCAGTAATGAAACAGCGTGCCGTTGGCGCTGGCCACGACGCTGAAGGTGGCGATGCCGCCCTCCGGCGCGGTGAGGTCGGCCAGGTCTTGCGTGATGACGGGCACCGCGGGTGGCGGCGTTACGGTCAGCACCGCGCCGTTGCCGATGGCCACGCCGCCGGGGCTGTAGACCACCACGTTGTAAAGCGCGCCGTTGTCAGCGTTGGTAGTGGCCGCGGTGCTGTAGCCCGCGCAAGAAGTCGCGCCGTCGAGGGCGACGTTATTGCGGGTCCACTGGCACCGCGGTGCGGGGTTGCCGGTAACGGCCAGGCTGAAAGTGGCTGCCTGACCCTCGACCACGCTGCGGCCAGAGGGCTGGGCGCTGATGGCGGGCGCGCCCGGAGCTGGCAGCAGCACCAGGCCTGCGGCACTGCTGCTGGTGCTGCCCGCGCCGTTGCTGACCGTCACGCGGTAGCTTCCGGCATCGGCTGCACCCGCAGCGTCGATGACCAGCACCGCGCCATCGGCGCCTTGCAGTGCGCTGCCGTCACGCTCCCAGCGATAGCTCAGCGGCGCGCCACCGCTGACGGCCACCGCAAACACCGCGCGCTGACCCAGTGTCAGCACTTGCCCGGTGGGCTGCGTGGTGATGACCGGTGCCTGCGTCACCGGCGGCTGAACGGTCTGCACGGTGAGCGTGGCTGCGCTGCTGGTGATGCTGCCTGCCGCATTGAAGACGAGCACGGCAAAGCTGCCGCTGTCGC
>Ga0105047_10019347_pt1 | contig 10509 bp, 8 predicted proteins | sample MAT04_FD_78384 | JGI IMG/M metagenome (GOLD analysis project Ga0105047, IMG submission 78384) | Freshwater microbial communities from Lake Fryxell liftoff mats and glacier meltwater in Antarctica - MAT-04 (megahit assembly) | ecosystem: Environmental > Aquatic > Freshwater > Ice > Liftoff... | reverse complement strand
CAATCGTTCGTCAAAGATCCTGAGTTCAGCAGGGTGAACCTGCCTGCGTATAAGCCGCGGGATCTCACTGGTTATCCCACTGGAAGGGAACTCACTGAGAATTCGGCGACAGAAGAGGGTGTCTCAGGGGCCGTCCTGTCTCCGGTCGGCGACGCGGATCACGATGCCGAATTTTTTGCAGATCTGGATTCCGGCAAGCGCACCAAATGGCCAAAGGAACTGCCGACCGACGACGCCGATCCGCCAGCGGTGGAATCTGCTTCGAAATGGGCTGCCGGTCAGGGTGTGGATTTGATGTGTGTGGCTCAGACCGACAAAGATGGTATGGTTCAATACGTGCTGGTTGGCATCGGCCTTCAGCTTTGGGAGATCGATGCACTTGATGCGGCCAATATCGAGCAACGATTGAAAGCAGGCAAGCTCCCTGAAGGCCGCAAACTTGATCAGTCCGCATTACTGCACTTCGACGAGAAATCCGGCAAATACGTGGCACAAACGGACGTCAGTTTTCTGTACCTGACGACAGATCATGGCCTGGGCATCATCACCATCACGGATTTCGTCACCGAAGCGCGCGACATCACCGGCATGGCGGGCACGCCGAAGGGAGTCGGATTCCACCGTGGCGTGCGTTTTGACGTCACCGCGATCGCGAGATGAATTGAACTATACTCCGCGCAGGCACAATTGGAGTGTAGCCGGATTCGCAGGAATTCGGATGTATGCATTGTTCATGGCCGAATTCTGACGAATCCGGCTACAACAACAGGGAATAATGCAGGAATAATGGGACTTCTACTTATCCACTAAAGTAGGAGTAAGGAATAATAGGACATTCTACTTATCCACTAAAGTAGAATGTCCCGTTTTGATTTTCTTTTAGCTGCCGGATGGCTTCTTCCTTTGAAGGGCCAGCCAGGCTGGTCGTAATGTTGTGTTCGGACAGAAAATCCAGAATGCGTGCTCGATCCCGACCGAAGTCGCCGGACAGGCGCAACCCGACGCGCGTCAGGATTGGACCAATGGTCTCATTCATCAGCACCATGGCGAGCACAACCGCAAGAAACAATTTGCGAATCGACTCAAACTCCGGATCTTCCGTGACCAGCAGCATCAGGCCCACCGCAAGACCCGCCTGCGGGATCAAGGAGAGACCGATCCATTGTCGAAATCGCGGCGTTGCACCGGCCATCTTCATACCGAAGTAACCGGCTGAGATTTTGCCGATACCGCGCGTGGCGAAGGTGATCACGGCGAGCAGTCCGCCGATCGCCAGCGTATCGAATTTCAACTCCATCCCCGCGACCGTGAAAAACACGGAAAAGATCGCCGATTCAAATCCTTCGAACACACGGTGTCCAATCTCTTCACGATCCGGTGAAAGATTGGCCAGCGTCACACCCAGGCAGAGGCAGGCCAGCAGCACTGACAATTCCAGATGGTCGGCCAGTCCTGCCGTGAGCAGAATGGCGATCAGCGACAACGCTGCCAGACGGTCCGACCGCACGATGCGTTGCGTGAACATGATCAGGGCGACCCCCATGACAAATCCCAGCGCCAGACTCTTGCCCACATCAATCAGGGGATGAATCAAATCTGTGGCGGCAAACACGCCTTCCGGCTGAATTGCGGTTTTAGCGACGGTGCGCGCGAGTTCGAACAAAATAATGCACAGTAAATTGTTCAACGCAACTCCGGCCAGCAATGTGGTCACAAACGAGCCTTTTGTGCCCGCGACCAAAATGACGGCCAGAATCAGCAAAGTATTCGCGTCATCCAGCATTGGAAATTCCGTGGGGACAGGGTTGAGACATCATGGCTGATCGAGGATTATAGTGCTTTGGGCACAGCCCCGCGAATAGCTGACCTGGGCAAAAAGGAGAACCACGTACCAGGGCATACTCTCCTTCTCTGTGTCATGCACGATTGTTGCAGTTGCCGCCGTTGCTCTTGGCCTGATGCCCCGTGGATACGGCAACTATGACTGGGCATTCGGCCTTTGGATTATATTCCTTGGCCCAGCCTTCGGGATCATGATCTGGTGCGGTCGCTTCAACACGATTGACCCACTTGACCGCCTTAAGACATTGCGAGAAGCCGTTGCGTTTCTCGGGTTACTCCCGGGCATCGCCGCCGCCGTGCCGTATGCCGTAGCCAGAGCGTTTGCGATGCGTGTCTTCGAACGGCGACCGTATCGGGCAATTTTCTCGCCACGTAAACACTCCGCCACCGGGTAGACAGCCCTTCTGTATTCCCTTCAATCGCTGTTACGTAAATCGGGTAACGGTCATCCTTGAATTGATGGAATAGATGGAGCCACTGCCCGCGCGCAGGCCGTGCCGCTGGAGGAATTATGGGTGACTTGGCAGTTGCGTCCAACAGTGGTAGTGTTTCTGTCAGCGGTAATCCCTGCGGCAAATGCGGCGTCAGGGGCGAATTGCCGGTTGCCTACGTTGTTCCGCCTAATTGGACAGCGCCACTTTTCCGAGAAACCCAGTGTTTTTTGCAACCCGAAGCGTAAGTGAGGGATTCTAACGAAGTCGTTCCCTCGCTTACGCATCGGGCTACTACCGCCCGAAAAGTGGTGATGTCCAACTAATAAGAGGAGGCCGATGTTCGTTTTCGCGATCATCCTCATCTTCCTGGGTGTCAGTTCCGGCCAGAAAATGAGCCAGAATTCCGGAGCCAGTTGAGCCAGTCCGGAATGTGATGGTTCCGGTTGGCGTGGTGCCCAGGAGCCACTGCCACAGATGTCCGATGGGCTTCGATGTTGAGATCGATGCAACATCGGATTTTTTGCGGCATACTCCGATGTCTAATGGTTACGATTGCCGACGTCCTGGGTTGAAATAACGTGCTAAATGATCCAGGTATATTCGCTAACTGTGATGTACAGGCTCAGTTCAGTCATGAAGATTCCAATTGTCACATATGCTGAAGTCTCTCGACGCTTCGCGACAATTGGCACATTTGCCTTTCTAGCGGGTGCGGCTTTCGGAATGCTGATCTGCGTTCTTGGCTGTCTCCCCATCGCTACCGCCGTCAGAGATTTCGTTGTTCCACTCTCCTTTGTCTGAATCTGAAAAAACCTGACTTGCTCAGCTTCCCTAATTCAACTTATCCTTTCACCACCAACGTTGTTTTCAGGGTGCGGAATGTGAGTAATTGGTGATGCATCAGCACCGGGCTGGATTTGCTGCATGTTACGGTTGAAAAATGTTTCTGGACTTTCTGGCATTAGATCCTTGCGTGGTTTCTGATGCCTCCAGAGTTCTAGACACCTTTTTCAAACCCAGCGTCGGGGCGAATGATTTCTGTGGGAGTTGTAATGTCTGATCGTTCTCAGCCTGGCAGTGTCGCGCGACTGGAATTTGCCAGTGGAACACTTGTTCTGTCCGGCATTCCCGTGGCGAAGCTGGACGATTGGTATGGCAGATTGTTCTGGATTACCGATCCGCGCATCGGCGCGGCGCGTTGCGATGCCATTCGCTACTCACAAGTGATTGCTGAGCTGCAGCGACGGCGGATCCGGTTTGATGACGAAGTCGCGGACTGGAAAGAAGTGCGCTGGAAAGCCGAAGAACTGCACGCGCTGCGTCCCGAACAGGTGCAGGCGGTTGACGCATGGATGGAGGCCGGTCAGGCTGGCTGCGTTGTCATGCCAACCGGCACGGGAAAGACTGAGGTCGCTCTGTCGATCATGCAACGGACCAAAGTCGCGACGCTGGTCGTTTCACCGGTGCGCGATCTGATGTATCAGTGGCATCGCCGAATTCTGCGCTGCCTGAGTTACGACGCGGGGATTATCGGCGACAATGTGTTCCGCGTGCATCCGGTTTCCGTGACCACCTACGACAGCGCGTGCATTCATATGCAGGCGCTGGGCAATCGGTTTGGCCTGATTATTTTTGATGAGTGCCATCATCTGCCCGGGCCGATCCGCCGCGATGCTGCGCGCATGTGTGCCGCTCCGGCGCGGCTGGGGCTGACCGCGACGCCTGAACGATCGGACGGTCGTCATGCGGACCTTGACGAACTCATCGGGCCGATCGTCTACGAACTGCCCATCGGCGAGGTGAAAGGCAAATCGCTGGCGGACTATGATATCGTGCGCATTCCCGTACATTTGAGCGACGATGAACAGAAACGCTACGATCTGCTTTCCGAAGAAGTTCGCAGCTATATGTCGGACCAACGGAAGGAAAATCCGATGTTTTCCTGGGAAGACGTCTGTGCGGAAAGTGCAGTATCGCAGGATTCTCGCCGAGCCCTCAAGTCTTATCATGCGAAGCGCGCAATTGAAGACCGTGCGGAAGAGAAGCTCAGGACACTGGAAGATCTGTTTCGCCTGCATGCGGGAGATCGTTGCATTGTATTTGCCGGGTCGAACGCGATGGCGCGGGATGTGTCGTTGCGGTTCCTGATTCCCTGCCTGCTGAATCACTGTGGCAAGAAAGAACGACTGGAGATCCTGGAAGGTTTTGCTGCGGGCGATTATCCGGCGATTGTGGCCAATCAGGTGCTGGACGAAGGTGTGGATGTTCCGGCGGCCAAAGTGGCGATCGTGATCGGCGGCATGGCATCATCCCGTCAGGCTCGCCAGCGACTGGGCCGCATCCTTCGCCGAAGTGGCAATGCCCGCGCTGTGCTGTATGAAGTTGTCTGCGCCGGAACAAACGAAGAACTGCGATCCCGCCGGCGCCGCCGACATGAAACGTTCGAAGGTACGAAACATCGGCGAAAGAGTTGAGTGGCACATGGTATTATCGTGGAAGTCGGACCACAAGAACAGTGTTGTCACTCACGCAGGAACGCATCCGGCAGAAAAATGAATTGCAGAAAGGCCTCAAGTCGCGGTCTGACTGAATGAACACAACCCCGTGGTTCAATCCACGGGGTTGTGATGGTTTCAGAATAGCCGTATTTCCTGGGGCTACATCATTTCTGCTGACAGCCAGCCGTCGAGCAGCTGAATCAAAGTCACCGTCACGGGCAGCGTCTTATCGCCAGCGGCCTGAAGATCGATCGTCGCATCCAGTTCACGGCGAATCATACGACGGCCCAGGATTCGACGGATCTGATTCGCGCGCGTGATCTGCTTCAGGCGATCCGTTTCTTCCTTGCTCGCCACACCGATCGTGCCGGGGTCCAGTACGACTTTTCCGCCCTGCAGCGACATCGCGATCGGGATCGTAATGATCTGCTCAGGAATCGGGTCTTTGCCTTCCTGCAACACACCTGCCCGGAGGACAAGCGTAATCTGATTGTTATTAAAATGTACGCGGATCGGATCGGACGTACTGAATACAAAGGACGTTGGTGGTTCAGGCTCACCCTCTGCAGCAGCAGGCTGCTGATCGTCCTCTTGCATCAGCTTGATTTCACGCTGAAACAGATCTGTCAGAGCAACTTCCAATTCTTGGGCCAGATCTTTTTCCAGGATTGTGCGACCTTGCAGTCCCAGCGCGTCGATGGAGTTGTTCAGGGCACTTTCATGTAACTGCACAGCGGCACCCTTCGCGATCAGGGCCGACGGCGGCTGCATTGAACCACCGAGGCGCGAGACTCCGATCGTGCGTGAGCTGACTGCCATGTGGGTATTGCTGGAACGAGCACTGATACTGTCGGGAGACACATCTTTTCGTGAGAGTGACGCATACATTTTGTTCAGTGTGTCATTGCCGGTTGAGAACTGTGTATTCGTTTCACTCTCAAATCTTGGCAGCGCGGCTTGGCGAATCTTCTGAGCTGTCAGAGCTTCTGACTGAGGCTTGCTGTCTGCGATTTCCTGTGACGCAATACCTCGCACGATTCGTCGAATGATGGGAATGCCGTCGTACTTCGTGGAAAATCCCGTGACCCGACTGTTGGTGTTGACACTGAACCCAGCCGCAGTGCTTGTGATGTGACGGCCATCGAACTGCACGGATTTGTTCATCCAGAAATGGTTGTTGCCTTGTGACCAGACGGTCGCTGGACTTTTCTGAGCCACCGTGCTGGACCGCACGTTGCCTGCGACATTCAGATCAAACCTGGCTCGATCACTGGACGGCTGAATGTCGGCTCGCAGATCGACATTCGTATTCTGTGTTCCTGTCACCCAGGCTCCCAGAATGCATTCCGCGATGCAGCCGGATTCCGTGCGATAATCAGAAATCAAACGCGACAGCAGGTCTTCAGAGACGACAAAATGCAGATTGTGGTTGAAGTAGTTATCGTTCACGACGGAGCGCAGTGACGCTGACGCAGCCGGAAAATCATTTCGCAATGTCCGCCATGCCACGCGGGCGTTTTCGGCATGTGCCCCCAGTTGATCATGTTCGTAGTTCAGCAGTGACTGAATCAGCAGATCCACCTGATACTGCAGTTCGCCCTGTGTGGCTTCGGCATCGTTCGCGAATGCGGTCCGGCGAACAGATTTATCGACGACCAACTTCAGTTCCTGTAATTGCGGCCTGGAAGCAAACGCTTTCTGATCGGCATCCATCGCATCCGACAGCGTCAGATTTCTTGAGACCTGATTGAGCACATCGACGGTGACGTCAGGCTTTTGCAGTTCTTCAAGATGCAGATAGGCAATCCATGTGGCCCCGTTTGCAATGGAATTCAGCCATTGAACTGTCAATGCTGCGGCACCTGGCAGGTTCGGCGGAACCGAACTGCCACTCGCTCCAGCAGCGCTAGAAGCATCAACCGATGCAGACATCAGCGCCACACGTCGCTGTAATCGGCGTTGCAGAGATTCTTTCTCCGGCGTTGACGTGGAAATGTTATCTGCCAGCGTACGAAGTTCAACTGCTGCACGCTCGCGATCTTCGGCGGGTTGATTCACATCAAACAACGTGCGCAGAAGCGGACCTGCCACTTTTGCCAGCTCTGCGTCGATTGCTTCAATCGATTCTTCCGTAATGTCGGCAGGCAATTTTATTTCGGACACCTGAGCGGCTCGGGCTTCCGAAGTGGCCTCCAGAGTCGTTGGAAATACGGCAGAGCCGACAAGCAATGACATCATAATGCACAATGCACCGACAGCTCGTCCGACTCGTCGTTGGCGTAAGACAGAAATGACTCTCATGTGTTCTCCCTGGTGATGCCTTCGCTATCAAAGGCCGTACCCGCAATCGCTACACATTTATCGTCGTGCGCGACCGGCAGATCGTCCTTTTGCAAAGCAACACACATAACTGTTCGTTTCAGTAGAGTCCACACACTCACTCGATGCTTTGCAAGCGACCCAAAATACCAACCAGCCCTTGTAGGCTCAATCGCTAAAGTCACCTCAAACTGCCCGGTTTGCAAAGATGGGGGAAGACTTGTCATGTGCGGGACTTTCCCAGATCCGAGGCATGGAGAACTCGTCAATCACCGGAAAATGCTATCAAGTCTGCACATTCGACGCCAAAAACCTGCTGCTCCTGATCTTCAACAAATCGCCTGTTCGCTTCCGGCCTTGTGATCTGAATTCCCTTTGGTGCCTCAATCCCCAAATGAACGCGATTCTTACCGACGCTCAAAATCGTGAGGCGAATGTTCAACCCGGGGATCAAGATCTGTTCCTGAATTTTGCGTGACAATACAAGCATGGTTCAACTCCGTTTGAAAGTTGCCTGTTGACAGAAACTGTCAACATACAGGTAGAAAAAAAGGCGAAGAGACGCTCTCTTCGCGATACAAGCAACACTAAGGAACGCTCGAAAACAACTGTCCGATACGAACTGAACGGCAAGGCGCTGGCCCAATGGCACTCTATTTCACAAAGTAGACCTCACTCTCCGAGTGAGGCAGGCCGCAAAACGCGGCCTTTGGCATTCGTCACTCAGAGAGTGACGGCTACTTTAATCGCATATCGAGCGCCATTGGGCGCTAGACGCCGGTATTCTGCAGCGAAATTCACCGGCGGCTAGCGCCTTGCCGCTCACTTGTTGATCGAGGGAGCCTAAAACAGATGTTTCTGACCGGTGAAGGCATCGCGACCAGCATACACTTCGCGCGTCCCTTCCGGAATGTAGATGATGTCCAGGCGATGCAGCCGCACGATGAGATTTGAAATCGTCACTTGCGCCAGCGCGGCGAGTTCATAGAGTGCTGGCCACGACGTGACATCCATATTTTTTACAGCCGCTTTGATCAGCCATTCGGGCATCAACATCGACGATTGATACCGATCGACGGCGCTCCTCACCTCCGGAGAATCCTGACCAGCTGTCAGTTCGCGATACAATTCGAAATAACGATCGTCCCAGGCTGCTCGATTCAGGACCTCAACGAGCACATGCCGATCCATCGCATGTCGCCGTACAACGCTGGGCTGAAGGTCAAAGCCCGGAAGTCTCGGATGATGCAGACTGGTACGATCGATATCAATGTCCCAGTGTCCGGCTTCATGGCCGATCGTGCTGCGTTCCAGACCCGGCTTTGAATGAAACAGAGCCAGATGTCGGCTGTTCAGGACGATACGACGTTCTTCCGGAATCAGTCCTGCCAGAATCTGCTCGCCTGTCTGTTCTTCGATTTCGATCCAGTCAAAATCCAGCCCCAGAATTCGCTCGACGATTTTCTCAATCGGTACCGGAAACATCACGGGCTTGCCCATCAGTTGTTCATACTGACGAATGCGCATACCGGTGATACCGTCGATGGTGCGAGTTCTCATGTTGGTCAAGTCATGGCGTCTCACGAAAAGCACTCCCTGCGATTGTTTGCGCTCATCGTCGGGCGCTGCCGCACAATTCGGATTCGAACCCTGCGACGATAGACATCTGCGAAAAACCAAAGACTTCAGCGGGACGAAGACGAACGGCCCGATTGTTGTTCTATCTGCTGGATTATTTCTTCCAGCGCTGTGTCTGACAGGTTGAGAAGTTTTCGAAACACTCCCGGCCGTGACAAAATTCGGTCTCGATAAGCGTCGGGGATTCGCCGGGCCAGCAACAGAAGCTCATCCGGGTCGGTGTGCAGCGCTTTGGCAATTCGCTGCAATGTTTCTTCTCGCGGAGTCTGCTCGTCATCCAGACGATCATTCTCAACGCGGCTTAAATACGTGAAATTAATGCCGACGCGATCAGCCAGTTCACGCTGCGTCAGATTGCGACTTTTGCGGATTTCTCTGATCCGCTGTCCAATGGTGTCCATCCAATCGCTCCCTCGAATGCTGTCAATTTCCGGCCGATTCGCGACCGAATCTCTTGAGGACCAACACTACAAGGAAGATAATTAAGTTGCCATTTACTGTCAACATCAACTCCACAGATTTTTTTAGTCCTCAAGTGCTGCCTCATGCTGGGCTGTTTTGTGGATCAGACGCGGCGAGGAATCGCAACGTACCGGGAAGCTGACGCATCCCGCTCGCCGAAGGAATCTTCTCACGATGACAAGATTCCGAACGTGTGCTGAGCAGGGTGTGACCAGCGGAGTTCGATTCCATTTGATCGGATAATTGGATAAATGGTGAGCAGGCGCTGTCACTTGCCGCGTCCTGCATACCGCGAAAGTTCAGAAACAGGCAGACTGTGTCATTCGCCGTCGTGACACTTCCGCTTCGCGGACTTGCAGCCTATGATTCCGGGAGCGAACTCGGCGCGACTCGCCGTTGTCTCTTCGGGGACAACTGGCAAACCCGGAGAGGTGACAGAGCGGCCGATCGTGCCGGTCTCGAAAACCGGTGAACCCGCAAGGGTTCCGGGGGTTCGAATCCCCCCCTCTCCGCTTTATCAATAGCCATCAGACAGCCGCAATCCTTGTCTAACGTCTTACGTTGACAGGGGTTGCGGCTGTCGGTCAGGTACTGAATCTCCAGTTCCGTCAGCTCTCGGCGTTCAAGCCGTCGATCGATGCGAACGTTTCTGCCCTCCAGAAATATCAAACGGTCTTCATCCGTTCTTCGGTCGCGAATCAGCCAGCGAGTGAACTGTTTGATGGCACCGAGATAGTGATTGAAGCTGGTGATTTTTCACGAGCCGCCAGATGGAACGCGGGCTGAGTTTGAGAACTTTGGCCAGCTCTCGGATGGTAAGCAGTTCCGGAAGATTTCCGACTGTCACAGATTGATCGGCGAAACGACGAGGCACTTTGGCGGAAGGGTCATCCGGCTCCGGGTCGTTCAGAGGTAAGAGGTTCATAAGCGAATAATCCTTTTGAGGCTTACAGACTGAAGTCGTCAACATCCAGTCGTTTTTCGGTCGGGGAATTGGAAGGATCAATCTCCTGGCCTGGCGATTTATGGTGATATTTTGATTGCTGAAGTCGAGGAGCAAACTCGTTCTCTTCAGCAGAGGTCCACGGTTCCACCAACTGGAAGTGCGGATCACGGGGCACAAAGTCTTCGACATCGGTTGCGGAAGAAATCAACATGTCGCACAGATCCGCTGGGGATATCCAGTCCCATGCCGGGTTGCCGGATCGAGTCGTGAAAAGCGCCGAGAGTCCATTGCTGAAGTCACAGGGAGAAATCGACATGAATTCCGAAGGCAACACGGCGCGGCGGACGACAGGAGCCGTGTTCCTTGTGGT
>Ga0105047_10019345_pt1 | contig 10510 bp, 7 predicted proteins | sample MAT04_FD_78384 | JGI IMG/M metagenome (GOLD analysis project Ga0105047, IMG submission 78384) | Freshwater microbial communities from Lake Fryxell liftoff mats and glacier meltwater in Antarctica - MAT-04 (megahit assembly) | ecosystem: Environmental > Aquatic > Freshwater > Ice > Liftoff... | reverse complement strand
TGGTCATGGCAGTTCCAGATCGTGGGTTCGCGGTTGCGCCAAGTCCGAAGCGTGCCAAAACCCGTGCGGCACGCCATGCACAAGTTCATGCGGAAACAATGCCCGCCTCGGTCACGATCACCGTCAGCGGCTGGTCATGCGCCTCCACCGCAAAGCTCGCCTCGCTGATCGACCACGCAATGCCGATGCTGGTGACGCCGGGATGCGCCGCCAGCCAGCGGTCGAAGTAGCCACCGCCGTAGCCGAGCCGGTAGCCCTCGCGGGTGAAGCCGACGCAGGGGACGAGGACGACGTCGGGGATGACGACGGCCGCATTGGCGCTGGCGGGGATGCCGCATTCGTCCACGGCGGCGGGGGGCTCGCCGTCCCAGCGGCGGTAGTCCATGGAACGGGGCTCGCGCCGGGCAAAAGGCAGCGCAAACTGGGGTGCTTCATGCCAGGCGACATCAAGCAACAAGCCCGCTGCGTTAAATTCACCCTCAAGCGGCCAATACAGGCCCAGCACCTGAGGTTCCAGTTGTTCGAGCAGATCACAAAGATGGGGGCCCAGCGCGGCCATGGCGGTAGGCGCGGCCGGGGTGGCCAGCCAGGCGGCGCGGGCGGCAAGCAGGTGGGCGCGGAGTTCAGGACGTTCAGGGCGTTTGTAAGGCGTTGGCATGGGGCGATGACCGTGGGTCTGGTGGCCTTGAATGTAGCGTTTGGCGCGCTGGCGCAAACGCCTCCCACGACATCCATCATCGAAGCCCGTGACGCGCTGCGCGTCAAAGACCGCCTGAAGCTCGCCGCCTTGACGGCCACGGCCATCCAGCAGCGCGACCCCCTGGCCTCGTGGGTCGGCTACTTTGACATCGGCCTGCGTCTGGCCGAGGTGAGCCAGCCCGAGCTGGACGCGTTTTATGCCCGCTTCCCCGGCACCTATGCGGAAGACCGGCTGCGCAACGACTGGCTGCTGGAGCTGGGCCGTCGCCGCGACTGGAAGAACTTTGCGGTGGATCACCCGCGTTTTCTGATGCGCGACGACAAGCAGGTCGCCTGCTACGCGCTGCTGACCGAGCACCTGAACGGCAAACGCGTGACCGAGGCGGCCCGTGCCGCCTGGCTGGCGCAAAAAGACGGCGACGACGGCTGCCAACTGCTGGCCAGCACCTTGTTCGACGCCAGATTGTTCAAGCCCGACGATGTGTGGCTGAAGCTGCGGCTGTCCGCCGAAGCGCTGCGCCCGCGTGCCGTCAAGCAGGCCGGTGCCTTGCTCGGGCGGCCGGTCGAGCTGGCCCTGGTCGAGCTGCAGGACAACGCGGCCAAGTACCTCGCCCGCAAGGCCAATGTGGCCAGCCGCTCGCAGGCCGAATTGGCCACCCTGACCTTGATGCGCGTGGCCGCCACCGATCCCGCGCAGGCGGCCGATCTGCTCACCGGCCGCTGGGAGCGTTTGCTGCCCGCCGATCTGGCGGCCTGGGCCTGGGGGCAGGTCGGACGACAAGCGGCCTTCAAGCTGCTGCCCGAAGCGAGCGACTATTTCGAGCGCGCGCTGAAGCTGCATGGCAAGTCGAGCCGCCACCCCGAGTGGAGCGACGAAACGCTCGCCTGGGCGGCCCGCGCCGGGCTGCGCAGCGCGCGTTGGCCGCAGGTGCTCAAGGCCATCAGCCTGTTGAGTGCTGGCGAGCAGCGCGACCCGACTTGGGGCTATTGGCGTGCCCGCGCACTGCTGGCCACCGCCGCCGATGGCCCTCCGGGCGAAGCGATCCGCGCCGAGGCTCGGGGCCTGCTCGTGCCGATCACGCAGCAACCGGCCGCGCCACTGACCTTCTACGGCCGCCTGGCCGCCGAAGACCTGGGCGAAACGCCCCAACTGCCGCCCACGCCACTGTCTTTGAGCCCCGCTGAGCGCGCCCAGGCCCAGGCCCATCCCGGCCTCAACCGCGCCCTGCTGCTGATCGCGGCGGGCCTGCGCAATGAGGGCGTGCGCGAATGGAATTTCTCGCTGCGCGGGATGTCTGAACGCGAGCTGATGGCCGCCGCCCAAGAAGCCTGCCAGCGCGAGATCTGGGACCGCTGCATCAACACCAGCGACCGCACCCGCGCCGAGGTCGATCTGGCTCAACGCTACCCCACGCCCTTCCGCGCCGATCTGCTGGCCAAAGCGCGCGAGGTGGGCGTGGACCCGGCCTACGTCTACGGCCTGATCCGCCAGGAATCGCGCTTTGTGACCGATGCGCGATCCAGCGTCGGCGCGGCCGGTCTGATGCAGGTGATGCCGGCCACAGCCAAGTGGACAGCCAAGAAGATGGGCATCCCTTTCCGGCCCGAGCTGATGGCCGACAGCGGCTTCAACATGAGCATCGGCACCCGCTATCTGAAGCTGGTGCTGGACGACTTTGGCGGCTCGATGGCGATGGCCGCTGCGGCCTACAACGCCGGGCCGTCGCGACCCCGGCGCTGGCGCGAAGGCCCGCTGCTCGACGCGGCGATCTGGGCCGAGAACATCCCCTTCAACGAGACGCGTGATTACGTCAAGAAGGTGCTGGTCAACACCTCGGTCTACGCCCAACTGCTGGGCTCGAACGACCCCAGCCTGCGCACCCGGCTTGGCCGGCAAATCGGCCCCCGAAACAGCGGTGATACCGCCCCCACCGAGACGCCCTGATGAACAACAACACCAACCCACGGATTTTGATCCTCGGCGGCAGCGGCTTCATCGGCCGCTCGCTGTGCGAGCAACTGACGCAGCACTACGGCGGCGTGGCGCGCATCACCGTGCCCACGCGGCGGCTGCGCCATGCACAGGCGGTGCAAGGCTTGCCCGGCCTGACCGTGATTGCCGCCGATGTGTTCGATGCGCCGAGCCTGCAGCGCCTGGTGGCCGATGCCGACGTGGTGGTCAACCTGATCGCCATCCTGCAGGGCGGCGACGCGGCTTTCGAGCGCGCCCACGTGGAGCTTCCGCGCCGCCTGGTGGCCGCCGGCGCACGCAGACTGATTCACGTCAGTGCGCTCGGCGCCGCCGTGGAATCGCCGCCCTCTCGCTACCTGCGCTCCAAAGCGGCGGGCGAGGCGGTGCTGACCGCCGCGCCACATTTGGCATTGACCCTGCTGCGCCCGTCCGTCGTATTCGGTAAGCACGACAAGTTCATCAACCTATTCGCCAAGCTGCAAAGCGTGTTCCCGCTGATGCCGCTGGCAGGCGCGTCGGCGAAATTTCAACCCGTGTGGGTGGAGGACGTGGCTGCGGCCTTGCTGCGCTGCATCACTGACCTCGACACCATCGGGCAGACCTACGAGATCGCCGGCCCGCAGGTGCTGACACTGGGCGAAATCGTGCGCTTGGCCGGTGAAATTGCCGGCCACCCACGGCCCATCCTGCCGCTGCCGGGGCCGCTCGCCTGGGCGCAGGCGGTGGCGATGGAAATGGCCCCCGGCGAGCCGCTGATGTCGCGCGACAACCTGGCCTCGATGACCGTGCCCAATGTCGCTGGCGGCGTGTTGCCGGGGCTGGCCGCGCTGGGCATCACGCCGCAGTCGATCAGCGCCGTGGTGCCCGCTTATCTGGCCGGTGGCCAGGGCTGTGCGCGGCTGGATGCGTGGCGTAGCAAGGCAGGGCGATGAACAGCCGTCATCACTGACGTGAGCAATGCTCACCACCCCGGCTCAGGGCTTGAGTAAGCTGCGGTTTTTGCACTCAGGTCTCCCCATGAAGCTCTACATCGGCAATAAAAATTACTCCTCGTGGTCGATGCGCTCCGGCGTCCTGCTGACCGCATTTGGCATTGCGCACGAGCCGGTGCTGCTGCGCCTGGACTTCTCGCCCGGCAGCACGTTTGCCACCACGCTGAAAGCCGCCGGCGGCCCGGCCAAGGTGCCCTTGCTGGTGGATGACGATGGCTTTGCCGTGTGGGAAACCCTGGCAATTGCCGAGACCATTGCCGAGCGCCACCCCGAACACGCGATCTGGCCGCGCGATGCCAAGGCCCGCGCCCGCGCCCGCAGCATGGCGGCCGAAATGCACGCCGGTTTTGGCAGCCTGCGCAGCCTGTGCCCGATGAATATCGAGGCGTATTTGCCCGAGGTCGGCGCGCGCTTGTTGGCCAGCGAGCCGGGCTTGCAGCGCGACGTGGCGCGCATCGATCAGTTGTGGAGCGACGCGCTGGCCGAGTTTGGAAAGAGCAGCGGCGGGCCCTTTCTGTTCGGCGAGTTCGGCGCCATCGACGCCTATTTCGCGCCCGTCGTGATGCGGGTCACGCGCTTCGGTTTGCCGCTGTCTGAACAGGCGGCGGCGTATGCGGCGGCGGTCGAAAAGCACCCGGCCGTGGTGGCCTGGGTGACCGACGCGCTGGCGGAAAACGACTTCATCGCCGACGACGAGCCTTACCGGACGAAATGAAAACTTATCTCGTCGGCGGTGCCGTTCGCGACGCCCTGCTCGGGCTGCCGGTGAAAGACCGCGACTGGGTCGTCGTCGGGGCCGATCCGGCGGCGATGCAGGCGGCGGGCTATCTGCCGGTCGGCCGTGACTTTCCGGTGTTTTTGCATCCGCAGACGCATGAGGAATATGCGCTCGCCCGCACCGAGCGCAAGACCGCGCCGGGCTATCACGGCTTCGCCTTCCAGGCCTCGCCCGAGGTGACCCTGGAAGAAGACCTGGCGCGCCGCGATCTGACCATCAACGCGATGGCGCAGGGCGCGGACGGCAGCCTCTGCGACCCCTTCAACGGCCAGGGCGATCTGGCCGCCAAGCGGCTGCGCCATGTCTCGCCCGCCTTCGCCGAAGACCCGGTGCGCATCCTGCGGCTGGCCCGTTTTGCGGCGCGCTTTGCCAACTTCAGCGTCGCCCCGGAAACGCTCGCTTTGATGGTCCGGATGGTGGCCGACGGCGAGGTCGATGCGCTGGTGGCCGAGCGGGTCTGGCAGGAGCTGAGCCGGGGGCTGATGGAAGTTGAACCGTCACGCATGTTCGAGGTGCTGCGCAGTTGCGGCGCGCTGGCGCGCCTGCTGCCCGAGGTGGACCGCCTGTTCGGCGTGCCCCAGCCGGCCGCGCACCACCCGGAGATCGACACCGGCATTCATTTGCTGATGGTGCTCGATCAATGCGCTAAACAAGCCGCGCCGCTGACCGTCCGCTATGCCTGCCTGTGCCACGACCTCGGCAAGGGCCTGACACCCGCCGACCTGCTGCCCCGCCACATCGGCCACGAAGGCCGCAGCGCCACCCTGGCTAACCAGGTCAGCGAACGCTGGCGCGTGCCCAGCGATTGCCGCGAGCTGGCCGAGCTGGTGGCGCGCGAACACACCCATGTCCACCAGAGCGAATCATTCAGCCCCGAGGCACGCCTGCGCCTGCTGGCGCGCTGCGATGCCTGGCGGCGGCCGCAGCGCTTCGAACAATTGCTGTGGGCCTGCGAGTGCGATGCGCGCGGCCGGCTGGGCCTGGAAGACCGCGACTATCCGCAGCGGGCAAGGTTGGCGGCAGACCTGCGCGCGACCTTGGGCGTTGATCTGGCAGCGGTGAGCGAGGCGGCGATGGCCCAAGGCAAGTCCGGGCCGGCGATTGGCCAGGCGGTGCAGGCCGCGCGATTGCGGGCCTTGGTTGATGAAGCTTGATGGGCGCCTGCCGATCTGGACTGCGCGTCACGGGCCCGAGTTAGCGCAAACCCGAAGCCCCGACTGAAACCGCTCGGGCCGGGCCAGGTCGGCCCCTAAGATAAACCGGATGTGCGCCAAACGCTCCAGCCAGACGCCCACGCTTGGCAAGATGCAACGGCCCCGGCTTGGCCGTTCCATCCAGCGCGACCGCTTGTTCATCGCGCTTGACGACAGTGGCTCCGTGCCGGGCCTTTGGATTGCCGGACCCGCAGGATTCGGCAAGTCGACGTTGATCGCCACCTACCTTGAATCGCGGGCACTCAGGTCGGGCTGGCTGCAGCTCGATCTCGGCGATGCCGACCCCGCCACCTTCGCCCACTTTCTGGGCGAAACCGCCGCATCGCTGGCGCCTCGCAGGCCGCACCGCCTGCCCTTGCCCACCGCCGATGATCTGCGGGACGTCCCGGCCTTGATCCGCCGCTGCTTTCGCCGCTTTTTCAGCGACGCGGCGCAAGCGCTGGACGGGCCGTGCGTGCTGGTGCTGGACAACATCCAGGCGCTGGACGGCCTGCCCAGCTTGCATGCCGGGATCGCTGCCGCGATCAGCGAGATGCCGCAGGGTTGGCGGCTCATTGCCATCAGTCGCGAGCCCCCGCCCCCGGCCTATGCCCGGGTCATGGCCTGCCAGCAGATGGTCAGCGTTGAGGCCAGTGCCTTGCGATTCACGCCCACCGAGACGCAGGCGCTGCTCGATCTTCACGGTCGGCCCTGGTCTGCCCAGGCCTTGTGCGAAACCACCGAGGGATGGGCTGCGGCCATGATCCTGATGCTGGCCGCACGCACCGAACTGGCGACGCCAACTGCGGCGGTTGCCGGCAGCCCACCGCAGAGGGTGTTCGACCTGTTCGCCGGTGAAGTGATGGACGCCTTCTTGCCCTGGCAGCGCCACGCGCTGATGCGCATGGCGTTCCTGCCGAGCTTCACGGCAGCGATGGCCGCATCGGTCAGCGGCGAGTCGCGCGCCGACACGCTGCTCGAGGACCTGGCGCGCCGCAGCCTGTTCACCGACCGCCGCGGCGCGCTGCCGGCGGTCTATACCTTCCATGCGCTGTTTGGCGAATACCTGCGCGCCCGAGCCGCAGCCGAGCTCTCGCCCGAGGCGCTGCGCGCGCTGCGGGTCGACGCGGCGGGTCTTCTCAGCACCGCCGGTCATGCGGACGCGGCCATCGGCCAGCTCATCGAAGCGCAGGCCTGGGCCAAGGCCTTGCAGTTGCTCGCCTCGCATGCCGGGGCATTCGTGGCCCAGGGGCGTTCGACCCTCATCCACCAGGCGGTGTCCGCCATGCCGGAACCCTGGCGCAGCGCGCCGCAAGCCTGCTACTGGCTCGGCTTCTGCAACTTGGCCATCGACCCCGAGGCCGCGCTGCGGCAGTTGCAGCAAGCGCACGACGGCTTTCTCACCGCGGGCGACGAGCAGGGCGCGTTCGAGGCTGCTGCGGCGGCGGCCGACGCGATCATCTTCCGGGGCGCGAACTACGACGCGCTGGCCCCTTGGCTGCCCCTGCTCGAGCGGCTGGCGCCCGGCTATCTGGCCACTCGCGACGCCGCTCGGGATCTGCGCGTGTTACCGGGGCTGCTGGCCGCGTTCGTCCACCGGGACCCGGGTCACGCACTGACCGCGCCCCTGGCCGACGCTGCCGAGCACATGCTCGATGAACCCCTGGGTGCCACGCAACGCATTCTGCTGGGCAGCCTGGCCCTGTATCTCTTGTGGACCGGGCAGACCCCGCGCCTGGACCGCATCCTCGCCAAGATTGACCGCATGTGCACGGCTCAGGACGCCGCACCGGCCACGTTGCTGCGGTGGTACGGCGTGGGCGTGCTGGTGCGCTCGCTGCTCGGCCGCATCGACGAGGCGATGGATTGCGCCATGCGTGCGCTGGCCCTCGCGCAAAACGGGCCCGCACCGATGCGCGTGAAGGCACATCTGATGGTGGTGCTGGCTGCCGAGTCGGCGCGCGATGCCGAGCTCGCGCGCCTGCACCTGGCTGAGGCGGCGGGCCTCTTGGCGGCGGGCAACCCGGTCGACGTGACGACCTACGAGTTCCAGCGCGGCCTGCTGATGCTGCTGGACAAGGACTGGCATGCCGCTGCGCAACTGATGCGCTTGGCCGTGACCAGCGGTCGCGACAGTGGTTGGCCGCTGCGTGAGCACATTGCCTTGATCGGACAGGCCTTGGCCGCGACACAGGTCGACCGTTTCGACGAGGCCGAGACCGCCTTGACGGCGGTGTTCGAGCATCGCTCTTACCCCGTCTGCCGCTGGCACCACTGGATCGCTGCCCTCGTCGAGGCCAACCTGGCGGACCGACGCGGTGATGTACCCCGCGCCGTGGCAGCCCTCACGCGCGGGTTTGCCGTCGGCAAGGACTGCGGATTCGACTTCGGCCCCATGCCCTATTGCTGCGGCGACATGATGTCGCGCCTGGCGGCACTGGCGCTGGCGCATGACGTCGACACGCCTTTCGCGCAGCAGATCGTGCGCCGTCATGCGCTGCCGGCCCCGCCTGGCGCGCCGGCCACCTGGCCCTGGCCGGTGCGCATCCGCACGCTGGGCGCATTCGGCATCGCGCTTGAAGGCGGTGCTGTCGCGCAGGCGTCGCGCAAGGAAAGCCGCAAGCCGCTGGATCTGTTGAAGCTGCTCTTGGCCCTGGGCGCCGACACCGTGCCGGTGGGGCGGCTCGCCGCGGCACTGTGGCCCGAGGCCTCGGGCGATGCTGCGCGCAACTCTTTCGACAACACCTTGCATCGGTTACGGAAGCTGCTGGGTGGGGACGGGCGCGTCATCCTGCGCGGCGGCAGCCTCAGCCTGGACGCCACCCGCTGCTGGACCGATTGCGCGGCGCTCACCTACTGCCTCGCCACGCTGCCGGCGGTCGAGCGAGACGGCGACCCGCGCGGGGTCACCGCCTGGATCGACGCGGTTTTGGTCCTTTACCAGGGGCCCTTTCTCGTTGGCGAGGACGAACTGAGCGACGTGCTTGTTGCCCGCCAGCGCATCGAGGCACGCGTCACCCGGCAGGTCGCTGCGCTGGGTGACCGACTCGAGGCCGCGGATCAGCATGCGGCAGCGGCGCGTCTGTACCAGCGTCTGGTCGAAGTGCAGCCCCTGGCAGAGGACACGGTGCGAAGGCTGATGCGCTGCCTGCTGCACCTGGGCCAGCGTGCCGAGGCCTTGGCCGCCTACCAGCGCTGCCGCCAACAGTTGTCGGTGGTTCTGGGCGTTCAACCGGCCGCCGAAACGCAGGCCATGGCCGCTGAACTTCGCAATCTCTAAGCGATTTCTAGGAGCAGCCCTTTTAGTCTTCTCGCCAGCGGTGCGCCACGGGGACGCCCGCCGCGAGGTGGCCCGCCAGGGGTTCGCTGCAGTCAGGCACAGCTTGCAGCCTCGGTCTCGCGTTGCCGTGCTGTGCTGTGCCATGCCGTCAAGGTGAAATGGAGCTTGTCATGCTGAAAACAATGTTGACGTTGGGCCTGTCTGCGGTGTCGTGGGCCGCCTTGGCCCAGAGTCCCGTCGAGACCGACGGGGACAAGTACAAGGTGGTGCTTGAAAACGAGCAGGTGCGCGTGCTCGAGTACCGGGACTTGCCGGGAGAAAAGACCCACCAGCACCGCCATCCCGCCTTCGTTCTTTACGCCGTCTCGCCGTTTCAACGCAAGATCCATCTGCCGGATGGCAAGGTGTTGATGCGCGAGTTCAAGGCCGGCGACGTGATGTATTCGGCGGCGCAGGAGCACATCGGCGAGAACGTCGGCAGCACGCCGACCCACGTCATCATGATCGAGCTCAAGACCGCGGTGAAGCCGTGATGGCGGCGGCGACCGTGGTCTTGCTCGATCCATGCAAGAAATGCTCGTTTGACGAAGGCAGTCCCCGGTCGTCGCGCTTCGCAGCGCCCATGAACAGCGAGCTTGCCACCTCAACCGAAGTCGTCACCCACGAGGTCGTCATGTTCAATCCATCAGCGCGGCGCCTTCATTCGATGGCCCATTCGATAAGCCTCTTGGGTGTTTCGCTTGCAGCGATCGGCCTGTGCTCACCAGCGTCGGCCGCTTCACTGGACGCCTTTGCGGGCGTCATTGGAGGTGCAGGCCTTGGCACGGTGCCCGGGGGCTGCAGCAATGCGCCACCGCCTGCCTTGAGCTTCTTCAGCTTCACCGGCACGGCATGGCCGGTGGAGGGCATTGCCGCTTGTGGCTACAGCGGCGGCCTGGATCAGGCGTCGGCTGCAAGCGGCCCGCTGAGCCTGAGCAAGAGCTTGCCGCCGGTGTCGCTGGGCAGTTCACCCGGCAGCGGCACCTTCGACGGCAGCGCACAGGCGGTCGCCAATTACGGTCGACTGGGCACGAATGCGCACGCCTTCATCGGGGCCGGGCGGCCCGGCGGGAATACCCAATTCCAGTCCATCGCGGCGGCCAGTTTTTCCGACACCTTGACTGCCAGCAGCCCGCTGGTGGCCGCCGCCAGCGCCGGGTTTGTGAGCTACCAGTTCAGTGTCGACGGGAGCTTGACTGCGCTGGGTGCCCCGGAGGCGTTTTACTTCGGCGAGACCTACATGGCACTGGATCTTCAGCACCAGGGCGGGCCGACCTACCAAGTGCTCAACGCCACTGTGCGCCGAGGCGGCATCGGCACCCTTTCGAACAGGCCACTGCCCGCAGGCTGGGCCACCAGCGAAGGCAGCTTGATCGGTGGCAGCACCGTCTTCGCGCGCGACTTTCCCATGGTCTGGGGGCAGGCCTGGGACGTGAAGGTGGGCCTGGTGGCATGGGCCTACGGCACCGCCGACAGCAACTTCCTGAGCACCGCCCGGCTCACCGGCCTGACCCTGTATGACGCCAACCACAATCTCGTATCGGCGTTCAATCTCAG
>Ga0105047_10019343_pt1 | contig 10510 bp, 7 predicted proteins | sample MAT04_FD_78384 | JGI IMG/M metagenome (GOLD analysis project Ga0105047, IMG submission 78384) | Freshwater microbial communities from Lake Fryxell liftoff mats and glacier meltwater in Antarctica - MAT-04 (megahit assembly) | ecosystem: Environmental > Aquatic > Freshwater > Ice > Liftoff... | reverse complement strand
GCCACGTCGATCTGGCTGACGAGTCCGTGTTGCTCGGCCCCGCGCCCAGCCGTGAGTCCTACCTGGTGGTCGACAAGATCATCGCCGCCGCCAAAAGCACCGGCGCCGAGGCCATCCACCCCGGCTATGGCTTCCTTAGCGAAAACGAGGCCTTTGCCCGCCGCGTCGAGGAAGAGGGCCTGATCTTCATCGGCCCCAAGCACGCGTCCATCGCGGCGATGGGCGACAAGATTGCGTCGAAGAAACTGGCCAAGGCGGCCCAGGTCAGCACCATCCCTGGCCACAACGAACCGATCCTGTCAGCGGACGAGGCGGTCGGCATTGCCAACGCGATTGGCTACCCGGTGATGATCAAGGCCAGCGCCGGCGGCGGCGGCAAGGGCTTGCGGGTGGCCTTCAACGACAAGGATTGTTTCGAGGGCTTCACGTCCTGCCGAAACGAGGCACGAAATAGTTTTGGCGACGACCGCGTGTTCATCGAAAAGTTTGTCGAAGAACCGCGCCATATCGAGATCCAGGTGCTGGGCGATGGCCACGGCCACATCGTCTATCTGCATGAGCGCGAGTGCTCGATCCAGCGCCGCCATCAGAAGGTGATCGAAGAAGCGCCGTCGCCCTTCATCAGCGAGGCCACGCGCAAGGCGATGGGCGAGCAGGCGGTGGCGCTGGCCCGGGCCGTCAACTACCAGAGCGCGGGCACGGTCGAGTTCGTCGTCGGCAAGGATCAGAGTTTCTACTTCCTGGAGATGAACACGCGGCTGCAGGTCGAGCACCCAGTGACCGAGTGCATCACCGGTATCGACCTGGTCGAACAGATGATCCGCGTCGCTGCGGGCGAGCCCTTGGGCTTTGTCCAGGCCGACATCAAACGCGACGGTTGGGCGATGGAATGCCGCATCAATGCCGAAGACCCGTTCCGCAATTTCCTGCCGTCCACCGGCCGCTTGGTGAAGTACCAGCCGCCCGAGACGACGATGGAAGCCGCTTCGCCCGAACGTTACGGCGTGCGCGTCGATACCGGCGTGGTCGACGGTGGCGAGATCCCGATGTTCTACGACTCGATGATCGCCAAGCTGATCGTCCACGGCAAAGACCGCGCCGAGGCGATTGCGATGATGCGGGAGGCACTGAACGGCTTTGTGATCCGTGGCGTGTCCAGCAACATCCCGTTCCAGTCGGCCCTGCTGGCGCACCCGGATTTTCAGTCCGGCGACTTCAACACCGGCTTCATCGCCCAGCATTACGGCGGCGGCTTCAGGGCCGAGGATGTGCCGCATGAGGACCCGGGCTTCCTGGTCGCGCTGGCCGGCTTCATCCGTCGCAAGGCGCGCGAGCGCGAGGCCGGCATCACCGGGCAGATGCCGGGCCACGAGGTGCGCATCGAGCACGATTACGTGGCCCTGGTCAATGAGGGCGCGGGCCAGTTCGCACGCCATGAACTGCATATCTCCGACTTCATCGGTCGCCGCAGTTCAGACCACAGCGGCGAAGCGCTGGTGCGCGTGGGCCGTGGGGACGATGCCAAGTCTTTTCACATCATCAGCAACTCGCGCCTGAACGACATCCGCATCAGTGGGACCGTCAACGGCCAAGCCTTCATGGCGCAAGCCGAGCGTGGCACGTCCCGCAACCCGCTGGCGTACCGCGTGCTGCACATGGGTCTGGCCATCGAGGTGTCGGTGTTGTCGCCCCGCGCGGCCGAGCTGCACGCGCTGATGCCTTACAAGGCTCCACCCGACACCAGCAAGTTCCTGCTCTCACCAATGCCCGGCCTGCTCGTGCAGATCGCCGCCGAGCCAGGCCAGACCGTGCAGGCGGGCGAGCGGCTCGCGGTGATAGAGGCGATGAAGATGGAAAACATCCTGCTCGCCCCCAGCGACGTGAAGATTGCCGAGGTGATGGCCAAGACGGGCGAGAGTTTGTCGGTCGATCAGCCGATCTTGAGGTTCGAGTGATGAACACGAAGCCCTACAAAATCCTCGGCCTTCAGCAGATCGCCATCGGCGGCCCCGACAAGCAGCGGCTGCGCAGGCTCTGGGTCGATGTGCTGGGCCTTGAGGTCACCGGCAACTTCGTTTCCGAGCGCGAGAACGTCGATGAGGACATCTGCGCCATCGGGGTCGGTGCGCACAAGATCGAGGTCGATCTGATGCAGCCGCTCGACCCCAATAAAAAGCCCGCCGTGCACACCACGCCGCTCAACCATGTGGGCCTGTGGGTGGATGACTTGCCCAAGGCAGTGGAATGGATGACAGCGAACGGCGTGCGCTTCGCGCCGGGCGGTATCCGCAAAGGCGCGGCGGGGTTCGACATCTGCTTCATCCACCCCAAGAGCAACGACGATTTCCCGATTGCCGGAGAGGGCGTGTTGATCGAACTGGTGCAGGCACCGGCCGAGGTGATCGCCGCGTTGGGCGGCGGTCCGGCCGAGCGACTGTCAGAAGCTTTCCCAATTGTCGGTGCTGGTCTTGGCCATGGCGGTGTCTGAGGGACGCTGCATCGGGCTTGCCGAGGACGAAGCAAGCGCAGGTTTAGCCTTGACGGGAGGACGGGGGAGATTCGCGACCCGGATTGGGGCGGCGTGATTGGCCTTGGCTGCCTTGGGCGTGCTGCCGTTCAGCTTGAACACGCTGACGACTTCAGCCAAGTTAGCCGCCTGGTGCTTCAGGCTTTCGGCCGCAGCCGCGCTTTCCTCGACCAGGGCCGCGTTCTGCTGGGTGACTTGATCCAGTTGGGTGACCGCTTCACCGACCTGGCTGATGCCCATGGACTGCTCGTTGCTCGCATTGGATATCTCGGTGATCAGTTGGCTGACGCGCTGCACCTGCGAGACGATCTCGGTCATCGAGGCACCCGCATCATTGACTTGACGCGCGCCCACCTCGACCTTCTCGACGCTGGCGTTGATCAGCGACTTGATCTCCTTGGCGGCTGCGGCCGAGCGTCCTGCCAGGTTGCGCACCTCGCTGGCCACCACTGCGAAGCCACGGCCTTGCTCGCCGGCTCGCACAGCCTCGACCGCCGCATTCAAGGCCAGGATGTTGGTCTGGAAGGCGATGCCGTCGATGACGCCGATGATGTCGGCGATCTTTTTTGACGCCGCTGCGATGTCCTGCATGGTGTTGACCACCGTGCCGACCTTCTCACCGCCCTTGACCGCAGCGGCCGACGCGCTGGCCGCCAGATGGGTGGCTTGCACAGCGGTTTCGGCACTGGTCTTGACGGTGCCCGAGAGCTGTTCCATCGACGCAGCGGTCTGCTGCAGATTGCTGGCCTGCTCTTCGGTGCGTTGACTGAGATCGGCATTGCCAACGGCAATCTCCGCAGAACCGGTGGCAATGCTGTCGCTGCTGTTCCGAACCTGCGCGACGATTCGGGCGAGGCTGGCTTGCATGTCTCGCATGGCCGCAAACAAGCTGGTGGAATCGTCGGCCCGCACAGCGATGACGTTCGTCAATTCCCCCGATGCGATGGATTGAGCCACCGCGCGGGCGTCTGCCGGTTCGCCGCCGATCTCACGGGTGATTGCGCTCGCAACGTAGAAAGCCGCAGCCAATCCGGCAACGAACACGCCCAGCATGATCCCCAGGCTGTGGACGATGGCAAGCCGCCGTTCATCGTTTGCCGCTGACACCTTCAAGGTGACCGCCTCAGCAATCTTCTCTCCCACCTGCTTGAGCAAGGCTGTCGGCGCTCGGTCCATGCCTTTGACCGCCGCATCGCCGACGGCTGAGCCGAAATCTGCCGCCTTGAATGCGTCCAACCCCTTGCGATAGTCAGCGCCCATCGTGGCATGGGCGGCCCCGAACTTGTCCACCAGGTCGCGCGCCTCACCGTCCGACATCAGCTCACGGAGCTGAACGGTGATGCGTTTCACGTCTCCTTCCTGCTTCTCAAACGAGCCCCAGTGTTTTTCGAGTTGAGCCGGGTCCTTGCCGCGAAGGAGGGTGTTCTTCCACTCCTGGACTTGGGTTTGGAAGCCGAGAAGGACGTTCGATGCCAACCTCTCCCCAGCGATTTCCCGTTCGATGACGTCGGCATAGTGCTGCGCGGATGCGTTCAGCCGAGCGATGCCGAACAAGGCCGCACCTATCGCAAAAGCAAGCGAGACCCCGATCATGAGCATCAACTTCTTGCGCAGTTTCATCGTTGCGAACATGGTGAGATCCTTTGAGGTGATTTTTCATCAGGATCGTGTTCACATCTGGATCCCCTGCGTGCTTATCGGCTCGTGAATCGAGCACTTGAGCCTGGTCGGGGCCAATCAGATCGACAGGCAGTCCGTTGGACGGGCATGGTTGTCCGCGAAGCCAAGGCGTGGGCTCGCGCGCGCCGCTGAGTTGAGCCGCATTCAGCCAGCAAACTCGGCCTTCCCCCCCCGCGGGCTTCGCGTACGCTTGGCATCGGTAGAACATCAATCAATCAATCAATCAATCATTCAAGCTGGGGAGTGCTGCCGCGTGGTCTTTATCCTGACAAGCCTGATCGGGCTTCTGCTGGTTGCCGGAGCGCTATGGTTCCTGTTTTTTTCAAACAGGAAAAAGAGCAGCGAGCGCGTCAGAACCGTCAAAAGTAGCCAAACCACAGATGACAAAGCCATCAGCAAAAGCGCAAGCCCTGACCGTCGCGCTCAGCCCCGTGCCACGGCCACTTTGTCGGCGCAATCGTCGGCCTTGCCCGCCGTCGCCCCGCGCCCCAGTTTTGCGGATCAGGCGGCCGCACAGCTTGCTGAATTGACGGCCCGCCAACCGGCGCGTGCTGCGGAACCCGCACCGCCGGCGCTGTTGGCCTTTGTCTGGCAGCGCGCCGAAAGTCTGCCCGCTGAACGCACGCAGGCACTGCTCGACGGTCTGCGCCAGACGCCGCCGCCTTCGCGGGCGTTTCATCAGCTGATCTCGCCGCAGTTCGTGGCGCGCGCCTCGTCGGGCGAGCTGAGCGATCTGGTGATGGGTGAGCCGCAGGTGGCAGCCAAGGTGCTGGTGGCGGTGAACTCGGCCGCTTACGGTCTGCAGACACCGGTCAGCGCCATTGGCCAGGCGGTGACGTTTTTGGGGCTGAACTCGGTGCGCAGCATTTGCTTGCAATACATGCTGAGCGCGTCCTTCAAGGCGGACACCCCGGCCCAGCAGCAGCGCTTTGACGAGATCTGGTTCGCCGGCGCCGTCGCCAGCGAGCTGTGCTTCCGGCTGGCCCAACAACTGCGCCTGCCCGACCCCGGCGCGCTCGTGACGCAGGTCGTGCTGTCGTTCCTGGGGCATTTCGCGGCCACCGCGAGCATGCCCAAGCAGGGCATTGCATCGTCGGCTGATCCGCACAGCCTGCTTGCGCGGGCGGAACTTGAGCAACTCGCCCTGGGCGCGCCGGCCGCTGAGATTGGCGGCCTGCTGCTGCGCGAGTGGGCCTTGCCTGCGAGCTTGATCACCGAGGTGGTGGACATTGACCGCCTGCTGGTCACCCCGCCTGGCGAGCACGAGGCCGCCCGCGCCGCAGGGCTCGCGGTCTGTTATCTGAGCGCCCGCCTGGGCGAAAAGCTGTCTCGAGGCGAGGCGGTTGACCTGACCAGCTTCGACCCGCGCGCGCAGGCCGATGCCGACTACTTTCATCTGGCTGCTTATATCGACGCGTTGCCTCAGCTGGCACGCTTGCCCGAGGTGCTGCGCGCGCCCGATCTGGTACGCGCCGTCCAGAACCTGCTGACCGGCCTGCGCAAACCGGGCTGACCCTTCGCTGTTGGCGAAATTGCTATTGCTCTTTGCGGTAGATGGAGATTGAGCTGCGAAGGATAAAGTCGAGCCCATACTTCTTATGCGACTCGACCTCACCACGCTCAACCTCGTCCTCGCCATCGAGCAGACCCGCTCGATCACGGCCGGGGCGAAGCGCGAGCATCTGGCGCTGGCGGCGGCGAGCAAGCGGCTGTCCGATCTTGAATCACGCCTCGGCGTGCAGTTGTTCGAGCGGCGCGCGCGCGGCGTGGAGCCGACCGAGGCCTGCCGGGCGCTGGTGCGCCACATCCGCTCGCTGCATGCGTCCCTGCACGCGCTCGAAAGCGAAGTCGTCGAGTTCGCACGGGGCATCAAGGGCCATCTGCGCATCGCGGCCAATTCCGGCTCGATCGCCGAATGCCTGCCCGCCGACCTGGCCGCCTTTTCACAAGCCCATCCGCAGATCCGCATCAGCCTCGAAGACCTGACCAGCGCCGAGGTGCAGGCCGCCGTGGCCGATGGCCGCGCCGATGTCGGCGTGTTCACGCCGCCGCTGCTGGACAACCGGCTGCAACACTGGGTCTACCGCCCGGCGCGCCTGGCCGTGCTGGTGCCGGCCGGGCATGTTTTGGCCGAGCGAGGTCAAGTCAGTTTCAGCGACCTGCTGGACTACGACTTGGTCGGCCTGCACGCCGGTGCTTCGGCGCAGGAGTTGATGCGCGAACAGGCGCTGGCCCGGGGCCGCACGCTCAATGCGCGGCTGGCCGTGCGCGGCTTCGATGCGATTGCGCAGTTGGTCGAAGCAGGCCTGGGCGTGGCGGTCTTGCCAGAAGGCCCGGCCGAGCGCTTCTCGCGGGTGTTTGCCGTGCGCCTGCTCAAGCTCGATGAAAGCTGGGCGGCGCGCGACTATTGTCTGGGGGTGTTGCGCCAGGAGCGCTTGCCCACCGTTGTTCAACGTTTCGTCGATTCATTGATTCAGTAGGACTTACGCAAAACCGCCCCAGCGTCGTTCCTCCTCCTCGCCGTGCTATCAGCACTGTCTTCGTCGTCGTGCCTAGCCGGGACGATTTTGCGTAAGTCTTTTCCAAATTTTCGCCAGCAGAAAGCCCGCCATGACCGCAGCCCGCACGCTTTACGACAAGCTCTGGGACGAGCATGTCGTCCACACCGAGGACGACGGCACGACCGTGCTCTACATCGACCGCCATCTTGTCCACGAGGTGACCAGCCCACAGGCCTTCGAGGGGCTTGATCTGGCGGGCCGCAAGGTCTGGCGGCTGAGCGCCAATCTGGCCGTCAGCGACCACAACGTGCCCACCACCGACCGCAGCGAAGGCATCGCCGACCCGATCTCCAAGCTGCAGGTCGATACGCTGGACAAGAACTGCGACCGGCTGGGCATCACGCAGTTCAAGATGAACGACAAGCGCCAGGGCATCGTCCACGTGATCGGCCCGGAGCAGGGCGCGACCTTGCCGGGCATGACGGTGGTGTGCGGCGACAGCCACACCTCCACCCACGGTGCATTCGGCGCGCTGGCGCATGGCATCGGCACCAGCGAGGTCGAGCATGTGCTGGCCACGCAGACCTTGCTGGCCAGGAAGGCGAAGAACCTGCTCGTCAATGTCGAGGGCAAGCTGCCTGCGGGCTGCGGCGCCAAGGACATGGTGCTGGCCATCATCGGCAAGATCGGCACCGCCGGCGGCAACGGCTACACCATCGAGTTCGGCGGCTCGGCTATCCGCGCGCTCAGCATGGAAGGCCGCATGACGGTCTGCAACATGGCCATCGAAGCCGGTGCCCGCGCCGGGCTGATCGCGGTGGATGACACGACGATCAACTACTGCAAAGGCCGGCCGTTCTCACCCAGCGGCGTGGAATGGGACATCGCCGTCGCCTACTGGCGCGGCCTGCAATCGGACGCTGGCGCGCATTTCGACAAGACCGTTGAACTCGACGCCGCGCAGATCCGCCCGCAAGTCACCTGGGGCACCTCGCCCGAGATGGTGCTGTCCATCGACGACCGCGTGCCCGATCCCGACAAGGAAAAGGACGCCGTCAAGCGCGGTGCCATCGAGCGCGCGCTGCAGTACATGAACCTGGCGCCGAACAAGGCGATCAGCGACATCCGCATCGACAAGGTCTTCATCGGCTCCTGCACCAACAGCCGGATCGAGGACATGCGCGAGGCAGCAGCCGTCGTGCGCCGAATGGCCGGATCGAATGGCGGCAAAATCGCGGGCAATGTGAAGCTCGCGCTGGTGGTGCCGGGGTCGGGTCTTGTCAAGCAACAGGCCGAGAATGAAGGGCTGGATCAAATCTTCAAGGCGGCCGGCTTCGAATGGCGCGAGCCGGGCTGCTCGATGTGCCTGGCAATGAATGCCGACCGGCTGGAGCCGGGCGAGCGCTGCGCCTCCACCAGCAACCGCAATTTTGAAGGCCGCCAGGGCGCCGGCGGACGCACGCACCTGGTCAGCCCGGCCATGGCTGCTGCTGCGGCGATGCAGGGCCATTTTGTTGACGTGAGCCGCTGAGAGAAAAGAGTATGGACAAGTTCACCATTCACAAAGGCCTCGTCGCCCCGATGGACCGCGAGAACGTCGACACCGACGCGATCATCCCCAAGCAGTTCTTGAAGTCGATCCAGCGCAGCGGCTTCGGCCCCAACCTGTTCGATGAGTGGCGCTATCTGGACCACGGCGAGCCCGGCCAGGACCCCGCCACCCGCAAGCCGAATCCCGATTTCGTGCTGAACCAGCCGCGCTATGCCGGGGCCTCGGTGCTGATCGCACGCAGCAACTTCGGCTGCGGCTCCAGCCGCGAGCATGCGCCCTGGGCGCTGGAGCAATACGGCTTTCGCTCGATCATTGCGCCCAGCTTCGCCGACATTTTCTTCAACAACTGCTTCAAGAACGGCGTGCTGCCCATCGTGCTGCCGGAGGCGCAAGTCGCCAAGCTGTTCGACGAGGTGGCGGCCTTTCCGGGCTATCAATTGACCGTCGATCTGCCGCGCCAGGTGGTGGTGAAGCCGGACGGCGCCGAGCTGGCCTTCGAGGTGCAGGCCTTCCGCAAGTTCTGCTTGCTGAACGGCTTTGACGACATCGGCCTCACCCTGCGCCATGCCGACAAGATCAAGGCGTTTGAAGCCGAGCGGCTGACGACCAAACCCTGGCTGAACAACCGCCTGGCAGGCTGAGCCAAACCTCGATTGCGCTCCGCTTCATCCAGGCTACCTAATCAAAAGACACGACTCATGAAAATCGCCATCCTCCCCGGTGACGGCATCGGCCCTGAAATTACAGCCGTTGCGGTCAAGGTCCTGAACGTCCTCGACCTGAATTTCGAGATGGAAACCGCCCCCGTTGGCGGTGCCGCTTACGAGGCCACAGGCCATCCGCTGCCCGACTCGACGCTGCAACTCACCAAGGACGCCGACGCGATCCTGTTCGGTGCCGTGGGCGACTGGAAGTACGACTCGCTGGACCGCCCGCTGCGCCCCGAGCAGGCGATCCTGGGCCTGCGCAAGCACCTGGGCCTGTTCGCCAACTTTCGCCCGGCGATCTGCTATCCGCAGCTGACGCATGCCTCCAGCCTGAAGCCCGAACTGGTCGCGGGGCTGGACATCCTGATCATCCGCGAGCTGACCGGCGACATCTATTTCGGCCAGCCGCGGGGCCGCCGCGTCGCTGTGGATGGTCATTTCCCCGGCAGCGAAGAGGCGTTCGACACGATGCGCTACTCGCGCCCCGAGATCGAGCGCATCGCGCACGTGGCTTTCCAGGCCGCCCGCAAGCGCGACAAGCGCGTGACCTCGGTGGACAAGGCCAACGTGCTCGAAACCTTCCAGTTCTGGAAGGACGTGATGATCGAGATCAGCGCCGAATATCCCGACGTGGCGCTCGACCACATGTATGTGGACAACGCCGCGATGCAGTTGGTCAAGGCGCCGAAGAAGTTCGACGTGATGGTCACCGGCAATATGTTCGGCGACATCCTGAGCGACGCGGCGGCGATGCTGACCGGCTCCATCGGCATGCTGCCTTCGGCCTCGCTCGACAAGAACAACAAAGGCCTTTACGAGCCCAGCCACGGCAGTGCGCCCGACATCGCGGGCAAGGGCGTGGCCAACCCGCTGGCTACAATTCTGTCAGCCGCGATGATGCTGAAGTTCTCGCTCAACCAACCCGAAGCGGCGGCGCGGATCGAGCGCGCAGTGGATGCCGTGCTGACGCAGGGTTTGCGCACGCCGGACATCTGGAGCGAGGGCACACGCAAAGTGGGCACGGCTGAAATGGGCGCGGCGGTGGTCGCCGCGCTAACCAGGAATTGAGATGACGACGACATTGGTAGGACTTGTAGGCTGGCGCGGCATGGTCGGCTCGGTGTTGATGGACCGCATGGCGGCCGAAGGCGATTTCGACTTGATCGAGCCGCTGTTCTTCAGCACCTCGAACGCAGGCGGTACCGCTCCCACGTTCGCCAAAAATGAGACGACGTTGCAAAACGCGTTCGACATCGCCCAGCTCAAGCGCTGCGACATCATCATCACCGCCCAGGGCGGCGACTACACCAGCGAAGTCTTCCCCAAGCTGCGCGCTGCCGGCTGGACCGGCCACTGGATCGACGCCGCCTCCACGCTGCGCATGGCCGATGACGCCGTCATCATCCTCGACCCGGTCAACCTGCCCGTCATCAAGGACGCGCTTGCCAAGGGCGGGCGGAACTGGGTCGGCGGCAACTGCACCGTCAGCTGCATGCTGATGGGCGTGGGCGCGCTCTACAAGGCCGGTCTGGTCGAGTGGATG
>Ga0105047_10019342_pt1 | contig 10510 bp, 7 predicted proteins | sample MAT04_FD_78384 | JGI IMG/M metagenome (GOLD analysis project Ga0105047, IMG submission 78384) | Freshwater microbial communities from Lake Fryxell liftoff mats and glacier meltwater in Antarctica - MAT-04 (megahit assembly) | ecosystem: Environmental > Aquatic > Freshwater > Ice > Liftoff... | reverse complement strand
TTGAGGAGCACGGCAAATGGGACCTGCCGCCCGGCGAAGCCAACTACGCCGCCGACCGCGTCAAGAATCAGCGGGCTGACATCAAGCCGCTGTCGATCACGCAACCGGAAGGGCCCAGCTTCACCGTCGACGGCCACCAGGTGGCATGGCAGAAGTGGAGCTTCGTCATCGGCTTCAACGCCCGTGAAGGGCTGACGCTGCACCATCTGCGTTACCACGATGGCAAGAAGGAACGATCGATCCTTTATCGCGGCTCGCTGACCGAAATGGTCGTGCCGTACGGCGACCCCGGGCCGACCCAACGCCGCAAGAACGCGTTCGATGTCGGCGAGTATGGCATGGGGATGTGCGCCAACAGCCTGCAACTCGGCTGCGACTGCCTGGGCCATATCCAGTATTTCGATGCCCACCTGTGCGATAGCCGCGGCCAACCCTTGACCATCGCCAATGCCGTCTGCATGCACGAAGAGGATTACGGAATCCTCTGGAAACATACAGATCGCCGACTGCCCGATGCCCCCGAAGTACGGCGTTCGCGCCGACTGGTCGTCTCGTCGATCTCCACCGTCGAGAACTACGAGTACGGCTTCTTCTGGTATCTCTACCAGGACGGCACGATCCAGTTCGAGATCAAGTTGACCGGCATCCTGTCGCTGGGGGCATTTCCGAAGAAAGAGAAGCCGAAGTACGGCAACCTGGTCGCCCCGCAAGTGTACGCGCCGAACCATCAGCACTTCTTCAACATGCGGCTTGACTTCGACATCGACGGCACCGCCAACTCCGTGCAGCAGGTCGATGTGGCGGCCGACCCGCCCGGGCCGGATAATCCGTTCGAGAATGCCTTTCAGGCGAAGCCGGTACTTCTGAAGAAAGAGAAGCAGGCCCGCGCCAACCTGTCGATCGAATCGGCCCGCACCTGGAAGATCATCAACCCGAAGGTGCTCAACTCCGTCGGCGACCCGGTGTCTTACAAGTTCCTGCCCGGCGACAACGCCGTGCCGTTCGCCTCGCCGAATGCGTGGTGGCGCAAGCGCGCGGGCTTCGTCAATCATCACGTCTGGGTTACACCGTACCGCGAAGAAGAAAAGTACGGAGCCGGCGACTACCCGAACCAGAGCACCGGCGGCGACGGCCTGATCCGCTGGACCGAGGCCGACCGCCAGATTGAGGCGACCGACGTCGTCTTCTGGTACACCTTCGGCCACACGCACATTCCGCGGCCGGAAGACTACCCCGTGATGCCGACCGCCTGCATCGGCTTCACGCTGAAGCCGCACGGCTTCTTCAACATGAATCCGGCGAACGATGTCCCGCCTTCGGAGAAGGTGAAGAAGGATTGCTGCGAGTAACGGTTGACTGTACTCCTGAAAGGTTCCTCCCATGATTGCGATCGCACCTTCCATTCTGGCGGCCGACTTCTCGCGGCTGGGCGAACTGGTCCGCGAGGTCGAATCAGGCGGTTGCGACCGCATTCACATCGACGTGATGGATGGCCACTTCGTGCCGAACCTGAGCATGGGCCCGGTTGTGGTGCAAGGCCTGCGGCCAGTCACCACGCTTCCGCTGGAAGTGCATCTGATGATCACCGACCCGGCGAAGTACGTCGATTCATTCCTGAAGGTCGGTGCCGACACGGTGATCGTTCACCATGAAGTGCTGCCCGACCCGCGACCGCTGATCGCGGAGGTGCGTGCCCGCGGCAAGAAGATCGGCCTGGCGATCAACCCGGGAACGCCGGTCGAAGTGCTGGAACCGTATCTGGCGGAGATCGACCTGGCCCTGTGCATGACGGTCTGGCCCGGCTTCGGCGGCCAATCGTTCCTGCCTGAAAGCCCGGAGCGAATTCAGAAGCTTCGCGCGTTGATTGAGAAGCACAACCCGAAGTGCGAACTGGAAGTGGACGGCGGCATCGACATGAAGACTGCCCCGATCAGCACGCTCGCCGGGGCAAACGTGCTGGTGGCCGGGACGTCGATCTTCGGTGCCAATGGCGGGCCACGCGTTGCGGTGGGAGAGATGCAGTTGCTGGTGGCGTGAGGCTAGCGGCATCCCGTTGGATGCCCGACTTTGCCTAATACCGCACTTCCATGCCCATGTTGATGCCGTGCATCCAGAATTGCGTGTGGATGTCCGGCTTCGGCAATGATCCCATGCTGAGGTTCACATCGAGCGCCTGTCCCGGTCTGGCCACGCTGCTGACGAACAGGAACGTGTAGCCGATGTAAGCCCGCCAGTGATCAAACAACTGATAGCCAAGCGTGACGTTCGTTTCGGGCACGACACCGAACTGGCGGGAGTGAGTGCTGCCCAACATCGAAGGACTTGTCAACAGCCCGCCCGGCGATGACTGACCCGCCGCAGTCTGCGTGGTGCCGTCGACCGTCAGCACATCCCAAGTCGCGCCGAAGGCGATCTTGGCGAAGCCCGACAAGTACAGCCGTTCGTAGCGATACTCGCCCGCGAAGCCGATCTGCCCGCCGTGGAAGTTGTTCACGGTGCGGAACGAGTCGTTGACGTTGCGCGATGTGCCGTTCGAGTAGTCCGAATGGCTGAAGATGTCAATCTGTTCCGACAGGCGCACGAAGCGATAACCGGACAGAAAGTCGAGGCGCCAGCGGTCTTCGCAGGCAAGCGTGTGCCGGCAGTTGACGTCGCTGCCGATGAATGTCATCGGCGAGCGCACGGAGACAAAACCGCTGCCGACGCCCGGTCCGGCAACGACGTCGGCCCCGGCGATGTCGCCCGGTTGAAGGACGTACGGCCGGGCCACCACCGTCTCGCCGGTCGAGCCGACCGAGAAGGTCGCGAGGGTCGACTGCATGAAGAAGAACGATCCGTCGATGCCCCAGTTGTGGCAGCGATCGAGCCAACTGCCGATTTCAAGCCGCATGCCCGAACGGAACGGCTGCTGCAGACGCTCGTCGCCGTACAGCGTGCTCGTGTCCGATGTGATCAATGCGGGAATGGTATCGGACTGTGTCTGCCCGATGAAGTAAGCGGCATTCACCCACCAGTCGCCCAGGGGCAGGCACGGACAAGGCGGCTGACGCAGCCCGGGATTGCGATCAGGCAGGAACAGCAGGCTGTTGTCGTAGTCCGGCCCGAACAGCCGATCGCGCAGCGGCATCGTGCGCATCGGCTCTTTCTTCGGTTCAACCAGTGGCTTGATGTCCAGACGGGAATCGATGTTGGGCAGTTCAGTCGGCCGATCGGGCCGATCGCGGCGCGTCGTCGTGGCAGCCACCCGCATCAGCGGTCCCTTGTCGGGCGCCGCCTGCGGCGGCAGGGTCAACAGCGCGGGTGCCGGCGCGATCGACTCCCAGTCCCCGGCTTTGCCGAGGCCCGCAGCCGACAACCATCCGACAAAAAGATATACCAGCCGACTTCGCATCGGGTCACTCGTGAGTCCGCGGATCGGCAATGCCGCATCATCAGGTATCGACCGTGCACGGCGTCGTTCATCAGTCATTCGCCGGGGGCCAACAGGGGCAGGACCCGTTCTTTCAACCAGTCGACGGCATGCACGCCGTGATGCCGGCCGTCGTGTCCCAGTTTGCCGTCGTCCTTCGACCAGAAATGATGCCGAAGATTTCCGAACGTTTTCGCATTCTCGTCGGCCGCGAGCGTCGGCCGGAAGCCGTACCGCCCTGCTGCCTGATACCCTTCTATGCCATCAGCCGTGCCGACCAACCGCATGGCAATCCCCAGCGCGAAACGGTCTCTGCCGCTGCAAAAAACGTCGCAACCATCGCGCGACACACGAAGCGCATCGCGCGGATCGTATCGCGTGGAGACCGAAGGGGCGAACATGATGTTCCGTTCGAGAAATGCGTCCGGAAGCAGCGGGCACGCGGCCAACGCCACCGCACAGCCCGCACTGTAGCTGATCAGCACGATCGGCCGCCCGGGCTGTTCCTTCTGCCAGTAGAGCAACTGCCTCGCCAGTTCCCGGCCTTTGTCGCGGGAATGGCGTTCGTCGGTCTGGTCCTTCAGGATTTGCCTGTAGCCGTGCGACCAGGGGAAGGCGCGAACGACGACGGGGCAATCGCGCACCGCCACCGCGTTCGTGACGGCATTCGAGCATCCCTTGAGATCGCCCGCGCCGTCAATAACGACGACGAGCGCACGCGGTTCAGCACGGGCGAACGCGGGGAGCAGCAGCAGAAACGGCAGAATCGCGCGAACCATCACCGGCGCGGCCCTCTGGAGGAAGGATCCACGCCGTTGTATCGGTTGATGTGAAGGTGTGTTTGAAGGGAAATCGGGGATGAATCGCACAGTTCACGTGAAGCCGCGGAGCGCTCGGGCGAGCGCTCCGCGGCTTCACAGGTCACGACGACTACTTCTTCTTCGGCTCTTCCTTCTTCGGCTCTTCGCCCGGCGGGTAGAGGACCTTCATCGGGTTGTTCCCCTCGCCGTACATGCGGATCACACCTTCTTCACCGCCGGTGACGACGACTTTGCCATCGGCACTCGCGCTGACGGCATAGACGAAGTCCGCCCCGCCGGCATACGTCTTCGTGCTGTTGCCGCCGCTGTTCCACAGCTTTACCGACTGATCGCCCGACGTCGTGATGAAGTTGCCGCTCTTGCCGACGAACAGCAGGCGCGTCACCTGCTTGGTGTGCGCGTTCTGCAGCGTTTTGACCTGTTCCCCCTTTTCAAAGTCCCAGATCTTCACGTTGTTGTCGGCCCCGCCACTGGCGAGTTGCTTGCCGTCGGGGAACCAGCCGATGTCGAGCACATGGTGCGTGTGGCCTTCGAACTGCTTGACGAACTTGCCTGACGGCACTTCCCAGGTCTTCACGAACTTGTCGGCTCCGCAACTGGCCAGCAGCTTGCCGTCCGGGCTGAAGCAGACGCCAAACACCGTATCACTGTGCGGCGACGGGTTCTTGAAATCGAAGACCAGCTTGCCCGTATCGTCGAACAGTTTGATCTCGCCGTCTTCGGTCGGTGCGCCGCCGCCGGTGGCAAACAGCTTGCCGTCGGGCGACCACGCCAGGGTGACCACGCGATCGGCAAATCCGGTCAGGCGGTTCTTGATCGTGCCCTTCTCGACATCCCACAAAACAACTTCCTGGAAGCTGCCGGTGGCGAGCGTCTTGCCGTCGGGCGAGAACGCCATCGACTCGACGAGTGACAGATGCGCGGAGTCAACCTTCTTGCCGTCGGGCGTCTTCACGGCCGGGTCGATCAGCGTTTTGATCGGCGTACCGTCGGCAGCATTGAACAGATAGACCTGGTTCGACCGGCTCGCGGCCACCATCTTGCCGTCCGTCGTGACCGAGACCGCGCGGACCGGCTTGACGATCGCGGGCGGCGCGGTGACGACTACCTTCGGCTTCTCGACCTTGCTGGTCGGCGGCTTTGCCCCCTGATCGATCCACAGTTTCACGAGCGCCAGTTCCTGCGGCGTCAACGGCTCTTCCTTGATCGGCGGCATCACGGGAGTGAGCTTCCGACTCGACATCTTGTAGAGGAGGCTTTCATTGGCGTTGCCGGCCTGAAGGGCTGCACCGCGTTTGCCGCCCTTCAACAGTTTCTCGTAGGTCGACATGTCGAACTTGCTTTCGATCACGTTGCCCGAGTGACAGTACTGGCACTTGTTGGCGAAGATCGGCTCGATTTCCTTCTCGTAGGCGACGAGATCCTTGCGATCGAGTTTGATCTCTTCGATCAACTTGATCTTGGGAGGTTCCTTCTTCTCCTGCGCCGCGGTTACCGAACAGACGGCAAGGAGGATGGCGATTGCGATTCGTTGCATACTTGAATCTCCAAGGCTCGGCCGTTGGCCGAACCGCTAAACGGTTGCGTTTACTTCTTGTCCTTGACGGTTTTCTCGATGACGATCGGGAACTTCACTTCGTGGCTTAACGGCACCTTGCCTTCGTACATCGCTGTCGCCGTCAGCACCACGTTCTGCAGGGTGCCTGCCGCGGCGTCGTCGGCCACTTTCACCGGAACGGTAACTTCGTCCTTGCCCGCGGGGATCGTGAAGTCGGCGATGGTCACGCCTTTCGTGTTCGGCGGCAGAGCGACTTTAATCTTGAACTCGCCGGCGTAGTCGCCCTGGCGTTCGACCTTCACGGTCAACTCGCCATCGGCACCGGTCTTGAAATTCTTCTTCGGCGTGGCGGTCACCTTGGCGACGGAGGTCGGGATCACTTTGATCACGATCGGGTTCGTCGCAGCAATCACCTGCACGGGCCCGGTCTTCTTGTTCGTCGGGTTCGCGTACTGGATCGGCGTCGTCGCTTTGAGGGCCAGCGTGTAGACGCCCGGCGGCGCAGTGGGCCGAACTTCGACAACGAACTCGCCATCGTTCTTGTCCGGCGCGATGGCCGGCAGCGCCGCGCCGTTGTTGATCGCTACCGGGCCCTGCTGCGGGTTCACGCCGGTGATGACGATCTGCTGCAGCGTGATCGGCGTCTTGGTCTCGCCGACGCGTGTCACCTTGAAAGGCACGGTCAACTTGTCATTGGGCTTGAGCATCAACGGTTGCTCGAGCTTCTCGCCCTTCTTCAGAAAGGCATTGGCCATATCGAGCGTCACCTTGAATTGGGCTTTGTCTCGGATACTGAGGAACGGCCCCTGATCCATGCGGGCGATGGCGGGAATATTCTGCTGCACGGCCCAGGTGATCGTCGCGGAGCGAGCCTGCCGCACGACCGGTTTGCCGACGATCTCGGCCGTGCCCTTCACACGGAACGCGCCGTCGAACGGGGCAGCGTTGTCGGCCACTTCGAAAACCAGCGTACCCTGCTTCGCACCGGTGCCGATCACTGTCGCCGGGCAGGTCACGCCGGCGGGCAACCCCTCGGCGGTCAGCGTGATCGGACCGTTGAATCCGTCGTTGCGGAATGCGAACACATCAAGGTACTGGAAGCCGCCCTGCCGGAGGATCGTCGTGTCGGGCAGGGACGTGGTTGATGGCATCGCCACCAGGCGGAAGTCGGGTTTCTCGGACGTCACTCGCAGCCGATAGGTGACTCGCGGACCGAACGAGAAGTTCGACTCCCGGCTGCCAACGGCAATCAGATACTTGCCATCCTCTGCGGCCACCAGCCGATGCGTCTTCGGATCAGAGGTGCGATTATAGAACTGCTGGATTTGCATGATGTCCGGGTTGTCGTCTTCTTCGACTTCGGTCATCGCCTTGTCTTTTTTAATCGCCAGGTACAGGTCGGCCGGCACGCCGAGCCGATCGCTGAACAGTTCGACAGCGAGCACGTCCCCCTTCTTGACGTTGACGGCAAACCAGTCGCGATCCTGCCGTTTGTCGATGCGCCCGGCCACTTCGCACGGGATCGGCAACTCTTCGGCAGTCTCGGCCTTGTCGTTGCCCTCTTTCTCGACGACGACTTTGGCCGTGGCGAAGCCGATCAGCACGGGGTTCGACATTCCACCGGGGCCCTTGATGCGATACTCGAAGCCGTCGATCCCGCCGGACTTCGGGTCCAGCCGGCTGTTGAACGCCAGCGATTCGCCGTCCTTCGGCGGGTTGATCGTCACGGTGACCTTCTCGACCGGCCGACCATCCACCAGTGAGCCCGGCTCGAGCGTTCCTCCCGGCAGATTGCGGCCATAGAGTGTCACCTGAGCCGGCTTGCCCGGTTCGACCATGGGCGGGTAGAGCGCATCAATCCAGGGCGCGGTGGTGATGCTGAGGCGGTAGTAGTGCTGCGCACTGCCGGCTGTGTACGTAAACTCGGAGAGGCGCAGGAAGTAATCGCCATCCTCGGGAAGGATCGCATCGGCGAGGGCGTCGTTGCCGTTGTAGTTCCGGTTGAAGGCGATGCGCTTGCCAGTCGGATCGAACAGTTCGATCATCGGCCGCGCCTTGCTGTCGATGCTCGATGTCAGGCAATTGAAGATGACACGCTGCCCCTTCTTGCCGGTGAAGACGCTGAAGTCGACGTCGGTCGGCGTGGCGATCGTTCCGTTGATCGTCGTGTTGATGTCGACACGCTGGGCTTCGCCCACATCGTTGTTCGGTTCCTTCTCAGCGACTTCCGGCAGATCGCCGATGCAGAAGAAGCGAGGGTTGGTCGTCCCCCACTTGTGGACCAGGCGCACGTCGTACTGCCCTACGGGCACGTCCGGCGCGACTGTCACCTTGAAACGCCCGGCCGCGACGCCGGGGGCGGCACCCTTCTTCGGCGGGGCGGCCATCTTTTTGGGATCCTTGGGATCGGGCTTCGGCTCTTCGTCCTTCAGCAGCTCGGCCTTGATGCCGGGGTGGGAAAAGACCAGCGCGGTCGGGTCATCAAGGTCGGCACCGGTCAGCAGCACTTCAACAGAAGTGCCTCCCTTCGTGCCGCAGGGCGACACGATGTCGAGCCGGCCCAGGGGCAGGCCAAGTGGTGTCTGCTGCGCGGATGCGGGCAGTACGCAGGCCAGCAGGCCGAGAATTGCCGGGAAAATCAGCCGATGCCGATACATAGATGCCTCCGACGGGAGGGGTTCAGAGGAAACGGCCGGGGGATAGTCCGCCGGGCCGGGTATGTCGCACCATGAAACGGCCGGGCAGCCGCGAGCGGGGTGGGATTGCTTACAGGTGAAATGGTAATGTGTCCGGCGCGGCAGGTCAAGCATCTACCGCGCATACCACGCAATCAATCTCGCGAGATCGCCGCGGCGGGCGATCAACCTCGCCCCCAGCAACTGCCGCCGTGAGCCCAGCAGCGAGTTGAAACCAAAGCTGTCGTCGACGATGCGCAGGCCGAGCGTGAGCGCTTCGTCGGCGGTGCGATCGTGGAACGCACGGGCCAACCAGCGAATCGCCGGGAACGTGAGCAGCAGCGATTCCAAGCCGTCCCAGTACATCCGGCTGAAGTTGGTCGGCCCGAAGAACTGGCCCGATTCCAGCTTGATGCGGTAGTACCGTGTCAGCATCGCCGTGGCCGCGTCGGAGAGCGGACCGGTCGATTGTTCTAGCTTTTCGAACGTTGTCTCGGGCATCAACCCGTGCACGCGCGGCACCTTGCCCGACCCCAGTGCGAACTTCCATGCCGCCCACAGGAGCGCCGCCCGGCCATGCCGTGAGATGCCCCGGCGCGGGCCGATGTCCTTGCGGGCATAGATCGCCACCGTCTGCCGGAACAGCACGCGGCCGATCCACGACGGTTCGGCCATCGCCTCGGGCCGATGCGGCACCTCGGCGGCAACGCCGTCGGCCACGACCGACAGAAACTCCTTCAACCGCTTGCCGGTGACCGTGTCGAACTTCGCCTGCCGGCACAAGTCTACCAGTGCGACGATGTGGCGCAGGCGCAGTTCCAACGGCCGTTTCTCGTCGGCAATGATGTCGTGCAGACAGCGCGTGAACAAGTCGATGTCGGACCACGGCACCGTCTTCGCGCGTTCCAGTTGCGGCACCGACAGCGCCCGGCCCTTGATCCCCTCACGGTCTTCGAGTTCCCGGCCATATTCGCGGATGTCCGGTACGAACGAAGCGAACGGCTTACCCAGGTCGTTCGCCACCGATGGGCAAGCGAACCGGTAGCCGACGTTCCAGTGATCGCCCGACGGGATCAGCACAAACGGAAACACGCGACAGGCCAGCGGCTTCGCTTCCAGGCCAAACTTCGCATGAATCCGGCACAGGCCTTTTTCGTTGAGGAAGACACAGCCACCGTCCGCCCGCTGATTCAGCCGATAGCGCCCGCTGAACCAGCCGCCGTCCCATTTGAAGACCTGCGTGCCGGCCATCGCCGGGTCGTCGCCCCAGTTCTGCGCCTCGATGCGGGCCTTCTCTTCATCGGTGACCTGCACGCGGTATTCATGACAGCAGTCCCCGCAGACGTGGCAGTCCCAGTTCTGGAGAACAGTCAGAGATCGAACGGGAAGCGGCATAAAGGAATTGTAGGCGTCGGATGGATGATGAAACAGATAACCCCGATCTTCGGATGCCTCAGGTCGGGGCTTGGGGTGTTCAATGCGAGGGCATGAAGACCGCCGGGCTGAGGTTGAACGGTGCGCCGAGCAACTTCATGTGCTCGACCGTCATCTCCCGGCTGCCGTTAAGGATGGCCGAAATCGTCGACTGGGAGATGCCAACCTTCTTCGATAACTGCTGCTGCGTCAGGCTGTTCGACCGCATCAGTTCGCGAAGGACGTCAATTGCACTTACTTCCCGCACGGGTGTCGTGCGTTCTTCGTACGCCTCGACCAGATCGGTTAGAACGTCGAGGTAATCCGTCGCACCTGCATCCAAACGCTGTTGCAGCAGTCGGTCAATGATGAGAATCGCCGCATCAAGTTGAGCTTCGGACTTGATGTGCCGCAACGGGAACTCGTGAATCAGCTTGAGGTAGCTGGGTGAAGCGGACTTGCTGAAGGAATTGTTCACCGTGCAGACTCCACCGATAGGGTGATCCGGCGAGAAGTAGTTTCAATTTTCTTGCGATGCTATCATCGGCCGAATATCACGAATCAACGTTGCGTGACCTTTGCGTCCAGCGTGAAGTCAGCTGAGCGGGTCACTTGCGCCAGAAGCAAGCTCATC
>Ga0105047_10019337_pt1 | contig 10512 bp, 8 predicted proteins | sample MAT04_FD_78384 | JGI IMG/M metagenome (GOLD analysis project Ga0105047, IMG submission 78384) | Freshwater microbial communities from Lake Fryxell liftoff mats and glacier meltwater in Antarctica - MAT-04 (megahit assembly) | ecosystem: Environmental > Aquatic > Freshwater > Ice > Liftoff... | reverse complement strand
TGGTGTCGGCGTCGTGGCGGGCGTAGATGCGGATCGATCCGCCGTGCGTTTGCAGCACGTCGACATCAAATAGCGTCAGCCCGTGGTGGGCGAAGATCTTCTCCACGGTCGTGAACGAAAGGTAGCTGAAATGCTCGTGGTAGATCGTGTCGAAATAGTTGTTTTCGATCAGCTTCGACAGGACGGGGAACTCGACCGTGACCACGCCCTTGTCCGCCAGCAGGATTTTCATCCCGGCGACAAAATCGTTGATATCCGGCACGTGGGCGAGCACGTTGTTGCCCAGGAGCAGATCGGCCGGCCCGAAATCGCGGCGAACCTCACGGGCGGTCTCGCGGCCGAAGAACTTGACCAGCGACTTCACCCCCCGCTTCTCGGCGGCGGCGGCGGTGTTGGCGGTGGGCTCGATGCCCAGGCACGGGATCCCACGCTGCACAAAGTATTGCAGCAGGTACCCGTCGTTGCTCGCGACTTCCACCACCCGGCTCTTCTCATTGAAGCCGAACCGCGTCACCATCTTCTGCGTGTAATCGGCGGCGTGTTTGAGCCATGTGTCGGAGAAACTACTGAAATAGGCGTAGTCGCCGTCGAAGATTTCTTCACGCTGCACGTATTGCGGCACCTGCACGAGAAAACATTCGTGGCAAACGTACGCATGCAGCGGATAGAATGATTCGGCGTGGTTGAACCGGCCCGGCGTCACGTGCCGCTGGCACAGCGGGCTGGTGCCCAGGTCCACGAACGTGTGCTTCAGCGATGTGGCGCAGAAGCGGCAGGTCGGCGTATAGGCGTTGGCTTCGTTCTGACTCGACATCACTTCCCGTCCAGAAAATAGAGCCTCGGCGAGGGCAAAACGCCCGCGCCACATCCATGGGATCGGTTCATTGCCGCAACGACTGAATCAGGTACAAATACGTCCATGCAAAGAAGTGCGGATCAGGTCATGGAAAGCTTCGATTCGGCCAAGGAAGAGAACGCCTTGGACCGTTATCGGACGGGGCAAATCGTCAACCTCCCGCCAGACCACGAAGTCTGGATGACCGGCGACATCCACGACCACCGCACCAACTTCCGCAAGCTCGTCGGCGCCGCCAAGCTGGACGAAAACCCGTGCCGGCACCTGGTGCTTCACGAGCTCATCCACGGCGACCACTTCGGCCCCGACGGCGCCGAAGACAGTTGGCGCATGCTCCTTGAAGCCGCCGAGCTGAAGTGCGATTTCCCCGACCAAGTCCACTTCCTCTTCGCCAACCACGACCTCGCCCAAATCCACGGCGAAGGCATCATGAAAAGCGGTCTAAGCGTCTGCGAGGCCTTCAACAAGGGCATCAAGCGCGATTTCCCCACCGAAGGCATGGGCGTGCAACTCGCGATCACCGAATTCCTCCTCTCGCTCCCCTTGGCGATCCGCTGCCCCAACGGGCTTTGGTTCAGCCACTCACTGCCCACCGACGAGCAGATCCCCGCGTTCGACTATTCCGTGTTCACGCGCACGCCGCTCACCAGCGCCGACTACAAAAAACGCGTTGGCCCAATTTATCAGCTCATCTGGGGACGCAAGTACACCGAGGCGGGCATCGCGACGTTCGCAGAAAAGGTAGACGCCAAGCTGCTGGTCACCGGCCACCAGCCGCAGGAGGTCGGGCACCTCACGATCGGCGAGCAGCTCCTCATCATCGACAGCTCCCACAACCAGGGCGTCTTCCTCCCACTGGGCACCAGCGATACCTACACCGTCGACGACCTTGCCTCGCGGCTTCGCAAATTCGTCGCGGTCGATCTGTCGGAAGACTGAGCGAGCAGATTCGCGACCCAACGCCTATCATGCGTTCGTGCTGGATGATGAAATCGAAACGCTGACTGCGCCCTTCCTCGCCTCCGACCTGGCGATGGAGGTCGCGAGCGTCTATCACGAACACACCGGCGTCGGGGTCGGTGCCGGTGAAGCGACGGCGGCGGTGATTTCGACGTTTCGGGAACTGCTTGCGGACCCAGACGAAGGACCGGTCATTTTTCTGGCGCTGGCGGCGACGCAGTTGCGCGAGGGCCGGCTGGTCGAGCCCGTTCGCGACGCCGCGATCGCGTTGATCGAGTCCGGCGACGCCCAGCGCGCCTGGCGACAAACCGACGCCACAATCAGCATCCAGCGCCGCACCGCCCTGGCGGCGGTCGCGGAGCAGTTGAGGGTCGCGGAGCTTGTCGAATAGAGCGATCCTAACTGCTGTGCAGCGTTCAGCCCGGCCGCGCGCGGCCGGTTCACGGGTCGCAAGCGGCCCGGCTAAACAGACCCAGAAAACGCGATCTGAAAATGCGATTGTCGCCCCCCCCCGTCCCCTATCCGCTGGTCCACGGGTATAGTACGACCATCGTGCAAGGCCGACCGAAAAAACCATCCCGCACCAAGGACGTCACCCGCGCTTTCCAGACCGGCGCATACGATGACGACCAAATCGAAGCCCAGGAACGCTTCGGCGACAAATCCAAGCACTACCAGCACCACAAGACCATCAAAACCCAGAACGCCCGCCCCGACGAAGAAATCGACAAGCTCCCGCGCGGCGAGGTCATCCAGGTCCATTCCCTCTTCAGCGAAGTCCTCCACGAAGACCGACCCTACCGCTGCACGCAACGCAAAACGCTGGCCAAGGTCTCCGATACGCAGTTGGTTGTCGGCGATTTCGTACGGTTCGACATCGCGCCGGAGCTGAATGACATCAGCACTTTTGAAGGCGTGATCGAGCGCATTGAACCCCGCCGCACGGTGCTGGCGCGGTCGGACAGTTTCAAGGCCCGCGACGTGCATCCGATCGTCGCCAACGCCGACCAGATGCTGATCGTGGCCGCCCTTCACCTGCCGGAGGTGAAATGGGGCCTGGTCGACCGGATGGTCATCGCCGCGAGGTCCGGCGGGCTCGACGCGATCGTCTGCCTCAACAAAATCGACACCGCCGCCAGCGAGAAGGATCTCGCCGACGCCGACGCCATCCTCGTCCACTACGAATCCCTCGGCATTCGCACCCACCGCACCTGCGCGATCAACAAGATGGGCATTGACCAGCTCCAGCAGATGCTCAAGGACAAGAAAACCGTCCTGGCAGGCCACAGCGGCGTGGGCAAGTCGTCGCTGGTCCGCGCGATCGAACCGACGCTGGACATCCGCATCGGCGATATCAGCGCCGTCCACAGCAAGGGCATGCACACCACCACCTCCGCAAGACGGTACGCCCTGTCGGTCGGCGGGTTCGTGGTCGACACGCCGGGCGTCAAGCTGTTCGGCGTCTGGAACGTCTCGCGCGATTCGCTCATCGAACACTTCCCCGACGTCGACTCCGGCACCGCACCGGACTGGCGCAGGGAGTCGTACGAACGCATCCTCGAATCGATCGCGCCCCCGGAGCCCGGCGCGACGTAACCCCCGATTTCCGGCTGAAAAAGAGCCAACTCCACCTCGTGAAAAGCACTTGACACTTAACACAGTCGCTCTGCGGTGAGCATGATGTGGCAGAGAGCAGCGGCGCGCGCAGGTACTTACTCTTTAGTTTTCCGAACGGGCCGAGCCGAGGATGTGTTCCTCGCCGGTAAGAACGAGGTGACGCAGGATCGAGCGCGTGTTCGACACCGCGCACTGGTCGCCGGGGAAAAGTCGCTGGCGCGTGCCGATCAGCGCCGTTCACGGAACGACGTCGAACCCTTCGTCGAGAAAATACGGGATCGATTCTGCCTTCACTTCCGGGCCGTGTTTCCAGTTGCAGATAACGATATCGCGCGGGATACGCGGCGCGAGGTCGCGGTGGATGGCATAAGGACGGAGACTTCCTTAAGCACTTTCTTGACTCCCTCGAGCAGGCTGTGCCGACAATCGTCTGCTGGACCGACATGATCCACCAACGCGGCGGCACGTTCATCGCGCCGGACTCCGTAGGCGTCGTGGCCCGGTATCTCGCAGATCATCCGGACGGTGTGCGTGAAAGAGTACGGTTGGTCAAGAGACTATCTCTCAAGACGGTGGTGATCTCTTCCATCCCGCAAGCTACATCGCGAGCCGGGCCTGAAGCAGCAGGCCCATCGCGAATTGTGCGATCGTGCGGTATCCGCCGCGTTGAAGGGGTTCCCCGCTGCGGTTGAGTTGAACGACGCCGCCGAGCAGGCCATCGGGCGTAAGGTGTTTTTCAATGGCATCGCAGGTGCATCGAGCGAGTTCCCGCCCGTCGCGCAGGCCGAGCTGCGAGGTGATTGCGATGGCCGCGGCGATTCCGGCGGAGCCGGAGGTGTCGGGGCCGGTGTCGGGTTCGCCGGCAAACGCGGCCCAAAGCCCGTCTTCGCCGCGCCGGGCGATTGCGAAATCGAGCGTGCGCAGCAATTGATCTCGCAGGTCATCCAAGCCCGGCCGATTACCCAGGACGCGCAGGGTGCGTGCCATTCCCAACACATGCCATGCAATCCCGCGTGACCAGTTACAGAACGTATGCGTGACGTCCGTCTCACCACGCTTCGGCTTGCTGTGTCGCAGGTAAAAAGAGTCCGGCCTAGCCCATAACCGCTTGCCGCGGACGCGAAGCTGGGTTGCCGCCAGATCGAGCAGCCGCTCGTCACGCCGCATCTTGCCGATCATCGCCATCGGATACGCAACGGTATAGGAGCCCTCGGCGGACGTGGTTCGGCCGTCGAGGACGCAGTCGTCGTCGTCGGCACGCGACAACCAGAACTGCACGCTCGCCTCAACCGCCGGATGATTGGGCCACACCGTTGAGAGCGCGGCAACGGGAAGCGTTTCCTCGATCCCATGCACCCCGCCATCTGCCGGCTCTGAACGTGGGCTTTCAAACACCCACCGACCTTCGGGCGAGTAATACATCGACAGGTGCCGGCGTAACGCCGCGTCGTCGCGGGCATCGAGGAGCCCATCCAGCACGCACCCTTCAAGCCAACCCAAGGGTTGGATCGAAGCCAGTGACCTCGTTGCACGGTCGAAGGCGTCGCGACGCCCCGCGAGGTCAACGGCAGGCTCGGCCGGAAGGAAGTGAGGCGATAGCTCGGGCGGAACCGCTGCGACGGCGTCGTGGGCATGCTGACCAGTCAACAGCAACAACGGTTGCTCACCCGCCTCCAACTCGAGCCGGATTCCGGCACGGGGGTTGGTAATCGCCCCTGCCTTAACAGGGATCTCGAACGGCTGAAGTGATGACCCGTAGCGAATGTCGAACACGCCGATCTGCCCGCCGCTGGCGACATCGATTGCCCGGAGGCGCATCTGCTCGCGGACGTCCGACGCGATGGTCACCCGCAACCATCCGCCGGCAAGCGCTGGCGCCTCCCAGCCGATCGTCGCGGGCATTGCCATGGCCTCCCAGCCGAACGGCACCCGCTTGCCCGGCGGCGGAGTGGTGCCTGCGGATTCAAGCACATTTGCCACTCGGTGACTCAAGATCGGCTCGGCCATTGCGGTTCCTCGGATGAGTGATTTTAAGGCAACCGGATCGGCAAGCTGCCCCGTGCCCTGTATCGCGATCGTGACTTCGTTCGCCATTTAATCCATCCCGACGCCGCCGCAAGGTATGCCGGTCCGGGTGGCTGTGTCGCCACTCAGAAAGCGAATCAGTGCGACAACCTCAAAATCATAGCTGAAGTCGATTCGTCCTGCACACCACCCCCGTTGAGTAACGGTCCCGACCCGACCAGGTTCCGATCAGTGAACGAGCGCTAAACATTCATCCGTTCCAGTCGGCCGCCTGATGGGGCAGTGCGCATCTTGCGATGAGGGTCTGGTACCCCAAGCCTTCCTGAGGGAGATCGGGCCGATACATGCTGAAAGTGAAGCACGGCGTGGACTATCGCGTGTCGTAAGACGCTGTAGCGACGCCGCAGGCTTCGCTATTGCACCCATGTCTACATCGGCAACGAAACGCGTTTGCGAATCCTCGCCAGCAACCGATCCACGCCGGCGGTGACCTGCGGCATCACCGTCGACGCGACCGCCGGAGTCTTCGACGAAGCCGAACGAGTCTCCATCCGCATCAGAAAGCCGGAAGCGAATCGCGTCCGGTACCGTGCCCGCGACCGTGATGGCTATTAGGGTGTTGATGTTTCGCAGCACTGGCGTCGGCCGGATGTGCGGGATTCCGCCGTTAAAATGCGCGAATCTGAACGTCTGGGGCGTTTGTGCCGAAAAGCCGTGCGACATTGACGGTCCGTTGCGCTGAATTGATCTGAGACTCACTGGTTGCGACGACCTCGCGGTGTATGCTCCGCGCAGAGTCGGGAAGACGCTGGTGACAGCACTTCGGTAGCAACTTATTTGTATCGTCAATTCGGGAGTAGATTCACTTGCGCATACTAATCACAGGCGGCAACGGATACGTCGGCCGTGCATTGACGCGGCGGCTTTACGCCGATCATGACGTCGCCGTCCTCGACAGCATTCGGCAGGGGGCACTTCGATTTGACGAAGCGGAATTGAGCCGCTTCGCGCTGCACCGCGTCGACATTCGCGATTACCCGGCGGTGGAGAAGGCGGTCGGCGCTTTCGACCCGCAGGTGGTCATTCACCTGGCTGCGATCCACTTCATACCGGAATGCGAGAACCATCCGGACGAGGCGATCTCGATCAACACGCTGGGCACGGTCAACCTGCTGCGGGCACTTCGTCCGGGCACGCGGTTCGTGTTCGCCTCCACTGCGGCCGTGTACGCGCCGGAGGACCGTCCTCACGACGAGAAGCTAAGCCCGGTCGGTCCGATGGACGTGTACGGCTACAGCAAGCTGCACGCCGAGAATTACATCCGTTACTGGTCGTCGATGAAGCCGATCGATGCCCGCATCGTGCGGCTTTTCAACGTGGTCGGCCCGGGCGAAACGAACCCGCACCTGCTGCCGGCAATCCTGGCCCAGGTCATTCGCGGGACGCGAACGCTTAAGCTCGGCAATTGCGAACCCAAGCGCGACTACGTCCACGTCGAAGATGTCGCCGCCGGCTTTGCGGCGGTCGGGTTGACCGACCGGAAGCATGACGGGGTCGACATCGTGAACCTCGGCACCGGAATCGGTTATTCGGTGCGCGAAGTGGTCGCGGCGCTCAGCGACGTAATTGGAGAACCGTTGACGATTGAGACCGATCCGGGACGCGTTCGCGCGTCGGACCGTCCGTTCCTCGCGGCCGCCACCCGGCGTATCCACGAGCACTACGGGTGGTCGGCGGCAAAATCGCTGTCTGACACGCTCAAGGATCTCTGGGCGAACCCGGACATTCCCGCCGAACTCCTCGATCGGAGCTGATTTAAGTGAAGATCCTTTCAGTAATCGTCGCCCATCCGCTGCGTAAGGTCTCCGGAGCCACAAACGCGGGCCTGGAACTTAGCGCGGCCACCGCCGGGTTGGTTGACCTTGAGGTCGCCATCATGTGGGACAGCGCCGGCGTCGAGCAGGCGGGAAACCTGACCAAGCGCTATTTCGAATGCACAAACCGGCTTGGCTCGCTAGAGCGTTTTGCGCCCCGGTTTATCAAAGTGCCGCTTTACGACAGCGATATCCCGGCGATGATTCGCCGCGGGGCGTTCGACATCGTCCACCTGCACAATCTCATCCCCACCTTCGCCGCCGAGCGAATCGCCAATGCGTGTCGTCGTCATGGCGTGCCGTACGTGATCAGCACACACGGCTTCATCGAGCTTTCCCGCTACGCGGAGATTAACGGCTTCGGGCCGGTAAAATCTTTGCTCATCGACTTCGTACTGACCCGTCCGTTTCGCCGCATCGTCGCTGGCGCGGAGCGATTGTTCGCACTCAGCGATTGCGAATTCGGCCTGCTTCACGACATGGGTGTCAAACAGTCGAAGATCGACGTGGTTACAAATGGTGTAAACGAGTTTTACCTTGACGCCCCGACGCCCCTGGAGACCGAGGACGTACGAAAACGCTTCGTCAGTCGCGAGGGCGTTCCGGTATTGCTGTTCATGGGTAGCCTGCACGCGTACAAGGGCGTTGGAACATTCCTCGCCTCGCTGAAGGGGATCAAAGGCCCCTTCCAGGCGATCGTCGCCGGACGATTCAAGGATCCGAATGAGCCCCAGATGCTCATGGACAAGGCCCAGGTTCCTGCGTCGATTCGTCAGCACATTCATTTCACAGGTGGTGTGACGAACGAGGAGTTGCGCGCTCTGTATCACCTGGCGCACCTCTTCGTTTACCCGACCGCCGGCGACACGTTGCCGCTGGTGGTGCTGGAAGCGATGGCATGCGGTTGTCCGGTCCTCTCAACGACGGTGGGCGGGATTCCGTTCGCGGTTCCTGCCGAATGCGGAATCCTGGTTCGTCCGAACGACTCTGCTGCGGTCGTCGAGGCTGCCAACTCGCTTCTAGCCGCCCCCGATCGACGGCAGGCGATGGGCATCGCGGGGCGGAAGCGCATTAAATCCGTATTCCGGTGGCATCTCTCGGCGCAATGTGCAGTCGAAGGCTATGAACGGGTCGTCGGCTGCGTAGCCGCAATTGCATGAGAATAGCACCACGCCGGGAGCACAAGATGTTCCGCCATCTCAACCGTGTAATCGGCCCGAGCTTGAAACCCCTTGTAACGCACGGGCGGCGCACTAGTATCTCGTGTACAAAGAACGCGATACCGGCGGGGACGAGCTGTATGAATCGAGGTCAGCTTAGTATCGGCTTGCCAGTCTACAACGGCGAAAAGTACCTCGAAGCCGCGGTCCGATCCCTGCTTGCCCAAACGTACTCCGACTTTGAACTCATCATTTCAGACAACGCGTCAAGCGATCGTACCCAAGAGATCTGCCAGGACTTCGCGGCGAGCGACTCGCGCGTCCGATACTACCGTAACCAGAGAAACATCGGAGCGAATCCCAACTTTAACCGCGTGCTCGAACTCGCCACGGGTGAGTTCTTCAAATGGGCCGCGTACGACGACATCTGCCGTCCGCAATACCTTGAGAAATGCATCGAAGCGCTCGACGCGGATCCTTCGATCATCCTATGCCACACCCGAACCGCAATCATTAATGAAGACGGCTGCCGCGTGGATACCAGCCCCGAGGGACTTGCCGCGATCGGCGTGCTCCCCAACGAAATTAGTGATCCGCCACGCAAGCTGGATGCGCCGACCCCGTACCAGCGATTTCGCGAAATCCTGCTTTACAGCAAGTGGTGTTTTGAAATCTTCGGCGTGATGCGTTCCAGCGTCCTGCCCAGCCGAAGCCCGCTCGAAGAGTATTACGGTACGGACAAGGTCTTCATGGCCATGCTGGCGCTCCGAGGCCGCATCCATGACGTTGACGAAGAGCTATTCTTGCGCAGGCATCATGCGGCACAGTCGAGTTACATCGAGTCGTCGGTACGTGCGAAGTGGGTCGGCTCTAGCGGACGCGAATCGATCGGCGCGACACAACGAAAATGCCTGGGCGGATACCGCCACGCCATCCAGCAGGTCGAGATGAGCGCACCCCAGCGGTTGGCGTGTTACGGACTGCTGTTCCGATATGTGTTGCAGTTGCGTAAGTGGCCACGCGTCGTCGGCCTCGCCCGCCCGCGACACCTTCGCCTGTAAGCGTCGCCGCGCCAGGAAGATACGCAGCCAAAGTGTTCGAGCCGAAGCATCCGGACGCCATTCAGACCGGTGACGACATCCCCCGGCGTTTAGACGGTCCACGCAAGGTTCGGCCGAAAATCGGCGCATCCCAAAAAACTTCCCCAGAATGCCAAGGGCGACAAGGTACTGGTGGCCGGAATCATTGGCGTCCCTGCGTACTATACACCTCTTACAATAATACGACATCGGCGCGGCCTGGGCGCTAGCGACTATGCGGCACCGGTCCGAGGAGTTCGGCTTCGATATTGTAGGGGTCGATCGATCGCAATCTCACGTTCAGTGAGACCGGCTTCAGCGTCGCGTGTGGCATCAGAATGGATTTGAGCAGTGAGACCGACGCCTCATCCGGCAGCATGAGTCGTGCGCGGGTTGCGGCAGCAAGGTCATAGACGTCGCATGCCCAGCCGCCCTGCTCTCGCACGGTAACGGCGCGACGGCCGGCGACCGGAATGACGATCGTGTCCCCGATCGCGCGACCGCTTAGGGCATCGAGAATCGATCGTTGCTCCGCCTGTTGACTGTCCACCTGTCGAAATCGCACGTCAACCGGGTTATTCCGCTCGCGCAGCTCCGTTGAATAGGTCTTGATCGCCGGTTCAAGCGTCGGAAGTTTTTCGATTTTGTTTGACTCGCCCAGCAGGTTCAGCGCCGGCGATAGCCTCAGCGGCGTGTGGTTCAGCCATAGCAGGAGCGAGCGATCGCCGACCGGGTCGAAGACGTTCCCGTTAAAACTGACCTTGTAGCCTGATGGATCGCGCCCTCGCGACCACTCACCGACGCTCGTGGCAATGGCAGCGTCGTCACGCCACGCCTTGATCCGATTGCCGCGGATCGTAACGTTCATGACCCGCCGAATCCTGTTCGCATCGTTCGCGCCGTCCTCTCTCAGTACATCGCGCAGCTCGATTCCGCGGCCG
>Ga0105047_10019335_pt1 | contig 10514 bp, 8 predicted proteins | sample MAT04_FD_78384 | JGI IMG/M metagenome (GOLD analysis project Ga0105047, IMG submission 78384) | Freshwater microbial communities from Lake Fryxell liftoff mats and glacier meltwater in Antarctica - MAT-04 (megahit assembly) | ecosystem: Environmental > Aquatic > Freshwater > Ice > Liftoff... | reverse complement strand
TCTAATAAAAATAGCGTTATGAAAAGCATGAAAGGAATTTGTCTTCTGGTATTCTGCCTGATATTATCAGTTACAGGGAGCGGGCAAAATACTGCAACCTTTGCAGGTTCAAATACGGGGCTAAGCTCTGATATACAGTATTATCCGGATTTGTTACCGGCGGATAGCGGGTATATAATTTACGTTTATGACGATGGTATTGCCGAAAATTATTGTGCATGGCAGCTTGCAGGGAATATGATGGCTGTAAAATTTATTTTGCAATCCTATTCTGCTTCCATTGTTGGAGCAAGAGTATTTGTGGGTGATGGTTCCTATCCTTCAGGAGGCAATATTCTGAATGTGCCATTCCGTGTTTCGGTCTTCGCTTCGGATGGTGAAAACGGCACGCCGGGCACATTGATTGATTCCGTATCGGCCACAGTTACCAGTTACGGATGGGTTACTGTCACCGGTTTGAATGCCTATGTTACTGATGATTTCTTTATAGCAATTACCCAATTATCAAATAGCCCTGATTGCATTCCAATAGGGGTTGATGAAACCGCACCAAAAGTTAATCAAAGTTATACGCGTAATGTTATTGGCGGAAATCCCTGGGTTTTATCGCCATATCAGGATTTGATGATAAACGCATTGATTAGCACAAATGTAGGATTAGATGATACTCCGGCTTCAGCTTATGTAAAAATTTGTCCAAATCCAGCCAATGAAACTCTTAAATTAGAGTTTAGTACTCCTATGAAAACAATTACCCTTATTAATTCAGCAGGACAAATTTTACTCGAAGAAAACAGTGCCAACCAACCCTCAATTTTTATAAATACATCTTTCTATCTATCAGGTGTTTATTATATCAGGTTCGATACTGCCAATGGCGATTCCTTTACCCGGAAACTTGTAGTGTTGCATTAGATTGTTCAAAATTTTCCATTAAAAGGAGCTTTCGTCGGCTCCTTTTTGTTTTGGCCAAAAGCCTTACCTTTGCCGCCTATGATTTCTGTCAGCAACCTTTCTGTCCATTTTACCGGCGATTACCTTTTCAGCAACGTTAGTTTCCTTATCGGCGACCGCGATCGTATTGGTTTGGTTGGCCGAAACGGTGCCGGTAAAACCACGCTGATGCGCATTATTGCCGGATTACAGGACCCTGAGGGTGGTGTTGTAGCCAGTCCGTCAGGCAGTTCGGTCGGTTACCTGCCACAGGAAATGGCAACAGGGAGTAAACTCAGTGTGCTTGAAGAAGCTATGACGGCTTTCGAAGAAGCACGGCATCAGCACCATCTGATGGATAAATATGCGGCTGAACTTACTGAACGCACCGATTACGAGAGCGAGGCTTATACGAAGCTTATTCAGCGTTTAACCGAAGCCACTGACCGGTTCCATTTGCTTGGCGGACAAAATATGCAGGAAGAGTCGGAAAAAATACTTAAAGGCCTTGGTTTCGAACCGGCTGAATTCCGCAAACCACTCAGTACTTTCAGCGGAGGCTGGCAGATGCGCGTTGAACTGGCAAAAATACTGCTTAAAAAACCCGATGTTATTCTGCTCGATGAGCCTACCAATCACCTTGATATTGAATCCATAACCTGGCTCGAAGATTTCCTGATCACGTACAGCGGATCGGTGCTGCTTGTGTCGCACGACAGGGCTTTTCTTGATAATGTTACAAACCGCACCATCGAAATCATGAATGCCCGCATTTACGATTACAAGGCAGGCTATTCAAAATATGTGGAGATGCGGGAGGAGCAGATGGAAATGCAAAAAGCGGCTTTTGATAATCAGCAAAGCCAGATTGCGCAGATCGAAAAATTTGTTGAGCGGTTCAGGTATAAATCAACCAAAGCCAGGCAGGTTCAGTCGCGTATTAAACTGCTCGATAAGATGGAAAGGGTAGAAGTGGACACCGCCGATTCGTCGGCTATTCATTTTTTATTTCCACCGGCACCATCGTCAGGTAGGGTAGTGGTTGAATGCAAGGATCTTACAAAGAAATATGGTGAAAAACTAGTGCTTAACAAGCTTGAGCTGGCTATTGAAAAAGGTGATTTTGTAGCTTTCGTTGGCCGAAATGGCGAAGGGAAAACTACATTAGCTAAGATTATAACAGGCGAACTTGCACACGATGGACTTTGCAAACTAGGTCATAACGTAAAAATAGGCTACTACGCTCAAAACCAGGCAGAGTTGCTTGACCCTGACAAAACAGTTTTTGAAACAATTGATGATGTTGCTATTGGCGATATAAGGTTGAAGATCAGGAATATACTGGGTAGTTTTCTGTTCGGTGCCGAAGCCATTGATAAAAAAGTGAAAGTGCTTTCGGGAGGTGAAAAAGCACGGCTGGCGTTGGCCAAGTTACTTCTTGATCCGGTGAACCTGCTGGTACTCGATGAACCTACGAACCACCTCGATATGATAAGCAAGGATATTCTGAAAAATGCTTTGCTGCGGTACGATGGTACCATGATTATTGTTTCGCACGACCGTGATTTTCTGCATGGCCTCACCGATAAAATATTTGAATTTCGCAACCACACTATTAAAACCTGGTTGGGCGATATCAATGAATTTATTAAAGCCCGCAAATTGGCAAACCTGGCGCAGCTCGAAGCCCGCCGGATTGAACAACAGAAATCGGGTGAAAACCTCTCGGATAATAAGCTCAGCTACGAAAAACGGAAGCAGCAGGAACGCGAAATCCGCAAGCAGGCTGTTAAAGTTGAAAAAGCTGAACAGGAAATTGAGGCTATCGAAAACGAAATCTCCCGGTATGATAGCTTGCTTGCCGATCCCGATACGCATAAAGATTCAGGGAAAAGCACCCGTTTATTTCAGGAATACCAAGGGCTTAAGAAAGAACTTGAGCTAAAAATGGAAGCCTGGGAACAGGCACATGCAGAGTTGGAAATTATGCAAAAGACTGTGAGTGAGTAAGCTTTTGGGCGGTTGAATGCAGCAGGTAAAAGGTTGAATGTGTGTATCGTCCTGAAATTTGTTTACAGTTTTTGTTTTAATATTTCTTTCGATACTTTTTATACCCCTCTGTCCTTCGGACATCTCCCCTTGCGCTTCGGTCCAGTCAAACTCTTCAAACTCATCAACCGTTTCGGAAAAACCTCGCAGTTGCCCCTCGCCTTGACGCCCCTCTCCCTGTCGCCCCCTCGCCCTGTCGCCCCTCTCCTTGTCTCCTCGTCAACTCACTAAACTCAACCCTCCCGTTACTTCTCCCTCTCCATCAAACCATCGGTATATTCTCTCAACGATTCGGTTGCTTCAATTGATAAACTGATGCGTGCCAGATCGTGAAGTGCTTTTTGGTAATAATCGTCGATCAGCTTTCGGGTATGTTGTTCAATTTCAAGCTGATTGAATATTTCCTTCACTTTCAATACTTTTTCGTTGCTTTCGATATCGTGTGATGAATACAGCTTGCTAAAATAATCGGTTTGCGACCCGGCTGATTCAAGTGCTTTCAGGTAGAGATATGTTTTTTTTCCTGCAATAATATCGCCACCGCTCACTTTCCCGAATTTTTCCTGAATTCCGTAAACATCGAGCAAATCATCCTTTAACTGAAAAGCAAGTCCTATATTAATTCCAAACTGGTAAATATAATCGCAGTCTACAGCTCCGGCACCGGCTATTATTGCACCTGTCTTCAGACTTGCTGCCAACAAAACCGCGGTTTTAAGGCGAATCATTTCTAAATAGTCAGGAATAGTGACTTCAGCACGTTTTTCATAATCCATGTCATATTGCTGTCCTTCGCAAACTTCGATAGCTGTTTGATTAAATAGTTCTACAACCTGCGAAATAGCCTGATGCCTGGTTCGTAGCATATATTTGTTTGCCAGTGCAAACATAGTATCGCCAGCGAGAATAGCTACATTCGCATTCCATTTTTTATAAACAGTTTCTTTGCCACGCCTCAGGGGTGCTTCGTCCATAATATCGTCGTGAAGCAAGGTGAAATTATGGAATAACTCAATGCCGATGGCCGGATTGATAGCTTCCACAATATCGCCACCGAACATCTGGCACGATGCGAGCACGAGCAAAGGGCGCAGTCGTTTACCTCCTAACCCCAGAGTGTAGGTAATTGGGTTGTATAAGTCGGCAGGTTTCGCCGGTAACTCAATAGCACGGAAAGCTTCGTCGATGCGGTTTTGCAGATCTTCAACCTGGTTCATAATGTTATTTTTTCTCCCTTTCGGGCAAATTCATAAGGTACAACCCATAACCACTTTTGAGCAATGGAGCAGCAACTTTTTCCAGTTGGGTGCGATCAATAAATCCCATACGGTAAGCAAGTTCTTCGATACAGCCAATCTTCAAACCTTGCCGTTCTTCAATAACCTGCACAAACTGCGAAGCCTGAATCAGCGATGCAAAAGTTCCTGTATCAAGCCAGGCTGTACCGCGGCTGAGAATTCCTACTTTTAGCTTGCCTTGTTCCAGGTAATACCTGTTTACATCGGTTATTTCGTATTCGCCGCGCGGACTGGGTTTTATGTTTTTAGCCACTTCAACCACCGAATTATCATAAAAATATAAGCCCGGAACCGCATAATTCGATTTGGGTTGTGTTGGCTTTTCTTCAATGGAAATTGCTTTATGATTTTCATCAAATTCTACAACACCATAGCGTTCAGGATCCGAAACGTGATAAGCATATACAACACCGCCCTCAGGATCACTGTTTTCCTGAATAAGTTTCTGCAGGCCGGTGCCATAAAAAATATTGTCGCCCAGTACCAGTGCTACTTTATCCTTACCAATAAATTTTTCGCCAATTACAAAAGCCTGTGCCAATCCGTTAGGTATAACTTGTTCGGCATAATGGAACTTGCAACCTAATTCGGAGCCGTCGCCTAATAATTTTTCAAAATTCGGCAGGTCGTAGGGTGTGCTTATAATCAATATTTCGCGTATACCGGCCATCATAAGAACTGACAATGGATAATATATCATCGGTTTATCGTAGATGGGCATGAGCTGTTTACTTACAGCTAAAGTAAGGGGATGAAGACGTGTGCCTGAACCTCCTGCGAGAATGATGCCTTTCATTGAGTGTGGTTTTAAGTTTAATTTAAAAAAAGAATCTAAGGATTGCAAACAGATATGGGAATGATGATTATCAGTATTTTTCTAAATATTTGTAGCAGAGTGGTTGCCATTGCTTTTCCCTTTATTATCATCCTCTCCATCATAAATTTCGATAAGAGGCTCGCTTTCAAATGCTTTGGTAACAGCATATTTATCTAAAACCAGCAATAGCGAAGGTAAAACCAGCATATTAAAGAACATGGCAATGAACAAGGTTGTTGATACCAGCATTCCAAGTGCCTGTGTTCCGCCAAAGCCTGAAACCATAAAAACACTGAATCCAAGCACCAGTACTATCGATGTATAAATCATACTGAATCCTGCTTCGCGTAAAGCATTTATAGCCGATTTGCCAATATCATTACCGGTGACTTTAAGTTCGTGACGGTAACGCGATAGGTATTGAATGGCATTATCAACAGAGATACCCAGCGCAATACTGAAAACAATAATGGTGGATGGTTTCACCGGAACACCGGTAAATCCCATAATAGCGGCAGTGATAATAAGCGGGATAATATTGGGTAACATCGAAACGGCTATCATCCGTACACTCGAAAACATCAACGCCATAAGCAGCGAAATAAAGCCGATAGCAATCATTACACTCTGGAACAAATGTTTGATCAAAAATTCAGTACCGCGTGTATATACCAGACTGTTTCCTGTAATATTGACCTCATAGTCTTCGGCAGGGAATATTTCAGCTACTTTGGGTCTGAGGCTGTCAAGTATACGGTTCATTTCGTTGGTGCCGATATCAGCCATCTGGAAACTTACCCTGGTATAGCGTTGAGTACTGTCAATAAATGAATTGATCATATTCTGTTGCCCCTGGGCTTTTCGGGGGAAATAGGAAAGTACAAAATTCTTTTCCTGCGAATTGGGCAGGCTGTACATTTCAGGATTTCCGTTAAAGTATGCCTGTTTGGCAAATTTTGCAAGTTCAGCAACCGAAAGGGGCTTCGAAAACTCTTTGTTTTTTAATACTTCTTGCTGAAGTTCATCAATTTTCCGGATAGTTGAAAGTTGCATGACACCTTTCTTCTTTTTTGTATCAACTGATATTTCGAAAGGCATAACTCCGCCAAACTGTTTCTCGAAATATTTCAGGTCTTTATATAATATATTGTTTTCACTGATGTCGTCAACTACCTTTCCCGAAGTGCGCATCTGCATCATTCCGATTATTCCGACTACTGTTAAAATTGCGGCAAGGGAGAAAATCCATTTTCGCTTATATTGAATCAGGTAAATGATACGATCGAGAATATGTCCGAAAACTTTATTGTCCAAATGTTTCAGTTGTTTTTCGGAAGGTGGTTTCATGTAGCTGAAAATGATAGGCAGCAGCATGATACACAAAACATATTCCACCATTATGCTGATAGCGGCAATAATTCCAAATTCGCGGAGCATTTGGTTCGATACCAGTATAAAAGCCGCGAAACCAGTTGCTGTAGCCGTATTTACCATCAGGGATGCGAATCCGATACGTTGCACAACGCGTGATAAACCAAGTATTTTATTCTTGTGCTGACGGAATTCCCAATGGTATTTGTTAACAATATAAATGCAATTTTCGATAGCAATCACCACAATTAGCGAGGGGATAACTCCTGTTAGTATTGATATTTTATATCCAAATATTCCAATGAGTCCCAATGTGAAAATAATACTTATTGCAACTACTACCAGCGAACTTGCCACAATTTTCAGTGATCTGAAAAATAAAAACAGTATAAACGCAGCAACAATAATCGAAAGAAAAATAAAGAGAAATAATTCGATTTGGATTTTTCGGGCCATTACCGAACGGATGTATGGCAATCCCGAAAAATGAAGCTCCTGTCCGGTTAGTGTTGCATACTCATTGGCGCGATTAACAATATTGTCAGTAAGTTCGAGCCGGCTTTTGTTGTTTAGCCTTTTTTTATTCAGCGTAATAGCCAGCAGGTATGTGTTAGTTTCAGAGTTAAAAAGTAAGCCTTCGTAAAATTTCAACGAAAGAATTTTCGATTTCAACGAATCTGCTTCAGCCTGTGTGGAAGGTTTTTCAACTACAAGTGGAAGAAAATCATATTTACGTAAACTGTCGTTTTTAACAATATTGGCTGCTTTGGCAATTGACATAACTGCTTCTACACCATCTATTTTACTCATATCGGCTGTGAGGTCGAACCAGGCATTGAATTCGTTAATCTTAAACATATCAGGATTGGTAACCCCGATAGCAAAAACGCTGCCATCTTCGCCAAAACGTGTTTTAAAAGCATCGTATTGTGTAACCACAGGATCGTCGGCAGGCAACATTCGGGCATTGTCGTACGAAAGCTGTACACCCGATCCAAGCCAGGCCATTAATACAGTAAGAACACCAATGGTAATTAGTATTCCGGGCCTGTTACGAAAAATTAATCTGACCAGAACCTTCCACATATTTTGGCAAATCACTTATTTGTATGAAAAAGCGAAGATACAATAAATATTCTTAAAATTTATTTCAAGTTACGTAAGTGTAAATGATTGAAATGTAATGTTATATGTAGATTGTGGCTTGTATTTGGGATAAAACAGGCCACTTGCAAAAGGTCAGTTACTGGTGCAATTACGAACTTATTACGTAGGATTAACTTAAGAATACATGATAAAAAGTATCCTTCATACTTTATTTACTGAGGCTAATAATATTGCCCGACATATTCACTCCCAGAGTCAGGTTTATTGAAAAACCCTTCAGGTCGGGCGACAAGTTAGCATGAGCAACATATAATCTGGCTCTTACCGAAAACTCTGTATATTCGCGGGTTTGTAAAAATGTTCGGGGAATAAAATACAGCGTTTTACTGATTTTGTAATCTGTATTTAGTCCGAAAAGAAAGCCCGGTGCTACCATAGAATTATAGTTTGTTTTATCTGGTTCCGGTTTTTCCGAATATTCAAGAATGCCTAAACCAGCAAAAGGCATAAGTTTGAATTTTGCATTGTTTACAACCGGATAGCCAAATGAAACATCTACGATAGCCACTCCTGCCCGTTCATCCTTTGGAATAATTATTTCTCCGTTATAACTCCGATTCGCTTTTGAACTTCCTAATGTAGCGCAAAGGAACAGTGTTATGTCTTTATAAGCCAGGTCGAAGCCGTAAATGAAATTGAAAGTTGATGGGAAGTTATCTTTTAATGTGCCGGTATTAAAGCCTTTGCCGAAACCGGCATGCATGCCATACCCAAAATTTCTTTTGGTAAATGCGGGTATGCATTTGTCCGCCATATTTTCCAGTTCGGATTGTATTGCTTTTTGCCATTGCTGCACAGCCACAGTATCAGCACCTTGCTGCGATTCCTTTTTGAAGTCAGCCAGTGTTTTTTGGCAGTTATCCATGGCTGAGCGAAGTTCATTTTCTGCATTGTAAACCCCATCCAGCCTGTCGAGATTATTTTGTAGTTTCCGGCGCTGTAACTCCACAATATCGAATACAACCTGAAAATAGGCCAGGTTTTGATCTGTTTTCTTAAACGTTTTTGACCAGGATAAATCTCTGTCAATATAACCTTTAGCATAAATCCGATAAACGGAAGTATCGTTAAATTTCTGTTTTTCAGATGCGTACGTCAGAAAATATTTTAATTCGCTGTCGAGCAACGGAAAGCCCTTTTCCCCTTTAAAGTCATTCCAGGTAAGTTTGCCTTCATGCCAGTATTTAAAATCGGTCTCTTGTGCCGATATATTTATAAACAGCATAACCACAAGGAATGTGAACAGAGACGCTTTTTTCATTGGTAGATTTTCATTTGATTCAACAGGTTAATTTTAGCGGGAAAATTAAGAACAATGTCATTCGAAAAATCAATGCGCTAGTTTTATATCAATCAGCTTTTTAATATCTTCAAGCAAAGAAATATCTTTAACTTCAATCCTGAAACCTCTGCCTTCGGCATATACTCTTGCTGATGAAATTTCATTTTTTATCGAATCGGAAATGTCACTTGCCATGGCTTCATTAGCAGCCTTTTCGCCAAAGACGAATGCAACCAGAAAATACTTTTCGCGCGGAAGCAAGTAAATAATAGCCCGTTTTTTATCTTTTATACGGAAACTCCAGCCATATTTTTGACCCGGGAAATTCCATTCTTCCTTTGCAAGCGGATATTTATCAATTACATAAGCTTTTATTTCATTCCATTTCGAATGCAAATTGCCTAATGCTAAAGCAAGCATATCCTCGGTGGGCGTAATTGCTTTATCTGAAAAGATACTGGAATCCATCGCGGCAGGTTTTTGATTTACAATTGGCTGTGTATTATGCCGTGTAAAAGTAGGATTATGTTTGCAAATAGTAGCTTCCGCAAACTAATATTCCGTGTAGCAATAAACATCCATCGAGTATACCGTTATGATAATATGGTAATGACCTGATTTTTTTACTGTTTATGAAAATTAAAGTAATTGCAATAGATAAAATAAAAGCTGTGAGAGTGAACAGCATGTTTATTCCGGAATAATGGAAAATAGAAATACATAAAGCAATACAGAGGGAAATGTTGCTGATTTGATATGCCCTTGCAACTCCGAATGCAATGGGTATAGTGTTGATTCCGGACTTTTTGTCAATTTCCATGTCGCGTATATCGAATGGTATTGCGATAGCTAAAATAAAGGCAAACCTTTCGATGCATACCAACAGCATTTCTGCGAAATCAGGTTTATTTTCCTTGTTCCATCCGACCAGAAATGCAGTAGTGGCTGTCCAGGTAAAGACTAAAAGTATAGTTTTTACTCCAGGGATTCGCTTGTGCCAGTATCCGTTCCATCGGTCTTTTAAATAGGACACCGAATAAAGTAAGGCTAATACAGCCAGGAGTCCAGTAAGGAAAAGTGTTTGTAACCTGACAAAAAAGAGAGTACTCACCAGCAGCCCGAATGAAAGGAAAATCACGGTTTTTAAAACCGGTTGGTTGTCAGCTGCCCATGAATTTTTTTCGATGTGTGCTGCTTCCGGAATGCTCCGTAAAGCCAGAAACCTGTGAATATTATAATCGAAAATGGTAGCAAAAAACACCATTGCAACCAGAGCATCAATTTTTGGCTGAAAGCCTAATTGAATCTGGGTAGCTAATGTAATGCCAGCGGCAGCAAAAGCTAAAAAGATGTTGCTGTTAATGATGAATTTTAGCAGTTTCAAAAGCAATAGGAATTGCAGGTTTCCGGTTTCGAAATATAAAGTACAAGGTACTGATTATCAATATATAGGGTCTGCTGAAAAACTCCGAAGGAGTTTAATTTTAATAACCTCCGGTGCAACCGGAGGTTATTGTCGTGCAGCAGATCAACCCCGAAGCGGGTTGAATATCTTTATTACGCTGATATTGAACCCCTTCAGGGTTCTGGCTTTTGT
>Ga0105047_10019334_pt1 | contig 10514 bp, 11 predicted proteins | sample MAT04_FD_78384 | JGI IMG/M metagenome (GOLD analysis project Ga0105047, IMG submission 78384) | Freshwater microbial communities from Lake Fryxell liftoff mats and glacier meltwater in Antarctica - MAT-04 (megahit assembly) | ecosystem: Environmental > Aquatic > Freshwater > Ice > Liftoff... | reverse complement strand
GAAGAAAGGGCTGACCTAAACTAATTTCCCGCACGTAAGTAAATAAGCAAAATTGCAAATGGAGCGCAGTGACATCCCGGTTTTCATCGGGAAGGCAAATGGAGCAAAGCGACATCCCGGTTTTTATCGGGATAGGCATTGATAATCAGTCAGTTACGACAAAAATAACCTCGATTAATTTTACCCGCCTACTTACTTATGATTTCCGACCTCGGAGAGGTCAAAGGTTTGTAGGAATGCACCGGGTTGACATTAATTCCCGACCTCGGAGAGGTCGAACGTTTGTTTCAACGCTATTTTCGGCAAACCTTCGACCTCTCCGAGGTCGGGAAAACGTTGAAATGCTATATTTCTACAAACCTCTGACCTATCCGAGGTCGAATGGCAAAAAGCATTTCAAAGCGGCTGGATGGTTACCCTTTTTTTAAATAAAAAACAAAATAAAATTTTTTTTAAAGAAAAACCCCCTTATCTTTGCGGCGGCACACTGCCACATCATCATTTTTTACAATTTTTTTATGTACAACGGAACAGTAAAGTTCTTTAATGAATCCAAAGGATTTGGCTTCATCACTGACAACTCCTCGAAAGAGGAAATTTTTGTCCACGTCACCGGTTTGGTTGACAACATTCGCGAAGGCGACAACGTCACCTTCGATACCGAGCGCGGCAAAAAAGGAATGAACGCAGTAGATGTCAAAATCGCCTAAGCGCGACCAGGACATTTGATTGATAGAGTTTCTGAACTCCCGGTGGATACGTCCATCGGGAGTTTTTTTTATGCCCAAATTTCCTACTTTCGCCCCGCTTTTGAGCGTTTTCCGTTAGGTGTGGCACACCTTTGATAAATAGTTGATCCTGAACGATCAAATCAGGTGTGCCACACGCTCTCACGTCTCTCACTTTTCTCTCACGTCTCTCACCCTCTCCTATCCATTCCATGTCATCTGATACTTTTGAAGTCATTGGTGGTCAGCCACTTCGGGGCGAATTGCAGCCACAAGGCGCCAAAAACGAAGCCCTGCAAATCATCAGTGCCGTATTGCTCACCGACGGTCAGGTGACCATCAGCAATATTCCCAACATCCGGGACGTGAATCAACTCATTGATCTGTTGCGCGGGTTGGGCGTCACGGTGGAACAACTGGCTCCCGACACTTATCGGTTTTGCGCGGGTTCCGTGGATATTTCGTACCTGCAATCCGACGCTTTTATGAAGGATGCGCAGCGTTTGCGCGGTTCGGTGATGCTGATTGGGCCATTGCTGGCGCGTTTTGGCCGAGCCACGCTGCCCAAGCCGGGCGGCGACAAGATTGGGCGGCGGCGATTAGATACGCACTTTCTGGGTTTTCAGAAATTGGGAGCAGAGTTCAAATACGACGATGAGCAGGATATATATTACGTACAACAGCCCAAAGACGGACTGCATGGCACTTACCTGCACCTCGATGAAATATCGGTGACCGGCACCGCCAACGTACTAATGGCCGCCGTGCTTTCCAAAGGCATCACCACGCTTTATAATGCGGCTTGCGAGCCTTATGTGCAGCAACTTTGCCGTTTGCTACAGCGGATGGGGGCCAAAATCAGTGGCATAGGTTCTAATCTTTTGGAAATTGAAGGCGTGGAACACCTGCAGGGCACGGAGCACCGCTGTCTGCCCGACATGATCGAGATCGGTTCGTTTATTGGCCTGGCGGCGATGACGCAATCAGAAATTACCATCAAAAATGCCGGTGTGGAACATTTGGGCCTCATTCCACAGACGTTCGAGCGGTTGGGTATCCAGATCGAGCGGCGTGGCGATGACCTGTACATTCCGGCGCAGGAGCATTACGAGATCAACACCTTTATTGATGGCTCTATCCTGACCATCTACGATGCGCCCTGGCCAGGTTTCACGCCCGATCTGATGTCCATTGTGCTGGTGGTGGCCACGCAGGCCCGGGGCAGTGTGCTGATCCACCAGAAAATGTTCGAGAGCCGCCTGTTTTTTGTAGATAAAGTGATTGATATGGGCGCGCAGATCATCCTCTGCGATCCCCACCGCGCCACGGTCATCGGGCTGGATCGGCGTTATCCTTTGCGGGGCATCGAGATGACGTCCCCGGATATTCGGGCAGGTCAGGCACTACTGATTGCCGCACTTTCGGCGAAAGGCAAAAGTGTGATCCATAATGTACACCAGATTGACCGGGGTTATCAGTTTATTGATCAGCGACTGAATGCGATTGGGGCGCAGATCACGCGGCTGTAAAATGCCATATCTATTCATCGGGTGACTCACAGAAGTTGCCCGATGAATAGTCTACGCTGGGTGCATATCCTGACACGGCTCTTAATTCGGGAAACTGGAGCCCAAGCACAATATCACTTTTAGGTATTCCTTTTTCTACCAATTCTTGGGCAATTAGCCCGTCGGTTCGATTTTTTTGTGCCCAAACTTTACCGTCTTTTAAGTGTTGGGACAGAATTAGTTGACATTTTGAAATAATGCAAAATTTCGATTATCAACAATTTATCCACTGACTCCTGACTTCTTACATTGCTAAATTCCCTCACATCATGATTGTTACATCGCACCAAAAAGGTTGGAAAATCATCAATCAACGCTCTCATGGGCTTTTAGCTGCTATGTTGGCTTATCAATACGATATTGATTTGCCCGACGATGTCATAGTTCCCACGCTCATCGCCATTGCTGAACACGATGATGGTGTTAAGGAAACTACCAATGAAAAAAATCTCACTGAGGCTGGAGCACCCCGACATTTTATGGTAAGTGATGACTCAAAAAAAGCAGATTTGACCCAACCAGTGAACGTCATCGAAATATCAAGTTCAAAAAGTCAATTAAATGCTTTACTGACTTCTTTGCACATGAAATTCTTATATAGTGGTCATAGAGATGGTAAAGATAAAGAACTTGATACTTTTTTGAAAGATCAAGAAAAATTTCGTATAGATGCTCTTAAAAACTTAAATATTGATAAAAAATATGCTGATCGTCTATACCGTTTTTTAGAATGGTGCGATGCCTTTTCGCTCTTGATTTGTATGGATAAAATTCAGCCTCAGGGCAGGAAAATGGAAATATCCCAAAGCCCAGACGGTGACATGAACCAGACTTTTTATAAAACAAATCATGAAATTACGGTTGAACCTTGGGTGTTTAAAAATGATACCTTCAAAGTCTTCTATGAATACAAAATTTTGGAACAATTGAAATTTAATTCTATCGAAGAATTTAACGAAGTTTGTAAAAATACTCCTGTACAAAGGCAGGAGTTTATTTTTTCAAAATAGCGACAAACTGTTGATTGTTAAATACGATTGCCTTTGGCCATGTTGGACAAATCACCTTTCAACGATTAACCCATTTCAACCCGCTTTTTTAACGAACTATTCTTCCGTATTCCGTATTCAAAAGCGCCACACATCATGCGCCATCACCGCCAGAATAATCCCGGCGGGATAAAAGAAAATGTGCGTTTTAAGCATCGGGAACAAAGCCACGCTGAATAGTGCCCCCAGCAAAAAACTGGTCATGACGACCACGCGTAGCAGGGCTTCCCGCTGGATCAGCCGCCGTTTTTCCCCTTCCGAATGGAATATTTCGGCAATGTCCACGCCGAGTTCGTTCACCACGCCGGTCATTTGGCTGGCCTTGATGAGCGAAGAAGTCGTCAGGCTGACCATCGCATTTTGAATACCAATCGAAAATAACACCAGTCCGGGAAAAGCTATCAAATGCAGCTCTTCCGCTCGCTCGCCAGCGCTGCCGACGATGAAATAAATAATAGCGACTACTAATAATGGCAGTAAATGCAGGTAGCGCCATTTGCGCAGTTTTTCGCGTTCCACGCAAAAACCAGCAAAGAAACCACCCAGAAAAAACGCGAACAGCCATAAGAAAATGGAGCCCGCCGTATTGATGCGTCCTTCGTACAAATCCTCGGCAATTTGCGGCAGCAGCCCCGTCACATTGGTCACCACCACCGAAAAAGTCATCAGACCCGCGTAAATCACAATGCCGCTATTGAACGGATAAATGAAGGCGTACATCATTTTGATAATGAACGCCTGCCGCCGCTGCTTTTTGGCAAAGTAATTTCCGAGACCTGAGAATTGCATAAGCAGGAGTTGATGACTAAATTGGAGTTGCTCCTTAAGTTTAGAGGGGTTTAGTTTAGGTTTAGAGGGGTTTAGCATATAGCCACGATTTTCTACACCGCTCTGTAATCTAAGCCCTCTCTAAACCCTTTTTCTAAACCCTTTCTCTAAACCCTCTAAATCGGCAAAGCCGCATAACGCTCAATAAACGCTTTCAGTTCGTCCACCATGCCCGGCGAACCGATCGCGATAGTGCCACGCTGGTGCAGCTCCGCAGGCACCATCTCGAGAATACGTTTCAGTTGACTGTTCATCGCCTTGCCACCGGCCTGCTCCACAATGAGCGACAGCGGATTGCATTCGTAGAGCAGCCGAAGCTTGCCTTTCGGGTACTTGCGCGTGCTGGGGTATAGAAAAATACCGCCCTGGATCAGAATACGATGGATATCGCTGACCATCGAACCGATGTAGCGCAGGCCATAGTTCTGGTCGGAACAGTGGTCAATATAACGACGCATTTCCAGGTCGAATTTGGAATAATACCCCTGATTAACCGAATAAGTGTGGCCATTTTCGGGGATACGCATATTGCGGTGGCTGAGGCAAAACTCGCCGATACTCGGATCGAGGGTGAAGCCGTTGACGCCTCGCCCGGTGGTATAGACCAGGATGGTGGAAGTGCCGTACAGCACATAACCGGCGGCTACTTGTTTGGTGCCAGTTTGCAGGAAATCGGCTTTGGTGGCCGGGCCGGAGGCCTCGCTTTCGCGGCGATAAATGGCGAAAATGGTGCCCACCGACACGTTCACGTCAATGTTGGAAGAGCCATCGAGCGGATCGAACATGACGATGTATTGACTGGCCTTGGAGCCTACCGGCGGAATCTGGATGATGTCGTCGTTCTCCTCGGAGGCAATGGCGCAACATTCGCCGGAGTTTTTGAGGCACTCGATGAACTTTTCGTTGGCAAATACGTCCAACTTCTGCTGGGTATCGCCGGAGGTGTTTTCCGAACCGTCGCTGACGCCGAGGATATTGACCAGACCGGCTTTGTTTACCTCGCGGTTGACGATTTTGGCGGCTACGCCAATGTCGCGCAGCAAACCAGTTAGTTCGCCGGTAGCATATTCGAAGTCTTTTTCGGAGCGGATAATAAATTCGTCGAGGGTGACGATACGATTGCCGGGAATGGCGGCGGCGAGGGATTGGCCGTGATCGGCCACTTTTTTGGTCGTGGTGGACATTTTATCAAATTAATTTGGCGGTGTAGAGGCTGGGCGTTCCCAATCCTCCGTTAAATGGTTAGGCGGGTCAAAATTAGAGAAAATTATGCGTTGCTTATTGTTTTTACTGTCTGCTATTACGTTGCTCCACTGCCGCCCACCCGCGCCGGAAACCATAGATTTGCCCACCAAAATCTGTGTAAAAACCCAGCACCATCACCAGCCCATTCCCCACGCCATGGTGTACGTGAAGTATAATGCCGACTCGTTCCCCGGCTACGACAAACCACCGGGTTACTACGATGCCTCCTTCCAGGCGGGTGCCGATGCCCGTGCCTGTATCGCGCCGGTGCCCGAAGGCCGGCATTGGCTGGTGGCTTTTGGCTATGATAGTCTGTATTTTCCCCATGAGGTGTATGGGAGTCTGCGCGTGGATGTTTCGCTTCGGACGCGCCCCGTAGTGGATACTATTTTGTACATTTCGGAGTAAAATTGCCCAACCGTTTGCGCCGTCGGTTGTTGTGCCCCCTAACTCCTAACTTACAACCCATACTTTTTGAAGCATCTCGCCTACCTCAACAAATTTTTCTGGACGTATCGCTACCGTTTTGCCCTGGGTATCCTCTTCGTCGGGCTGGCCAACTGGTTTCGGGTCTGGCAGCCGCGCATGATCCGTCAGGCGCTGGATACGGTGGTGGAACGCGTAAAATACTACCAGGGACACGGCGGCATTTCGACGCACCCCGAAGCATTCAGCGAACTGAGCCGGCAAGTGGCCTGGTTCGGATTGGGGATCATCGGATTGGCCCTTTTGATGGGCCTGTTCATGTTTTTCATGCGCCAGGCGGTGATCGTGATGAGCCGCCTCGTCGAGTACGATATGCGTAAGGAAATTTTCGCGCACTACGAAACGCTCGATCTGGCTTTTTACAAACGCAACAGCACTGGCGACCTCATGTCGCGCATTTCGGAAGACGTTTCCAAAGTGCGGATGTTCCTCGGCCCCGCCATTTTGTACGGCCTCGATCTGCTTTTCCTGTTCATTTTGACCATCGGCTCCATGCTGCACGTGAGTGTGACACTCACGCTGTGGTCATTGCTGCCGCTGCCGTTTTTGAGTGCTTCCATCTATTGGGTCAGTACACTCATCAATAAACGCAGCGAAAAAATCCAGCAACAACTGGCCACGCTGACCAGCACCGCGCAGGAAGTATATAGTGGTATTCGGGTGGTGAAAAGTTATGTGCAGGAGCAGGCGATGGGGCGGTGGTTTGCCGACCAAAGCGAGGAATACCGGCGCAAGTCCCTGGCACTCATTCGGATAGATTCATTTTTCTTTCCGCTAATGGCCTTGATGATCGGCATCAGTACCATCATTACCGTGTATGTCGGCGGGCTGCAAGTCGTGGCGGGCCAGATCACGCCGGGCAATATTGCCGAGTTCGTCATTTATATCAATATGCTGACCTGGCCGGTGACGGCCATCGGCTGGATCGCTTCATTGACCCAACAGGCAGCCGCCAGCCAGAAGCGGATCAATGAATTTTTGCAAACCCAACCAACCATCACCAATCCGGTAGCCGCGAATGGCCAACCGCTTTCCTTGGCGCCGCTAAAAGGCCATATTATCTTTGAAAACGTCAGTTTTACCTACCCGGACACTGGAATCGTGGCCCTGCAAAACGTCAGTTTCGAAATACTGCCGGGTCAGAAAATGGCCATCATCGGGCGGACGGGCAGTGGAAAAACCACCATCGCCGATCTGCTGGTGCGGATGTACGACGTTACGTCTGGTCGCATTCTGATTGATGGGCGCGACATTCGGGAACACGATCTGGCCAATTTGCGCCGCCGGTTTGGGTATGTGCCCCAAGACGTATTTTTATTTTCCGATACCATCCAGGCCAATATTTCCTTCGGAAATGCCGGTCTGACGCGCCAGGAAGCGGAATTTTATGCCAGCAGCGCAGCCATCCACGAAGAAATAATGGCCCTGCCCAATGGCTACGCAACCCTGGTCGGCGAACGTGGCGTCACCCTGTCGGGTGGACAAAAACAGCGGGTGAGTATTGCCCGGGCCTTCGCCAAACAGCCCGATATTATTTTGCTGGATGACTGCCTTTCGGCGGTAGATACTAATACGGAAAGCCGTATTCTTGGCTATCTCGAGCAGGCTCTGGCCGCCAAAACAGCGATCATTATTACCCACCGGATTTACGGAATGCTGCAATTCGATAAGATCATGGTGCTGGAAGACCACACCATTGGGCAGATGGGTACGCATGAACAGTTGCTGGCGCAGGGCGGCTATTATGCGGAGCTATTTGAGCGGCAACTGGCCGGAGAACCGACGGAGTAGTTGGAAATTAATCTGCAAACCAACAAAAAATTATTTCGGTGGGCATCGCCAATGCCTTTACCACGGCGGGCAACAACGCCAGCGTGCGCATCAACAGCCTGAGCATGGGCCGCCTGACCTCTTCCTCGCAAATCTCCGATGCCGTCAAGTACGCTTATGGTAAAGGAAAACTGATTTTCTGTGCGGCGGGTACGTCGTTCTGGTGGAGTTCCTGGTTTGTAGGCGTCATTTTCCCGGCCAGCATGGCCGAAGCGGTGGCCGTCACGGGTATCCAGGACAACCTTACTTCAGCCTGTAATACCTGCCATACCGGCAGCAAGGTGGACTTCGTGGTAGTAAATGGAAAAAAGCAGCAACGAGCGGCACCCCACCACGCTGGCCGACTACGGCGATGTTCCGGCTACAGTGGGTGGTTCCTCGGTCTCTACTGCGACTACCGTAGGGATTGCCGCTTTAGTCTGGTCAAAATATCCCGCCTGGACCCGCGACCAGGTCCTTAATCGCTTGAAAATCAGTGCTAATTACTATCCGGGCCGCAATGTAAGTTTTGGTTGGGGACGTATTAATGCGCAATTGGCGACGCAGTGAGGGAATGAGGAACTATAAATTATGGCGTAGCGACATTTCATGGTCTTACTAGTCTGTACGGTTATGGGCTGAAGGGGGAGGCGGTGGCCCTCCGTTAGTGATGTGGTGTGTGAAGTGCGGAAATTTCTCCGCATAAATTGCCAGTGGTACGTCTTTTTTACCAATGTGTTTTTCAACAAAAAAACAAACACTATGCAAAAAGACACCACCGGACAAACTGTCCTTATCACTGGTGCCACGAGTGGCATTGGCTACGAGCTAGCCCGCTGCTTCGCTGCCGACGGCCATCACTTAATTTTGGTTGCCCGCCACCAAGATCGTTTGGACGCAGTCGCCCGAGAGCTGTCCAGCCAATATGGCGTCCGCGCTGTAGGTATCTCCAAAGATCTGTTCCAACGCGAAGCCGCCGAAGAACTCTACCGAGAAGTGCAGGCGCAGGGTTCGCAAGTGGATATTCTGGTGAACAATGCCGGGCAAGGCGAGTGGGGGGAGTTCCATGACACTGATTTGCAACGCCAACTGGACGTTATTCAGTTAAATATTGTTTCCTTAACTGCGCTAACCTACCTGTTTTTGCAGGATATGACGACCAAAGGCTATGGCAAAATCCTCAACCTGGCCTCTATCGCTAGCACCTCGGCCAACCCATTGCTCGGCGTGTATGCAGCCACCAAGGCCTATGTGCTGTCATTTTCGGAAGCCCTGCATAACGAATTGAAAGACAAGAATATCACGGTGACCGCTCTCATGCCCGGTCCTACTGATACGGACTTTTTCAACAAAGCCAGCGCGGAACATACTGTGGCGGGACAGGGTCCAAAATATGATGCGGCAGAAGTAGCCAAAATCGGCTATGAAGCCCTGATGTCGGGCGATGACAAAGTGCTGGCCGGTGCGATGATGAAAATGCAGGCGGGCATGATTAACATGATGACGGAGGAGGCCGCTGCCTCGATGGCCCGCAAACAGATGGAACCGGCGGAAATGAAGTAAGAATAGAGCCAGCGGCTGGATATACATCTGTACGATCTACGCCCCCTGATTGTTTCCGTGTGATGCGGAGCGGTTGGGGGGCGTGGCGTTTGTAGGGTGGTATTTGCACCATAGACGACTTAAAAAAGACCGATTCTACCGCTACGCTTCCACGCTTTTTCATCACCCACAAAAACGAGGGGCTATATGTTCGATCGTGCAATGAACGGACACCGCATACCCCCGTGCGAATTACAGGCAAAAGCGAAAGCACTGTCAGCCATTGAAAACAAGATGCCACCGTGGACTACGCCAAAACCGTTGAGCATGTTTATCTTCACACGCATTCGAAGGATATAGGAGCACGCTGCGATTGCGTCGACTGCAATGCCTAGCCATTGGCTGAAGGGAGCATTTTCCAAGATTTTATGCAAGATTTCGGCCGGAGATAATGAAAATTGTACATCCATAGTGTAGTTTTAGGGCGCAAAATTACAACGAATGATCACACCGTTACCCATTCTCGACTATGAACCTGCACCATCCCGCCCTTCCCTGTTGAGCAAGTTTCAACGGGCTTTTGCCATTATTGAAATATTGCTGTGGGGCATCGCGCTGGTAGGGATGCTCTTAAAATATGAAAGTTGGGAAGGCGGTTCGGAGTTGCTAATCCTGTCCATTTCTACCCTGATTATGCTCTATCTTGTTGCGCCGATCCTTGTTTTTGGCAGTAATGGCTGGAGACGGCACCTGGGTAGCCATGCAACAGGAATCGCCTTGGCATTGGCCATAAGTGCGTTTCTTTTTAAATTCCTGCGCTGGCAAGGTGCAATAGAACTGGCGATTTTAGCCGTTATGCCCTGTTCAATAGCGATCTTCATCACCTTTATTTTTGGTATTATCAATCACAAGAAGCGACCCGCAGACTAGTTTTACTGGAAAATATTGTTTCGGCTGGTGGTGGCGACCCTGCCGATAGCCAAGCCTTTTTTAGACCTGTTTTATCCAGGGTGAGACAGTATCATTAATAAGAAGCGATCACACAAATTGCGCTAAGTACGCCTCCAGATACGTAAATGTATCCCTCAGATAGCCATTTTCCACCTTGCTTGGTCTTCTCCTCGCCGCACTTGTGTCTTTCCGCCTTGCTTGGTGTCCCGCGCTCCCAAAAACCCATCCTAAGCGCCGCAGCAGTGTCTTTTCGATTTACCGCAAACCTGCTACATCATTATCCCTATCCACCAAATTCTTCCTTGCAG
>Ga0105047_10019333_pt1 | contig 10514 bp, 11 predicted proteins | sample MAT04_FD_78384 | JGI IMG/M metagenome (GOLD analysis project Ga0105047, IMG submission 78384) | Freshwater microbial communities from Lake Fryxell liftoff mats and glacier meltwater in Antarctica - MAT-04 (megahit assembly) | ecosystem: Environmental > Aquatic > Freshwater > Ice > Liftoff... | reverse complement strand
GCGCTCGACATCGTCGAGGTGTGCGACGACGGCAGCCACGGCCTTACGCGTGTGCCCCTTGACGAGGGCATCGGCGATCGACTGGTGCGCCGCCATCGACGACTCGATGATGTCGAGCACCTCCGCCCGGTTCACCTCGGCGTAGAGCAGCGAGGAGAGCTCGCCCGATCCGAAGAGCTTGGCGAGCGCCTTCGCCTGCACCTCGTGCAGCAGCGGGTTACCGCAGGCACGGGCGAGCGCCGCGTGGAACTTGCGGTCGATCACTCGGAACTCCTCGAGATCGCTCGTCACCATCGCTGCCAACACAGCGATCTCCTCGCGCTCGGTGTCGGTGGCGCGCTTGGTGGCGAACTCGACGATGGCCGGCTCGATCACCTGGCGCACCTCGAACAGCTGGGCGACGAGCGCCTTGCGGTCATCACCGGTGAAGTTCATGTCGGGCAGGTGCTCGGCCACCACGCTGCGGTTGCCGCGGCGCTCGAGGTAGCCGGCGATCACCAGACCCTGGATCGCTTCGCGCACCGAGGTGCGGGCGACGCCGAACTCCTGGCACAGCACCCGCTCCGCGGGGAGCGGGGTGCCGGGGGCCAGTTGGCCGGTGTGGATCGCGTCGGCGAGTCGCTGACGGATCTCGGCCGAGACGGTCTGGCGTGTGACGGGGTTGAAGCTGGTGGGACTCATCGCAGACCCACCGTTGCGAAGTGGGCGCGCTCGGCGTCGAGGTCGAGCGGATCGATGATGGCGAGGTGCTCGGCATCACCCCAGTGTTCGGGCGGAACGAGCCACATCACTTCGAACTCCAGACCGACGGGGTCCTTCGCGTACAGGCTCTTGTTGGCTCCGTGGTCGCTGGCGCCCACCAGTGCACCGGCCTCGCTGAGCCGCTCGCGCATGGCAGCGAGTTCCTCGAGCGTGGGCACTTCCCATGCCAGGTGGTACATGCCGACGGTGCGTGAACCTGCTTCGCTCGGCCCGACGTCTTCCCCCACCGTGAAGAAGGCGATGTCGTGGTGGTTGTCGCTCGCCGGTGCACGCATGAAGACGAACGCGCCCTGCGGGTGCTCGATCACCGTGGTGAATCCGAGGACGTCGGCGTAGAACTGTTGCGTGCGTGCTGCGCTGCGGACGTACAGCACTGCGTGGTTCATTCTGGTGATCGGCATGGACACCACTCCGTCTCGCTCGTCACGGCCCGTCGGGGCCGAGTTTGGACTGATGGTCTGACCATAGCTGATCGCGAGAAGGGGTCGGGTGTACGGAGCGCGATGGCCGGCTCAGCCGGCGAGGATCGAGCGGTCGATGCCAGCGTGGCATCCGAGTGTGCCATCGACCACCTGGGTGACACCGAGGTCGATCGCCACGGAGGCGAGCGAGTAGGCGTCGTCGGCACTGAGGTCGAAGTGGGTCTGCAGGAACCACAGCATCTGCGACGCAGCGCCGCGCATGGCCTCGTCGAGGTCGGTGCCGAAGCCATGCGTGTACCAATGGCTCGCGGTTTCCATGAGTGGTGTGGTGATGCCGAGGCCCTCGATCACGCTGACCTGGATGGTGGCATCGAGCGACGCCTCGATCGCGGTGCCACAGATCTCGCCATCGCCCTGGGCGAAGTGGGGGTCGCCCACGTACAGGCCGGCGCCCTCGATCGAGACGGGATAGCACATGGTCGACCCCGGCCCGAGGCGCCAGTTGTCGACATTGCCGCCGAACGGCCCGGGTGGGATCGACGAGAGGCGGCCCGACTCGGCCGGCGCGACGCCCATCACGCCGAAGTGCGGGCGCACCGGTACGCGCACGTCTCGCGAGAACGCCTGGCGCAGTGTGGTCTCGGGGGGCGAGATCACACCGGGCAGGTCGTAGACGGGGCGCTCGGTGAAATCGAAGCCGAACATCGGGCGAGCGATGGGTCCGAACGAGCCGGCGGGCCCGTCGTGATCGTCGAGGCCGTAGATGGTGATCCGCTCCTTGCCGAACACGTCGTAAAGCAGGCCCCAGTTCGCTGCGCAATTCGAGCCGAACGGCAGGCGCGGCGTCATGTCGAGGATCGTGACGGCGAGTGCGTCGCCGGGCTTGGCGCCGCGCACGTGGATCGGTCCCGTCAGGATGTGCACACCGGGCCCGCGGGTGTCGGGGGCGATCGCGGTCCACAGGGTGCGGATGCCATCGTCCATCAGCAGGTCGGGCGCGTCGCCGGCGTGGTGGGTGACGGCCGAGATGCGGATGATGTCGCCCTCGTCGACCTCGAGACACGCTGGCTGGTCGCGATCGATGTATCCCCAGTAACACGTGTCGGGTGTGGCCGGCAGCGTGTGCACGGTTGGTGAGGCGAACGACGCAGCGCGTGAGGAGAGTGGGAACGGTGGCTGCGACGGCGTCGGCATGACCGGCAAGCTAGGAACCACCTGTTTCCCGAGCGTTTCGTCCTCGTGACGACTGTGGTCTGATGGTCAGACCAAGCGTGGCCGACCGGTCCGTCGTCAACCGAGCAGTGCGAGGCCGGCCAGCGTGCGCTGGTCGTCGGCCGCTGCGGTCACCAGCATCGCTCCCCGGTCGAGCGCGAACACCGCAGCAACGGCATCGGGCGACACGATCACTCGCGGGTCGGGGCGGTACGCGTCACCCAGCGTGACGGCCGCGAGCACGGCCCGAGACGCGCCGTGCGCTCCGGGGCCGGCGAGGGCGAGTTCGCCGAATGCCAGCTCCTGGTCGAGCACCGGAGTCCCATCGATGACGATCCGCTGATGCAGCGCAAGGCGGCCGGGTGGTTCCCCGTGGCGTCCGAGCACCACGCTCTCGACGATCCTCGCCGAGGCCGAAGGGTGGGCATCGACGTGCATCGAGGTGCGGTGCCGGCTGCCGCGCACGCTGACGGTCGGTTCGGGCCACCAGTCGAGTGAGGCGCCGGCTGCGAGGGTGATCAGGATGTCGAACGTCGAGGCCGAGCTGGCCGGATCCGGCTGCACCATCGACGCGCCCGTCGACCGGATCCGTACGCATGCACCCTCGTCGACCGTGAGGTGCAACCGCAGCCGATCGCCGCCGAGTGGTCCGGCTGCACCGTTCACCCACGACAGTGCGAGTTCGTCACCATCGACCTGCGCAGTGCGGAACAACAGCGGCACCTCGCACGACACGCGGTGCAGCCGACTGCGGCCGACGTCGTCGACGCGCACCACCAGCTCGGTCGTCGCCTTCATGTGCGGATCGGCCCGTGCTCGCTCAGCCGGCGTTCTGCCAGGCGTGGAGCTGCTCGCGAACCCAGCGGGCGACCTCGGCCACCCCGTCGGGCTGCACCAGCGAGGTGAACAGCAACGGCATCGTGCCGCGCCGCGCCGTGGCGTCGCGCTCCATCACCGACAGGTCGGCCCCCACGAGCGGGGCGAGGTCGGTCTTGTTGATCACCAGCAAGTCGGCGGTGGTGACGCCAGGGCCACCCTTTCGCGGCACCTTGTCGCCACCGGCGACATCGATCACAAAGATCTGCCGGTCGACCAGCGCCCGACTGAAGATCGCGGTCAGGTTGTCGCCGCCGCTTTCGAGCAGGGTGAGCTCGACCGGTGCATGGCGCGCCTCGAGATGCTCGAGAGCATCGAGGTTGGCGGAGATGTCGTCCCGGATCGCGGTGTGCGGACACGCGCCCGTCTCCACCGCCGCGATCCGGTCGTCGGCCAGCACGGCCATCCGCCGGAGGGCCTCTGCGTCTTCGGTGGTGAAGATGTCGTTGGTGACGACGACGGTGCTGATCTCTGCCGCGAGCTGCCGGCAGAGCGCGGCGACGAGCGCGGTCTTGCCGCTGCCGACGGGACCGCCGATGCCGATCCGCAACGGTCGCGAACCGGGCGCACCGAAGGCCCAGGAGGTATCGTCGGGTAGTCCGTCGTGATGCCCGTGGGTGTGGCCGTCACCGGGATGGTGCGGTTGGCCGGGGTTGTGATCAGGAGGCAAAGAGCCTCACCTCCCAGGTGGCGTGGTGCTCGGCGAGGATGTCGGCGAGCAGGCTGGTGGACGATGGCAGCGACGCTCCGGTGCGGGCGAGATCGTCTGCGGCACGAGCGGCGTCTTCGGCGAGCCGATCGAGCCTGAGCGCGAGCCCTGCCGCGATCGCGTGCACCTCGAAGGGGTCGAGACCGAGCAGGCGGACGGCGCCGGTCGTGATCGCACCCACCAGGTGGTGCAGCGAGCACAGCGCGGCCTCGCGAGGAGCCAGGCCGGCGGCGGCGGCGACGGCTCCGAGGGCGACCGGCTGCAACGGGCCGTCGGGGTGGATCTCGCGTAGCTGTGCGAATGACGGAGAGGGCCACGCACGCCCGGCTGGTCGAAGGAGCTGACGTCCCAGCGACCGGCTGAGCATGCGCAGACGAGGTGAGGGAGTGCGGGCGGCCAGTTCGGTATCGAGTTCGGACCAGTTCAGGTGACCTGCGCATGCGGCAGCGGCGAACGCAGCCTCGGTGGGGGCGATCGTGGCCAGCCTGCCGTCGAGGAACACCCGGAGGTCGTCGGTGGTACGCAGATCGCCACGACCGTGGCTCGCCTCGATGCCGGCACTGTGCGCGTGCGCGCCGGTGGGGAAGCGGCTGTCGGCGAGGAGGAGCAGTGCAGCGAGCGACATGCAGGCTCAGAACAGGAAGTAGCGCTGGGCCATCGGCAGCACCGACACGGGCTGTTCGGTGATGAGTTCGCCGTTGATGCGGACGGCGAACGTGTCGGGATCGACCGTGATCGAGGGCATCGCGTCGTTCTCGGGCAGGTCGACCTTGCCGCGGTGGCGCGTGTCGGCCGAGGCCACCAACCGACGTGAGAGCGCCAGCCGCTCGGTCAGCCCATCGTCGAGCGCCGCCTGGGCGACGAAGGTGAGGCTCGTGGCTGCCGCGACCCGGGGGCTGGCCCCGAACATCGGCCGGGCGAACACCGGTTGAGGGGTAGGGATCGAGGCGTTGGCGTCACCCATCTGGGCCCACGCGATCACCCCGCCCTTCACCACCACATGTGGCCGCACGCCGAACATCTTCGGGTCCCACAGCACCAGGTCGGCCAGCTTGCCGACGGCCACCGACCCGACCTCGTGGTCGAGGCCGTGAGCCACGGCTGGGCAGATCGTGTACTTCGCGACATAGCGGCGGGCGCGATGGTTGTCCGCCTCGCCGTCGCCCGGCAGCGAGCCACGGCGTGCCTTCATCACGTGTGCGGTCTGCCAGGTGCGCAGGATCACCTCACCCACGCGACCCATCGCCTGCGAATCGCTGCCGATGATCGAGATCGCGCCCATGTCGTGCAGCACGTCCTCGGCGGCGATCGTCGACGGACGGATGCGGCTCTCCGCGAACGCCAGATCCTCGGGCACGGCGGGGTTGAGGTGGTGGCACACCATCAACATGTCGAGGTGCTCGGCGAGGGTGTTCACCGTGTGCGGGCGCGTCGGATTGGTGCTCGACGGCAACACGTTGGGGTGAGCGGCAACGGTGATGATGTCGGGCGCGTGGCCACCGCCCGCACCCTCGGTGTGGTACGTGTGGATCGATCGACCGGCGATCGCAGCCAGTGTCGACTCCACGTAGCCCGCTTCGTTGAGGGTGTCGGTGTGGATGGCCACCTGCACGCCCGATTCGTCGGCCACGCAAAGGCAGGCATCGATCGCCGCAGGTGTGGTGCCCCAGTCCTCGTGCAGCTTGAAGCCGCCGGCACCGCCGAGCACCTGTTCCCACAGCCCGTCGTACGACACGGTGTTGCCCTTGCCGAGCAGCACCACGTTGACCGCAAGGCCGTCCATCGCCTCGTGGATGCGGGCGAGATTCCACGCGCCGGGCGTGACGGTGGTGGCCTTGGTGCCGTCGGCTGGGCCGGTGCCGCCACCGATGAGCGTGGTGATGCCGGATGCCAACGCTTCATCGACGATCTGCGGACAGATGAGGTGGACATGGCAGTCGATCGCTCCTGCCGTGAGGATGCGACCGTTGCCGGACAGGATCTCGGTCGAGGGCCCGATCACGAGTGCCGGGTGCACACCGTCCATGGTGTCGGGGTTGCCAGCTCGACCGATCCCGACGATGCGGCCGTCGCGCACCCCCACGTCGGCCTTCACGATGCCCCAGTGGTCGAGGATCAGGGCGCCGGTGATCACGAGATCGGGCGTCCCCTGGGCGCGGGTCCGGCCTGACTGACCCATCGATTCACGGATCACCTTCCCGCCGCCGAACACGGCCTCGTCGCCGCCGATGCAGTCGTCGCGTTCGACCTCGATCCACAGATCGGTGTCGGCCAGACGCACGCGGTCGCCCGTCGTCGGCCCGTAGAGCCGGCGGTAGTGGGCGCGGTCGATCTCAACCATCGAGTGCTCCTGGCGTGTCGAGCGGCGTGTCGAGTGCTCCGGCAACCTCGCCCCGGAGGCCGGCCACGATGCGATCGCCCGCCAGCGGTACGACGACGACGGTTCGGCCGATGCCGGGTTCGAAGCGGACCGATGTGCCGGCGGCTATGTCGAGCCGGTGGCCGCGTGCGGCCACACGGTCGAATCGCAGGGCCGGGTTGGCCTCGGCGAAGTGGTAATGCGAGCCCACCTGCACGGGGCGGTCGCCCGTGTTCATCACGTCGAGCGAGCGGCTGGGTCGTCCTGCGTTCAGCTCGATCGTGCCGGCCGGCCCGCGCACCTCGCCGGGCGTGAACCGTCCGCTCCCGCTGTCTGTTGCGCCGGTCATCGCGCCGGTCACCGAATCGGCTGGTGCAGGGTGACCAGCTTGGTGCCGTCGGGGAAGGTGGCCTCCACCTGGATGTCGTCGATCATCTCGGCGATGCCCTCCATCACGTCGTCGCGGGTGAGGACCTCCCGACCGGCCGACATCAGGTCGGTGACGGTGCGGCCGTCGCGTGCGCCCTCGTACACCCAGCTGGTGAGCAGGGCCACCGCCTCGGGGTAGTTGAGCTTGAGGCCTCGGGCACGGCGCCTCTCGGCGACATCAGCGGCGACGTGGACCAGGAGTCGGTCCTGTTCGTGCGGGGACAGCTGCATGGACCGCATGGTACGACCGTTCATGTTTCCCGGACGAACCCCGGACGTCTCCCGGACTTTTCGGGAGCGTGTGGTCCTGGCGTCTTCGCAGCCCGCGTCAGGAGAGGTCTGGTTGCACCCTGCGAGTGCGGTCGAGGCAGGCCTGCAATTCCGCACGCAGGGCAGGCTCGAGGACGACGGTGGCGGCGGGATCGGCCAGCACCCCCACCGGCGCGTGCACCGATCGGTCCCTGAGCGATGTGCAGATGAGCACCGGTCGCGACTCGGCCGTGAACACACCGGGCTCCGTCTCGGTGAATCGAACGGTGGCCAGCAGACCATCGAGGGTGCGCTGGTCGGCATATCGGCCCTGATGGGCGAGACCCATGCCCGACACGAAGTTGCCGAGACTCCAGTATACCCAGGTGCCGTTCACCCGTTCTGCGGGTTGCACCACGTGAGGACCGTGGTGGATCACCAGATCGACGTCGGCACCGGCGATGACCCGCGTGGCGAAGTCGCGATCGTTGCCGGTGGGGCCGGTCTGCATCTCGGTACCGAGATGGATGCTCACGATCACCAGCTCAGCGCCGGCGGTCCGGGCCGCTGCGACGTCAGCGATGATCCGCTCGACGCTGGTCGCACGATCGAGCATCCACGGGTTACGCGGCGGCGTGGTGTTCGAGGACCTGGTGTACGACAGGTGGCTCAGCCCGACGCCGTTCACCTGGAGCACCTCGTCGGCCGACAGCGCGGATTCCTCTGCGGTCCGGGCGGTACCGGCATGTGTGATGCCGACGCTGTCGAATGCGTCGAGTGTCGAGACGATGCCCGGCACGCCGAGGTCGAAGCTGTGGTTCGACGCCGTACTGCAACGATCGAACCCGGTGGCAGCCAACCCAGGGGCCAGTTCGTACGGCGCCAGCAGGAGGTTGCCACCGAACGGTGAACGCCCGTACACGCCTGGCCGCTGGCCTGGGTCACCGATCGGCAGCTCGGCATGGCACACGGCGAGGTCGGCCGCGGCGATCACGGGAGCCACCGGTGCCGCTGGCGGCGCGAACAGCGGGGTGAAGTCGTATCGGCGACCGAGCCCGGCTGCATCGGCCGCAGCTTGGTTGACTGCGTTCTCGTTGAGGATGTCGCCGCCGAAGGCAACGAGCAGGCTGCGCGGCGGCGGCGACGATCGACGTGCCGTGGCGTCGGCCGACGGGGCATGTTCACCGATGGTGCCAGGGGTGCCGGGTGTCGACGACACCAGGGCACCGATCGCCAGCGCGACCGCGATGAGTCGTGCCGTGATTTTCGCCCGCCCCATGGAGCGGGGATGGTACCCGTCAGCCAGCGGCAACCGGGAGGATGACCGGGTCGATGCCGGGGTCGATGCCGTTGTCGATGCCGTGGAGGATGCCGGGGTCGCAGTCGAGGTCTCCGCTCGCGACGTCGGGATCGAAGCGGATCACCGAGGCGTCGCGTTGTACGACTCGAGGAATTCCGTGATCGTCGCGTTGACGTCGGCCTCCGCGTGCCGGCTCGCCTGCACGATGAGGAACGTGCCGAGCACCATCACCACGGCGACGAGCGCGCACATCGACCATCGCAGCGCATCGGCCTCGCTGTAGCCGTTGCTCTGCAACGCCTCCGACAACAGACCGATGAGGATCGGTGCCGAAGCCGCGCCACACACCGAGAGGGCGAGCCCGAAGCACGCGAACGCCTGGGACCGGATGCGGGGCGGCGCCGCTGCGGCGATGACGGCAACCACGCCGGGCACGGCGAGCGACGACAGCAGCGACGACACCACGAGCAGCGTGATCGTCACACCGGCCACCGGCACGGCGAACGCGATCGGCCACGACACGGCGAGGATCAAGGCGGCGAGACAGCCGTAGCGGCACAGCGCGCCGAAGCCCTTGGTGAGGTTGCGGTCGGCGAGTGGCCCGCCGAACCAGGTGCCGACGAACGTGCCCATGGCGATCAGCGCCTGCACCGCTCCGGCCTCTTCCACCGACATGCCGTACATTCGCTCGAAGTAGGTGGGGAGGAAGAACACCATACCGAACAGCGCGAAACCGAAGGTCGCGTTGGCGAAGATGCAGTAGCGCAGGGTCTGGTTGCGCCAGATGCGGCCGAGGCTCTGCCGGAACGTGAGCCGGTCGGTGGGCTCGGCGAGGAACGCAGAGATCATCGGATTGTCGTCGACGAGCTGCTGCAGGTCGGCCTCGCCGCGCTTGGGTTCGCGTAGCAACCACAGTGCCACGCCGGCCAGGATCAACCCCGGGATCGCCGCGGCGACGAACCCCCACCGCCACCCGAAAGCGCCGATGATCAGGCCGCCGATCAGTGCGCCGAGCACCTGGCCCGCGGGGTTCGCAGAACGGTGGTAGCCGAGCGCCCGGCCGCGCACCGACTGCGGGTAGGTGTCCGACAGGATCGACAGGTGTGTCGGGCCGATGGTCCCCTGCCCGAATCCGAGGAGTGCACGGGTGGCGAACAGCTGAGTGAAGTTCTGGGCCATCGCCGCGAACAACCCGGCGGTGCCCCAGATGATCGCCCCGGCCCCGAGGATCTTCTTGCGCACCCCCCGGTCGCTCCAGTTGCCGGCAGGCAGGGCGATGATCCCGGTGATGAAGATCACGGCGGCGGGCAGCAGGCCGACCGCGGCGTCGGACAGTCCGAACTCGCGGCGGATGTCGTCGAGTCCGACGGCGAGCACGGCACGGTCGAACTCATCGATCAGGTTCAGCAGGAACAGCAGGACCAGTGTGCGGAGGCCGTACCGCTTCAGCTTCGTTCGTGAAGCCTTCTGTTCCTTCGATTGCCTGCCGCTCTCGGCCTGCGCGGCAGCGTGTGCGGCGGCCACCGCGAGTTCGTCCTGGGCCTCGAGTGGCGCATTCATGGACGGAGAGTATGGCCCGCCCGCCTGCTGTGCGTCACCCGGCGGCTGCCGGCAGGATGACGGTGTCGATGACGTGGATGAAGCCGTTGTCGGCCGGGATGTCGGCGGCGGTCACCGTGGCGCCGCCGATCGTGACCGTGGTGCCGTCGTTGGTGACGGCGAGCGAGGTGCCGGACACGGTGACGACGCTGCTGAAGATGCCGATGGTGGCGGCGTTCTGCGGCAACGGCAGGAGGTGGCCCTGCAGTACGGCGGTGAGCTGCGCCGGATCCGCCAGCAGTGCGTCGATCGCCGGCTGACCGAGGGCGGCGAAGGCCTCGTCGGTCGGGGCGAGCACGGTGAGCTTGCTCGTGGCGAGGGTCTCGGTGAGACCGGCGGCCTCGACGGCTGCGAGCAGGGTGGTGAAGTTGCCCGCAGCGGTGGCCACGTCGACGAGCGAGCCGAGGGCGACCTCGGTGGTTTCGGTGGTCTCGGTGGTTTCGGTGGCCATCGTGGTCTCGACCATGGTTTCGGTGGTTTCGGTGGTCTCGGCGGCCATCGTGGTCTCGACCATCGCCTCGGTGGTGCCGGTGGTGCCGGTGGTGCCGGTGGTCCCGGTGGCCTCGGTGGTCGCGGTCTCGTCGTCACCGCCACAGG
>Ga0105047_10019332_pt1 | contig 10515 bp, 8 predicted proteins | sample MAT04_FD_78384 | JGI IMG/M metagenome (GOLD analysis project Ga0105047, IMG submission 78384) | Freshwater microbial communities from Lake Fryxell liftoff mats and glacier meltwater in Antarctica - MAT-04 (megahit assembly) | ecosystem: Environmental > Aquatic > Freshwater > Ice > Liftoff... | reverse complement strand
GGGGACTGCGCAGGATGTGCGGGCCTACTTCCTCACGCTGCAGTACTGGCTCGCGGGATCGCAGGCCAATGTGGCCAATATGGTTCAGTTTCTGATCGATCGTTATGCGGACGGCCCTCGGCGCGTTCTGCGTGGACAGGCCAAAGTGCAGATGCCGGTCGCGTATCCGGAAGTCGGGGTTTACCACCCGCGCATGCACGGACGCATGTCGGCCATCGTCGACGACCTGCCACGTGTGGCAACCACCGGCCGGCGCGGTACGGTTGGACTGCTGCTGATGCGCTCCTACCTTCTGGCCGGAAACGCAGACCATTACGACGGTGTGATCACCGCCATGGAGGCACGCGGCTTGCGTGTCGTGCCGGCATTCGCGACTGGTCTTGACAGCCGGCCGGCGATCGACGCGTTCTTCTTCGACAATGGCCGGCCAGTCATTGATGCGCTGGTATCGCTGACCGGATTTTCACTTGTCGGTGGCCCTGCCTACAACGATGCCATGGCGGCCGAGGAAGTGCTGGCTCGGCTGGATGTGCCGTACCTGTCGGTGACGCCGGTCGAGTTTCAGACGCTGGATCAGTGGGGCGCTTCGCCGCGCGGCCTGTTGCCGGTGGAGGCGACGATGATGGTGGCGATACCGGAGCTTGATGGGGCCACCGGTTCCATGGTGTACGGGGGTCGCGGCAGCGCCCAGCATATTGCCTGCACCGGCTGCGCGCATGCGTGTACGTTCAAGAACGTCGTGGACAGCCATGACATGCACAGCTGCATCGAACGCGCCGATGCGCTGGCGGCGCGGGTCGGCAAGCTGGTCGATCTGCGCCGTTCGGAGCGTGCGCAGCGCAAGATCGCTGCGGTGGTTTTCAACTTTCCACCGAATGCCGGCAATCTAGGCACTGCGGCCTATCTGTCGGTATTCGAGTCGCTGTTCAACACCATGGCTGCATTGCAGCGCGCCGGCTACACCATCGACATGCCCGGCAGCGTCGATGACTTGCGCAACAGCATCATCCAGGGCAATGCCCGTGAGTTGGGAGCAGATGCCAATGTCTTTGCCCGCGTCGCGGTAGACGACCATGTGCGGCGCGAGAAGCATCTGGCCGAGATTGAGGCGCAGTGGGGTCCGGCGCCGGGGCGCCAGCAAAGCGACGGCGCCAGCATATTTGTTTATGGTCAGCGCTTCGGCAACCTGTTCGTGGGCGTGCAGCCAGCCTTCGGATACGAAGGTGACCCGATGCGCTTGCTGTTCGAAAAGGGCTTCGCGCCAACCCATGCGTTTTCGGCTTTCTACCGCTGGCTGCGCGAAGACTTCTGCGCCGACGCGGTGCTGCACTTCGGCACCCACGGAGCGCTGGAGTTCATGCCTGGTAAACAAAATGGCATGGCCGCTGCCTGCTGGCCTGACCGGCTGATCGCCGATCTGCCCAACTTCTATCTATACGCTTCGAACAACCCGTCCGAGGGGACGATCGCCAAGCGCAGGGCGGCTGCAACATTGATCAGCTACCTGACGCCGCCAGTGGCACAGGCCGGCCTGTACAAGGGGCTGGTTGATCTCAAGGCGCTGCTTGATCGTTACCGCGGCCTGGAGTCGATGGTGCACGCCGAGGCCGATGAGCTGGCGGCCATGATCCAGGTGCAGGCCGCAGTGCTCGATCTGGTGGTGGCCGAGCCCGCCTGGGGTTCCGAGGCTCCAAAGCAGATCAGCCTGCTGGGCGAGGCGGTCCTGGAGCTGGAGTACACGCTGATACCGCATGGCTTGCACGTGGTGGGCCGGGCCATGGACCGGCGCGAACGCATCGACATGTTGCAGGCCATGGCCCATTCCCTGCACGATCGATCATGGCCTGAAGCGCTTTTTGAGGCGCTGGTGGACGGATGCTCTGCCGAACAGGCTCAGTTGCTGGCAGGCGCCGAAGGCGACGCGGATGCCGATATGCGCAAGCAGTTGGCCACGCTGCTCGACACGGCATGCATGCTCGAGCAGGACCATGAAATCGACGGCATCGTGCATGCGCTTGACGGCGGGTTCCTTCGCCCGGCGCCCGGTGGCGACTTGCTGCGCACACCGGCCGTATTGCCGACCGGACGCAACCTGCACGGATTTGATCCGTTTCGTATCCCCAGTGCGTATGCGGTCAAGGACGGCGCGCGGCAGGCGCAGCGTCTGCTGGACCGCCACATGGCCGACGGTCACGTGTTCCCGGAAACAATCGCCATGGTGTTGTGGGGTACCGACAACCTCAAAAGCGAGGGCGGGCCGATCGGGCAGGCATTGGCGCTCATGGGCGCACAGCCGCGTGTCGACAGCTATGGGCGTCTGGCCGGTGCGCAGTTGATTCCACTGCAGCAGATGGAGCGACCGCGCATTGATGTGGTCATCACGTTGTCGGGCATCTTTCGCGACCTGCTGCCGCTGCAGATCAAGCTGCTGGCCGAGGCTGCCTTGTTGGCGGCCAGTGCCGACGAACCCACTGATCGCAACTTCATCCGCAAGCACGCGCTGGCCTACCAGACTGAATTCGGCGGCGACCTTGAGACAGCAGCGCTGCGGGTGTTCGGCAACGCGGAGGGTGCCTATGGATCGAACGTCAACAGCCTGGTCGACAACAGCGGCTGGGACAATGCCGACGAGCTAGCCGAAACCTATACCCGACGCAAGGGCTTTGCTTACGGCCGCAGCGGCCGCGCGATGCAGCAACCCAAGCTGCTGCACAGCGTGTTGTCGGGCGTGCAGCTGGCCTACCAGAACCTGGATTCAGTCGAACTGGGCGTGACCACGATCGACACCTATTTCGACACCCTGGGCGGCATCAGCCGTGCCATCCAGAGAGCCAAGGGACAGGATGCCATGGTGGCACCTGTCTACATCGGTGACCAGACGCGGGACACCTCGGATGGCGGCACGGTGCGGACGCTTTCGGAGCAGGTTTCGCTGGAGACCCGCACCCGCATGCTGAACCCGAAATGGTTCGAAGGCATGCTGGCCCACGGCTACGAGGGGGTGCGTCAGATCGAGGTGCATGTGACCAACACCATGGGGTGGTCTGCCACCACCGGCCAGGTTCAGCCCTGGGTCTACCAGCAACTCAGCGAGACTTTCATGCTGGATCCGGCGATGCGGGCGCGGCTGGCCGAACTCAACCCCACAGCTTCCGCGCGGGTGGCGAACCGCCTGCTGGAGGCATCACAACGCCAGTTCTGGAAGCCTGACGACGCGACGCTTGCTGCGCTGCGGCTGGCAGGCGAAGAACTGGAAGACCGCCTTGAAGGCATATACGAAGGATCCCCCGCATGAACGCTCTGCTCAGCACCACGGTACCGATGCCGGATATCAAGCGCCCCGGCCAGCGCACCCACTCGCGGCTCGACGGTGAGGGCAGTGTGCAGGTCGCACTGGATCCGGAGCTCAAGATCGGCACCGCCAAGGTTTTCGCCATCTACGGCAAGGGCGGCATCGGTAAAAGCACCACTTCCAGCAACCTGTCAGCCGCGTTTTCCCGCATGGGCAAGCGCGTGCTGCAGATTGGCTGTGACCCCAAGCACGATTCCACCTTTACGTTGACCAAGAAGATGCTGCCGACTGTGATCGATGTGCTGGAGTCGGTCGACTTTCATCCGGAGGAACTGCGCGTCGAAGACTTCGTGTTTCCAGGCTACAACGGTGTCATGTGCGTCGAGGCCGGCGGGCCGCCCGCAGGTACCGGTTGTGGCGGCTACGTGGTCGGGCAGACGGTCAAGCTGCTCAAGGAGCATCACCTGCTTGAGGACACGGACGTGGTGATTTTCGATGTGCTCGGTGACGTGGTCTGCGGGGGTTTCGCCGCACCTTTGCAGCACGCTGACCGTGCGCTGATCGTCACCGCAAACGACTTCGATTCCATCTTTGCTATGAACCGCATCGTGCAGGCGATCGGCGCCAAGGCCAAGAACTACAACGTGCGCCTTGGTGGCGTGATTGCCAATCGCAGCGCAGCCACCGACCAGATCGACAAGTACAACGACCGCATCGGTTTGAAGCTCGCCGCTCACTTCCCGGACCTGGACGTAATCCGGCGCAGCCGACTGAAGAAGTCGACGCTGTTCGAGATGGAGTATTCGCCTGAACTGGAGGCGGTGCAAAACGAGTACATGCGACTGGCAGCGTCGTTGTGGCTGGGCTCCGAGCCACTCAATGCGGTACCCATGAAGGACCGCGATATCTTCGACCTGCTGGGATTCGATTGAGGGGTAGCCAACATCATGATGACCGACAGCTATCAGCAGCGCCGCGGACAGATCGAGACCTACTTCGACCGCACGGCAGCCCATTCCTGGGCCCGACTCACCTCGGATGCACCGGTGAGCCGCATCCGCGCCACGGTACGTGCAGGCCGCGACAGGATGCGCGAGACCTTGTTGTCCTGGCTGCCCCCGGAGTTGCGCCAGCGCAGGGTGCTTGACGCCGGATGCGGCACGGGCGCATTGGCTGGCCTGGCCGCGGGTCGCGGTGCCAATGTACTGGCAATTGACCTGTCGCCGACGCTGGTCGAACTGGCGCGCGAGCGGCTTGCCGCGCAGGTGCAACAGCCGATCGGCACGGTTGAATGGCGCAGCGGCGACATGCTGGACCCGGCACTAGGTGCGTTCGATCATGTGGTTTGCATGGATTCGTTGATCCACTACCAGTGTGCAGATGCCGTACGTGTGCTGTCAGCGCTGGCGCAGCGCACCTGCAGCAGCATCGTGTTCACGTTTGCGCCCAGCAACCCTGCGCTGGCCGCGATGCACGTGATGGGGCGGCTGTTTCCGCAGGGGGATCGTGCGCCCTCCATCGTGCCTGTGGCCGAGGCGCGGTTGCGTCAGCAACTGGCCGGTGAGCCTCTGCTGGCTGGCTGGTCGGTCGGTCGCACGCAACGCATCTCGAGCGGCTTTTACACCTCACAGGCACTGGAGCTGGTGCGGCGATGAAACCTGTCGTTGCCGTTGTTCGCATGAATGCCGCACTGGCCGCAAATTGGATCCGTGTCGGCTCGCGCTTCCTGCCCTTCGCCGACGCGGCCACCCAGGAACTCCCGATGGGGCGCCTGCTTCGCCTATCCCTGTTTCAGGTGACGGTGGGAATGGCACTCGCGCTGCTCAATGGCACGTTGAACCGGGTCATGATCGTCGAGCTCAACGTGCCGGCCTGGCTGGTATCGCTGATGGTCGCATTGCCGCTGGTCTTTGCGCCATTTCGTGCGCTGGTCGGGTTTCGGTCCGACCATCACCGCTCGGCATTGGGTTGGCGCAGGGTACCGTATATCTGGATGGGAACCCTGTTGCAGTTCGGCGGGCTAGCCATCATGCCGTTCGCGTTGCTGGTGCTGTCGGGTGATACCCACGGTCCGGCGTGGATAGGCCAGGTGGGTGCGGCGCTGGCGTTTCTGCTGGTGGGTGCTGGCCTGCATACCACCCAGACCGCCGGTCTGGCGCTGGCCACCGACCTGGCACCGCCCGACGCTCGTCCACGTGTCGTTGCGTTGCTCTATGTGATGCTGCTGCTGGGCATGGTCGGCAGTGCACTCGTGTTCGGCGTGCTGCTGCAGAACTTCCAGCAGATACGGTTGATCCAGGTCATTCAGGGTGCTGCCGTGCTGACGATGGTGCTCAATATGGTTGCGCTGTGGAAGCAGGAGGCGCGCGATCCGGCGCGCACGCGCCCCGTGCCCGGGCAGGCACAGCCGCAGTTCAGGGAAACCTGGAATCGATTCGTGCGAGGCGGTCGCGCAAGCAGGCTGCTGGTGGCAGTGGGCCTGGGCAGCGCCGCCTTCAGCATGCAGGACGTTTTGCTCGAGCCATACGGCGGGCAGATCATGGGGCTGGCCGTGGCAGATACGTCGGCGCTGACCGCGTTGCTGGCCGGCGGTGCCCTCGCGGCGTTTGCGCTGGCCTCGCGCTGGCTCTACCACGGTGGTGACCCCTACCGACTGGCAGCGATGGGTGCGCTGGCCGGTATCGTTGCATTTGCCGCGGTGGTATTTGCCAACCCGATGCAGTCGCCATTGCTGTTCAGGGTCGGTACCATTCTGATCGGGCTGGGTGGCGGTTTGTTTTCGGTTGGCACGCTCACCGCCGCAATGGGCCTGGAGAGTGGTGACAACAACGGACTTGCGCTGGGCGCGTGGGGAGCGGTTCAGGCATGTACCTCAGGTGTGGCGATCGCCCTGGGCGGTGCCCTGCGCGATGTCGTCTCCTCGCTCGCCGAGCAAGGTGCCCTGGGGCCGGTGCTGTCGGGTCCGGCGGTAGGGTACAGCGTCGTTTATCACCTTGAGATCGTGTTGTTGTTTGCCACGCTGGTGGCGGTGGGTCCGCTGGTGCGATCGGCGCAGCCGAATGCCACGGCACCGGGTCGATTCGGATTGGCCGAGTTACCCGGTTAGTTCAATTCATGTGGAGTTCAGCCTGAGGAGATCTGTGATGGAAATAGGTGCAGTTACCGGCTATATCGATGTGGCCCAGATCACGCTGTACGCGTTCTGGATATTTTTTGCCGGCTTGATCTACTACCTGTTGCAGGAGAACAAGCGAGAAGGTTATCCGCTGGAGTCGGACCGATCAGCGAATGTCCGGGTCCAGGGCTGGCCGCCGATGCCGCGCGCCAAGACCTATCTGCTTCGGGACGGGACCACCCGTACCGTACCGGCGGCTGCGCAACCGGCGCAACCATTGGCGGCGCGGCCCATGGGGCGCTGGCCCGGTGCACCGCTGGTGCCGACCGGCAATCCCATGCTCGACGGCGTGGGTCCCGGCAGCTATGCCAACCGACCCGATGTGGTGGATACCACGGTCGAAGGAGCGGCGCGCATCGTGCCACTTCGGGCGGCGCCGGATTTCGACGTGGCCTCGCAGGATCCCGATCCGCGCGGTACGCCCGTGCGGGGTGCAGACGGGGTGGTGGGCGGCACGGTGGTCGACCTGTGGGTGGACCGCGCCGAGATGCTGTTCCGCTATCTGGAACTGGAAGTGACTGCCGTTGGTGGTACCCGGCGCGTGTTGTTGCCAATCAACTTTACCCGCATTGGCCGGGATGGTGTTCGGGTGCAGTCCATTCTCGGAGCGCAATTTGCCCAGGTTCCCGCGACACGCATGCCCGAGCTGGTCACCCTGCTTGAAGAGGAAAAGATCATGGCCTACTACGGTGGTGGCGTGTTGTACGCTGAGCCCTCGCGCCAGGAGCCCTTGCTGTGAAGCAGCCAGCACACGAACATGAGTTCGAGGCGGCGCCTGGTCTGCCCGAGGCACTGCCCCGAGACGAGAAAATGCTCTGGCAAGGTGCGCCGCAATGGCACGCGCTGGCGCACAGCGCGATGCATGTGCGGGGACTGTCCGTGTATTTTGCGCTGATGCTGGTCTGGCGCGTTGCCACCGTGCTGGCGGATGGTGGATCGGCACTCGACGTGCTCACCTCGGTCGCCGTGTTTTTGCCTTTGGCTCTGCTCGCCCTTGGCATACTGTTGCTGCTGGCCTGGTTGGCCAGCCGCAACACCGTTTACACGATCACGGACAAGCGGGTTGTGATGCGCATCGGCATCGTGCTGACCGTCACCTTCAATTTGCCGCTGCGGATGGTTGAATCGGCCAGCCTGCGTCGCGATAGCGATGGCACCGGGGATATCGCATTGGTGCTTGCTCCGCCGGATCGCATTGCGTGGTTGCACCTGTGGCCGCATGTGCGGCCATGGCACTTGCGCCGGCCGCAGCCGGTGCTCAGGGCGATCGCAGATAGCGAACGGGTTGCTGCGTTGTTGATTGACGCCATTGTGGCGCTGCCCGCCGATGCATCGATGCCGTCCAGGCCATTGGTAGCAGGTCCGAGGCGGGCGGTTGACGAGAAGCCGGGTGCCTCTCCAACGGGTGCCGGGCCGCTGACAGCATGAATAACAATATGCAGGCTCTGCCGAAACCCCATGCCGACAGCGCAGTGCCGCGGGGGCCCTTACTGGCCGCCGGTGCACTGGCACTGGCGACTTTGCTGGCGGTGACGCTGGTGCGCATTACCGGTATCGGCGCGATGCAGGTGCCCGATGCTGCCGAAGTCATGGTGCGTGAGTTGCGCTTCGAGGACCGTGCCGATGGAACAATTGTGATCATGGACGCTGGCAATGGCCGGCTGGTGCAGACCGTAGCGGCAGAAAGCAACGGCTTCCTGCGCGGCACGATGCGGGGTCTGGCCCGCGAGCGCAAGCGCCAGGGTATCGGAGCGCAGCCGGCGTTCCGGCTGATCGGTCGTGCCGACGGGCGCTTGACGCTGATCGACCCTGCAACTGGCCGCCGGGTCGACCTGGAGTCGTTCGGCCCACCCAATGTGTCCGCATTCGCCAAGTTGATGCAGGCTCCAGCCATAACCCGCGCGCCTTGATGCTTCGGCGCACCTGACAAGGAGATAAGCATGACAGCAGGCACCGCAACCGCCCAGCCCATCAATGATTCGACCCGGCTCGCGCAGCAGGACACGATGTTGACGCCGCGCTTCTACACAACCGATTTCGCCGCCATCGACAAGCTCGATATCAGTGCGATTCGGCCGCAGTGGGATGCGCTGATGGCCGAGTTTGGCGACGACAACAACACCGACCATTTCCAGCGACCGGCGGACATGCCGGTTGACCAGTCCAAGCTTACGCCGGCGCTGCGCAAGGAATTCACCGAGTTTCTGATCAGCTCCATCACATCGGAGTTCTCGGGTTGCGTGTTGTATGCCGAGATCCGCAAGCAGGTGCAGAACCCGGACATGAAAAAGCTGTTCGGATACATGGCCCGAGACGAGTCGCGCCATGCTGGCTTCATCAACCAGTGGCTCAAGGATTTTGGTATCGGTGTCGACCTTGGATTCCTGGCGCGTGCCAAGAAGTACACCTACTTCCGTCCGAAGTTTATTTTTTATGCGACCTACCTGTCTGAAAAGATCGGATATGCACGCTATATCGCAATCTATCGGCAGGTCGAGAAACATCCGGAGCTGTGTTTCCATCCGATCTTCAAATGGTTCGAGCGCTGGTGCAACGACGAGTTCCGGCATGGCGAGGCATTCGCCTTGTTGCTGCGCGCCAATCCGGCGCTGTTGCGTGGCGCCAACCGGTTCTGGATCCGCTTCTTCGTGCTGGCGGTGTTCGCGACCATGTATGTGCGCGACCATACGCGCCCCGAGATGCATGCAGCGATGGGGCTTGATCCCACGAGCTACGACATGCAGGTGTTTCGCATCACCAGCGAAATTACGCGTCAGGTGTTTCCTTTGACCGTCAACCTGGACGATCCGCGTTTTATGGCGACGCTGGAGTGGCTGCGCCGGATTTCGGTGGCAAGCGACGCGGCGCGTGCGCGTGGCGGAGTCGTGGGGACGCTGCGCCGGGCCTGGCTGGGTACCTGCGCAGCGGTCGCCTTCGGGCGGCTCTATCTGTTGCCCACTGTACCCAATCAGTTGCCAGAAAATGTGCGGCTGGCGCCGAGCTGGTAGGGCGCCATTTTCCATCTTGTGCGTCTGGCGATCTGGTACATCCCGTCATCAGTAAAGTAGTCCGTGTCGCTCTATCTCTACCCGGTTGCCTTCACGATTTTCGTCTGGTGGTTCAGCACCGGCGCGATTCTGTATCTCGATGGGCTGCCCCGCAGGACCTTTCCGTGGACCATGCTGGCGGCGACCGGTGTGCTGGCGTTGGCGATGTACGGTTTGTATTCCACCGCAAGCGACACTCGTGTGATCGCCGCCTATGTTGCATTCGGCTGCGCGATCATGGTCTGGGCATGGCAAGAGATCGCCTTCCTGCTGGGCTATGTCACCGGTCCCATGCGGTCTCATTGTCCGGCGCAGGCCAGGGGCTGGAAACGCGCCGGTTGGGCGCTGCTGGCGGTACTGCACCACGAGCTAGCCCTGGTCGCGCTGGCCCTGGCGGTGGCAATACTCACATGGGGTGGCGAAAATCAGACCGGCTGGTGGACTTTTCTCGTGCTCTGGGTGATGCGCCAAAGTGCCAAGCTCAATATATTTTTGGGAGCGCGTAACCTGAGCGAGAGTTTTCTGCCTGCGCATCTGAAGTACCTGCAGAGCTACTTCCGCCGCAGGACTATGAATGCCCTTTTTCCGTTTTCAGTTGTGGGCTCCGGTTTAGTGGCTGTCCTGACCTGGCAGGCGGCAGTGGCCGATGGTGTGACTGCATTCGATGCAGTCGCCTTGACGTTTGCCGCCACGTTGCTCACCTTGGCACTCGTCGAGCATATTTTCATGATGCTGCCGTTGCCTTCGGAGAAGTTGTGGAGTTGGGGTATGCGCTCGCGAGGCGCCAGCCCCGTCGAGGTGCGGGACAGCAGCCCCCTGTAAGTCGGGTTGTCGGTCGACGGCGCTAAGTGGCCGACGCAGCACGGCGTGGCAAGCGTGGTGAATGAATCCATCTTGAGTCATGCCCCAAAGCCCACGCACAGCTCACACCACGCTGGCCTGCCTTAGAGACATCTGCGGCCGAATCTGTATTGGCGGGCGTCGGGGAAGGGTTGGGGCGG
>Ga0105047_10019328_pt1 | contig 10517 bp, 7 predicted proteins | sample MAT04_FD_78384 | JGI IMG/M metagenome (GOLD analysis project Ga0105047, IMG submission 78384) | Freshwater microbial communities from Lake Fryxell liftoff mats and glacier meltwater in Antarctica - MAT-04 (megahit assembly) | ecosystem: Environmental > Aquatic > Freshwater > Ice > Liftoff... | reverse complement strand
GAGGCCAAGGTCACGTTGATCTCGCCGTTCGTCGGTCGGATCCTCGACTGGCACAAGAAGACGTCGGGCCGCGACAGTTACCCGTCGCACGAAGATCCGGGCGTCGTCTCGGTCACCGCGATCTACAACTATTACAAGCGCCACGGCCACAAGACCCAGGTCATGGGCGCGAGCTTCCGCAACAGCGGCGAGATCATGGAGCTGGCCGGCTGCGATCTGCTCACCATCGCGCCGAGCTTGCTCGACGAGCTCACCAAGAGCACGGCGATGGTGCCGCGGAAGCTGTCACCCGAGGTCGCGATGAAGATGGACATCCCGCGCATCGCCATGGACGAGCCCACGTTTCGCAAGATGCACGCCGCAGATCGGATGGCCAACGACAAGCTGGAGGAAGGCATCGGCGGCTTCTCCAAGGCGCTCGTGACGCTCGAGAAGCTGCTCGGCGACCGGCTCGAGGCTAAGGCCCGATGACCTTGCGGATGCGCTTCTGCCCGATCCACGCCTTGCGTGCGGTGGCGATCTCGACGATCTCGACCGTCGCCAGATAAGCCGTCACCTTCTTTTCGGAGCCCTGATCGTCCTGCGCGATCAGCGTGCCGGTGAGCACGAAATCGGCCTCTTTTTCCTCGCTCTCGGCGGGCGCGTCCTCGCCATCGCTGACCTGCGTTGCTGCCGCGGTGAGCACCGACATCGTCTTGCTCTTCACGATCGCCGCCTCGAAGCGCGCGGTGAAGAAGCGGTGATCGATGTACCCGGTGGTGCGGTTCCTGATCGGATAGAGGCGCAGCTTCGGGGTCCGATCGGCGTTCCGGCCCTTCCAGTCGGCGATCCAGTCGCTCTTCAGGAAGTCGTCGATGATCGCGGTGGCGACCAGATCGGCGTCGACGTCGTTCCACTCCCCGGAGAGCTCCGTGACCGGCGCCGGCGTGTCTGCGGCGGGCGCAGCGGTTGCGCAGCCGGACATCACCGCGACCAGGATGAGAGATCGCATGTCCGTCCCGCATAGCCCACTCGCCCCCGACCCTCAACGTCGGTACCGTGCGCCCCATGCTCGTCCTGCTCTCGCTGCTCCTGGCGGCGCCCCCCATCCCCAGTGTGACCTACAAGGTCAGCGCGACGGTCGGGACCTGGCAGCCGCTGGAGGTGGCCGACGTCGCCAAGACCATCGGGGAGTCATCGCTGGAAGTGCTCTCGCGTCCCGGGCTGATGCAGATCGAGAAGACCCCCGGTAAGGACACCGACTATCTCGTCGAGGTGAAGGGCCGCCTGCTCGACGAGGCCGAAACTCATACTATCTATCTCTCGTTCGGACCGAACAAGAAGAGCGATCTACCGAGCTTTCGGGTCTCGGACACGGTGGTGCTCTCGAAGCTCGATCGCAAGGCGATGGTCGCGCGCATCGCCGAGTCTTCGAAGAAGGCGGCGGCCGAGCTGCTCGCGCTGATGAAGCCGCAGCTCGAGAGGAAGGACGGCGTGGCGCCGCCCTCGTCACTACCGGAGGCCAAGCCACCGCCGTGGAAGTGGCCCGACGTGGTGATCCCCACCGGGATGGGGAAGGGCGGTGACCTGTTCTCGAAGTCGAGCGACACACGCCGCGCTGCGCTGCGATCGCACGTCTCGCAGACCCGCGCGGGCGATGCGGGGTCGCGGCACGCGCTGGAGCGATGCGCGCTCGATCACCCCGAAGAGGAGATGCGCCTCGGCTGCCTGGCGGGCCTGAAGCCCGCGTCCCGGCACGTCGGCACCACCCAGCGCGTGGTGGTCGACGTCTATCGCAAGGACAAGGCCGACCGCGTGCGGCAGGAGGCCGACGAGCAGATGCAATACTATTCCGGCCCGGCCCGCGACGAGGCGATCCAGGCCTGGCTCGAGTCGGCCGCGCAGGGGCGAGTCTCCGGCGTCGTCGATCAGCTGGGAGACGTCCCCAACCTTGATTCGGTGATCCGCAGCTGCATGGTCTCGGCGGGGAAGCGCGAGAAATATCAGCGCAACAAGAGCCAGTGCCTCGAGCTGCTCGATCCGCTGAGCGTCGCGCGGCGGCGGGCCATACTATGGCGGTTCCTCGAGGAGACCGACGCCGACTCTCCGTACTATCTCGAGGGCGCGGGTGAGCGCGAAGGGAGCATCGGCACCGACTGGCAGCGGGCGGCGGAGGCTATCCTGGACGTGTCCACCAGCTGGGACCCGGGGATGGAGGAGATCCTCTGGCGGCGCTATCAGCGGGCGCTCTCCTCGTTCGCGCTCGACGCGCTCGCGGGCTACGGCGCGCCGAGCGATCGGCTCACCGATCGGCTGCTGGAGGCGCTGCAGACCGGCGGCGATCACCAGGTCCTGTGGGGGCTCACGCGCTTCGCCAAGAAGGATCCGAAGCTCGCGCCGAAGATCAAAGAACAGCTGGCGATGATGCTCCAGACCGGAAGCTATCCGAAGACGCTGAACAAGCGCTCGCTCGAAGAGGCGGTGAAGAAACTATGATCGGGGCGATACTCTCTCTGCTGATCCCGAACCTGGCGATCACCGCCGGTGAGCCGCCGCGCGTGCGTTACGTCGTGAAGCTGGGAAAGACGGCCTGGGAGCCGATCGCGCTGCCCGAGCTCGAGCCGGTGATCGAGGCCAAGACGCTGGCCCGCCTGACCAAGGGCGGCACGATGCGCATCGAGAAGAGCGGCTGGGCGGATCTCGCGACGGGTGACTATGCGCTCACCATCGAGGGGCGCTTCATCGAGGACGCCGAGAGCTTCTCGATCTATCTGGGCTTCGGAAAAGGGACGCGCGACGATCTCCCCAGCCTGCACGTCGCGGAGACGGTGGGCCTGCAGAAGGCCAATCGCGCGGAGATGGAGAAGCGCATCCAGGACGGCACCACGCGCGCCGCGGAGCGCATGGCGGAGCTGCTGGATCCGCGGCTCGAGGCGGTGCGACTGAAGGTGCCGCAGCCGCTGGTCGAGGGCGAGCTCACCACCACGTGGGGACCGGTCGATATTCCGTCACCCGTTTCGCCCGGCAAGATGATGAAGCAGCTGCTCGACGTGACCGAGCCCGATCACGAGCGCTTCGCGGCGCTCGCCAGCGTGGCGCCGCAGGCGTTCGATCAGCCGGCAGCGCGCGACGCGATCATCCGCGCGGTGCTGCTCGATCCGAGCTCCGATCTGCGGGGGCGCGCGGCATCGGCTCTGGCGCCCGTCGCGCGCACGCACGTGCCGACCCAGCGCTTGATTCTCCACGCGATGCGCAACGAGCTCGATGACAACGTGCTCGGCGAGCTGACGGCGCTGTCGCAGACGTTCCCCGGACTGTCGCGGAAGGAAGCGCTCGAGACCTGGCTCGAGCTGGTGTCGGCGGAGTCGACGCCGCCGTCGTCGGCCAGCAAGATCGCGCAGCTCCTCGCCGAGGAAGAGAACATCCCGAACATCGATCTCGCCGTCGCGCGCTGCCTCGAGCAGGACGCGCTGATGTACGGGAAGAAGTCGGCGTGCGCGCAGTGGCTGCTGAAGAAGGTGCCGGCCGAGCGGCGTTTCTCGGTGGTCGGTCGCTATCTGGCGAATGTCCGCGTCTGGGAGCAGGGCGAGATCAACACGCTCGGCGACGTCTTCGACGCGCTGAAGGGCGGCAAAGACGGGCTCTCTCCCGAGGTGGCGGCGGCGATGTTTGCGGTCGCGGAGCGGCCGAGCGCAGGGCGAGCGCGGCGCGACGCTGTGCAGGCGCTGTCGGATCATCCGGCGCCGTCGGCTGCGCTCGTCGAGCGGCTGGTGCCGCTCCTGTTCGAGCCGTCGCTGACGTCGACCGCGCTGCGCACGATCGAGGAATGGGTCAGCGCCAAACCAGAGCTCCGCGAGATGAGCCTCGGCGCGATCAAGCGCGTGCGCGAGAAGAGCACGTTCCTCCCGAAGCCCTCGCACGGCGACCCGCATCAGGACATGGAAGAGGCGATCAGGCGGCTCGAGCGGAAGAAGTAGCGGTCACTGGACGATCGTCGCCGCAGGACCGGAGAGATCGAGCCCGATCGAGAAGCCGTCGCCCATCCGCGGGTCCAGCGCACAGCTCCACGGCTGCAGCGGATCGAGCGGCTTCACCACCGGACACGAGCCCGTGTCGCATGCATCTCTGCACTGCGATACGCGATCGTCGAAGCCCGGATCGAGGGTCTCGAGACCGTCCGGCGGATCATCGAGATCGATGTCGGGCTGCGACATGCGGGCCATCAGATCGAGCAACGTCGTTTCGGCTGTCCGGTTGGGACAGAGGGCGTTGCTCCCAAAGAAGCGACAGAACGGGTTGTCGCTGCGGGCCAGCTCGGTCATCGAGTAGGCGCCACCGACCTGCACCTCGGTGATGAAATCCAGCTCGAGCGGTAGAAATGCGGTGAGCCGTGCGCGGGTGAGGAGCGGCGGAACGCGCTGGGTCATCTCGTCGAAGTCGGGGACGATCGGAAAGCGGAGGTCGAACGGCGCGAGCGTGGTGAGGCGTCGGTCGCGGACGCGCGCGGCCACGCGATACGGCGTGGTGGTGGCGGTCCGGAACTGGCAGCAGACCGTTTCGCCGACGGGGACGGTGAAGTTGTTGGCCGGGAAGAACGGGTCGTCGGCGTCTCGCGCGTCGTAGATCTTCACGGTGACCGAGTCGTCGTTGCCCGAGTAAGGCTCGTCGAGGCCGCTGACCTCGATCAAGGTCATGAGCTCACCGCCGAGCAGCGCCTGCCGGAGCTGATCGTTCATGAAGGTGGCGAGGAACGCGAGCGCGTTGTCCGCGCAGCCCCTCGAGCCGCACGCGCCGTCGAGGTCGAGGCCGCGTCCAGCCGAGGAGATCGCGTAGCTGCTCATCACGAACACCCGCCCGGAGCCAGGTGGATCCGACCAGCCCTCGGGCTCGAGCGGGACCTCGTCGCAGCGGGGCGTGCTCGCGCTGCAGGTGCCGGCGGCGTCGCAGGTCCCGCCTTCGAGCTGCCGGCAGGTCGGCGACCGCGGATCACAGGACGAGCAGCTCTCGCCGCAGAGCCGCCCGCCGCACGGGTCCGGGGTCTCGAACGCGAAGAGGCCGACGGTGGTTCCGGCACAGACGCGCGCGGGCTCGGTCGGGTAGCGCGCGGTGCCCACGCCGGGGACCACGTCCTCGGAGGTGCACTTTCCGTCGTCGTCGCAGCGAACGTTCGGGATCTCGAGGCACGACTGCTGCTCGGCCCGACACTCGAGCGTCGCCTGGCAATCGGAGTCGAGCCCGCAGCGCCGCGCGCAGTATCCGCTGAAGGCATCGCACGCGCTCCCTGGATCGCACCCGCTCGAGCACGGCTGCTCGGCGCAGGCGATCTGCCCGATCATGACGTCCATGCCGCGCTCCTCGGGATCGAGGATCGAGCGGACCTGGGCGAACACGTGGTCGTCGATGACGCTGCCGAGCGCCAGCTCACCGCGCCACTCGGCGGGCGCGCGCAGCGTCAGCTCGGCGGGATCAGCGAACACCAGCAGCGCCGGCGAGAGCTGATAGAGGGCCCCGATCTGACGGGGGTGGCTCTGGGTGCGGTCGATGTCGATGACGATGTCTTGGGAGTCATGGAGCGCGCCTGGGGGCACGCGCAGGGTGAGGAGCCCATCCGCGCTGGTCGCGACACCGCCGGCCTGGCCGATCGCGGTCACCGTGCGATCGGGCCCGAGCGAGCACGACGCGGTGAGGCCGAGAATGATGAGCCCGCCTCGCATCGAGTCAGCCGCGGACCACCAGCACGCTGCAGTGCAACAGCTGGATCAGGCTCTCCGCCGTGTTCCCCAGCGCCACGCGCGCGAGGCCGGTGCGGCCGACGGTCCCGACCACCACCAGCTCGGCGGGGAGGCTCTCGGCCATCTCGGCGATCGCCGTCGACACCGGTCCTTCGCGGACCTCCATCATCGCGGTGATGCCCAGCGCGTCGAGCTGCTTGCGGAGATCATCGGCCGCGCGCTTCCTCAGCGCGTCGGCGACCGGCAAGAGCTCGCCGGTGCCGGGGCCGGCATCGAGCGGGAAGGGCATGGTGGTGTCGACCACGTGCAGCGCGGTGAGCGTCGCAGCTTGCGACTTCGCGTAGCTCGCAGCCGCGCGGATCGCGACCGCGGAGTGGTCGGAGAGATCGCTCGTCACCAGCACTCGACCGGTGTTCGGGGAGGGCCGCACCACCAGCGCCGGGCAGTGCGCGTAACGCGCGATCTTCGAGGCCTGATGTCCCAGCAGCATGCGCGCGATGCCGGTCGAGCCACGCGCGCCGGCGATGACGAGCTTGGCCTTCTGCGCCTCGGCCTCGCGCACGATCTCCGCGTACGGCGTGCCCGATCCGATGATCACGTCGAAGCCGTGCTCGTCGCGACCGGTGAGCTTGGCGACGCGTTCGCCCACGGCTTGCGCCGCTTTTTGCCGCAGCAAATCGAAGGGCCCGACCTGATCATCGGCGGTGAGCGGGAACAGCATGCTGACCGGCGGCATCACGTTGAGCACGTGCATCACCAGCAGATCGGCGTCCTGCTGCTTCGCCCACTTGTCGGCGATCTCGACGGCGGTGTCGGAGCACGGGCTCAGGTCGGTCGCGACCAGGATTCGTTCTCGTGCTCTGTCGGTCATGGGCGAATGGTGGGCCGCTAAGTTCCCTGCGTCTACCCGTTGGACATGAAGACCGTATAGCTGGTGCAGGACGGGGCCGAGCTCTGGATGCGGCGGATCCGGATCACGTAGTCCGCGCCGTCCTCCCCCGGCCAGCCGCCGTCCTTGCGATAGCTGCGGCCGCAGGACTCGTTCTCCAGGATGCACGCGCTCTCGTGTGAGCCGGCGTCGTGGCGGTACACGCACATCTCGATGCCGGGATCGGCGCTCTCGAGGCGAACGCGGACGTCGTAGTCGTCACTGAGGAACTGCGACTCGTCCATCCCGTAGAAGCGGATCATATCGATGTCGTCGGCGGTGGAGATGATGCCCGAGACGTTCTGGCGCGAGCCGTTGTCGGCGAGCGTGCCGATGTCGTTCGAGTCGGCGCAGAACGAGCCCGGATCGCGGCCTACCTCGGCGCACTCGCAGCCGGTCATCGGATCCTCGTCGGTGTCGTAGAAGCCGACGTTACACATGTCGATCGCGCAGACGCCGCCGGTGCAGGTGGGCGTGCCGTTCGCGATCGGGCAGCCCTCGAGGCAGGACGCGCTGATCGCGGTGACCTGCACCTCGACGAACGGCATGTCCGGATCGTTCGTGTCGATCGAGACGGTGCCGTTGAACGGCGTGCCGCTGTCGACCTCCGAGCGGAACTCGACCTCGATCGAGACGCGCTGATCGTGGCGCAAGATCAGCGGGAGCTGCAGGTTGCGCAGCGTGTAGAGCTGGCTCGATCCGAGCACCATCGAGACGGCGGTGATCGTGAGATCGCCGTAGCCGGTGTTCACGACCTCGATCGGCTTGGTGGTGATCCAGCCGCGCGGCACGCGACCGAAGTCCACCATCGGCGGGCCGACGACGACGTTGGGCTCGGTGATCAGACCGACGACGGCCAGATCGGTGGTCGGATGGAAGACGTCGCTCGAGGTGATGCGCACCTTCGCGTTGATCGGGCCGGCCTGCGTGCCGAGCAGCGAGACGGTGGCGGTGATCGAGGCCAGCGGGCGCAGCGGCGTGGTGAGCGCGAGGCGCGGCAGGCGCAGATCGAGCGTCGCGCCCGCGGGAGCATCGACGATCTCGACGTTGCTGAGCGTGAGATCCTCGGCGCCCTGGTTGGTGATCTCCAGCGTGGCGTGATCCATCATGTTGACGGGCACCTCGCCGAAGTCGATGCCGTTGTCCGGGGTGACCAGGATCTTGGCGCGTGGGATCGACGTCGCCACCACGCTGACGATCGGCGTCGGCGCTGCGGGATCCGCCGATCGCACGGTGAGGAAGCCGGCGGTGTACGCCTCGTCCTGCGGCGCGAACGTCACCTGGAGGTCCCAGGTCTCGCCGGGCAGGATGGCGATGTTCGGCATGTTCATGACGGCGAGATCGGGCAGATCGCTGCGCACCGACTCGATCACCACGCCGACGTTCCCGAAGCCGATGTTCTTGATCCGGAGCGGCAGCGTCTTTCTGCCACCCGGGAACACCGGTCCGAAGTCGAGGAGCGACGGCGTCACCTGGAGCGTGGGCTCACCGACGAGGCGGCGAACGATCGGCACGTGCAGCTCGCCGGCCTTCACGCGATCGACGTCCTCGCTCGCGGAGGCGTCGGTATAGGTGATGAGGATCTCGACGTCGCCGAGGCGCGGGTCGCCGGTCGGCACGTACTTCGCGTCGACGCTGAACGTCTCGCTGGTCTTGAGGATGAACGGCGGCTGGCGCGACGGTACGAGCGTGATGTCGGTGCGCTCGCGATCGGAGAGCACCACCCGCTTCACCGCGAGATCGCGCGTCCCGACGATCGAGATGCTGGCGGTGAGCGTGGTGTCGCAGCCGGGCCGCACGCAGGTGAACGTCAGCCACCGCGGCGCGGTGGTCAGGCCGGGCTCGGGGGGTGCGAGCACCGGATCGGGGACGCCGCTCGAGCACGCCGCGGTCGCCAGGAGGAGACAGATGATCGGTTCACGCATCGATCACCTCACCGTGAACATGCCGTTCTGGCGCACCAGATCGACGGCATACTTGAAGTCTCCCTTGCGAGAGAGGTTGGTTGGAATCTCGGCGATCACCATCCCGTTGACGCTGACGGTGACGCTGACCGACGAGCTGGAGTGATCGAAGCAGATCTGGTCGATGACCTCGGAGATGCGATCGCCCGAGAGGCCGGGGATCGCGGTCCCGAGCAGCGCGCCGATCAAGACGTCGATGCCGATGCCGAGGATCGAAGAGACGATCGCGCTCGGGAGCGAGGAGCAGTCCTCCACGTAGTTGAGCTGCACGCGGTAGACGCCGTCCTGGGTGGCGCCGAACAGCACGATGCGCTCCGGCTCTTCGGTCGCGCCGAGGCCGAGCCAGGTGGCCTGGCCGAAGTTCATCCAGTTGGTGGGGTTCGCGTTCTGTTTGTTGCAGATCAAGCCGAACGGGTTCTCCAGCGTCATGTCGACGTTCCTGAAGTCGTTGTCGAAGAACGAGTTCTGTCCGTTCTCGTAGTTCATCTCGATCTTCACGACCTGCGCGCCGAGCACGTCCTCGCCGTCGGCCGAGACCGGGATCGTGACGGTCGGGCGCAGCGGATCGTTGGTCTCCAGGATGAGGAGGCCGGTGATCGCGGTGGGCGCGGTGGCCGTCACGAACACCTGGAGCTCGGTGTACTGGCCGGGCTGGATCGGCGGGACCAGCTGCGGGAGCACCGAGAGATCCGTGCTCAGGCCGACCCCGCCCCAGTGGTAGCGCACGATCAGCGGCGAGCCGCCCTCGTTCACGATGGTGAGCGGCAGCGCGTTGGTGCGCCCGATCGGCACCGCGCCGAAGCGGACCTCGTCCGGCGAGAACGTGATCTTCGCGGGCGTCTGCGAGGTGCCGCGCAGCGGGATGCGCAGGATGCCGTTTCTCGGCTTGTTGGTGGTGACGACCAGCTCGGCGTGGTGCCGGCCGATGTCGCGCGGGTGATAGCGCACGTTGATGGTGTGGCCCGAGTTGCGGTCGGCGATGAGCGGCGTGAGCTCGATCGGCTCGGCGAGGATCTCCTCCTCGAGCGAGAACGCGGTGGTGGTGGTCGGCTGGATCTCGATCTTGGTGATGATCAGCTTGGCGGTACCGGTGCCGCGGTTGGTGATGCGCACGCCCTCGGTCACGGTGCGGCCCTGCGGCACGTAGCCGAACTCGATCTCGCCGGGCAGCGCGTTCGGCTCGGGGACGCCAGCGAAGCGCGCGCGCACCGGCACGCGGATCTCGGGGTACTCGACGTCGTCGCTCAGCAAGAGGAGCTCGTCGCGGAAGTCGCCGACGCCCGAAGGCGTGAAGGTCATCTCGAGCGGGACCTCGCGGAACGGGAACAGCTCGAGCGGGAAGAGATCTTCGGCGCAGGTCGGGCAGGCGAAGGGCGAAGCGGGGTCCTCGCTGGCGAAGCGGGCCTCGAAGACGGTGAGCGTGCAGGTGCCGATGTTGCGCAGCGTCAATCCGCGGAAGGTGGTGGCGTCGCTGACCTCGCCGAACTCCATCAAAGGCGGTCCGGGCTGGAGGATCGGCATTCCTCCGGCGACCTTGCCGCAGGAGACGTTGTCCTTCGGGACGCACGCGCCGCCCTCGCAGACGTTGCCCGCGCCGCACTCGGCGTCGGACTGGCAGCGGGCGATCACCAGCGGGGTGGCTTCGTCGCCGCAGCCCGGGGCGAGGAGACCGGCGAGGATCAGGAGGACTTGTTGGCGGCGCATCGTAGCCCGTCCTTTGTACCCCTGGTCCCAGCAGTAGAGTACTGGTGGATGTGGGGACAGGTACGAGTCTGTCCCCTGGAACAGAAGTTCCCCACGGATCTCGCTCGTCCTCGCGACCGCTGGCGGCGTTGGGCCGCCTTCAAATACGCAGAGTATTCGCGCAGCGGCCCGCCTTGCCATCGGCCGCGATCACTTCGCGACATCCGCACG
>Ga0105047_10019325_pt1 | contig 10518 bp, 2 predicted proteins | sample MAT04_FD_78384 | JGI IMG/M metagenome (GOLD analysis project Ga0105047, IMG submission 78384) | Freshwater microbial communities from Lake Fryxell liftoff mats and glacier meltwater in Antarctica - MAT-04 (megahit assembly) | ecosystem: Environmental > Aquatic > Freshwater > Ice > Liftoff... | reverse complement strand
TCCAACCAAACTCCACCCCAACAACACCATGGCAAATCCATTCATCGGCGAAATTCGCCTGTTCGGCGGCAACTTCGCCCCGCGCGGCTGGGCTTTGTGCAATGGCCAGTTGCTCCCCATCTCTCAAAATACCGCGCTCTTTTCCCTCCTCGGCACCACTTACGGGGGGGGATGGTAGAACCAATTTTGCGCTGCCCAACCTCCAGAGCCGCGCTCCATTGCATCCCGGACAGGGGCCGGGCCTGAGTGACCGCCAACTGGGTGAAATGGGCGGTCAGGAAAACGTCACCCTCCTCACCACCCAGATGCCTTCCCATACGCACGGCGTGCGGTGCAGCAGCGCCATCGGGGATCAGACCACCCCCGGCGGCAACGTCTGGGCCGCCGGCGCTGGACGCCGCGGCCAGGCCTTCTACGCCAATGCCCCTGGCACCAATCCGCCGGCTATGAGTGCCGCGGCCATAGGCGTCGCCGGTGGCGACCAGCCGCACAACAACCTGCCGCCCTACCTGACTCTCACCTTCATCATCGCGCTCCAAGGCATCTTCCCCCCGAGAGGCTGAGACCCTCCCTCACCAATTTCAGAAGCAATCTATGAAGCCGCTTTCCATTTCCCAGCCCGCGCCCCGCCTGCAAACGCCCACCGCCTTTGAACCGCCGGAGGGTTCACGGTGCAGGGTTCAAGTTGAAGGTTCCCCGCGGAAAACCTGCCCCCTCCGACTCCTGCCCGCCCTGCTCCTGGCCGTGGCCTCGCTGCTGCCGTTCAGCGCCCAGGCGGCGGTCTTCAACGTCACCACCACCGCCAACGTCATCAATGCCGGCGACGGCGTGCTCAGCTTGCGCGAGGCCGTGATTGCGGCCAACGCCGCCGCCGGCGCCAACACCATCAATCTCCCGGCCGGCACCTACAACCTGACCATCGCCGGGGCCAACGAAGACGCCGCTAGCACCGGCGACCTCGACATTACCCGCAGCGGACTCAGCCTCGTCGGGGCCGGCGCGGGCAGCACCATCATCCAGCAAACCGCCGCTGACCGGGTGCTCGACATTAATCCACTCCTCGACGACGGCTTCTCCGCCAGCATCGCCGGCGTCACCGTCACTGGTGGCAATGTCGGCATCAGCTACGGCGGGGGCGGCATCATCTACGGCGAGGCGAACGGCGGCAGCCCGGGCACCCTCACGATCAACAATTGTGTCATTACTGCGAATACCGCGACCGGAGGGCCGGGCGGCGGGATTGAAGTCTCGACCAGCGGATCGCTGGTCGTGACCGACTCCACCATTTCCAACAATACCGCCAGCGACGCCGCGGCAGGGCAGGGGGGTGGCGTTGATTTCTTCATCCAAGGCGGGGCCGGGAATCTCACGCTCACCCGTTGCACTGTCTCCGGGAACAGGGCCGGCGCGAACGGCGGTGCGGGCGGCGGCTTGCTTCTCACGAGCAAAACCGGCAGCACGTTCACATTGGACCAGTGCCAGCTCTTGAACAACGCGGCGTTTGCGGCGCTCGGCAAAGGCGGTGCCCTCGCCGTGGGCGGCGGTGCGCTGACCGCCATCTACTGCCGCATTCTCGGTAACAGCGCCGACAGCGGGGTGGGCAGTGCTGTCTTTGATGAAAGCACCGGCACCGCCACTGTGAACGACAACTGGTGGGGCATTAACACCGGTCCGCCCGCCGGTGCCTTGGCCCAAAACCCCGGCTCGCCCGCGCCGGTCGCGACGACCTGGCTGCAACTGCGCGACACCGCCAGCCCCAGCACCATCGCGGTGAATCAATCGGCAGCCCTCACCGCCAGCTTCCTCGCCAATTCGGCCAACACTCCCATCGCCGCCGCCAATCTCACCGCCCTGGTTGGCCTGCCCGTCACCTGGAGCGCCGTCGGCGGCAGCATCAGCGGCGCGCAAACCACCATTCAGTCAGCGGGCACTGCGACCGCGACCTACAACGAGACCTCTGGCGTTGCGGGCACCCACAGCGCCAGCGGCACTGTGGCCGACGGTTCCGCGGCGGTTGCCCTCTTCACCACCGGCGTCCGCACTCTCACCGCGACCTATCAGGGCGACGCCAACTTCAATGCCAGCCCCGCCTCGACCGGTGCCGGCCACCAGGTCAATCAGGCGAACACCACCAGCACCATTACCTCGCATACCCCCGATCCCTCGGATGTCGGCCAGGCCGTGACCGTCAATTTCACGGTTGTTGCCAATGCCCCTGGCGCGGGCACGCCGACGGGCAATGTCACCGTGAGCGACGGCGTGAATTCGGTGGTCGCCACCGTTGCCGCTGGGACCGGCAGCCTCACCTTGAATACCTCCGGCAATCGCACCTTGACTGCGACCTACGCCGGCGACGCGGACTTCAACGGCAGCACTTCCGCGGGCGTGGCCCATACTGTCAATGCGCCGGCTGCGCCAGACTACACTGTCACCACCATCGGCAATGTTATCGTGGTCACCGACTTGGCTGGGAATGGCGACACACTCACTGTGTCCGAGCCGAGTCCGACGAACATCAAGTTCGCCGCCCCGGGCCGGACCTTCAGCGTGAATGGCGTTCTGTTTATTACCGGCGACTCCGGCGACCTCTCACTCGGAGGCGTCACCAGCATCACCGTCAACGCCCAGGTCGGGAACGACATCCTCAACGTGGGTGCTTTCACCGGCCCCCTGCCCAGCCTTACGTTTAACGGTGGCACGGGCGACGACCGGGTGAATTTCAATGGCGACCTCACCTTCGCGGCGGGCGCGAGCCTGGACGTGGACTTGCAGAACGACGACGCGACGCCGGGCGTGGACCGCGTCATCCTCGCCGGGAACGCGAACCTAAAGGTCTCCGGCACCGGCACGATCACCGTGACGTGCAGCCGGGACGTGGTCTTGAGCGGCGGCTCCAGCCTGGAGACCGTGGACGGCAACCTCACGGTGGAGGCCAACCAGCAGGCTACGCCGACGGCGGGCAACTTCCACGGCGTCTTCGTCAATGGCGGCTTGATTCAGGTGACCGGCTCGGGGGGCGTGATGGTGAAGGGCAAAGGCGGCAATGACGCTGCGGGAAATCAGTGGGGGGTGGGCGTAACTTCGGGTGGAGACGTCATCGGCGGGACGAGCGGACTGCTGACGGTGCAGGGGACAGGCGGCGCGAGCTCGGGCGATCGTAACCACGGTGTCGCCGTCGTTAACCCCGGTTCGACGATTGCCTCCAGCGGGGGCAACGTGCAGGTCACCGGCTTGGCCGGCGGATCAGGAGCTTCGGGGATTAACATCGCGGTGTGGAGTGGTGGCGCGGGCCAGGTGAGCGCGGGAGGCAGCGGCACGGTCACCGTGCAGGGAACCTCCGGTCCGGGCGCGGGGAGTCACAACCTCGGCGTCGCGTTCACGGACGCTGGCTCGACGATCACCTCCGGCGGCGGCAACGTGCAGGTCATCGGCATCGAAGGGGCCGGGTCCAACGGCACCGCGATCTGGGGCCAGCCTTCAGCCGCGATCACGACGGCCGCCAATGGCGGCGCGCTCACATTGATCGGCAACAGCATGGTGCTGTTTTCTGGCGCGACGATCAGCGGTCAAGTTGGGGGTAGTGTCACGCTTCGGCCTTTCACCAGCGGCGCAGGTATCAACTTGGGCGCGTCGTCCAACCCGACCGGCGGCCCACTCAGCCTGACCGACGACGAACTGGACCAAATCACCTGCGGCACGCTCATCATCGGCGATGCCGCCAGCGGCGACATCACGGTGAGCGGTGCGATCAGCCCGGCCAACGCCGGCGCGCTGAACCTTGTCACTGGAGGCGTCATTCGTGACACCTATGCCGGCGTCCCGGACGTGACCATCGCCAGTTTGACCACCAGCGGCAACCTGTCGCCGGGCGCTTCTCCCGGCCTGTTCAGCGTGGTCGGAAATCACACGCTGGCCGACAACAGCACCTTCACCGTGGAGATCGGCGGCACAGTGCCGGGCACGGGCTACGATCAACTTAGCGCTACCGGCAACGTGGATATCGGAGCCAATGTGACCCTTAGCGCGGTGTCCTTCGGCGGCTTCACGCCGGCGGCGGGCAACACCTTCACCATCATCTCTCGCGCGGGCGGCAGCGGTGCCTTTGCTGGCCTGCCTGAGGGCGCGACAGTTACCGTGGCCGGCGTGCCCTTGAAGATCACCTATGTGGGCGGCGCGGGGAGCGATGTGGTGCTGCTGGCGCCGACCTTCAGCCTGGGCAACCGGGTGTTTGCGGACAACGGCGCGGGCGGCGGCTTGGCCAACAACGGGGTGCAAGATGGTACCGAGCCCGGCATCCAGAATGTGGTGGTGAACCTCTACCTCGCGGACCCGGACGGCGCGCCGACCGGCTTGGTGCTGGACACGGAAACCACCGACGCCGACGGGTGGTATCGCTTTGACGGCGTCGCCGCCGGGCGGTATGTGGTGGTGGTGGACATGGCCGGCTCCGGCGCAGCGCTGACCGGGTTGATGAGCAGCATTGGGGCGAGCGCGAACTTCAACCTGCCCGGCGATCTCAGGGATCACGGTCTGGATACGCCGTTGGGTGGCGCGTCGGTGTTGCCGGGCGGCATCGCCAGCGCGGCGGTGGAGGTGGGCACTGGTTTGCAGCCGACGGGTGAAGCGACCGGCCCCGGCGCCGGTGCCAACGGGCCCTCGGGCGACGTGGGCGACAACTTGGTGGCGGACTTCGGCTTCACCTGCGCGACCTACGTGGATGGGTATGTCTTTGTGGACTTCACCCGCGACGACCAGTGGAAGCCGGCCAACGACACGCCCTTGCCGGGCATCACGGTTTGGGTCACGAACAGTCAAGGGGGCGTCGTCAGCGTGCTGACGGACCTTGATGGTTACTACCGGGCCAACGTGACGGCGGGCAGCACGGTGGTGCGCGTGGATACCAACAGCGCTGGCTTCACGGCGGGCTACGTCCTGACCGACAACACCTTTGGGCAGGGGGAAGACCCGACCACGGTGAACGTGCCGCCCTGCGGTTCCGCGCAGGACAACACCGGCTTCCGCAATCCAGCACCCACGCTGGCTTCGATCCTCTCGGTGGCGGCTCGGGCGAACGCGGGCCAGGTGACCGTGCGCTGGGTGACGGCGACCGAGCTCGGCACCGTCTCCTACAACCTGCAACGCCAGTTGCCGGATGGCGCGTGGACCACCGTGAATGCCGATCCGGTGTTTGCGTGGAATTCCGTCCTCGGCGCGAGCTATGAAGTGGCGGACACCGGCGCGCGCGCGCGGCAGACATACCAGTACCAGATCGCCGAGTATCTCGACAGTGGCGAGACCAAGCTGCATGGGCCGTACGCCGTGATGGTGACGGGTGAACCGGGCGTGCCGGTGGCGATCACGTCCTGCACGCTGGAGCACGGCCAGTTGCGGCTGACTTGGGTGGGCGGGGCGGGCTCTTACCTGCTGGAGCGCAGCCTGCGCCTGGGTGCCGACTCCGACTGGGTCGAAGCGCCGCTGAACGACGCCGGCGGACACAAGTGCCCTGATGCCGCTGGAGGACGCGAGCGGCTTCTTCCGGGTGTTCCGGCTGGAATAAGTCGAGACGAGAAATTTGACTCCCCGCTCCGGGCGGGTGCCGCAAGGTGCCCGCCCGTTCCTTCGGCGGGGGACAACCTCTCGGCAGGACTCCCCGATGGAAGGCGGGGGGTTGTCCAAAACCTAAGGAAGCCGACGTGGGGAGGTGGGATCCAGCATCGGCGAAGCAGGCTTCCCGCCCCGTCCACGCGGCCAGGCAGGCCGAGGGGCGGAGGTCCCGCCAAAGAGTTCAAACGGGTGGCAACCGCCATGCAGGCCCAACAACGGAATGAACGGAATGAAGTCCGGTAGCAGTCGTTGGCTGCCCGGAACGGAACTGCGCGCAGGAAAGCTGAAGGTTTGTGAGTTTTTCATCTGCAAGATTTCAATAATTCTCCACTGTTGCCTCGCCCATACGCAATGATACGTACTCCACTTCAACAACCACGGTCGTTTCGTGGGCCAGAGCGCAGGGCTCTCACTGCCTTCCGCCGGGAGGGCTGATTCGCCGGATTGTCGGAGTTGTTCCAATCAAGATTTACATGCCATCCCAACCACATTTCGCTCCGAAACCCAGTTTTGTGTGCCAATGCGCGTTGCGGGCACCGGTCAATGTTTGCGCGGCGTCGCTTTGAACGAGTTCTCCCCCTTTCCCTCCTCCTAGACCCAATTTCACTCAATTCTCCACAACATGAAGACGCAAATTTCCAAATCAGCCCAGATCGCAGCCGCCAGCACGGCTGGCCTACGCAGCCAGAATCGTCCCCAGGCTGTCCTCCTGGCTCGGTCGGCCAGTCCCGGTGCCACGCCACCGCCCGCACGCGGCGCACGCGCTGGCAACCCGGGCTGGTGGGGCAGGGTGACCCGCGTCTGCGCGGGCCTCCTGCTGGTTTTGGGCCTGGCCCAGACAGCCCTGGCCCAAAACCTCCTCTAAAACGGCAGCTTTGAGACCCGCTTGGCCGACGGCACTCCCGTCGGTTGGTCCAAGAGCGGCCCGGGCTCGCTCGGCACTACCACCTCGTTCAACCCGCCCGATGGCAGCTACATTGGTTTCGTGATGGGCACCGGCGGTACCGCGAACCCCAGCACCATGTTTCAGCAGACCAACGCCGTGCCCGGTGCCGCCTACACCTTGAGCTTCTACAGCGGCACGCACACGCCCAGCGTGCAGCCCACAGTTGCCCTTCGTTTCTACAATGCCTCCGGGGTCGAGGTCGGCACGCCGGCTGTCCACATCATCACCACCTACCTCGCCGGCTGCAACTGCGTCGGCGGGCCTTATACGCTGACCGCGACGGCCCCCGCGACCGCCGCCTACGTGCGGGTCATCTTCACCGACCCATCGACCAGTCAGGCCGGCGCCAAGGGGGACGCCATGTCGCTGACCACTCCGGCTGCCAGCACGGACTTCGGCGATCTGCCCGACTCTGGCGCCGGCGTGAGCACCATCGCCGTGGATGCCACGAGCACCGCCAAGGCTCAAGGGACGAACCAGATCACCTTGAACCACACGACCGGCGCTGGCGCCAACCGCTTGATGTTGGTGGGCATCGCCAAGGAAGACGACCTGGGCGCCGCCACGTTTTCGGTGACCACTGTGACCTACGCCGGCCAATCGCTCACCCGGCTGGCGGAAAACACCTCCAGCGAAGCCGAAGGCGAAATCTGGGGCTTGGTCAACCCGCCCAGCGGCACTGGCTCGCTCGTGGTCAACCTGACGGGCGCGGAGTCCATTGACTCGGCGGTTGTGGGGGTTACGACCTTCACCGGGGTCCACCAAACCACTCCGTACAGCGCAACGAATTCCGCCATCGGCATCACCAGCCCAGCGTCCCTTACCATTGCGTCCGCGACTGGACAGTTGGTGTTTTCCGCCCTGGCGCTCGATGACTCTCGTTCGGCGACTGTCGGGGCCGGCCAGATCCAGCTTTGGAGCGACTTCACCGAGACGGCCAATACGGAGGGCATTCGGGCAGCCGGCAGCGTTGAACCCGGCGCCACCTCCACCATCGCCTCCTGGACGGTGGATCTCGACAACTGGGTGCTCTGCGCGGTGGCCCTCAAGCCGGCGCCGATCCCGAGCACTGGCCCGGACAACTACCTCACTTTGCTCGCCAACAACGGACCCCGGCACACCATTGTCAGCGGCGCCCCCCGCTTGGGCACTAACGAAGACGGTGAAACGGACGGCCAGCGCAATGCCACCGCTACAGGCGACGACACCACCGGCACCTCCGACGACGAAGACGGCGTGACCATTCCCGCGCTCTACGCCGGCCAGTCCGCCGCGCTGACCATCAACGTCACCGGGGCCGCGGGCAAACTCGACGCCTGGATGGACTGGAACCGCAACGGCGCCTTCGACTCCGGCGAGCAGATCGCGACCAACCGGGCCGTCGCCTTGGGCAATAGCACTTTGAACGTGGCGGTGCCTGCGGCGGCCTCCAACAACGTCAGTTTGGGGGCGCGCTTCCGCATCAGTACCGCTGGCGGCCTGGCGTCCACGGGTGCCGCCACCAACGGCGAGGTAGAGGACTACATGGTCACCGTCATTCGGTGCGCCGTTATCGCCAGCGCGGCGAAGACGGACATCACTTGCAACGGGGCGGGCAACGGGACGATCACGGTGAGCGCGACGGGCGGGACGGCACCTTACCAGTACAAGCTGGACAGCGGGGCTTTCCAAGCCAGCGGGGCGTTCACGGGGGTGGCCGCGGGCGCGCACACGGTGACGGCGAAGGACGCCAAAGGCTGCACGGCCACGGCAGGCGTGACCCTCAACCAGCCGACATTCAGTTTGGGCAACCGCGTCTTCGCCGACAACGGCGCTGGCGGCGGCAGCATCAACAACGGCATTCAGGATGGCACTGAACCGGGCCTTGCGAGCGTCGTTGTGAAGCTCTTCGCCGCGGATGCCTCGGGCAATCCGACTGGAACCATCCTTGGCACTCAAACCACCGACGCCAGTGGCTATTACCGCTTCGATGGTCTGAACAACGGCACCTTTGTCATGGTGGTGGATCCGGCTGGCTCGGGTTCGGCCCTGTCCGGCCAGACCAGCAGTTCCGGCGTCACCACGGACAACACCCTGGCGGGCGACCTGCGTGACCATGGCAAAGACACGCCGCTCGGCGCGGGTACAGTTCTGCCCGGGGGCATTGCCAGCGCGCCGGTGGCCCTCATCTGCGGTCAGATACCTGCGGGCGAAGCCGTCGGCAGCGGTGCCGGTGCTCACGGCCCAACTGGTGACACCAACGACAACTTGGTGGTTGATTTTGGCTTCACGCAGGCTTCCGGGCCTTCAGTCTGCTATGACTTCGGCGTGGCTCAGGTGCCCAGCCCCGGTCAGAACGCCCAAACCAACACCGTTTACCAACTCCAGTCGGGGACCTACGGCTCCTACACCGTGTCGGCTTCGGGCTACGACAACAACGGCTTTTCGCCGGTGCTCAAGAACCTCTATCGCAAAAACGCCGGCGGGGATGAGACCGGCTTGGGTTTCAATGACACGCTGGACTATGAGTTGACCCTGGTCGCGAATGGTTCCAAGCCTGCCAATTTCATCCAACTCGACGTGTCTCAGGTGTACCGGCGGTTCACCAACGGTCAGATCGTGATGGGCAGCACCACCCTCACCGAGTCCTACGATGTGTTCGGTTCCAACACCAAGGGCGCGATGGGCACGCTGCTCATCAGCGGCGGCACCATCCAATTCCCATACTACTTTGATCTCCCCAATTGGGGCACCTACGCGTATTACACCGTCGCGGTCCATCCCAATACAAGTAATCCCGCGGACAACGTCCTGTTCAACGCGATGTGCCTGTATGGCGAGAAACCCACCTTCAGCTCGGGCAACCGGGTCTTCGCCGACAACGGCGCCGGCGGAGGCATCGCCAACAACGGAATCCAAGGCGGAACGGAGCCGGGCATTCCGAATGTCAGGGTGAAACTTTTTGCCGCTGATGCCTCTGGCAACCCCACTGGCAGCGCGCTGGCGACGCAGATCACCGATGCGAGCGGTTGGTATCGGTTCGACGGCCTCCTTGCGGGCAGTTACGTACCGGTGGTGGATGTGACTGGCTCGGGTGCTGCGCTCACGGGCTTGGTCAGCAGCACGGGTTTCTCGACGGACACCACGCTGGCCGGGGACCTGAAGGATCATGGCAGAGACACTCCCCTCGGCGCGGGCTCAGTGTTGCCGGGTGGCATCGCCAGCGCGAGCGTGACTGTCGGACCCACCTTGCAGCCCACGGGCGAAGCCACCGGCAGTGGCCAGGGCGCTCACGGCCCTACGGGCGACGCCGGCGACAACTTGGTTGTGGACTTCGGCTTCGTCGCCCCCGGTGGCCCCTGCGTGCCTGCCTCATTCGCATTCTCCGGCAGTGATGGCACTTCCGGCACGGCGGGCAACGTGAAAACCTTCTCTGCTGGCGGTGTCTCGGTGAAAGTCACCGGTTGGGGCCGGTCCCGGACCACCGGTGCCTGGGCCCCGGCTTATGTGGGCGCCTACGGTGGCGGCTTGGGTGTCACCGACACCTTCTCCGATGGCACCGGTGCCAACAACCAGCACACGGTGGACAATGACGGCTCGGACAACTACCTCCTGTTCGAGTTCTCACAAGCGGTGATCATTGACCAGGCCTACTTGGGCTACGTCGTGACCGACAGTGACCTGCAGGCCTGGATCGGCACATTCAACGATCCTTTCAACAACCACCTGACTTTGAACAACACGGTCTTGGCCAGCTTTGGTTTCACGGAAACCAACCTCACCGGCAATGCCAGCCTGCGCTGGGCCGACCTCAATGCAACCGAACTCATCGGCAATGCCTTCGTCATCGCCGCCTGGCCGGGAGCCCCCAAGGTCCCTGCCGCTGTCAGTGGAACTGGCTGGCGCACAGGTGGAAAAGTTTTGGCTAGACCCGCCACCCCTTTTCGGGTCCTTTGCACTGGGATGAAACCCCTTGCTCCCCCCACCGC
>Ga0105047_10019323_pt1 | contig 10518 bp, 7 predicted proteins | sample MAT04_FD_78384 | JGI IMG/M metagenome (GOLD analysis project Ga0105047, IMG submission 78384) | Freshwater microbial communities from Lake Fryxell liftoff mats and glacier meltwater in Antarctica - MAT-04 (megahit assembly) | ecosystem: Environmental > Aquatic > Freshwater > Ice > Liftoff... | reverse complement strand
TGTACCGCGATACGACGCAGCGTCTCGACCTGTTCGAAGACAGCCTGTCCCGCCTGCTCCGCAATCAGGTCACCGAGCAGGCGACCCAGCAGCCTGATGTCGCGATCGAGGGCCTCGTCGGGATGTTCGGTCACGTGCTCGCTGCCGGGGTGAACCTGCCTGCGCTGATGGCGAATGGTAGTCACGCGAGCGCGGTGCGTCGTGCCGTCCGCAGCCGCTGTACGCGGGTGGTTCTCGCGGGTTCGGTCACAGCAACGAGGGCCGGCTCCATCAGGAACCGGCCCTCGTTGCTCTGATTCGCGAGCGAATCACCCAATCAGCAATGCAACGGCACCCGTGTGCGAGACGTGCGGCGGGGGACTGCTGCCATCAGTCATTTTCCCTTGCAGGTAGAGCGTGACTGCAAAGGCACACCGATCACGCTGCACCGTTCGTGGCACACCATTCGCGTCGAGTGCCGTGACGCTGCCGAGCAGGTTCGCGAACGAATCGGTCGCGCTGAAGGTCGGCACGGTGACGTTCGCAGGGTTGCGCGTCTCGAGCGCGCCACCCTCCGCGGGCAGGCTCCGTCCCCTGATCCACGAGATGTCGTGGTAATGCTTGAACATCGGATTCAGATGAAACGCCCGGTACTGCACGCCAAACTGCGTGCCAGCGGGGCCTGTGAGGAACAGGCACTGCGCGGTCGAGACGCTACTGTTGATCGTGAAGCCGAGCAGTTCTGCGGTGAGCGGACGATTGTCCCACCAGAACATGTGCGTGAGCGCGGCGTGCGGCACGTTGTCCATGAGCCCCGTCGGCACGCGCCAGCGGCGAAAGAAGAACGGCTTAGCTACGCCAGCGTCCGCTGGGTCCACCGGTGCGGTACCAGTCGGGCGGAGACGCTGGCCCGCACCATCGAAGACTTCGATGGTGATCAGGTGACGTGTTGCAGGATCGTTCCACCTCGGATCGGTCGTGTCGAGGTAGGCGTGATACTGTCCGGCCCCCCAGTTCGCCTCGGTATCGTAGGGAATCTTGTACAGTGAGTCGTGACCGCCGAGACTGAATGGGCCGAGGACTTCCGGAACGATTACGGTGCCCAGCGGCGTGCTGACAGCCTTTGACCAGCTCAGGCCATCGCCAAGGTAGGCGCGTGTCCCGGTCGGCGCGCCCGTGGCTGTGGCAGCGGTCACACTGACGCGATAGTACCGCGCGCCGACCGCTGCATTCTTCAGGTCTTCGCTGAACATGATGTTCAGTGGCAGTGTGCCACCCCAGTTACGATCGAGCAACGCACCGACAGCAGCAGCCGGCGTCGGGGCAGGATCCGCGAGGCCGCCGTTGTATGCGGGTGCGGCGACCCGATCCCAGCCGGCACTCGCGGGGGTCGCGAGGCGATGGCTCTGCATGCCACCGATCGTGTCGAGATACACGAATGCGCCGGTGCCTGGTTCACCGTTGTCGCGACACGCGAACGCATATCGGCTGAGACTCGTCAGCGTCGGGTTCTCGCCCGCCGCGTACCACTGGTTGACGAGGACACCATTGTAGATCGTCCGGGTCACACCGCCGAGGGTCTGCTTGACGACATAGGCAAACTCCTCTTTGCACCCGGCGCGGAGCAGCCGCAGGAAATCGCGCCAGCAGATGTTGAACCGCCCGTCCGGGTTGATGGTCCCGGTCGCGACGAGGGACGGTGCACCACAACTCCAGCGACGGAATCGCAGATAGGGTCGTGCGGTGATGTAGGCAATGGCCGCCGGCCCCTTCAACCGGCGGACCGCAGCGAGATCGGCCCCGGCGTTGATCGCGAATTCGTCGAGCGTGCCATCGCGCACGAACTGCGGTTCGACCACGAAGGGCAGAGGATCAGGACCGGGCCGCGGGTCCGGGAACGGATCCCGGATCGGTGGGAATTCCGGTGTCACACGGATGATGTCTTCAAGATCCCGAATGAGCTCCGGGATTCGTGGGTCGTCGATGATCCAGTCCGTACCACAGCACGTGCGGCGATACACTTCGACCGTGCCGTTGCAGACGACATCGCAGGAGCGGGGAATGGCCAGCAGTTCGCTGACGGGCCGCACACCACTGCGCGCGAACGACATCACGTTCTTCACCGGGACAGCTGCCTGCGCGAGCTCGGTAAACCACCAGATCGGGCGACGGCAGAGTCGAACGGCGCCGCTGACGCATCGCGTCATGCGGAACCACTCCTGCCAGATGCCGGGTGCAATGCTGAGGTCGCCTCGCTTGATCAGTTCGAGATAGTCTTCTCGCCGCAGTCGCAACCCGACCTTGAACAGGTTCTTCGGATCGCGGGTGACCGGCCCGATCACAATGCGTTGCGCCTCCTTCAGTTTTGCGGCCGGAATGTCGAACGTCCCGTCCGACTTGACCTGATGGCTGCTGAGAAGCTCCTGCCGATCATTGAACAGCGCGACGACGATGTCCGGTTGCTTTTGCCCCTCTTCGCCGCCAGTGAGAATGATACGGATCGGCTTCCTGTCTGGTCTCGGTCCTGTCATCTGCGTTCCTCCCTTGGAACTCGGCGTACGTACCAGACGCGGCTTCGCATGCTGCGGTTTGCAGCACGGCGTGCGCGCCTGAGCCAGGTGCATGAAAGCCCGTTAACGCGCCGCGTCTGGAACAGGGAACGCCGTGATTCGCGTGCATTCTCAGCAATGGTGTGGACTCTCAAGCTGTGCTCGCTTTAATCTGTGCAGTCATGCGCAGTGACGTTTCAACCGCCCGGAGCGCCTCCGCGAGTGTGGCATGCGCGCCGATGAGTCACACCGGTTTTCGCGCGACGGGTTTCCGCACGAGACCGATCGGGCCATGCTTCGCCCATGACGAACCGACTCAGACGTGTGGCTATCGTACTCAACAGTGCCGCCGGGGGTGGTGCTGCCGAGGCGGCACGCGCCGTCATGGCTCCGGTGTTCGAGGAGGCAGGCATCAACGCGGACTTCGTCGCGTTGTCGGACTGTGAGGATCTCGCGGCGACGATCGCGGATATGATCGCCTCTGGCGTCGATGTGATCGTCGCCGGAGGCGGCGACGGAACGGTGAACAGTGTCGCGGCGGCAGTCGTCGGCCATGACGTCACCTTTGGCGTCATTCCACTGGGCACGCTGAATCACTTCGCGCGCGATCTTGGCATTCCGCTCGATGCGGCCGACGCCGCGCGCGCGATCGTTGCCGGGCAGACGATCGCAATCGATGTCGCCGAGGTCAACGGGCGGATCTTCCTGAACAACTCGAGTGTGGGCCTCTATCCGCGCATCGTGCAGCTTCGCGAGCGGTACCGGGCGCGTGGCATCGAGAAGTGGATCGTTGCGACCTGGGCGACGCTTCGGGTCACGCGCAAGAGCAAGCCGCTGCGCGTGCAACTGGACATCGATGATCAGCGCGTCTCACGGACCACGCCGCTGGTGTTCATCGGAAACAACGAGTATCGCATGGCAGGATTCGATGCCGGCTCGCGCGAGGCGCTGACCGGCGGCCGTCTTGCGATCTACATCGTGTCGACGAGCGGTCAGGCGGGGTTGCTGCGGCTGACATGGCGCATCCTCACCGGCACGGCGCAGGGCTCTGGCGAGCTGACCATGCTGCGTACGACCGAGGCCACGATCGACCTGCCGGACGAATCGACCGTGACGCAGCTCCCCGTCGCGCTGGACGGGGAAATCCATACACTGCAGCTGCCGCTCCGCTACGCAATCAGGCCGGGTGCGCTGCGGGTGGCTGTCCCTCGCTGATCCTGCTCACCCGAGCTCAGCGCGCCGCCAGCGGCGCGACTGACACTTTCTCGATAAGCAGGTTCAGCGCGTGGTTCACGCGCAGACCGACCATGCCGTCGGTCGGCAACTCGCTGCGCGCGGCGTCCAGCACCTTCGTGCCGCCAACCCACATCGAGACGCGATCTGCACGTGCCTCGATCACCAGCGGATACTTCACGCTGGCGCCGGCGGCGGCGGTCCATTGCGGAATCGCAGCGCTCGACGTCCAGTCACGCACCGTGCGCGTGGTTGCACCCTCGCGCACCTTGAGCAGTGCCTTGCCGTCACGCCGGACCAGCGCGTAGGCATAGGTGGGGGCGGGCGAGTTCAGGCCGCGGCCACCGAAGATCACGCCAAACCCTTCTGCCCGTGCGCCCGGGTTGAACAGCTGGATCGTCGCTTCGAGACGCCAGTTGCCCGTCGCCCGCATCGTGCTGTCGAAGACGATCGTTGCCGGGCCCGTCGTGACGCGGAACCCCGGCTTCATCTCCACCAGCAGCACCTCGGCGCGATTGCCGCCATCATCGGGGCGAGCGACCCACCCCGGTGGAGATTTCGCGGGCGCGACAGCCGGCCTGGCCTGCGCTGTCGCCTGTGCGGGAAGAACGGAAAGTGCGCCGAGCACGCAGGCGCCGATTGCCGCGGTGCGGCGGAGTGTCGGGTTGTTCATGCAGACAACGTCGGACTGCGCGGCGATTTGCGCAATCGTCACGCCGCCGACGCGTTCAGGAATGCAGCGGACGCCGGTAGGCCGCGAATGTGGTCCCGCGGACGTGCCTGATCGGCAATGACTTCGACAGGGCGTTCAGCGCGCGGAAGACGCCGGGGGCATCATCCGGGCCGACGTAGTCGTGCCAGAGGATCAGTCCACCAGGCTTCACCATGCGAAGCGCCTTGGCCGAGTCGGAGTGCACATACGATTCAGCGTGTGCACCATCCACGAAGACCAGGTCGGCCCAGTCCGTGAATACTCCTTCGTCGAATGCCTTGCTGTCGCCGAAACGCTGTTCGATGCGCGCTGCCTCGGGCGTGCCGGTGAACAGAAAGTCGGTGAAGTTCGACTCGTGCAGTGCGAAGCGGGCGTCGCGGCTGTCGTCACCAGGGGCCACGACGTAGCTCTCCCGCTGCCCGGGGGCGAGCGTCAGCGTGACGATGCGCGCGTCCGGCGGTGCATTACGGCTCCACAGGTACGATGTTTTCCCGGTACACGTTCCAAACTCGAAGAACGTCCGCGCCTGCTTCGCGAGGGTGGCAAGGATCCACGCCTCGCCATCGGTGGTGCCGCCCGGCACGGGTACCGGTCCGCGACCGACGAACGAGACTTCCGTCGCGAGCGTCGGACCGAAGCGCCCGGAGGTAAAGACTGGGTCCAGCTCCGCCAGGTCGATGGACGGCAGCGGCAGGAACGCGCCAGTCTGCCCTACGCGAGCGCGCAGCCGCTGTCGTTTGCGTCGCTCGTCCGCGAACCCTGCAAAGAAGATCAGGGCCAGAATCCATCCAGCAACTGCCATGCGTCACCGTCGGCGAGAGTGGGCCAGCGGTGTCAGCTGGATACCGGTGATTTAAGGCGATCCCGTCAGCAAGGCTAGGCATTGCCACGAGTGCGGGACATGCGTCGCCCCGGAACGCATCCCTCGCGGACGCAATGGTGAAGAAAACTTTGCGTTCGAGATCAGTACCGTGTCCGTCAGGGCGCAGCCGTGATGCCCGGCGTCGTGTCCACCACCACCGGCGTGACGGCGGTCGGCTCCTTCGGCGTTGGAGTGACGACACGAGTATCCGGGTGCACAGATTCACGATCACGGGCATTCGCGAGGACCAGCAGGGCAAGCATGGCGACTGCGTGTGCGGTGGACATGGTGGTGCTCCGTTCAGCGTTCGGCAATCCGACACCGATGCTGAGCCGGACATTCCCCTCAGATGGGCACAGGACCTCTGATGCGGTCGTCCGTCATCCCCGCTGGTTGTTGCAGTCGCACCCGACGAGCGTATCCGGTGCACGGACGACATGACACGCGTGCAGGGCGCCTCCCCCATGCAGGCCGACCTGTCGCGCGATGCGCCGTCAGCGCGGCCCAGCGCCGATGTATCGGTCGAAGTGCGCAACCAGTCGTCGCATCAGGTACGTGGCGTAGTACGGACGTTGCGTCCAGCCATGCGTCGCTGCGGGCGCGAACGCGAAGTCGAAGTCCTTTCCGAGCCGCATGAACTCCTCGGCGAGCGTGACACTGGTGGCAAACGGCACCACGTCGTCCTGCATGCCGTGGATGATCAGGAGGTGATCGCGCAGGTTGCCAGCGTACTGCAGCGCGCCGCGGGTGAACGTCTGCGGGTGCGTCTGCGGACGTCGGGCAATGGCCACGTCATCACTGCCGAAGAACTTCGGATCGGTCGCTGGCGCACCGGCGACGCCTGCCTGGAACAGGCCGGGCTTCTTCAGCAGCGAGTAGACGGTGAGCGTGCCGCCGTAGCTGCTGCCCCAGATGCCGAACCGCGCGGGAGCCACGAACGGCAGTGCCTTCATGTAGTCCACGGCCGCCTGCAGATCCTCGAGGTCCTCACCGCCCCAATCCATCAGGAACTTCTCGCGGAAGTCGCGGCCATAGCCGGTGCTGCCGCGCACATCGACCTGCACGACGATGTATCCCTTTTCGATGGCGAGGTATTGCTGCAGCACCGCGTATCGACCCTCCCAGCGATTGCGCACCGTGTTGGAGTAGACGGGGCCGAACAGGACAGGGTATTGCTTCGTGCGATCGAGGTTGGGCGGGTAGATTATGCGCAGGTGCAGCGGAGGTGTGCCGAGGCGCGTCGGGAAGGCGACGTACTCCGGCTGGACCCACGCGGTCGCCGCGAAGTCAGCGGCCTGTGAGCGTGTGATGCGGCGTTCCGTGGCGCCGGTCGCCACGTCGAGCATGTAGAGCTCCAGCGGTGTCACGTCGTTCGATGACAGCAGGGCGATGGTGCGGCCATCGGGAGACACGAACGGCGCGTGGGTCCCGGCGCGCGTCGTGAGCTGTCGCTTCCGCGATCCATCCGCCTGCATGCGCCAGACATGACGCTCGGACGGACGCGGCTCCGAGCTCACCCATGTGATGCTGCGTGTGGCGGCATTCGCGACGGCCGCGCCGGCGACGTCGTGCGGCCCCGCCGTGAGTGCGCGCAGTACCGTGTCACCAGGTGTGAGCAGGTAGACGCGATAGCGATCGTCGAGATCACCGGTGAGCAGGATGTGCACACCGTCGGCAGCCCATGCTGACGCGATGTCGTTGTAGATACGGGTGACGCGATGGTCGTGCCAGATGCGCCGTGGCGTTGCGGTGCCCGGAGCGACCAGGTACACGCCCCGGTCGATCGCGTCGTCACTCTCTCGATCGATCAGCAGCGCGCCGGAGGGTGACCAGGCGAAGTTCACGATCCGCGTCGAGCTCGAGTCGGGCAGTTCGATGAAACGCATGGCGCGCGAGGCGACATCGAGCAGGCCGACCTTTCGCACCTCGTTCGCGTCGCCCGGCGCGCTGCGTCGCACGGTGTTCAGCGTGGGCGCGGCACCGAGGTAGTACGGGATGCGCATCGTCGGGACGCCGCGGCGGTCGACGTAGTGCACGGCGATGGTCTTCGAGTCCGGGGACCAGTCGTACGCCGGTGCGTCGCCACCCCAGGTTGCACTGCCGATCTCGACGTCCGGGCGAAAATATGTGCCCAGCGGCACCGTCCCGATCGGCGCGACGGCCACGGTGGTCACGCGAACTGGCGCGGCACCACCCAACGGCATGAGCCAGAGATCGCCATCGCGAAGGAACGTCAGCTGCCGGCCATCGGGTGACACGGCGACGTCGGACTTGTCCCCGCCGTCCATGGTGAGCCGCGTGAGTTCTCCGGTCAGCGTCGAGCGCCAGAGGTCACCGTCCTGCACGAAAATCAGGGCGTCGCCCGCGGGCAGCCAGGTGAAGTCGCTGACCGGCGACATGTTGGACGCCGGCAGCAGGCGCCGCGGCGTGACGCCCGCGCGATCGACAAGCCAGAGCGAGCGGGCTGGCTCGCCGCGCGCGTTCCAGAGAAAGGCCAGCTGCCGTGACGTGGGCGACCATCGCGGCGCGATCGGCGTCGTGCCGGTCAGCGACGGCGTCGCCATCAGGCGCTCGATGGTCAGCGGAACCGGCGCGGCGGCCTGCGCCTCGGCGGTCGCGGCAACGAGCGACTGTGCGGCGAGCAGCAGGCTCGCCGAACGGCGCAGGACAGTGCGGATGGTCATCATGACGCGTCGGTCGAAAGATTCATCGGAAAATGCAGGGTGCTGCAAGTCGGCAGGGTCACCTCAGGCGTCCCGCTCGTCGAGAACGGCCTGCCTGTGAGTCGCGTTGCCGATGGCGGTCCTGAGCGCGGCCAGCTGCTGCTGCGGCACACGAAGGTGCAGTGAGACCGCTTCCGCGTAGGGTTCCGCGATCACGGTGCCTTCGTGACTCGGAAGCAGGTGTTGGACGGCGGAGAGCGGCGCGTAACCGACCGTGGCGTGCAGCTCGGCGAACTCGATGCGCACGCGGCGCGTGAGCGCATCGAGCGCCGCCTGCACTGCGCCGGACGACACCGGTGATGGGGCAGATGAATCGGCTCCGCTCGACCGCGGTCTCGGCGCGGCAGCACGCGGCGGGGATCGGATAACGGAGCGATTCGGCCATGATCCCGGCAATTTGCCACCGGTCGGGGGGCGGCACAGCGGCGGGTTAATCCGCGCGGCCCGACGCGAAATGCTTCAGGCAAACGGCCTCCGGGTCGATACCACTGCGAGAGGCGTCACGGGCCCACCGTCCGTGCCGCCACCCACCCGGCCCGAGACCGTCGCGCATGTTCCAGTCACTGACTCTCCGCTCCAAGATCCTTGCGCTGCCCGTCGTCGCGATGATCGGCTTCGTCGTCACGCTCGCGACTTCGGTCGTTTCCGGCCGACGCGCACAGGCCGAACTGGCCCGTATCGAGACGCAGGCCATGCCGGCACTCGAGGCCAGCCGTCGCCTCGAACTGCGGCTCGACAGCTATCAGCGCGGGCTGCGCGATGCGGTGGCAGCGAGCGACACGCTCTCGGTGATCGCGGCGGACACGCTGACGACGGGCTTCACCGCCGTCGCCGATTCCCTCCTGCAGAACGCGGCCGCCGACAAGGCCACCCTGACGGCAATCCGGAAGGATTTCGACGCGTATGCGAAGCAGGCACGTGCCGGCAGCATCGGGATGATCAGCGGCAACGCCGAGGACCTGATGGGCACGATGCAAGCCATGCGGACAGGATACTCCGATCTGTCGAAGAAGCTCGCCGATCATACCAAGGCGCAGCAGGTCGGCATTGCGACCGCCTTCACGATCGCGAGCCGCTTGCAGGACGTGATGCTGCAGGTCACGGCCGGCGTGCTGGTCGTCTCGCTGCTGGTGCTCGGCTTTCTGGCCATCGCGACCCTCCGCAGTGTCGTTGGCGCAATGCAGGCGCTGTCCACTGCCGCCACGGAGATTTCACAGGGCAAGATCGACCAGCAGATCGTCGTCAACAGCACCGACGAAATCGGCACGCTCAGTCTCGCCTTCCGGGGCATGGTGGAGTACATCGGCGGCGTGACGAATGCAGCGGACCGGCTGGCGTCAGGCGATCTGTCATCGACCGTGCAGACGCGCTCCGAGCATGACGTGCTCTCCCGGAGCATCAATCGCGCCACGGAGACGCTGCGCAAGATCGTGGGTGAGGCGCGCGGTGTGATCGAGGCAGCCAAGCATGGCGACCTTGCCAAGCGGGGCGATGCCACACAGTTCCAGGGCGCCTATTTCGAGCTCATCGACGGCACGAATGCGATGCTCGATGCCGTCGTCGAGCCGATCACCGAGGCGAAGGATGTGCTACACCGTGTGGCCGAGCGCGATCTCTCGGCACGCGTGGTCGGCGCCTATCGCGGCGAGCATGCCGCGATCAAGGAGTCACTCAACACGGCGCTCGACAACATTGCAGAAGTCTTCTCGTCACTGACGGCGGCGATCGAGCAGGTGAATGCCGCATCGACCGAGATCGGCGACGGCAGTCAGGAGCTCGCCAGCGGTGCCTCCGATCAGGCAGGCGCGATCGACCAGGTCACGAACCGCATCAAGGTCGTGGACGAGCGGACCAAGGCGAACGCCGCAAATGCCCGCGAGGCACGCGCCGCGATGGAGCGCGCGAACACCTCCACGGAGCAGGGCGTGGAACGCATGGTCGCGCTGGCTGACGCCGTGGCGGAGATCAAGCGCTCCGCAGACGCCACCGCAAAGATCGTGAAGACCATCGACGAGATCGCGTTCCAGACCAACCTGCTGGCGCTGAACGCGGCCGTCGAGGCAGCACGCGCCGGTGATGCGGGCAAGGGCTTCGCGGTGGTGGCCGACGAAGTGCGCAGCCTGGCGATCCGCGCCTCGGAAGCGTCGCGTAATACGGCGACGCTGATCGAGGAGTCGGTCGCGAAGGCCGAGACGGGCGTGACCCTGAATGAAAGCGTCAAGCGTCGTCTGGAGGAGATCCGCGCGGGCGTGCAGGGTGCAGCGGCGATCATGAACGAGATCGCGCAGGGTGCTGTGGCTCAGGAGAAGGAACTGGCTGAGGTCACGGAGTCGATGGCACAGATCGGCAGCCTCACGCAGCGCACCGCCGCGAACGCCGAGGAGTCGGCGAGCGCGGCGGCGGAGCTCTCGGCACAGGCGCGCGAGATGCACGAACTCGCCGCGCAGTTCAATGTCGGTG
>Ga0105047_10019319_pt1 | contig 10520 bp, 10 predicted proteins | sample MAT04_FD_78384 | JGI IMG/M metagenome (GOLD analysis project Ga0105047, IMG submission 78384) | Freshwater microbial communities from Lake Fryxell liftoff mats and glacier meltwater in Antarctica - MAT-04 (megahit assembly) | ecosystem: Environmental > Aquatic > Freshwater > Ice > Liftoff... | reverse complement strand
GCGGGCAGCACGCGCACCGACCGACCGGCGCCCGCCGGCGGTGCCTCACTCCGGGCAGAGGTGGCGCGATACACTCCGCTGCATGAAGCCATACGCGCGGCTGACCCAGCCGCTCGTGCGTGACGAGCGATCGAGTCCCCTTCGCCCTGCGTCGTGGGATGAGGCGCTCGACCGAGCCTCCAGCGGGTTCGCGGCCGTCAAGGCGGCCCACGGCCCGAAGGCTCTCGGCATCTTCAGCTGCTCCAAGGCGACCAACGAGGTCAACTATGCAGCCCAGAAGTACGCGCGCACGGTGCTGGGCACCAACAACATCGACAGCTGCAACCGCACCTGACACGCTCCGAGCGTCGCCGGTCTGGCGACCGTGTTCGGCATGGGTGGGGGCACCAGCTCATATCGTGAGGTCGAGGAGACGGACCTGATCGTCCTCTGGGGCAGCAACGCCCGGGAGACGCATCCGATCTTCTTCCACCACGTGCTACGCGCTGTCAACCGCGGCGCGCACTTGATCGTGGTCGACCCGCGCCGGACCGGCAGTGCCGAGTGGGCGGACCTGTGGCTGGGCCTGGACGTGGGCACGGACATCGCGCTCGCCAACGCCGTGGCCCGTGAGATCATCGCCCAGGGCCTCCAGCACCAGGCCTTCATCGACCGGGCCACCATCGGCTTCGATGCCTACCGCAACGCCGTGGAGCCGTGGACGCTCGCCCGCGCCGAGCAGACGACAGGGGTTCCGGCCGACGCCATCGCCGAGCTGGCGCGTGCCTTGGCGACGGCCCCGCGCGCGATGATCTGCTGGACCCTGGGCATCACCGAGCACCTGACCGGCGTGGACAACGTGCTGTCGCTCATCTCGCTGGCACTGCTCTCGGGCCACGTGGGCCGTTACGGCAGCGGACTCAACCCACTGCGCGGGCAGAACAACGTCCAGGGCGGCGGCGACATGGGAGCCCTCCCGGACCGGTTGCCAGGCTTCCAGCACCTCGAACAGGATCACCTGCGCGCCCGGTTCGACGAGGCCTGGGGGGTGCCCGTGCCCCCACAACGGGGCTGGCATCTGTCGGGCATGTTCGACGCCATGGAGCGGGGCGACCTGCGCGGGCTGTACGTCATCGGCGAGAACCCAGCGCAGTCGGAAGCCGATCAGCACCGGACACGCCACCTGCTCGAGACACGCGACATCCTCGTGGTCCAGGACCTGTTCCTGACCAAGACCGCGGAGCTCGCGGACGTCGTGCTTCCGGCCGCCGCCGCGTGGGCCGAGTCGGAGGGCACCGTCACCAACTCCGAACGGCGTGTCCAGCGGGTGCGCAAGGCCATCGACCCGCCGGGTGAGGCCCGCGACGATCTCGCCATCCTGTACGCGCTGGCGGAGCGGGCGGGCCACGCATGGGGCGAACCGCGCGCGGAGGACGTCTGGAACGAGCTGCGCACGTTGAGCCCGGTCCACGCGGGGATGAGCTATGCGCGGCTGGAGGCGGAGGGTGGCCTCCAGTGGCCGTGCTACGACGAGACCCACCCGGGCGAGCTGTTCCTCCACTCCCGGCTGTGGGAGGAGCCGGTGCCCGGCGACCCAGCCCCGTTCGTGCCCGTGACGTGGCGACCGCCCGCCGATCCCCTGGACGATGACTTCCCCGTGCGCCTCACGACCGGCCGGCGCCTGGACTCCTACAACACGGGCGTCCAGACCGCGGGCATCCGCTCCCCGCTGCGACGCGGCGAATCGCTCGACATCTGCCCGGAGGATGCCGCCGCCTGGGGGCTCAGGGAGGGCGAGGTGGTCCGGGTCATCTCGCGTCGCGGCCGGATCGAGGTCCCCGTCCGCCTGGACCCGCGCCTGCGCCCGGGCCTCACGTTCATGACGCTCCACTTCCAGGATGACGTCGCGGTCAACCTCCTGACCCTCGACGCGACGGACCCCAAGTCCGGCACCGCGGAGTTCAAGGCGACCGCCGTCCGCATCGAGAAGCTGGCGGACCTGGTGGCGGACACGGGCGGCTGACCCGCCGGACCCGCCGCGCCCGATACACTCCCCGCGATGGACCTGCATGTCATCTCGCCGCTCCCCTCCCCGGCGGAGCGTGCGGCGGTGGATGCGCTCTTGGACCCGTTGATCGGTCCGCCGACGACCTGGACCGGTGGCGTGCGTGACAGTGACACGGACGGGCGTGCGGCACGCGGCGGCCACGAGGCCCGGAGCCGGCGCGACCTGCTGCTGCCGGCACTCCACGCCGTCCAGTCGCGGGTCGGGTGGATCAGTCAGCCGGCCCTCGGCTACGTGTCGCGGCGGCTCACCGTGCCCCCCGCGGAGGCCTACGGAGTGGCCACGTTCTTCGCCCTGTTCGCGACGCAGCCCCGCCCCCCGGCCGTGGCCCACGTGTGCGACGACCTCGCCTGCCGCCTCGCGGGCGCCGAAGCCCTGTGCGCTGACCTGGAGCGGACGCTCGGCCCGGCCGGGACCCCCTCCGCGGATGGGGCGGCGACCTGGCTGCGCAGCCCCTGCCTCGGCCGCTGCGAGCGCGCCCCCGCCGCGCTGCTGACCATCGCCGGGGAGCAGCCGCGCACCCAGTCCCTGGCGCCGGTGGACGCCGCGGGCGTCCTCGCAGCCCTCGACGGCCACCCACCCCGGCCGCCCCACCTCACCGAATCGGTGCCCCAGGCGGGCGAGCCGGGTCTGCGCCTGCTGCACCGGGTCGGTCGCGTGGACCCCACGTCGCTCGCCGCGTACCAAGCCAGCGGCGGCTACCGTGCCCTCGCGCGGGCCCTGCGCATCGGGCGTGACCAGGTCATCGCGGAGGTGACCGCTAGCGGCCTCCTGGGTCGCGGCGGCGCGGCGTTCCCCACGGGCCGGAAGTGGGCGGCGGTCGCGGGCCAGTCCGCCCAGCCGCACTTCCTCGTGTGCAACGCGGACGAGTCGGAGCCGGGGACGTTCAAGGACCGCGTGCTCATCGAGTCGGATCCGTTCGCGATCGTGGAGGCGATGACCGTCGAGGGCTTCGCGGTGGGCGCCGAGCACGGCTATCTCTACCTGCGCGGTGAGTACCCGCTCGCGGAGCTACGGCTCCACCACGCGATCGGCGAAGCCCGGGTAGCTGGCCTCCTGGGCGCCGACATCCTGGGCAGCGGCGTCACCTTCGAGCTGGAGCTGCGGCGGGGCGCGGGCGCCTACATCTGCGGCGAGGAGACCGCGCTGCTGGCGTCGATCGAGGGCCACCGCGGCGAGCCCCGGAACAAGCCGCCGTTCCCGGTGGAGGTCGGTCTGTTCGCCAAGCCCACGGCCATCAACAACGTCGAGACGCTCGTCAACCTCCCGCTGATCCTGGCCGAGGACGGCGGCGCGGAGGCGTTCCGGACCATCGGCACGGAAGGCAGCGCGGGGCCCAAGCTGTTCTGCATCTCCGGCCACGTCGCCCGGCCAGGCGTGTATGAGGTCGATTTCGGGGTCACGCTCGGCGAGCTCCTGGCGCTGGCGGGCGGCATCCCCGGCGACCGCGCCCTCAAGGCGGTGCTGCTCGGCGGCGCCGCAGGGGTGTTCGTGGGGCCGGAGGCCCTGGACCTGCCGCTGACCTTCGAGGCGACGCGGGCGGCGGGTGCGACGCTCGGCTCCGGAGTCGTGCTGGTGTTCGACGAGACCGCGGACCTCGCGGACACGCTTCGGCGCATCGCGGCGTTCTTCCGGGACGAGTCCTGCGGGCAGTGCGTCCCCTGTCGGGTGGGCACGGTCCGCCAGGAGGAGCTGCTGGCGCGCCTCGCCGCCGGCCGGCCGCTGGGCACGGCCCAGGACGAGCTCGCGTTGCTGGCGGACCTGGGCCAGGTGATGCGCGATGCGTCGATCTGCGGCCTGGGCCAGACCGCGAGCTCCGCCATCGAATCGGCCCTCCGGATCCCCGGCCTGGTGGCCCTCGGATGAGCACGGCCCACGATGCCGAGATGGACATCGGGCGCATCTACGTCACGCCGCCTGCGCGCCCCAGCCGGCCGCCCGAGGCGCCGCCACCGCCGGTCGCCGCGCCCGTGGAGCTGACCATCGACGGGCGCGCCGTGATCGTGCCCGCCGGCACCACGCTCCTTGGCGCCTGTCGCGCGGAGGACATCGAGACGCCGACGCTCTGCTACGCCGAGAACCTGACCCCGGTGAATGCCTGCCGGGTATGCGTGGTCGAGGTCGCCGGATCGCGCACCCTCGTGCCCAGCTGCTCGCGCCGGGCAGAGCCAGGGATGATCGTCCAGACCGATTCGGAGCGGGTCCGCCACTCGCGGCGCCTGGTCATCGAGCTGCTGGCGTCCTCGGTGGATGTCTCCCTGGCCGGGCCGGTCGCCCCGGATGGAAGCCTCGCCGACTGGGCCGCCCGCTACGGCGCCGAGCCTGATCGCTTCGGCCCGCCCGCACCCCCCACCGCCGCCGGTGATCGCGACGGCCGCGCGCCTGGCCACCACCACGCGCCCGCCGGCGAGGGCCGCGCGGAGACCGTCGCGCAGCCCGTGAAGCTGGACAACGACCTGTACGTGCGCGACTACTCCCGCTGCATCCTGTGCTACAAGTGCGTCGAGGCGTGCGGCACGGACGCCCAGAACACGTTCGCCATCGCGATCGCGGGGCGCGGCTTCGACGCCCGCATCTCCACCGAGTGGGACACGCCGCTGCCGACCTCCGCGTGCGTCTACTGCGGCAATTGCATCGGCGTGTGCCCCACGGGCGCCCTGATGTTCCGCTCGGAGCACGAGATGCGCTCGGAGGGAACCTGGGACGAGACCGTGCAGACCGTGACCAGCACCATCTGCCCCTACTGTGGCGTCGGCTGCGCCCTGGACCTCCACGTCCAGGATGGCAGCATCGTCAAGGTCATGTCGCCGACCGATTCATCGGTGACCGATGGCCACCTGTGCATCAAGGGCCGCTTCGGGTTCACCCATCTCGGGGAGCGGCCCGTCGGTCGTTGAGGGTCGGCGACCCAGACCACGCTCGGCATGGTACGATAACGCGTACCACTTTCGGAGGACAGCGATGGCCATCACCGCGAGCGAAGCCCGCAGGAACCTGTTTCCCCTCATCGAGCAGGTCAATGACGACCGCACACCGATCGAGATCACGTCCCGTCGGGGGGACGCGGTGCTGATGTCCCGCGCGGACTACGACGCCCTCGAGGCGACCGCCCATCTCCTGCGCGCGCCGGCCAATGCGAAGCGCCTCGTCGAGAGTCTGCAGCAGGCGGCCACGGGACAGCGTGAGACACGCGAACTCGCCCGTTGAGACTGGTCTTCACGCCGCACGGGTGGCAGGACTACCGCCACTGGCTGACCACTGATCGGGCGACGCTGAAGCGGATCAACCGACTGATCGACGATGCCCTGCGCGACCCGACCTCTGGCATCGGGAAGCCGGAGCCCCTGCGATCCATGCTCGCGGGAGCCTGGTCTCGACGCATCACTGACGAGCACCGCGTGGTGTTTCTCGTCGATGGCGATGACCTCGTCATCCTGCAGGCGCGCTACCACTACGGGTGAGGCCGCTCGGCGCTGTCGGCGGCGACGCGCGCCCCGGGCAGGCGGGGGCCGCCAGGATCACCGACCGGTCGTCGGTTCGCCGGTCTGCTCCAGCAGCGCGCCCAGGGCGGCACCACGTGGCTGGAGCCAGTCGTGCAGGATCACGAGGTCCGTGCCGATGCAGAAGTGCTTGATGCCCATCTCCAGGTACGGGGCCGCCTGCTCGGGCTCGGTGATCTCCGCGCGCGGCGGGATGCCGGCGGCCATCGCCTTCTCCAGCACCGTCCGCTCCACGGCCTTCACGTCCGGGTGGTACCACTCCCCTGGCCGGCCGATGCTCATCACGTAGTCCGCAGGGCCCCACTGGATCATGTCGATACCCGGCACGGCCAGGATCTCATCCAGCTGCTCCACCGCGGAGGCCTTCTCGATCATCAGCACGATGACCGTCTCCTTGAGCGCCCGGACGTAGTCCAGCCCGCCGGCCTTGCCGTAGTAACTGTGGCGTCGGTCGGCAGCGCCATAGGTCCCCTGCCCATGGGGCGTGTCCGGCTTGGTCACCCGCACGCACTCGCGCGCGTCGTCCGCGGTGCGCACGTCCGCGAACAGCACCGACTGGAAGCCCGACCCGATGGCTCGCTGCGCCAGGAACGACCGGGGCGCCTGGTCGAGCTTGATCATCGCGCCCAGGCCTACCAGCTCCGCCGCTCGACAGAAATCGTCCAGCCCGTGGAGGTCGAAGGGCGCGTATTCCGCGGACAGCTCCACGTAGTCGAACGTGCCGGTGTGCCCCACGACCTCCACCACGGACGGCCAGATGGAGTGGAGATGGGTACCCACCGAGCCGCGGCCCTCGCGCAGCAGCTCGCGCAGCCGGTTGGGGCGCATGCCGGGGTCGGGGCCGCCGCTGCGCGGCGTGGGGGCCGGCATCAGCCGATCCTCACGGACTCGCCCAAGCGCGCCGATCGCTCGGCAGCCTCCAGCATCCGCGTCGTGGCGGCGCCCTGGCGTCCGCTGACCCACGGGTCGCGTCCCTCGTGAACCGCCGCGATGAGGTCGCGCAGCTCCGCGGCATACGCCTGGAAGCGGACCTGCGAGGTGAGGTCGAGCGGGTCGAACGGCGGCTGCTCGAAGATGGTCTGCCAGCCCTCGGGGGTCTGGAGCCGGACGGTGCCGTACGAATCAAGGTCGATGACGCCCTCGGACCCGGTGATGAGCAGCTGCATCGCGGAGCCCATGCCCGGCTGCGGCAGCTCGTAGGTGAGCCAGATCTGGACCATGACGCCGTTGGCCATCGTGTACTGGGCCATCGCGCTCTGGCCCTCCGGCCCGATGTCCTGGTAGCTCGCGTACTGGCCGAACGCGAGCACGGGCTCTGAATCGGTCAGCCAGCGCACGAGGTCGCAGGCGTGGGCACCCCAGTCGATGAACGGGGTCACGTTCGCGGCGTTCGAGTTCCAGCTGTCCAGCGGGATGTCCCAGCCCGACCCTGGACCGAACACCCGGACCATGCGGATGGCGCCGATGCGCCCCTCATCGATGAGCGCCCGCGCCGCCGTCGGGGCGGCCCGGAAGCGGTGCTGCGAGACGACCCCCAGGCGCACCCCGGCGCGGTCGCAGGCGGCGACCATGGCGTCCGCCTCGGACGCGACGGTCGCCATCGGCTTCTCCACCAGGATGTGCTTGCCGGCCGCGGCCGCCGCTTCCACCTGCGCCAGGTGGCCCTTCGGTGGCGTGGCCAGGATGATGATGCCGATGTCGGGTCGGGCCAGCTGGGCCTCGAACTCCACGAGCTCGACGCCCAGCTCCGCCGCGAGCCCGGGCGCGCCGCGCCCGCCGCCCACGGCGACGAGACGGCCCTCCGGCACCTGGCTCGCCGTCACGCGACACCAGGTGCTGCCCATGAACCCGGACCCGATGACCCCTACACCGATCGGCGTTGCCATCGTCGGGGGCTCAGATGGTCTCGGTGACCGACGGACCGACGGGCGTGACGAGCGTGCCGACGCCCTCCACCCAGCCCTCCATCACGTCGCCGACGGCGAGGTACGTGCCGCTCGCGTCGCCCACGCCCGCAGGGGTGCCCGTGGCGATCATGTCGCCCGGCTCGAGGGTCATGAAGCGGGATGCGAACGAGATCAGCTCAGCGCAACCCCAGATCATGTCCGCGGTGGACGCGTCCTGGTGGACCGTGCCGTTCACCTTGAGCCACATCTTGAGCGCCTGCGGATCCGGGATCTCATCCGCGGTCACGGCCCAGGGGCCGGTGGGCGCGAAGCCGTCGGGCCACTTGCCGTTGAGCCAGTCGAAGAACAGGTCCCACTCGGAGGGGTTGCGCTCGACCGTGAAGCCCCAGTCGGCCTTGCGCGCGGAGACGTCGTTGATGATGGTGTAGGCAGCCACGTACTCGAGCGCCTGATCGAGCGGGATGTTCCGGCCACGCTTGCCGATGATCACGCCCAGCTCCAGCTCCCAATCCATGGTGCTGCTGGTGGTGGGCATGGGGATCGACTCGCCCGGCGCCGCCACGGACGTGGAGGGCTTGAGGAACAGCTTGGGCACCTTGTTGGACTTGTCCACGGGCGGCGCGCCGCCCTCGAGGATGTGCGCCTGGTAGTTGCCGGCCGCAGCCAGCAGCTTGGGCGGGCGGGCCATGGGCGCCAGCAGCTCCACCGAGCCGATGGCCACGCCGGCGCCAGCCGTCACGCCCTTGGCGGCGGCGAGCGCGGCCGGGCCGGCCTCCAGCAGCGCGAGCAGGTCGCCCGCGGGCACGGCGCCGTTCGTGGCGTCATGAAGGTCGATCAGCTGCTCGGCACCGGCATCGCCGACGACGGCCGCCGTGCGGGGGGCGCCGTCGGCGCCACGGTAGGTCGCGATCCGCATCGTAGATCTCCTTGAGGGTTCGGGGCGAAGAGGGGTGGGAGTCGGCCGGGATCAGGCCGGCATCAGGCCGGGTCGAGCTCGGAGAGCTTCACGGGCACGTTGCCGCGTGCCTGGGACAGGAGGATGGCGTCCGTGATGGCCACCGTCTGGCGGGCCGTCTCGGCTGGGCTCTGCGTCTCGCCGCCCTCCTCCATGACCCGGATGAGATCCAGGACCGCTGCCTGCATGCCCATGACGGTGTACTTCGGCTCGATCATCTCGATCGAGACGGCTCCCGCCCGGACGCGCACGTCGGATGGCGCCACGGTGATGAGGCGCATGCCCTGGAGGTCCATGACCAGGCGGCCCTTGGGACCCAGGAGGGTGACGCTGATCTCGCCGGGAGGCGTGTCCTTGACGCCCGTGGCGTAGGCGCGCACGCCGTTGCTGTATGCGATGTAGAAGTTGGCGCCGGGCTCCGTCGACGGGTCGCTGCCGCCATCGCCCTTGTAGTCGGTGCCGTAGTCCTCGAAGCCGAGCTCCAGCTCCGCCCACACCCACGCGGGCGGGGCGTCGGCGAGGAAGTTCAGAAGGTCGATGACGTGAGTGTGGTTGCGCCACAGCATGGCCCGCGGCCCGCCACTGGTGACCACGATCTGGGACAGCGGCCCCAGCTCACCGGCACGCACCATGCGCCGGGCCTCCGCGTACTGCGGATACCAGCGGCGGCCGTAGTTGACGGCCATCACGACGCCCGCGTCGCGTACGGCCTTGACCATCTCGTCCGCTTCCTGGAGCGAGACCGACAGGGGCTTGTCGCAGAAGATGCCCTTCGCTCCGTGCTCGATGGCGGCGAACACGACGTCCTTGTGGAGGTGGTCGGGGGTCACCACGGAGACGATCTCGGGCTTCTCCGCGGCGAGCATCTCCCGGTAGTCGCTGTAGGTCGTGGCACCGGGCCAGCGGCTGCCCCAGTTCTCCGTGAACCGGGTGCGGGCGGCCTCGAAGATGTCGCACGCGCCGACGACGTCGATCCCGGGGATGGGCGCCATGGCCGATGCGTGGCTGTAGGGCGTCGCCGTCCCGAGCACCGGGTCAGAGGGCGGCCCGGCAGGATCAGAGCCGATCCAGCTGAGCCCCACGATCGCGGTCCGATACGTCATCCACGGCCTCCGGCAGTCCAGGTCAGATGAGGGTGCCGGCAGGACCGCCGGCCCGCGGTCCGGGTGCGTCCCGCGTTGCGTGGAAGTGTATTGTGTCGCCGCTTGGGCAGTATGGCTTCACCAGCGAGGGCGATCCCCGAGTGGCGGACGCAGACCGGACCAGAGAGGCCGACTCGATCGGCGCAGGCATCCGCCGGGAACGGCTGCGCCGCGGCCTGACCCTCGCCCAGCTCGCGACGCAGGTGAACCTCACGGTCAGCGCGCTGAGCCAGATCGAACGAGGCACATCCGACCCGTCCGTCAGCTCTCTGCGCCGCATCGCCGCTGCCTTCGACATCCCGATGTTCCGCTTCCTCGTGGGGTCCACGCAACGCGAGGTCGTGGTGCGCCGGGGTCATCGCACGCGCATCCGGTTCGCCGCCCAGGACGCCGAGTACGAGCTCATCTCGGCGGACACCAGCGGCGCCTTCGAGATCCTGTCGCTGGTGCTCCAGCCGGGCGCCGCGTCCTCGCCCACCGCGTCCATGCATGCCGCCGAGGAGTGCTCCATGATCCTGCGTGGCACCGTGGAGTGCGACCTCGACGGGGAGCGTCACGAGCTGGCGGCCGGCGACAGCATCACCATCCACTCCGAGCTGCCGCACCGGTTCCGGAACACCGGCGCCGCGGAGGCCGAGATCCTGATGGTCCTCAGCCCGCCGACATTCTAGGTGGCTGGTGTCGAACCACCCGACCCAGGCGCGCGTCCACCGCGCGGTTGTCATCGACCGCGAACGCGCCCCCAAGCAGCACCGCCTGCACCCCGGTCGCGAGCTCGGTGGGCCGCTCATCCGTGGAGCGGTCGGTGAGGGTCGCGGGGTCGAACAGCAGCAGGTCCGCGGTCATCCCCGTCGCGATCGTGCCACGGTCCGTCAGGCCCAGGATGGCGGCCGCCATGCCCGTCGCCTTGTGGATGGCCGTGGCGAGGTCGAGCACGCCGCGATCGCGCACCCACGGGCCCATGAGGCGCGC
>Ga0105047_10019316_pt1 | contig 10520 bp, 4 predicted proteins | sample MAT04_FD_78384 | JGI IMG/M metagenome (GOLD analysis project Ga0105047, IMG submission 78384) | Freshwater microbial communities from Lake Fryxell liftoff mats and glacier meltwater in Antarctica - MAT-04 (megahit assembly) | ecosystem: Environmental > Aquatic > Freshwater > Ice > Liftoff... | reverse complement strand
TTGTTGAATAAGTAATTCGAAAAAATTAGAATTTAAATAAGTAATTCCAATATATAATCGACTAATTGTTAAATTTTCTTTAAAATTTTCATCATTATTTTGAATTCCTTCCATTTCACAAAGCTAAATTAATTATATTAGAAATAAATGCGGAAACCTCGAACCTACGTCCGAGTGTTATGTGTACTTCAAAAAGCAAAAATGAATCTTCACTTTTTTTCGTTGTTATTTTGTCCTAAAAGTTTTATATCATGCACAGCAAGGCTAAAAAGGAAGCGAATACGTTGCTGAAGAATAACTCATAAAGACTGTTGCGGAAGAATTAATAACTAAACAAGATATTGTCTGTTTTAAAATCTCTATGAACAAAGGGTGAACGTCTAAATTGATTTTCGAAAGAAGAAACTTTATGATTAAAAACGGAGACTTTTACTAATTTGTGTCAATATTATAACAAGATCGTTATTTTTCACTTGAAATAAAATTTTCAATTAAATAATTTTTCTCGAAACAAAAGATGAATAATCAATTGAAAATAAAAATGATTGATTATTATTTGAATCACTAAAGTAATTGAAAATATTTTAAAGGTTACTAGATGATAATGAAAAATAAATATTCTTTTTGATGTCTAAATAATTCTTTTGATTGTTGATCATTTCCAAGTATTCTTAATTTGATAAGAATTTCTTCAATTTCTTAAGAACCTTTTTTCATTCCATAAATATTTTGTTTTTTTAATTCAAAAACGAAAAAAAAAAGTCCAAAGTACATTTAAAGATCACCATTAGCCAAAATATTTTAGATCAAAAACAAGAATTCGAACAAAACATGACAGATACTCATGTAGATAATGTCAATGAATCAATAATTGTTGAAAATGGTGAATCGATGATTATTGATGATAATCCACGAATTGCTAATGAAAAAAATAATCGAACAATCATTCGAAGCAAAACCAAAATATTCGTTCCGATGAATAATGAACTTGTTTTTGTTGGTAAATTATCTTCAAAATAAAAAATAAATAAATAAAATAATCTACTTTTAGAAAAGGCAGTAAGAGGAACAGTCATTACAATAAATCGTTTAAAGCATTATGCTTTCCTTAAACGGTGATTATTACCTATTTTTTACTTGCTCATCTTCAATCTCATATATTTTATAGTCATGATAAAAACCAACACGTCGATGTCTTCGCTCGTGAAGCATCCATTATCAATCCATCTCGTGAAAGGAAGTTTTTCATCTCTGATAAATGTCGATTCGACATTATTAAAAGTAATTTACCTGACTTTCGTCATAAAATGAATTATCGTTCTCTGTTTTGTAGCATCGAAGGGTTTTGAAGCAGTGAATGTTGAAATAACAGACAGAAATATAAAGAGTGTTTCACAACTTCCCAAGATTCCGAAAAAAAAAGAAGCAACAGGACAACAAACTGAAATATCAGTAGATGTATTTAAATCTACGATGTATGACTTATTTCATTTTTTTTATCTGACTTTAAACGATATATTATTTTAGAACCGAATTGTTTAGAGAAGCTTTACGTCAAAAGAAATAAATCTTTTTGTTTTCGTCAATCATTTACAACATCATCGAATTGACGTTTTTCTTCTCTGTCAAATAAAAAAGAAAAAATCTTAAAAAAGAATGTTGTATACTTACGAAGAGATTGTTTGAAACCTTTTTGTTCTTCGATCAAATAAAAATAAATTTTTTCGTAAAAGTATCTACTTGTTTCAATCATTTCTTTAGTTTTAATTCATACTTTGAAGTGAGTAAAAGCGAATCTATACAAACTGAATGAGAACTGAATCTAGTATTTATTCCCATATCTAAATAAAAATTGTTTACTGTTCTAGATTTTGATTGTTCCAAACAAATAAAAGAAATTTTGTTTCATTTTTTGTTAAACATTTTTTTGTTAAATAAATTTTGTTTAATTTCTTGTTAAACATTTTTTTGTTAAATAATATTTTGTTAAATAATATTTTGTTAAATAATTTTTTGTTAAACATTTTCTTGTTAAACAAATTTTGTTGAATAATTTCTTGTTAAATAATTTCTTGTTAAACATTTTTTTGTTAAATAATATTTTGTTAAATAATTTTTTATCCAATAAAGATTATCAAACTCTAGACTGTCTAAAGTTTCTTGCCTAGAATCGAGTACATCCTCAACAAGTTTTCACGGAGAGTTGTCTCGAAAGAAACTTTGAATTGTTTATCTCACTAAGTTCAGAGATAAATTCGTGTCTCACTGGGAAACGGTACTTGTCGTATACACGTGCATCAGCTGAGTGAGAGGTTAGTTTATTCAAGGATTTGACCACTGATTTAATCGTATTTGACTTCATTATCTATATACAGCCAGAATAAAATTAGTCGCACCATAAATACTTTTTGAACTAGTTCAAAAAAATGCCGAAGTTTAAACGAAGATCTACATCTCAACGAAATTCTGAAATGGCTAAAAGAATGAGGGAGAGACGGAACGATGATGAATTTCGCTTGTTGGAAAACAGAAGAAGAGCAAATTCTCATACAATCGAACGGCAAAATGAAGAATTTAAAACTCAAGAAAATAAAGGAAGAGCCGAGGGTCTTAAAACCGCACGACAACATGCTGAATTCAAAACTCAGGAAAATAAAAGAAGAGCCGAAGCTCATAAAATTGAACGTCAAAATGAAGAATTTAAAATTCGGGATAATAAAAGAAGGACCGAAGCTCATAAAATTGAACGACAAAATGAAGAATTTAAAATTCAGGATAATGAAAGAAGAGCCGAAGCTCTTAGAATTGCACGACAAGGCGATGAATTCAAAGAAGAAGAGAGAAGAAGAAATGCATTAAGAATACACAATAATAGAGATAAATACAAAAGTAATTTTGAAGGCATGAAATCAAATTATGAATCAAAAATAAAAGAAGGACCTACTCATATTTGTAGTTGTTGCGGTGGTTTATGGTTTGAGTATTCAATCAGAGAATATACAGTTGAGATGTTAACAAACAAAGGATTAAAAGCAGAATTTATCGATACAGTTTGTTATCTAAAAAATGCGATCATTAAATTATGTGTCACTTGTAGAAAGGACATCATGTCGAATAAAATACCTAATATCGGTCTATCTAATGGTTTAGCATTTTATGAAGTACCGGATTGTTTGAAAATCTTGACTGAATTAGAAGAAAGATTAATATCGCCAAGAATTCCTTTTATGGTTATTCGAAGTTTAGGTTCTTGTAAACAATTCGGTCTCAAGGGTAACCTTGTAAATGTTCCCATGAATGTTGATACGAATGTTTCAGTATTGCCTAGAAGTTTCAGTGATACTCATACGATTCAATTGAAACTCATGAGACAAATGAAAAATAAAAATGCTTTTATGTATGAAACAATTCGACCAAAAGTTGTGCATACTGCTGTAAAATATTTGGTTGAGCAAGAGCTATATAAAGATGAAGGTATTGTGATATCTCATGATTGGCTAAAAGAATATTCTAACGAGAGAGAGAATTTTATCATCAACGATGAAGATAAAAAATTTGATGAAAATGAAAAGATCAGCAAAGATTTTGATGATGAGGACATATGGAATGAATGTGATGATAAACCAGTCAATCCAAGTGCTACTGAAACACTATTAAATGATGAAACTGGTGATCAGAACAATATTGGTATCAAATTTGCTCCAGGAGAGAATAATCGACCAATATCGATTTTGATGGATTTAAAAGTTGATGAGCTAACATTTCCGAAAATCTATTGTGGCAAGCAAAGAAAAATCAAACCGAATATTAAATTAACTTATGCTAAGATTGCAAAGTCAGAATTAAGAATGTTTGATCGAAGATGTGGTAGAATATCGAAATTGTTTTTCACATATAAGAAACTACAAACGAGAAAGTTCTCCGATGCTATTTCAATAAATTTGAGAAAGACAAAAAATACAAAAAACATAACTGTTGCACAAATGCTAAATCGAGATTATGTGAATGGACTGATTCATAATGATGATGCTTTTACATTCTTAAGATGTGATCGATCTTCGCCAGCGTTTTGGGAACTGAAAAAAAAAGAGGTTATGGCAATGATCAGGCAATTAGGATGTGCAACCATTTTTCTAACATTATCAGCAGCAGAGACAAAATGGCCAGAACTAATTGTAATTTTAACTCAAGTATTGGAAAATAAAGTAATAACATTAGAGGAGACAGAAAATATGAACTATGAAAAGAAATGTGACTTGATAAGAAATGATCCTGTAACATGCGTTCGTTATTTTGAACATAGATTAAAATGTTTATGGGAAATACTATCAGCTCCTTGTGGTCCATTTCAAGGCTACGAATTAGAAGACAAATACGTGAGAGTTGAATTCCAAGTCCGTGGTTCGCCACATATTCATGCTCTATTATGGTTGAAAAATGCTCCAAAATATGACAAAGATAAACCTGAATCGATCGAAAGGTGCACGGAATTTATTGATAAACTAATTTCAGTTAATACAAAGCCAACAGGATTTTCTGAAGATCTTATAAGCTTGCAACGTCATAAGCATTCACATACCTGTAAAAAACATGTAAAAGATGGTATTAAATGTCGTTTTGGTATTCCATTTTTTCCAATGAGAAAAACGATGATTTTAGAGCCATTTGGTGACGGCGAAAAGTTATCTAAAAAAGAGCGTGAAAAGATAAGTAAAAATAGACAGAATGTAACTAAAGAACTTGACAAGATATCGAAAGACACGGACAATTCATTAACTTTTGATGAATTTTTGAAACATATCGATATGAACGAAGAAGAATATATTAAAATGATTCGAGCCGATTTAAAAAAAGCGAAAGTATTCTTGAAACGTGCTCCAAACGAAATCAGAATCAATGCATATAATCCAATGATAATGTCATTACATAGAGCAAATATGGACATTCAGTTCATCCTTGATCCTTATGCGTGCTTAATGTACTGTGTTGATTACATCAGTAAGTCTGAAAATGGAATGTCTAAACTCTTAAGAGAGGCATTGAATGAGCTTAAAAAGGGCAATAACACAGTTCGAGAACGTCTTAGAGTCATTGCAAATAAGTTTTTAAATTCAAGTGAAATTTCAGCACAAGAAGCTGTTTATCATATTTTAAGTATTCCACTTTCGACCAACAGTCGAAGTACTGTATTTATTAATACAAATAAACCAGAAAACAGAATTTCTATGCTCAAATCAAATGAAATTCTTCAGAAATTAGATTCTGATTCAAAAGATGTTTTTGTTCAAGGGTTGATTGACATGTATAGTAATAGACCTGACGAAATGAAAGATATCTGTTTGGCTGATTTTGCTTCATTATATAATGTGTCAAAGAAACAAAGAGGCAATGTTCAGATCACGGAAAATTCTGATGATGAAGATGTCATTGATGACGAAATTGATGAAAAAAGTATTACTCTAAAGATGAAAAATGGAAAAGGATGGATTAAAAGAAGAACAAAGAAAAAAATAATAAGATTCAGAAATTTTAAGCTACATCAAGATCCTGAAAACTATTACCGAGAGCAGCTGATGCTATTTCTACCATGGAATAATGAAGAGGAAGATCTTATTCATATAGATCATGAAGAGACATTTGAATCACACAAAGATTTGATTCGACAGAAAAGATCTGAATATGTTCATCGTGAAGCCTATGAATTCGAAAAAGCTCTTGACGAGCATAAAGAAAGAGATAACGACGATGATATCGATGATACAAATATTGAATATGATCAAGATAAAAATGAATTCCTTATTTATGAAACAGGAAATAGTCAAGGCGATATCTTTGCCGAAATGGGAATAAATACTCGAACTGAAAAAGTCGAACATTTTAATGTTCCCAAAATGATACCAGATGATGACTATCAACGATTGATGAGAAGTCTCAATAATAACCAAAGAAAATATACTTTAAATGTGATGAATTTGATTAAAGACGGTGATAAGCAATTTTTCCATTTTATTAATGGAGGTGCAGGCGTTGGCAAAAGTACTTTGATCAAAGCAGTATATCAGTCGATATTGAGATTTCATAATTCTCTTCCAGGATCTAATCCAGAAGCGATCCGTGTCGCATTATGTGCGCCAACGGGCAAAGCAGCAGCATTGATTGATGGAATGACTTTGCATTCATTTCTAAGTTTACCAGTTAATCAATGCAAGCATAAACTTGTCAAACTAGATAGTGATGTTTCAAATCGAATTGGAGTAAAATTGAAAAACTTGCAATTGCTAATAATAGACGAAATATCAATGGTTGGTTTTACAATGTTTCAACAGGTCGATGCTCGCCTGCAGCAAATAATGAAGTCAAAACAGCCGTTTGGTGGAATATCAGTTGTAGTTTTGGGTGATTTCAATCAGCTAAGACCAGTTGGTGATAAATACATATTCCAATTTAATAATTCATATAATGCTTTAGTAGATAGTCCATTATGGTCACTTTTCGAATTATTTGAATTGACAGAAATAATGAGACAAAAAGATGATAAAATTTTTGCCGTCGCATTAAGTAATATGGCAAAAGGAACCATGACATTCGAAGATATTGATTTATTAAAATCACGAATTGTTTCAAATGAAAATTTGGAAGCGATGAGAGATGCAATAAGAGTATTCAGAAGTAATGCTGAAGTTGATGCATATAATACAAAAGTATTGGCCAGTCTTAATACTGAAGGTGCAACTGCCAATGCTTATGATTTTTGTGTTGGTGATGGATCTGCATCAATAAGAGAAAAAGTGTTGAATAACATAAGAAATCTAAAAACAACTGAAACTTATGGCTTACCACTTCAAATCGATTTGAAAGTGGGTGCTAAATATATGATGACAGTGAATTTGGATATTGAAGATGGACTAGTAAATGGTGCATGTGGACAGTTGATGATGATTGATTATGGAAAACTTCAGAAAACTGGTGAGACAGTGCCATGTAGGCTTTGGATCAAGTTCAATGAAGAGAAAACTGGAAGAAAAGCGCGAGCCAATTTTCATAATGTGATGCGACATAGAAATATTGATCCCAGTCTCACACCAATTGAACCAGTAACACGGCAAATAAATACACGATCAACAAATTTCAAAGTGGAACGAAAACAATTTCCTCTCGTTCCTTCTGAAGCCATGACTATATATAAAAGTCAAGGTGGTACTTATGAAAAAATCGTTGTCAATCTAAAGAAAGGAATGACAAGATCTGAATTATATGTCGCTTGTAGTCGTGCAACAAAAGCAAGTGGTTTGTATTTGGTTGGCGATTTCGTTCCTCCAAAACCACCTGAACGTAATGATGCAGTAGCGATGATGTTCAAAACCATGAGATCCGAGCGAATGCTGAAATTTTCACTTGAATTTCCTGAAGAGTCTCAAGGAAATAGATTTTTCGTGATGTTTCACAATGTGCAATCATTGAACAAACATATTCTTGATGTCAAATCTAATAAAACATTTTTGTCTGCTTCTCTGATAAGTCTCGTTGAAACATGGACAAAACCTAGTGACTCCTTGGAGATTGAAGGTTTTAAGATAGTTCACAGACGTGATTGTAATGATGTGAGAAAGCCGTCTGGTCAAATCATGTATTTAAAAAATCATTTGAAGTATGATAATATTACCGAAAGATGTGAATATTCTGGTAAACACCATATTGAATACTCCTCGATAAAAATTGATGATATTTGTATTATTTCCGTATACAATTCACCAAATTCATCGTTTGATGTCTTGAAACGACACATTAATGAAGTTATATCTATTTCAAAAAGATTCTGCGAAGATATAATTGTTGTAGGTGATTTTAATATGAATTTGAAGATGAAAACCAATTACAAATTCATTGAATATATGGAATCTTTTGGGTTGACTTTGATTAGTAAATTAAATGAAAGTTCAACAAATGCTAAAACACAGATTGACTATTGCTTCACAAATACGAAGGACTTAAAATCCGATTATTTTGAAAGCCTCACAAGTTTCCACAAACCATTATGGATAAGAAAACATGAAACTTCAACTACGTCTCATGTTGATGGAACCGAACAAATTCGTACAAACGTACTTTCTAACTTTGAAGATTGTAGAACTGGTGAGCAATATGACATGATGGAAGTCGATGAGAAATTCCTTTTTAAACATCATGAAACAGTCGAAGAAACCGAACAAATTAATATTGATTTATCGTTCCATATGGAAGAGCTCGAAGTATCTGATGCATCTTATATGATGGAAGTTGAAGAAGAATCCTCTATCGAAAACTACGCAATCATTGATTTAACCTCAAGAAAGATTCTCGACCATTTTCTTTTTGTGCTTGATTTTGATGATGTTATAGTCACTGATCAAATTTCAAGTCAAGCTCAAGTAATCAATGACTTGATTGAGAAATCTCCATTTATAACTGTGTATAATAAAGACCGATCCGTACAACTAAAGTCGAAAACAGAATGTTCTATTCAAGCGTTCGATTCAGTTTATGCTAGAACTTGTACGACTGGAGATGGTAACTGTTTATATAGTTCTCTTTCGATATTGAATGTTGGATCTGAAAAACTAACACATTCGATGAGATTGTTAGCAGCGAATGCTATGATCAATAACAGGAATTATTTTGAAATACTTTGTACAGACCTGAATTATTCATTTGAAGAGCAATTGAAACGAACAGTCGGGAATAAAGTATGGAGCGGAGAAGTTCAAGTTCAAGCTCTCTCTATAGCTCTATCTCATCCGATATATTCATATCGGTTCTACAACGATAAGAAAAGTAAACAGTATGTTCCACCGGATATCAGTCTACAGTTATTAGTCGATCGATTCAATAAGAAAACAGCTGGTGGACATCTCATATATATAGGATACAAATCCGACGTGAATAAACTAGGATTCTGTGTATATTATAACGGTATTCATTATGATGCTCTCTTGCCTTTTCAAAATAATCCTCAACAATTCGTACCATACTTTGACATAATTAACTCGAGTTTGTAATATAAAACAAGCTTTATCTGGGAAAAAAAGCAAAGTTTCGTTTATGCACGTAAACAAAGTTTTTGGAACTAACTCCTCGCCATGTCCTACGGGACGAAAAGAGGGCATCCGCAGGGCCTAAGGGGCAGTTCCTTAGTGCGCTCAAGGATGGATTTTTTTTGACATTTTGATAAAACGAAGTATAGTTGCTGAGAGATCGATTACGACCAAGTTGTCTATACTCTCGATTCGATAGGACTGTAGGGAGAAAGGGGAGGTAGTGAAGAGAGGGAAAGAGAGAAGGGGAGATGGAGAACAGTGAACAGAGAGAAAGAAAGAGGGAGGAAAACAGTGCATAGAAAAGAGAAAGAATATGCACTTTGACCTATCTGTGTTTCTATGGAAACGTTTTCTTAAACTCCTGTTCCCAGCCCTTCCAGGACAGTGCTCTATAGCCTAATTTTGTGAGGCTAACAGGAGGGAGGGTTGAGAATGAGACGGATGGAAAGGTAGGAGGAACCACAAAACTTGGTTTTTATTCACTCAACTTCCTTTTGGGTACCTAACGAGATTTGTATGTAGGCCATTACATAATCTCGGAGGTACCTAGTTTTCCTCGATATTTTCTTACCAGTTTCTCCAAAATTAAAAGTTACATAACATATCAAAAATTCAGCTTCGTAGCTTTTGTTTTAAAGAAAATATTAGCGGATATACCGATAAAATAGGCTAAAATAGGCTAAAATTACGATATTTCGTAGTAAAAATAAGCCATTTCTTGACGAATCATGCCCATCTTCGAACTCAGCCGAGATATAGATGAGATACAAGTGTGTAGAAAATTTCATCACAATAGGATGAGCCTTTCAAAAGTTATCGTGTTAACGGCCGGACGGCCGGACGGCCGGCCACACTGACCGATTTTAGGGTGTCCTCACTTTTTGAGTACACAAAAATGATTAAAAATCGATTAAAATCATACACCTTTAATCGATTCTTAACCGATTCGAAGTCGATTATAATCAAAAGTAATCAAAAAAATCAAAATTTCATCGATTATTTCGGTTATTTTCGATTAGAAATTGTGTAAAAAATTGATTATAATCGATGCAAATCAGAGAAAATTGGTCAAAGATTTTGCCATTTATCATGAAGGAAAATCGATTAAAATCGATACCTTTTACACAATTTTTAATCCATCATAATCGAAAATAACCGAAATAATCGATGAAAGTTTGATTTTTTTGATTACCTTTGATTATAATCGACTTCGAATCGGTTAAAAATCGATTAAAGGTGTATGATTTTAATCGATTTTTAATCATTTTTTAATCGATTTTAATCTGATTATTGGTCTAAATTTTTTTACATGGGTATCTGATGTTATTTTGTTTTATTTGAGATGCAACACAATTAACAATCTTCTAACTGTTTTCGCTGCGTTTCTGTTCACATTCATTATAGTAAGTAACTGATTCAACTGCTTATACAGTAAGTGAATGAAAT
>Ga0105047_10019315_pt1 | contig 10520 bp, 1 predicted proteins | sample MAT04_FD_78384 | JGI IMG/M metagenome (GOLD analysis project Ga0105047, IMG submission 78384) | Freshwater microbial communities from Lake Fryxell liftoff mats and glacier meltwater in Antarctica - MAT-04 (megahit assembly) | ecosystem: Environmental > Aquatic > Freshwater > Ice > Liftoff... | reverse complement strand
ATCCGACTGTGTAGCAACAACCATATGTAACATCACGTAGAATGTACCATCAAAAGCAATATCAGGTAAAGCTACAGTTGTCCAATCACCAAAGGTAGGAACGAATGTAGCTGAGCTGCCAACCAGGGTCTGGCTTGCGTCAAAGATATCAATTGAGTAGGTAGCTGATCCGTTTGCATCCATGAATACTGATGCGGATTGTAATAAACCGGCGTCAGTTACAGGGAATTCATTACCTAACCAGCCTTCGCCGGCTGCAGTAAAGTAAACTCCGTTTTCAGCACTGTTGTCATCAAAGATGTACGACATAACTGTTCCGGTGCTACCACCTTCCGGTGCTTCCCATGTAAGTTTGATGTCGTTTTCAGGTGCGCCTTCACGTGTAGCAACGAGGTTCAACGGTGGGTTGAATTCGTATCCTACATAGATATGAATGTTATCAACTGCCCAGTAGAAAATATCTCCTGACAGATCACCATTAGCGCGGAAACGTACTTTGAATACTTTATTCTTTGCTCCTGTTGAAATGTTGATATGTTCTGGTTCTGCACCCCAACCGAAATCACCGTTGTTGGCATATTCCATAACCGTATTCCAGCTTGAACCGTTCCATACTTCAACTGCGAGTTTTTCATTGGTCGAAGCGGTACGATCGTCAAGTTTAAGGTCAAAGTCTAACCAGATCTTATAAGGAGTGGTTGTTTGTACAGTTGTTGCGTTCATATAGAAACTCTCAAGTGAGCTTGAATAATCAGTCAACAAAGGATCCCATTTGAACTTGGCTGAAGGTAATAGATTACCTGCCTGGCCGTCCATAATCCAGTTTGGCCCAACTGTCCAGTAGTTTACATCAAACTGTCCTGTAGTCCAGTCTTCCATGAAAGGAAGTTCGAAACCGTAAGCTAATTTTTCACAAGCTGTACCTTCTTTTACTGATTCGCCGAACATACCTGGCATACCATAAGGTGTGAGGTCGTACACTGCGGTGATATCGTAGCAATAGGTAGCTGGCATAAGGTTCAGATCCCAGTATTCGAGTTCTGTTGCAGGAATATCAGGAACGATAGCTACGTCGTTGCGATACATCCTGTAACCAACCAGATTTTCAAGTGATGGAGGTCCGATTGTGCTTTCGCCCATATCATATTCGAATACAAAGTCACCTGCACCGGCGTTATCCTGGCCGAGGCCTAACATAACAAATTGTCCGCTTACAAGCAGATGGGTATAAGCCAATCCACCAGCTATAGCATCTATTCCAAGGTCAAGTGAAGCGTCGTGCATCATCCCTGTTGCAACCATGGTTTCTGCATCGAGCTCAACGAGGTCAATACCGTTTCCGCCCTGGTCAAACATCCAGATTTTGTTGCCTTCAGGATCGTAAGCTGAACCGTAGCAACCGGCTAAACCAAATCCAGCTGCATTAGCTATCAGTGATCCGTCCATTTTGATGCTCCTTAAGCTTGCCCATTCTCCAACATAGAATCCACCATTATTACCATCGAGGTTTTCGTTGTAAGCAATGTGACGGATAGTTGTACCTGGTGAGTTAACTGAACCAATAAGTACTTTATTGGTGAAGTCCATTTCGTACAACGTATTGCTGTTGTTCGAACCGTACATGTGACTGTTGTTGTAGTTGTATGCAAGGTCACGGATACTGTTAACTCCCGGAATGGTGAATTCTTCAACGAAGGTACCGGCCAGGTCGAATGACCTGAATCCGCCGCCGCTCCAGATAGAAACATAAATGCGTGTACCATCAGTTTCAACTCCGGCATTACCTGCCTGGAGGCACTGGAACTGAAGTAAGATATCCCAGATTGCATCACTTGCATCTCCGGTATGTTGTGTTACCATCGGGCTGTATTCAGCACTTGCACTTGGGGTGCTTGTACGTGCAATTGAACCGGATGCTAAATAATCACCACCAATCGGAGCTTCCCATGTAAGGATAACAGCACCCGAAGTAGTTGATGTATTGGCAGTAGCCTGAAGGTTACGTGGAGGATAGAGGAAACAACTTGTGAACGTATAGGTTTCCAGTTCGGAATAGCCTGAACAATAAATGCCGGCAACACCTGCTACATATGTCTGACCGTAGGTAATGGTATTCGGGTCAAATGTATAGGTAAGTTCCTGTGTATCCTGAACTAAGGTACCATCGAGGAATACGCCGTAACCTTGTACAGGTACGCCGCCTGATGAGATAACTACATCATCAATTGCCCAGCCTGATGCCCAGTCGTCAGTTCCGTTACGATCGTCAGCATGGAAATTAAACCAAACAGAAGCAAGACCTGATACGCCTGAATAAGCTGAAAGATCAATATCTATCTGAGCCCAGTTGGTGGCCGGTACACTTGTATATATCGAAGTCCAGGTTGCACCAGCATCGGTACTCATTTCTACATAACCATTCTGACCAAAGTCGCCTGTAAAGAAGCTCTGAAAGCTAAGAACATAGCTTGGAGCGCCTGTAAGATCAAGTTCAGGAGTGATAAGGTAATCAACACTTCCGTCATTTGACGCGCCACCTTCATCATCATTGGCTACTGCATAGGTAGTGTGGGGAGGTATGGTGAAGTAGGCACTGCTGCCATCGGTTGCAGCATACCAGCCAACTGAACCCTGGGTTGTTGCCTGCCAGCCTGTAGGTGGGAATACTCCGCCTTCGAAGTCTTCCTGAACTGCATATGCCAAAGGCTCGTCCCATGTAGCTACAAGAGTTCCACATTCAACATAAAGGTTGCGTGGTACATACTTGATGTCTTCCAGTACAGCATCAATGGTCTTGTTACCTGTAATGGTTACAGCTAACATCCATTGAGTATAGCCAGCCCTGGTAATAAGAACATCATATTTGCCTTTTATTACGTTGTCGAAAACAACTGTACCTGAAGCAGGAACAGTAGCTGTAAGTACGTCAAAAGGATAATCATTACCTGTCATGGTTACAAAAGCACCTTCGGCAGGAACCATGCCGCAAACCAGTTTAACATTAACGGTTACGTCAGCAAACATTTTGTGAGGTACATTATTTGTATAAACAAATGCTGACTCATTCAATGCCGGAGGAGTAGCTGCAGGATATAATGATTTAACACCGTAAGCATACCAGCCTTGTGGCAGGTTAGCCCATGTTGTTCCGCTTTCGGTATAGGTTGTTGCTGTAAGAGTATTGCTGATAAGAGTGAATACACCTGCTGCAGGAGCAACCGGGGTAACAGCACCTAAGAAAATACGGCTCAGCGAATAGAAAGTCATTGCATCGTTGTTGTCGTATCCTTCAGGAGCGGTAACCATAGCTTTCATTCCGGTGAAACCGGCTACTGCATTTGGCTTGCTCTGTGAAATCATACCCGAAACTTTGCTTGGTGTTGCCTGAGCAACTACCATAGCATCGTCGTCGCCGCTCATCGGGCCACTAACAACTGCGTGCATCATGAAATCCTGGTATGGGCTTAATACCCATGGAGTTCCGGCAACTACGTTGCGTGAGTAGCTCTTGTAAGCTTTTGGCTGAGTTTCGTCAACACCGATAGGAGCACAGTTAGGTGACATGGTATTCTGTACCATTCCGATAAAGAAGTCGCCGCTGGTGATGTTTGCACCCAGGCCGGTAACATTTACCCAACCTAATGCAGTAACTGTAACACCTGTTGAATCAATCATCGTACCTGGCATTCCGTTGGCGGCAGCAGTGTATACTACTACGCCGAAGGTAGAACCTAATACTTCGCCTCCAGCAGGGAAGCTGCCGTCGCCGATATAAAGTTTAGCACCAACAACTTTTGCAGGATAGCCTTTAGGTGTGAATTTAACTGCATTCACGTTGCCCGGAAGCTGCCATGCTGCATAGTTTTCAGCGGAACCGTCATCGTACAGTAATTCGTACGGGCCTGAAGGAACACACCACGTTACAACACACTGTGTATCGTCAGCATTAACTACAGCCGATGCACATGAAGGAGCATAAGGGGCTTCGAACAACTGTGCATTAACAGTAACTATTGTATTTGCAATAGCTGTTGCCGAAGCAGTTGCCGGCTGATAACCAGACTTTGAAAAATTAAGTACGTATGGAGTTGCACTTGGGGCTACTAAGAATGAATACTCACCGTTATCGCCCGTCATTGCACTGTAAACACCTGCTGTAACCATTACACCTGGCAAAACTTCACCGGTAACACCGTCAGTAACAACGCCAGAAATAGTTCCGGGCACGATTACTGTCATGGTACAAGGAATGCTGACAGCTGGATTCAGAGGATCGTTGCTGGTTAAAGCTAACTGGTTAACATAAACACCAGCTGCTGCATAAGCACCTATAGCTGAGAAAGTAACTTTTACTTTTGTACCATCAGCTGCATTTGTATGCTGAGCAACAAGTCCTGAAGCAGGAACAACAGCGGTAATAAATGTCGGAGCTTTGATTACAACCGTGTAATCTTCCACTTCGCCAAAGGACTGTGTTCCGCAAGGTCCAGGAGTGCCGTTCCACTGCGTACGGATACGCATGGTGGTTGGGCCTGACATGGCACCAGCAGGAATTGCTATTGTTCCGGTTGCAGGAGTAACACCCGTTAACTGGGTATATTCACTTGCATCGAAAGTATCGTTGTGGTTAAAGTCAATCCATACACCAGTAACGTCGCCGCCATAGGAAGGAGGACCAACTGATACACTGATCGGGTAGCCTAAACCTTTAACTACGTCAGTACTTAAAGCAGTATAGCTAATGTAATTTGAACAGGCACTTGAGTTATTGATAGTTCCGAAATTTACATTCGAGATAAACTCATCGCAACCGCCTGAAGCTGCGCAGTACGCCAGCGGAGCGTCGCCTGAATTATCTGACCAGTCGGGGAAATCAAAAGCAAGTGTACCATCACCGGTATTACCGATAAAGAGGTTGACAATTGCGCTTTGAGTTGAGAATACAGTAGCTGCAAGAGCTGCCGGAGTCCAAACCATAGTTGGATTTGGCCATTCAACCGAAACACATTCAGGAACAGTAGAACCGTTGGTATAAACAGCAGCTACACAGTAATCGTAGGTTCCAAAACCAGGAAGTACTTCGCTGTAAGTAAGGGCAGCAGGAATCAGAGCAATCTGAACACCGTCGCGTGAAACCGTATAATAAAGGAATCCTGCACCAGGAGTACAATCCCAGGTAAGGGTAACTGCACCGGTCTGGGTATTGGTCAGTGTAGCCTGAAGGTTAGTTACAGGAACAAGTACATCACCTACAACAACCATGTTAACCTGAACAACTTTGTTGCCAATGTTTGGGCTGGTGGTGAAAGTAACTGTAGCTGAGAGAACTGTACCTGTGGCAAGACCGTCGGCATTGAAAATTACCGGTACGTTTGCAAAACTTGCAGCAGGAACTGAGCCTGTAAGCGTAGGCATGCTGAACCAGTCATGGTTTGCGCTGCCGTAAGCAATCGAAGCAGTCCAGGTTACTGGTCCGCAACCTGCATTGGTCAGCAGAAGGTTATCCATTAAGTATTCGTTTGGATTAACTGCTGCATTGTATGGGCTTGGAATAGTAAGAGCCGGCTGTGTGAGGGTAATATTCTGGTTGGTTGTAGTTGCTGGAACAACAACAACACCAGTAACAGTAACCGTATTGTAAGTTGCCAGCTGAGCACCTAAGGTATAGACGGAAGCAGGAACATTTACAAACTGGAAGCTACCGTTGGCAGCAGAAGTAGTAGTATAGGCAGCAGGACCCTGGGCAACAACGGTTGCACCTGCAACCGGAAGACCATTACAGTTTAAAACCAAACCTGATATAGTGCCATAACCTGCGAGGGTTGTAAACGACCATACCGGAGCTCCGGCAACAACACCGCCGCCATTGAAAGGAACAACCTGCCAATAATAAGTGGTGTTTAAGAGCATATCCGGTGTCGGATTGTAGGTAGGTGAAGTAACAACAACACCGTTGGCTATGTTGGTAGGAGGATTGTCCGTTCCAAAATATACAGTGTATCCCGAAGGAGGACCGCCTAAACCTGGTGTCCAGTTAAGGGAAGCATCAGGTAATATACCGGTTCCGCCGTTAGCGGGTGAACCAATTACAGCAACTCCCGGAGGAATAAGGTTGTAAGTAAAGGTTAATCCGTTAGCCGGAAAAACAGTTGTCGAAAGTGTCATGGCAGCATTGTTTGCAGCACCTGCGGTACTTGCTGACCAGTTGGTAGTGGTTGTACGGTTAAAGTAATCGGCGTTTGTGATGCCTCTTAAACCAACCTGTAAGTCAGTGGATGTAGATGAACCGACAACATATGATCCATAAATAATCTGAATCTGGTTGGAGGTTTCGTACAGTTTGATCTGGAAATTAAGTACGTCGCCCGTACCGGTACTTCCGTAACGCTTGCAGTTTTTCCATTGCATGGTGAAAACCTGGTTAGGAGTAGTGCCGGTAGTTTGGTAACGGATTTCGCTACCTGCAACGCCCTGTAAGTCACGTGCAAAACCGGCAGCTACAAAAGGAGCAGCTCCAGTTGATGAAATTGGCGCGTACCCTAGTGATGCGGTACCTTTGGTAAGATATCCGTTAGCACTGGCAAAAATAGTAGCAGAAGTACTTCCATTGGCGGTAAAACTGAAGCCAACAGGAATTGTACTTGAAGTTTGATCATCCCTTGCACCGGTTTGCCACACAATTCCGCCCGTAATTTCGGTGTAAGCACCGACTGCTGAGCCAAAACTATACGCTGAGGCAACCTGTCCATACGAATTCCATGCTACGAAAGCGAGCAGGAACACAATAGTAAGGAATTTTCTCATTTTTTGTTTTGTTTTTGTTAAAGATTAATGGATTAGTTAGTGATTAGTTTAGTTTCTGCGCAATCACAAGCGCGCATTTTCTTAGATTTCTTTCTTGCTGTCTGTTTTTTTGTGTCTCAGTTTAAAAGGATTAGTTACTAATTAATTGATTTAGTTATTATTTTGATAATTACGTTAATTTTTTACAACAAATCTTTAAAAAACCATGTGCGCAAAAAACCCCTTTTCGGAAACAAATTTATTGCCTCGAAAAAAGTTCATGCACTTTTGTGTGTATCTACTTGTACTCCAATCATATATAGCATTCTATCCCCGCATTTCCTGGTATGTATGCCAATAAAATCATCAAATTTCTACCTATATAGACACTTGAAAACGGTTTTACCCCTACAAGCATTTCAATTATTTTTAAATTATTTTTCATTATATTTTTTAATCAGTTGTTAAACAAGCACATACGGATTAAAAAAAATCAAATTATTTTGTTAAAAACCAGTCAGGGGCTGCTTAAAGTTTTACCCGTAAGTGATTTTATCTTTTTAATTGGTCAGCAATTGATTAATTTCATTAACACAAGACTAAAACCCTGAAAAATAAACCTTTAACAGGATTCTGTAATTAATACATACCTATTTACTCAGTGCTTAATAAGCTTCTGCCTGAGCAAACACACACCATCCTTCCGCACCTCAATTATGTAAAGGCCGGAAGGCAGGGTGCGCAAAAATAATAATTTATTATTGAAATCACCGGTTTCGGTGTAATTTTTTTCAATATAGCCCTGTGAATTAGTTATGAGGATATTATACGTACCTGCCTCTGTTAATCCGCTGACAGTTAGAACATCAGTTACCGGGTTAGGGAATACGCCCGGAATCCCGGCTCCTGCACCGGAAATGAAGCCGGGTGGCATAGTAAACCTGTATCCTGCGGGCATGCAGATGAGTTCAATATTTTCGACTAATGGCTGCGAAGGGGTAAGTGTGATTACCTGTGAAGTAAATACCGGAAGTCCTGTTTTTTCGCCTGCGAGAATATACGAGCCGAAGGGAAGCATCCTAAAACGAAAATCGTCGCCGTTGTGTACCTGTACCCAGTCGAAAATATTCTTCATCTGGCTATCGTAGAGGAATACGGTTAGTTCACCACAACTTCCGGAACCTCCGGGCTGGGATGTGCAGCGACCTAATATGGAACCTTCACCGTCAGGAAGTTTCAGTTGTATCCGTGCAAGGTCAATATCCACATCATAGGTATTGGCTGTAAGTTCAAATTTATAAGCATTTTCCCAGTGTATGTCATTAAAGTAATAGGTCGGAATATATCCGGGCGAGATAATTTTATCCGGAACTGCATACAGGTAAAAGGTACCCGCGGTCAATGCAGTGAACTTAAAATTTCCGTCAACGGCAAGCAGGCCTGAGCGGACTGGCTCGTAGTTGTTATCCTTTTCCTTATATATATTAATAAGGCTGTTGGGTGCCGGCAAAGAACCGGCATGAACACGCCCTTCGATGAAATACCCCGGATCGATGGTGATTTGAATCTGATCCGCTGCTGTTCCGCAGGCTGATGAAGCGACTAAAGTAAGAATTATTTCTCCTGAAGCCCAATCGTTGGTTCCGGGAGTATAAGATGGATTGCTGATCGAATCCGAATCGAAAGATCCATCGCCTGAGGTTGTCCATTTTACAGTATCGTATCCTGATGCGGTGGCATCATCGAGCCGGAAAGCCGAATCTGTTGTAATTAATGTATCATTGCCTGCAAATACAAGCGGTGCATCATGAAAAGTGATCAAGGCAGAATCAATATGCTGCAATCCAAAACCTGCGTCATCAATAAAAAGATATACAAACCCATTGATATAATCCTGCCCGCCCGGTGTATAAACCGTGTTTGCTGATTGCGGATTGTTGAAAGTCCCATCTCCGGAAGTACCCCATATTGTATTTTCATAATTGTAGGAAGTGGCCTCGGTGATAAAATATTCCGAATTGAAACATATAGCGGTATCGGGTCCCGCATATGGGTATAAAATGGCGTAGGAATAATCACTCTCGAACCCTTCGGTCTGATCATCTGATCCGTCGGCCTGCAGGTCGAAAACAGTAACGGCAATGGTATCTTCAGCAGAGATGTTTCCCATATTGAGCATTTGCTTTATCCCATTATTTAATTTATGTTCAAAAACAATTCCGTCATTATTTCCGGAATATACGTTATAGCCGTTAAAATCGGCTAAATCAGCTGCATTCCAGCTCACAACCATATCGTTACCGATGCCTTGCTTTATCACCCGGTCGGGAGGCGGAACAGGGGCGGAGGTTAAAATATTGTCCAGAACCGGCATATGCAATACCTCACCATACAGCGGATTATCGGATATATCAAGTAAAATGCTGTCAATTATACTTCCGGAGGTAGTTCCCCAAAAATTGTACTCTCCATGTATAAGGCTGTCGGACATATTCATAAATGATTGAAAATCGCCGTTTTGAATCATATTATTGAACTGCATAGGCCCCTGAGGGGTATTTAGCAACTGGAATGAGAATCCGGTATTCCGGCAAATGGTGTTGTACAGAAAAGCATTATTAAGTGAACTGCGCGAACTATCAGGCTTTATCAATACTCCCCCGTAGTTAAAATTCAGGCTGTTATTCGAAACGGAATTATACGACGAACCAGCTGCAAGGGTAATTGCATTCATTACGTTACCCGAAAAGAGGTTATTTTTTATGGTGTTGTTGTCGGACTGCCAGCAAATAATTCCGTTGCGGTTAAACATAAAATAGTTGCTGCTGATCGAGTTCGAATGCCTGAAAAGCTTGATGGCGTCCTTATTCCCCGAAAATGAATTTCCTGATATTATGTTGTATCCTGAACCTGTATTGCTGTAATTGCCGACATGTATGCCAATGTTGCAGGCAGTAATCCGGTTACCTGAAATAAAATTGTGGTTCGGCTGGGTGTTATTGCTGTTTATAAAAATTCCGACATCGGTGCTTCCCGATACTGAATTTCCATAAATTTTATTTTCCGGGTTAAGAAATCCGCTTGCAAGGAAAATTCCAAAGTCGCAGGCGGTAAAATTGCAGTTGCGGATGGTGTTATACCCTGATTCTTTCAGATAAATTCCAAATGAACAGTTACTGATCTGAGTATTCTCGATGAGCAGGGCCGTATTCTGATCGAGTGTTACCGAATAGGTTGCGCTACGGATAGCAGCACCGGAAAGAACAGAACCTGAAACATACGTACTATCGGTATTCAGCAGTGTTTTGGTATTGTTGAACACAAGGCCGTTCCATTGCCCCGGAACAGGACTTTGTTTTTTAGGTATGAATTTAATTCCCTGGCTTGTTGTTCCACTTGCAATCAAAGTTCCGTTTACAATAAGGCTTGTAGCGGTTTCGAACTGCATCTCGACACCCGGTAAAATAGTGAGGGTTATGCCCTTGTTAACAATAAGATTTTGGGTTACAATATACGGATTGTTACCCGGTGAATAGGTTTCGCTGGCGGTGAGCTCGCCCCCGACATACACCTGGCTGTGGGCAGGAAAAGCAAAACACAGCATTGCCAAACAAGCAACAAAACCGGTTCGGACAGTCTTGCTGAATAATTGAGTGACATCTCTTTGTGTATTTTGTGTTTTCTGCATTTCAGTTGATAATCGGAGGTTACTTATTACAATAGTCCGTTATTTTTTT
>Ga0105047_10019309_pt1 | contig 10522 bp, 10 predicted proteins | sample MAT04_FD_78384 | JGI IMG/M metagenome (GOLD analysis project Ga0105047, IMG submission 78384) | Freshwater microbial communities from Lake Fryxell liftoff mats and glacier meltwater in Antarctica - MAT-04 (megahit assembly) | ecosystem: Environmental > Aquatic > Freshwater > Ice > Liftoff... | reverse complement strand
CAGCGCTGAAGGGGGTGCCGGGCGCGGGGAGTTTCGTGAGTTGTCCGTCGCTACCAGCCATCGAACCCTATTCGCGGAGTTCGCGGCGAGAGCCGCAGCGGCCGTCGTCGAAGCGCCGCTTGCTTGAAGGGCGGCTGCCACGGCGGCGCGGCGCGGTCGATCGTCCGCATGATCGGGCGGATCGGGTGACTCGCCGCACTCGCGGTCGGGCGCTCGCGGGTGCTGCGTCGCCGTTATACTGCGCGCCGATGGTCGGGCACGGGCGCAGCGTGAGGCGAGGGGTTTGACGGTACTGGGCTACGTGCTGTTGTGCTTGGTCTGGGGCTCGACCTGGCTCGGGATCAAGATCGGGCTCGACGCCGGGATGCCGCCCTTGTTGGGCGTGTGCCTGCGCTTTGCGATCGCTTCGGTGGTGCTGGTGCCGCTGGCGTGGTTTACCGGGCGCGCGGCGTTTCGCGATCGCGTGGCGTGGCGGCTCGCGGTGTTGATCGGCGTATGTAGCTTCGGTGTCGGCTACGGGTGCACGTACATCGGCGGGATGTACGTGCCCTCGGGGCTCGGCTCGCTGACCTTCGGGGTGTTCCCGTTCTGGGTCGCGGTGCTGGCCCACTTCATCCTCGGGGACCGGCTCACCAGCGGCAAGCTGGTGGCGATCGCCACCGGGATGGCGGGGCTGTTGACGCTCTACAGCGGCAGCCTGCGCGAGCTCGGTCCGGAGAGCCTGTTCGGGGTGGCGATCATCACCAGCTCGGTGCTCGTGCAAGGGTTCGGGCAGGTCTACGTCAAGCGCGACGGGGCGAACGTGCCGGCGGCGTTCCTCAGCGGGATGGGCATGCTGATCGGTAGTTTGTTGTTGGCGGCGATGGCTGGGCTGCGCGGCGAGTGGAGCGAGCCGTTTCCGCTGACGCTGCCGGTGGTGGCCTCGATCGGGTACCTGGCGGTGCTCGGGTCGATCGTCACATTTCTCATCTATTACCGGCTGCTCAAGCAGTTGAGCGCGACCCTGATGGCGATGGTCGCCCTCATCACACCGCCGATCGCGGTCGTGCTCGGGCTGCTGTTCAAGGGCGAGCGCCTCGGCGTGATCACCATGACGGGCGGGGCGCTGGTGCTGCTCGGGGTGTTCCTGTTCCAGTTGGCCGAGCGCCGAGCGCACCGCAAGTAGCACGAACGACGGCGTTTTCGGGCGCCGCGGCGAGCGGTCGGGCGCGCGCGAGGGATCCGGCATTGTTCGCGCCGGAGCGGGCGACGCTGGGTTATCCTCGGAGATCGCATGCAGCCCCGGACCACTTGCATCGCCTCGCGCCGACTGGCTCCCGGAGGACCGCATGCGGGCCTGATGGCGCTGATGTTGTGCGTGTCGGCGTGTCGACCGGCCCAGACGAGTAGACCAGAGCCGACGGTGGCGACGGCGCCGGCGTCGGCGGCCCGCGTGCGGCGCAGCGACGCGGCGGCGGCGGTGGCGGTGGCGAGCTCGCCGTGGCAACTGCTGCCGGACACGACGGTCGCGGCGGGCAGCGTGGCGGGTGTCGGGGCGGTGCTGGCGGTCGTCGATGTCGAGGCGTTGATCACCAAGTATCGCAGCAACTATGATCAGATCGCGGCGCTGGTCAGCAGCAGCACCGGCTTCAACCTGCTCGACCCGGCGCAGTGGCGCGAGGTGGGGGTCGATCCGGACGGGGTGATGGGCGCGGCGCTGCTGGACATGCGCAGCGAGACCTTCGTCGGCTTCGTCACGCTGTCGGACCCGGCCAAGTTGCGCGCCTTCCTGGACAAGCTCGGCGGGGCCCGGACCCCGCGACCGGTGATCGAGGATCGTGGGGTGGTGCTCAAGTGGGATCTCGACGGCTCGAGCGCGCTGGTGCTGCGCGACGGCTTCGCGTTCCTGGTGGTGACCGATCGCCCCAACGAGGCGCCCTACGACTTCGCGCGGCTGATCGCCACGATCGACCCGGCGCGCGGACTGACGGCGACGCCGCGCTATCAACGGGCGATCGCCAGCCCGGAGCCGCCGCGCCCGTTGACCGGCTACGTCGATCTGTGGGCGATCGTCCAGGCCGAGCAGGTCGCGGGGGAGGCCTCGCAGCTCGACGTGGAGCCGAGCTGGGCCGAGCAGGAGCTCGGGCGGGCGGTGCAGTCGGGCGCGCCGGCGGAGGAGCAGGCGCGCCTGCGTCAGCAGGTGGATGAGCAGCGCGACTGGGACCGGCGCCATCAGGAGCGACGCGAGCAGGAGTACGCGGTGCTCAAGCGCTGGCTCGGTCCGGTCGAGCCGATCGTGTTCGAGTTCACGGCCAGCCGCGCGGGGGTCGAGGGCAAGATCCGCGCGAAGATGCCGGAGACGGCGCCGCTGCGGGCCTTGCTGCGTAACGCGGCGACGCCCTCGCCGGTGCTCGCGGCGCTCGGCGAGCGGGCGGTGCTGCAGCTCGGCGGCAGCGTCGACGTCGCGGAGGCGATCGCCAGCTTCGAGGCGGTCGCGCGGGCCAGCGGCGAGGACCCGGAGAAGATCTACAGCGAGCTGCGCGGCGCGACGAAGGTCGACCTCAAGGCCGAGGTGGCGCCGCTGCTGGCCGGCACGGCCGGGTTCGCGCTGACGGTCTCGGACGCGCTGCTGCGCGGTGAGATGAGGGCCGAGAGCAAGGACCTCGGCTTCGCGCTGGCGGTCACGGTCAAGGACGTACCGGCCGCGCAGGCGCTGGTAGCGAAGCTCGTGCAGCAGGTGCCGGTGAAGGCCGGCAAGGACGCGAAGACGGGCGCGCACACGCTGGTGATCCCCGGCTATCGCACGGTGTACGCGACGGTCACGGCGGGGCAGGTGGTCGTGACGACCGACGCCGGGGTGATCCGCCGGCTGAGCGTGGAGAGCCCGGCGAGCTATGGTTTGCCGGCGGCGGTGGTGCCGGTGATGACGGCCCGCGATGCGAGTCTTGCGGGCATGTTCGACGTGGTGCTGCCGATGTTCTTGCTCGGCGTACGCAGCAGCAGCAGCGTCGACATGGGTAAGCCGTCGTTCCAGCCGGACGGGGTGTTCCCGGGCGTCGACGTGCAGAAGATCGACGCGGTCCCGCGCTCGCGCGCATTCAAGGCCAAGCTGCGGGCGTGGGAGGCGGTCAACAGCAAGATCGTCAAGGAGGAGCAGACCGTTGAGCGGGACCGGACCAGGATGATGGTGACGCTGGCGGACTGCCTGGGGGTGATGGCGGGCAACCTGCGCGAGCAGCCGGACGGGCTGGTGCTCACGGGCGGTCAGTTCTTCGGCAAGGGCGGGCTGACGCGGGCGTTCGACCTCGGCCTCGGCCAGCTCTCGGGGACCCGCGACTCGGACAAGATCTACGAGCTGTATAGCCAACGTTCGGCGCTGGAGGAGGAGTTGCGGAGGATCCGGGTCGTCGACGTGGCGACCGCGCTTCGCCTGCCGATGCCGTTGCAGTAGAGTCGGGCGAGATGCTGACGCCGCTCCAGACGATCCTGCTCGCGGCCCTCCTGGTCCTGCTGATGACCGGGATGGGCGCGAGCCTCACGCTCGCGGACTTTCGTGCGGTGATCAGGCGCCCGCGTGGGCCGCTGATCGGCCTGCTGTCGCAGTACGGGTGGATGCCGCTGATCGCGTATGGGCTGTGCAAGGCGCTCGGGCTGCCCGAGGACCTGGCGATCTCGCTGATCGTGGTCGGGTGTACACCGGGTGGGACCACCTCGAATCTCTTCACGTACTTCGCCAGAGCCGACGTGGCGCTGAGCGTGTCGATGACGGCGCTGTCGTCGATCGCGGCGGTGGTGTTGATGCCGCTGATGCTCTACGTGTACGCCAGCGGCTACGCGAGCGCGGGCCTGAAGATCCCCTACGGGAACATCACGTCGACGCTGGCGGTCATGCTGGTGCCGCTGGCGCTCGGCATGGTGGTGCGCGCGCGGGCACCGAAGGCGGCGGTGATGGTCGAGCGGGCCGGCGGGCTCGCGGGCATCGCCGTGCTGGCGCTGCTGATCGGCACCGGCATCTACAACAACGTCGAGGTGCTGCGCGCGACCACCACGAACATGTATATCGCGGCCGGCGGCCTCGGGGTGCTGGGCTTCGGACTCGGCTGGCTCGGCGCCCGCGCGCTCGGGCTCGGCTCGCCGCAGCGACGAGCGGTCGCCTTCGAGACGGGGATCCAGAACAGCCCGCTGGCGCTCGGCATCCTGGTCGCCAGCTTCCCGGCCGAACAACAGGCGCGCATGCTGTGGCTGCCGCTGCTCTACGCGCTGCTGGTATTGATCTCGGCGTCGCTGGTGACGCTGTGGTTTCGCTTCAAGCGGGCGCCGATTCAGGCGACGCCCGCATGAAGTGGATGAGGCGTGGATGAACCGCGAGCTCAGCTCGCAGCGGACGGGCCGCTGACGCGCGGCAGCCAGCGCGCGACGTTGGGGTAGGCGCTCAGGTCGAGCTTCGCCATCATCAGGCCCCACCCGAGCACGGAGCCGATGTCGATGTCGGCGAGGGTGTTGTGCGCGCCAGTGATGTAGTCGCGGCCCGCGAGCTGGTGGTCGAGCATGCCGAGCAGGTCGTTCATCTCGGCGAGGGCGGCCGCGGCGTGCGCGGGGTTGTGCTGGTCCTTCGGGAAGTAGTCGCTGGTGTTCTGCATATAGCGGAACACCTCGGCGGTGAGGTTGACCTGACTCCACACCAGCCAGGTGAGGGCGGTCAGGTGCTCGGCGGACCCGAGCGCGGGCCACAGGCCCTTCTCGACGCCGTAACGCTCGCCGAGAGCGATCTGGATGGCGACCGACTCGAACACGGGGGTGCCGTCGATGACGACGAGCGGCACCTTGGCGTTGGGGTTGAGCGCGAGGAACTCGGGCTTCTTCGCGTCGCCGGCGCGGAGGTCGACGCGGACCTCGTCGTAGGGGATGCCGAGCGCCTGGAGAGAGGCGTGGACGCGGTCAGCGCTGGACTGGGGGGTGTAATAGAACGTGAGGGACATGGGGGGATGCTCCGCGGATCTTTTACCGCAGGTCCGCGCCCGACGGCCACATCACCGGCGATGCAAGATGCCGAGCTTCTCGATCCCGCAGGCCTTGGCGACGTCCATCGCCTGCACGACCTTCTCGTGCTTGGTATTTTGGTCGGCCTTGATATTGACGGTGGAGGCCTGCGACTCTTTGGCGGCCATGCACAGGCGGGTCTGCAGCTCGGACTCGTCGACGACCTTGTTGTCGATCTCGAAGCGACCGTCCTCGGAGATCTCGACGACGATGGCCTTGGTCTCGGTGGCCGGGTCGTTGGCGGTGGCCTTGGGCAGCTTGACCTTGAAGGCGGCGTCGTTGTTGAAGGTGGCCGTCAGCAGGAAGAAGATCAGGAGCTGAAAGGTGACGTCGATCAGCGGGGTCAGGTCGACGACGGCGCCGTCGGCCACGGCGCGCCCGCGGCCGCGTAGACCGTTGCGGCCGGACCCGCGAAAATTCATCGGGCCGGCTCCGGGGCGTTGCGCTCGGCGCGTTCGACTCGCTCGGCACGCCCGCGGCGGCTGTCCTCGAGCAAGTTGACGATGCCCATCGCGTCCTCCTCCATCTCGCCGACGATGCGACCGGTGCGGCCCTGGAGGAACCGGTAGAGCAGCAGCATGGGGATGGCGACGACGAGGCCGTAGGCGGTGGTGATGAGGGCCTGCCAGATGCCCTGCGCGAAGGTGTCGGGGCCGACCTGGCCGGAGGCGAAGGCGGCGACGAATTCCTTGAACACCTGGATCATGCCGACGACGGTGCCGAGCAGGCCGAGCAGCGGCGAGATGGTGGCGACGGTGCCGACGACCTCGACGTTGCGGTCCATGTGGGCCACCTCGCGCGCGCCGACCTCCTCGACGGACTCCTTGATCTCGGAGCGGCTGGTGCTGTGCTCGTAGGTGCGCAGGGCGGCGGCCATGATGAGGGCGATGCTCGAGCCGTTCTCCTCACACAGCAGCAAGGCTTCGTTGGTCTTGCCCTTGGCGACCAGCGCCCGGATGCGGTCGACGAAGGCGCGAGGCAGGACGCGGGCGCGCTGTGTCGACCACAGGCGCTCGAAGAACACGCCGACGCCGACGATCGAGGCGACCAAAATGACCCACATCAGCGGGCCGCCTTGCTCAAACAGTTCCGCGAGATCCATAGGCGTTGGGGTGGGCCAGGAGCGCTGCGCGGCAGGGCTTCGAGGCCCGCGAATCATGCGGCGCCCGCCCCCGCCCGCGCAAGGGGGCGACCCCCAGGCTCGCAGGCCCGGCGCGCATCCCGGCGCGCCCGGGCAACTTCATGCTTGACGCCGCTCCGGGCCGCTGTTACACACGCGCCCCACCACGGCCTCCGGGCGGTGGTCAGTCCCATGGGGGTATAGCTCAGCTGGGAGAGCATCGCGCTGGCAGCGCGAAGGTCAGGGGTTCGATCCCCCTTGCCTCCACTTCGAGAACCGAGAATCGACACGTTGAGGCGGGGGCCAACTGGCTGCCCGCCTCAGCGATTTCGGGGGCTTTCGGGGGTCTACAGCTTTCGGGATGTGCGGGTGGTGCTGCGCATAGTCCTGCGCATCTTGCCGTGGCGTCGCGGCCTCGATACCTAGTGAAGGATGGAGAGACGCGCGGCAATTCTCGGCTCCGGCCACTACGTACCGACGAGGGTCGTGACCAACGACGACCTCGCCCAGATCATGCCGACCACCGACGAGTGGATCCACCAGCGCACGGGGATCCGCGAGCGTCGCTTCATCGAGGAGTCGGGGATCGGCGCGAGCGACCTGGCGATCCCGGCGGTGAAGATGGCTATCGAGCAGGCCGGGCGCGACCTCAAGGACGTCGACGCGGTGCTGTTCGCGACGCTGAGCCCGGACCACCAGTTCCCCGGCGCCGGCTGCCTGCTGATCCACAAGCTCGGCCTGCCCGGCGTGCCGGCGCTCGACGTGCGCAACCAGTGCTCGGGCTTTCTCTACAGCCTCTCGGTCGCCGATGCGTGGGTCCGCTGCGGCATGTATCGCAACGTGCTGGTGGTCGGCGCGGAGGTCCACTCGACGGGCATCGAGTTTAGCGAGCGGGGGCGTGACGTGGCGGTGCTGTTCGGCGACGGCGCCGGCGCGGTGCTGGTGGGCGAGGCGACGCGGCCGGAGCAGGGGGTGCGCTCGCTGGAGCTGCACGCCGACGGCTCGGGCGCGTACGACCTGTGGCTCGAGGCGCCGGCGAGCAAGATGATGCCGCGATTGACCCACGAGATGCTCGATGCGGGCAAGCATTACCCGTCGATGAACGGCAAGCAGGTGTTTCGCTGGGCGGCCGAGAAGATGCCGGAGGTGGCGCTGTCGGTGGTCAAGAAGGCCGGCTTCACGATCGAGGAGATGGACATGTTCGTGCCGCACCAGGCCAACATGCGGATCAATCAAATGGTGGCGAACAAGCTCGGGATCCCCGAGCACAAGGTCGTCCACAACATCGAGCGCTACGGCAATACCACCGCGGCGACGATCCCGATCGGGCTCAGTGAGTCGTGGCGCGAGGGCAAGATCGGCGAGGGCTCGAAGGTGCTGATGGCGGCGTTCGGCGCCGGCTTCACGTGGGCCGGTGCGGTCGCGGTGCTGTAGCGACAGCGGCGACAGCGGCCGCGGACGCGGCACATGGCGGTGCACCTCGACGACATCTCGCTGCGCCTGCGCAGTTGCGAGACCCTGACGGACGACGACCTGTGGCTCGACGCGGGGCCGACGGTGTGGCGAGCGCGACGCTTCGTGGGCGAGCCGCGGTTTAATCCGGTGTATCAGCGCGGCGACGATTACTCATTTTCGCCGATCTTCTTGCTGGCCCACAAGCGCAGCGTGGACCTCGACCGCGGCTTCATGCGGAAGATCGCGGCCCGCGAGCGCAGCGGCGTCGCATACTACTCCGGGCGGAGTACGATCGACCGCGAGATCCGCCGGATCGGCGGGCCGACGGCCTTCGATCGCACGATCTTCAGCGCCGCGCAATACGCGACGAAGCTGGCAGAGGCGATGATCACGGACATCGAGCGCGTCGATGTGCCATGAGTTATGCGACGAGGACCGCAGCACGCTCGCGCTGGAGGTGCTGCACGCCCCACTGCCGCTGGAGCGGGGAGCTTCGGGCGATCGCGGCGCATTATCAGGGCAGGCTGATCCTCTGGAAGGGGCAGGTGGCGACCTTCCTGACGCCGTCCTAGCGGGCCTACGTACACTATACAAACCGCGTCGATCGGGTGCGGGGTTACCTCAAGTCGCTGGTGGTCATTGCCCTCGGGGCCGTCGGCGTTGATATCTTTCTTAGCCATCTTTGACCCACCGAATTTGCTCGGATAACGATCGAAGCTCTCATTTAACAAGTTGTCTTTGTGCTGGTCGACGGCCGCATTGGGGTCCCTAACAATGGACAAAAGTGCATCATGGGTCGCGCGGCCGCCCGACACAAGGCGGGGCAGAGCAACGCCGCTCTCGTTGAATGCAGCAATAGCCGCGCGAACAAGACGTTCAACGTCTTCGTTCGCTAAAGTGCCGGCCTCATCGCCGACCGGACCCGCTCGGACATCTCGGAGGCTGCACGCGCGCATAGCGGGGGCTGGCGTCCACATCAAATTTTGAGCGCGTATCCGCCCTATACTGGAGTAACCTCGATGCTGATGCTCCGCACATCCTTGGCCCTGGCCCTCGCGTCCCTCGCAGGTTGCATTGAGCACTCGCCGGGCTTCTACAACATCACCGACGAGGCTCCGAACACGACGACGAGCGGCGCATCGAGCTTCCCGGAGCAGTCCACCGGCTCCGATACATCGACGTCCGACATCTCGACGACAGGCGACGCGGTCACGACGGGCGCATCAACAGCGGGCGCATCAACCACGGGCGCATCGACAACGAACGCCGGCGAATCGGGCACCGACGCGACGGGCGAGCCCGAGAATGCGAAGCCGGAGGTCTACGGGTTCTCGGCCAGCCCGACCATCATCTACGAGCCCGGCGCCGTGATCCTGGAGCTGGACGCGAGCCCCGATGTCGTCGACGTGGACGTCTGGTACGGCGCGACGTTGCTCGGCACCGTCCCCGCGGCGACCTTCCCGTACAGCTTCGACGTGACGTCGCAGTCCATGTGCGACGGCCCGCAGACGTTCACAGCCACCGTCCGCGACGCGGAGGGGCTCACCGCCACCTCGCCGCCGGCCGACCTGTTTTGTCAGCTCCCGGCGCCGGGTAGTCAGGTCTACACGCGCACGCTCGAGGGTCTCACGTCGGCGAACGGGACCGCGATCACGCTGCTACCGGACGGAGGGATCGTCGCCGCGGGCGCGCTCGACGGGCGGATGATGCTGTGGCGGCTCGACGTGGCAGGTGACCCTGTCGCCGGCTGGCCCAAGACCCTCGCCGACTGGACCCTGGTACCAGGTCTCGACGCCAAGGAATCCAGCGCGACCGCGGTGGCGGTCGACTCCGGAGGAAAGTTCATCGTCATCGCGGGGTTCGTCAAGAACGGCATCGCGTTTCGCCGCTACGTGGCGAAGCTCAGCGACAAGGGGGTCTTGCTCTGGGAAGACGATGGCCAGGTCGACGGCGAGGAGGTCATGGGCTTGGCTGTGTCCGCGGCCGGCGACATCGTGACCGCGGGGTCCCTGCGAACCAGCCCGCTCGACAAGGAGCCCGCCTACGACGCGGTGACGGTGGGCTACACGGGCGGGGTCAAGGCGAACCGCTGGCCCCGCGTCTTCGTCAAGCCCGCCACGGACCCGAAGCCGGACATGGACAACTTCGACAGCGAGCGGTGGCGCGGCGTCATCGCGTTCGCCAACGGCCACTTCCTCGTGTTCGGCGAGCGCGACTATTGGGACGGGGACGACCTCAACACCCTCTTCACGCGCACGACGATGGTCGAGGTCAGCGCCGACGGCGTCATCGGCGAGACATGGACCTCGCCCGGTAGCCAGTATGCCAACGACGCTGCGCTCGCAGGGACGCTCACCGACGCAGGCTTCGCGTTCACCGGCTGGTGTCGCCACGACGGGCCGAACGACAAGCGCCAGGCATGTATCCAGACGTTCGATGGCGACGGCAAGCCGGGCCAGACCTACGTCGAGCCGTGGCCCACGCAGACCGCCGGCCTGGGCGTGGCGCAGGACCGCATGAAGCGGCTCGTGGTCGCCGGGTACAAGACGAAGCCGGGCGAGCTCGATGCCTGGGTTTTTGCGTCCATCGGCGCCGGTTACTCGCCCGCCTGGCAGCAGCCGCCCGGCAATCAGGGCGGGTGGGACTTCGCAGCCGGCGTCGTCTGCGAGGCGTGGGGCAAATGTACCTCGGTCGGTAGCACGACCATCGACGGCCACCTCGCGGTTGTTGTCAGCCAGCGCTACCCGTGACGCTCGCCTACTGTGGCACGTAGGTCTTGCAGCGCTCCAAGATCGCGGCGGCGGCCGCGGTAAAAAACGGCCCGTAGTCGTCGGCGCAGATGCTCCCGATCAGGCCGTCCGTGATCTCGACGAAGGTCCGAAGCCGGTTGACAGCGGGCGTGTACTCGCCGCACAAACCGTTGGGGGT
>Ga0105047_10019308_pt1 | contig 10523 bp, 11 predicted proteins | sample MAT04_FD_78384 | JGI IMG/M metagenome (GOLD analysis project Ga0105047, IMG submission 78384) | Freshwater microbial communities from Lake Fryxell liftoff mats and glacier meltwater in Antarctica - MAT-04 (megahit assembly) | ecosystem: Environmental > Aquatic > Freshwater > Ice > Liftoff... | reverse complement strand
TGAAGAAGCAGAAAAAGCTGGATATGAGCCAGCAAAAAATTGTAAGGGTTTATAAAAGAGTTATCTTTTCTTTATATTTTCTATAGAAATTTAAGTACACTTTTACACAGCTCGTTGTGTTGCCTGCCAGCTGATATACTACGAGTACCATGATAGCAATTGATGTTGAAGGTACGGGAGTTGACGCACACAAAAATTCCATCCTCGCTATCGGTGCAATTGATACAGAAAATCCGAGCAATCAATTTTATGGAGAGTGTAAGGTGTGGGAAGGGGCACACATAAGTGAAGAAGCATTAGAGGTCAACGGGTTTATGAGAGAGGATATTGAGGGATATACAACAGGGAAGCAAACAGAGGCTGATCTACTTCAGGGATTTATTGCGTGGGCACAGCAAGTCTCTGGAGACAGAACTCTTGTGGCGCAGACCCCAAGTTACGATAGATCATTTATACAACGCGCATGCGAAAGGGCAGGGCTAGAAAACCCTTTTGCAGTACGAACGATTGACACCCACACTCTTTGCTGGCTCCTCATGACCACTCATAGGGATACTCCGCCTATGAGAAATAATCATTCGGCAATAAATTTAGATTTTGCAAGAACGTACTGCGGTCTACCTCCCGAAGATAAACCACACAACGCTCTTACGGGAGCGGCGGGGCATGCAGAGGTGTTCTCTCGGATAGCGTATAATAAAAAATTATTACCAGAGTTTGAGCAATTTGAAATACCATGGATATAGACACGAAAGGAAATACGCGACAGGGCAGTCAGGGGGGAGTAGACCATCACGAGGAGATGGGGCAAAAGTTGACGCAGGTTATTTCAAAAGGCAAAAATCAAGTTCCAGAACTACCGTACCCGCTCGTGTGTAAACCAAATGAAATTGAACCATGGCGCGTATTTAAAATTATGTCAGAATTTGTGGAGGGATTTGAAATTATAAAAAAGCATGGACTTGCGGTGAGTGTGTTTGGAAGCGCACGCACAACCTTCGAACCCCATTTCTATAAAGATGCAGAGGAGCTCTCAGCACGTCTGGCGGGGGCCGGGTACTCAATCATTACTGGCGGTAGTGCAGGTATTATGGAAGCTGCAAACAAGGGAGCTTTTGATGCTGGCGGAACGTCGATAGGACTCAACATACGTTTAGATGACAAGCAGGGGCTTAATAAGTACGTAACGGAGTCGCTCACGTTTGAACACTTTTTTGTGCGTAAAGTGATGCTCACTTTTGCTTCAGAAGTGTATATATACTTTCCAGGGGGCTTTGGCACATTGGACGAGTTTTTTGAAATCGTTACCTTGGTCCAAACTAAAAAAATTAAAAAAATGCCTATTGTGCTTTATGGACGAGAGTACTGGGAGCCGCTGGTAGCATTTATGAAAAACAAAATGCTCATGGAGCACCGTGCAATTGAGGAGAGCGATTTAGAACTTTTCTTTCTTGCCGATACCGTGGATGAAGCCTTTGATTATATACAAAAAAATGTTGTTTGCTAAGTGAGGCTTTAAAATTTTAAGCAAAGTCCCTGGAGATATTAAAGCCCTAGAGCTCAGCCGAGGTTGTACCTCGGCTGAGCTCTAACTTTTACATAGTAGAGAATAAGTGGTGGGGGAGTATGAGACTTCCCTTAAAATTATAACCAGCCATACAATAATTATTTCCTCTTCCCTCTTCTGAAATATAGATTTTCGGGGAAGGGGTGTATACGTACCAAAAAATAAGTAACAGTAGACTGTGGGTGGGTAAGAATATTATTTACATGAGGAAAAGCTTTTAACAGGGGACAGAGAAGAGCATTTTTTGAGGTAAGGCCAGAGAGATCTTAAGAATCAGTATTTAAAGAAAAGTCAGCAGGGGCTTTGTACACAACAAGTGCGCACAATATATCTTTTACGCACTATTATATAGCAAAGCCCCAAAAGGCCTCTTCATTAAACGATACGTATAATAGAGTTTACTTTGGCACTTCTATTCATCGTTCGTACCCTCATATTGAAAACCCAAGGCCGTTTGTATAGGGTGGTATTCCCTTTGGAATCGATTGAAAATGTTCTCGAGTAAAAAATTATGTTTGAATCAAATTTAAATCAAAATGGATTTAGAAGTATAGCTTCCCTTTTGAAGCCGTGCTTGGATAGCCGAGATGAAAAACCTATTAAATACAACGCCTTATAAAGAAGGTTCGCGTAAATGTCTTGTAAAGTGTTCCTTTATTGTCGTATCAAGTGCTCTACTAAAATCGATAGCGTGTTTGGGCGAGAGCACAATCTCGGTCACTAGGAGGCCCGAGACGGTGTCTGGGCGTACGTAGGCAAACTGAATGACTACAGAATCGTCTGAAACAGTAACCTGTGTAGCATTAGAAAATGCAGGCACGGCGGTCTCAGGGATTTTTATGGTGATGTGCTTATTAGTTTTCATGACTATACATAGGGGAGAGCATTTTTTAGAGCTTCCCAGACGCCTTCTAGCCAATTAACAATCGCGTCAAAGCCTTGCGACAGTGCTTCCAAAAGGAAATCAAAGTTATTTTGAGTTGCTGGCGCTTCAACAAGATTTTGGAGCGATATGCCAAAAAAGGATAAAATCAAGAGCCCTACAACAATCCAGATAATAAGCTTTATCATATATGAGAAGTATAGCTTATAGACCTAGTTCTGTGCACCTTACAGGTAGGACATCGGGTTAAGGTAGGCGTTCTTAGGCGCTACAGGCATAGAAGCGCGTGCGCAGGGACTTGTTGCGCCACGATACTCAGCGAGTGTGAGAATTTGTGTAGCTTCTGACGCATATACGCCAAAGTGTAGGTGTGGACCGGTTGCATAGCCTGTCATGCCTGAGTATCCAATAATTGTTCCCGTCAGTACGCTTTGACCGGCTGATACCTGTAACGATGATAAGTGGGCATAGAGCGTCGAGAGTCCGTTGGCGTGTTTTAGAAGTATCCACTTTCCGTATGAGTAACATCCAGGGATACTGTCCGTGTTTCCGGTTCCAGTAACTGTTCCTGACAGAGGAGCAATAATTGCAGTTCCACTTGGCATTCCAATGTCAATAGCGTTGTGACCGGCGCCATTGTAAACCTGAGGGTTTGCGGTTGAGAAAGGAGTTGTGCCAAAAAATTGAGTTATACAAAAATTATTTCCAAGATACGAAGCCTTACCAATACATGACTGTAGGAAACTCTGTGTTACTGGCCAAGCCAGGACGCCAGATCCAATGCGAGGAATACTTGACGGATCTACGATAGTTTTCAAACTGTTTTCAAGAGCAGACAGTTCAGACTCAAAGGCTTTTTGCTGTGCTCGTTTAGTTGCAATAAGGTTCTGGTATGTTGTCTCGGTAGCTTTTGTTTGCGAGAGAAGCTGTTCTTTGGCGCGACGATTTGCGTCCTGCTCACCTTTTTTACTTACAAGTGTTTGATTGAGCTTGGAGAGCTCTTCTTTAGTTTTGGATACAATACTTTGTTTATCAACGAGAACCGTCTTTGTTTCACCAAGGCTGATAACGTTCCTTCGGAGCGCATCAGAAATCGTGGTAGTTCTATCAACAGCAACCCAGGCATCTCCCATAGTAGTTGCGCCGAGAAGTTGTTCTATCGTGGATATGTCAGAGCTCGCTTGCAAGTCTCGCAAAGATTTCGCGACGGCCCGCTCTTGAATATCAATAGATTCTGATGTGTCTGTAATGGTATGCGCGAGACTGTCAAGGGTTAGATTTGCGCTAGATATTTTATTTTGCGTAACGGTAATTTCAGCAGATATTTTTTTCCTCGTTATATCGAGAGTTGCAATAGCTCCTTGAAGTGTTTGTTTTTGTCCGCTGATGACGTTTAACTGCTTTTGAAACCCTGCAATTTCTGCTTCCAAGTCTCCGATTTTTTTATTTTGCTCTTCTATCTGGCCCCTGATATTTTCAATGCTCTGACCAAAACTCGTGAAAGGTATGACTAGTATGGAAAAAGCTATAAGAAAAAAAAGAGTATTTATAGTTTGGCTAGATTGCGGAAACATCATTCTAGTATACCAAGTGCAGACACTACACGCTTGAGACTTTCCTCTTTACCAAGAATATGAATTAAACTAAAAGGATCTGGAGATTCTTTCAAACCCGAAAGAGCGTAGCGTAGTGGCCACAGTACGGCTCCCCTACCCCCATTCTCTTTCGTAATGGTGTCTGCGTAGCTCATAAGTACACTTTTAATTGCTTCTAAGTTAGCGTCATCTTCCAGATGTTCCATGTGTGTAAGTAGTGCGTGAAGATGAGTTAACACATCCGTTTCAGAGGGTGTTTTTGAAACAAGAATATCCTTCTCCAGAGGAGCCACTTCTTTAAAAAGAAAGGAAAGTTCTGTATCTAACATATGCTGCACTTCCCCAAAGGTGTGCGCACGTTCTTTAAGGATAGGAATCGCTTTTAACAGAACGTCTTGATCTTTGACCGACAAATTTCCACGCTCAATATACTCTTCGGGAGAGAGCTTGCGCATCCACTCGCGATTAATAAATAGGAGTTTTTCTTCATTAAACATAGCCCCTGATTTTTGTACTCGTTCGAGAGAGAATGCCTTAACAAGTTCAGAAAGTGAAAATAATTCCTGCTCAGTACCCGGGTTCCAACCCAATAGCGCTAAGAAGTTAACGAGAGCTTCTGGAAGGTACCCTTCTGTGCGGTAGTCTAAAATATCCTTTGCGCCATCGCGTTTACTCAATTTTTTCGTTCCCGCCTCTCCTAGAATTGACGGCATAGTCGTATATGACGGCGGAGTAACTCCTAGAGCCTCGTAGAGAGAGAGGTACTTCGGCGTTGAAGGTATAAATTCCTCGCCACGCATCACATGAGTGATATCCATTTCGATGTCATCTATGACGTGAGCAAAGTTGTAGGTAGGAAAACCATCTCCTTTGATTAAAATAAAATCATCAAGTGCCTCCTCCCCCGCAGAGAGTGTTCCGCGCGCTTCGTCTACCCACGAATAGCGCCTAATAGAAGGTACTTTAAAACGAAGCGGTGTTGTCTCATCCCATTCGAAGTGCGTTTCAGGTCGATAATCTCTAAAAAGAAATGGACGCTTTTCATTCTCTGCTTGCTTCCTGAACTCTTCAATTTCATTTTCTGTGTACGGATCAGGGTATGCGTGGCCACTCTCTACCAACTTCTTTGCCCAGTGAACATAGCTTTTGAGGCGACTTGATTGTAGGTAAGGTTGGTATGGCCCGCCAATATCAATACCCTCGTCCCACACGATTCCTAGCCACTTGAGAGATTCCATAATATGACCAATAGCACCTTCCATTTCTCTGGCCTTATCGGTATCTTCAATACGAAGGATAAATTTTCCACCATGTTTGCGGGCGAATAAAAATGCATAGAGGGCTGTGCGAACGCCACCCACATGCAGAAAGCCAGTTGGGCTTGGAGCAAATCTGGTTCGTACTGGTTTCATAATAATAACGTACGAGAATCACGCTTCATTTCCTGCATGGGAAGAGGCGATCGTGAAGAGCTCAGTTGCAATGATGTTTGCAGCGTGTGGATTTGCAAACACAGACCCCTTCTCGCTCATGCTATTTGACACTTCCCTACTGCTGGTGATACGTCGCACCTCCGAAGTGAGAATGTGCGCACTCAAGTTTTGTTCTTCAATCACCACAGCCCCACCAAGTCGCGCGTACTCGTATGCATTCGTCTTTTGATCATGACTTACCTGCTCTGGTATGGGGATTAAAATGGCAGGCTTGCTCCATAGTGAGATTTCAGTAATAGAAGTTGAGCCGGCTCGCGAGAGTACTAAGTCAGAGGCATGTAAGGCTTGACTGAGAGATTCCTTGGTTAGGTAGGAAAACGGATAATACCTTCCGGAGTGTTCATTTTTTTTGCTAATATGGGTACTTAGATTTTTTACTTCCTCAAAATTATCTTTTCCTGTTTGATGAATGACGTTTGCAAAAGATGTAAGTTGTGGGAGCGCATCAAGTATTACCTCGTTAATCTTTGCAGATCCTGCTGAGCCACCGAGAACTAGAATAGTCGGTATCCCCTTTTCAAGCCCCAAAGGTTTTGAACTTTCTCTATTTTGCGTATGTTGCAGTGAGCGTCTCACGGGAATTCCCGTTATTGCAATTTTGTCACGATACTTTGAAGGAAAAAATGTTAAAGAACTTGGATATGTGATGGCGATTCTCTTTGCAAATCGTGCAGCAAGCAAGTTTGCACGTCCCGGTCGAGAATCTGACTCGTGAATAACAATTGGAATCCGAAGTAGGCTAGCTGCTAGAATTGTCGGCACACTTCCATAGCCACCCTTTGAAAAAACAACATCCGGAACAATCTTAAGAAGTATAAAAAAAGTAGAAATAGTGCCAAAAAGCGTTACGAAAAAATCAGTAACATTTGCAAGAGCCTTATACCTGCGAATTTTCCCTGCGTTTGAAGCTATGAATGATATATCATTTGCAAAAAGAGCATGTGCGTCATAAGGAGTGGGTGATATGAAATACAGCTCCGGATCACGTCTGTGGGCTTTTGCTACCAAGTCCCTTAGCTCTTCGGCAACAGCTATAATCGGATAGAAATGACCGCCAGATCCTCCTCCTGTAAATACAATTTTCATACGATGTGCGTCAAGTATACTACACAATCGCTAAGCAGATTTTCGACCTGCCTTGCCGCCGTTCGATGCAACGTGAAGAATTATTCCAACAGAAGCAAGTACCGCAAAGAGTGCCGTCCCACCATGACTTATAAATGGGAGTGGAAGCCCCGTAAGTGGAACTAGCCCAAGAAGAGCTCCGATATTTAAAAAAGCAGAGAGAGTTATAAGAAGAACGAGTCCCGTGACCGAAAGTGCCCCAAAGGTTGAAGATGCTGCAGCAGCAATCATAAATCCACGCAGAGCAAAAGCAATAAAAAGAAGTACTAGGAGCACAGATCCCACAAAACCAAATTCCTCCGCATACACCGCAAAGACAGAGTCCGAAGCCGCTTCTGGAAGATAATTGAATTTTTGTACGCTTTGACCAAACCCTCGACCAACAATTCCACCTGATCCGATGGCAATAAGCGACTGCTGGATGTGGTATCCTCCGGACTGAGCATTTTCCGATGGATGTATAAATGTTTCGACTCGCTTTTTCAAATAATCATGATTTCCGACAAGTGCGCCAAGCGAAAGAGTTGCACACAAAATGATTATTACAAAATCGCGAAATGACGCTCCTGCTAAAAAGTATATCGCAGTGCATGCCGCACCGATAATTATAATAGTCGATGTATTTTTTTGAAACATTAAAATAACGCACGGAATTCCCACGATGAGTATAAATGGAATAAGCCCTTTCCTAAAGTCTGATATTGTTTCCTTGGCTTTGGCAAGGTACGCAGAAAGCATAAGAACTACAGAAATCTTCATGAACTCAGCAGGTTGAAATGTTGTAAATCCGAGGTCTATCCAGCGACGTGCTCCGTTTAGAGTGAGTCCGAACTGTGTAAATACGAGAAGTGCGGTCAGGATACTGGCAATATACAAAGGTATTACTAATTGATGAAGGTGCTTTGAGGATAGGTACCGAAAGAAAAGCAGTGCGAGGAGTCCAGGCAGGAGCCCTAGAGCAAACTGACTCAGAACCCGCTTTCCGGGAGAAGAACCCGCTTGTGCCAACAGTCCCAAGGTAGCAGAAGAAAAAAGTGCAATTCCTGCAATTACCAGTATCAGCACGATACTAGCAAATATCTTATCTCCAGAAGATTTCATTCTCTTGAGTATACAAGATGTATGCTAAAAAAAAGAAAAAAACTACTGAAGGAGAGCTATCGCAAGCCCAAATATTCCTGCAATGATAGTTATAACCCAGTAGCGCATAGTCACCTTGTATGCGGGCCAGCCGAGTGCCTCGAAGTGGTGGTGAATAGGGGCAATTCTAAAAAGTTTTCGTTTGAAGAGGCGCTTTGAAAGTACTTGGAGCACGTTTGCAACTACCGTTGCAAATAAAGGAAATGCAATGATCGGAAGCACAGCAACACCAACTCCCCCGCCGAGCACATCAGCAGAGAATGCCGTCACCGAAAGTGCCAAGGTAAGCGCCATCGTTCCTGTTTCAGAAAGATAAAATCGCGCGGGAGGAATGTTAAACCAAAGAAAAGCAAAAAGAGATCCTGAAACAGTGGCGCAAAAAGCAGCGAGGGCTATTTGATTCTGTGCAAAAGCAATTCCCGCATACGCCATAAAAATAAAGGCAAATATACCTCCCGCAAGCCCATCGAGCCCATCAATTATTCCGCTTGCATAAAGCGCTAAGGTAACAAGAATGAAAAACGGTATAAAAAGTAAATCTAGTGGGATGGCCCCAATAAAGGGCATTCCGACAGATGAAACCCCGAGCTTTGCGTAAAACCACCAGCCAGCAAAGGCTGCAAATACGGTCACTACAAGAAGGCGCCAGCGCATTTTAAGTCCACCACTGCTCGTTCTAACTTCTAGGATATCGTCAGCAAGTCCCACTATGCCACCGAGAAGTAGAGCGGCAAGAGGAAGCCATGTTTGTCCGCGATTGATGAAATGCAATTTGGAAAAAGAGTCCCCAAACAAGGCAGCAAGAAACCAGAGGAAAAAAGCAACGACAATCGTCGTTCCCCAAACTAAAATACCGCCCATGCGAGGAACGCCTACTTCGCGCTCTTTGTGTAACAAATCAAAAAGGGGTGTGCCTTCGGTGTCCCCAATGCCGTTACCTTTCCCTCCCTTCTTTTTCCAAGCTTTATACGTGTAGAGATAGTGTGCGAGGAAAGGTGCAAGGACAATTCCCGCACCAAATGCGATGATAAAGGGTAGAAGTGCTCTCGCTGCATCAAAAAAAAGCATAATTAGACTGCAGGAAGCCCTGCAAAGTGAGAAAGCGTGGCGCTAATAAGTTTTTCAACGTCAGTGAATCGACCCTGTTTAGTTGAACCAAGCACTACGATAGCTATAGGATGTGAAATACCAGCGTCAAAGACGATTACTAAATTTCCTCCCGCCAAATCAGTATACCCAGTCTTTGATAAAAGCAGACCGGGTATATGTCTAACATCGGGGTTGGTATTACTTAGCGTGTGAACTCTACCCGCGGTACTCTGAACGCTGGCACGGGTGAGTGCAGTTGTTTTTGAGAGTTCTGGAGATTTTTCTAAAAAGTAGGAAGATAATATAGCCATGTCTCGGGCGGAACCATATGAACCTGCGCTTGTGGTACCAATATCAAGTCCTGTGCTATTGCCAGCCTTTGTGCTCGTGAGTCCAAGTGATCTAGCAATCCCAGCAACTAGTTCCAACGAAGTCCGACTTCCGCCCCGCTCTGAAGCTTCTGCGATTGCTTCTGCCCCGTCGTTCGAAGACCCTACCAGAGTAAGCTCTGCAATGTCACTAAACGTAAACATCTCTCCAACTTCAAATCCACTGTCCCCCTCAGGCATTAGTGAAGAGGGAGTAATGACAACGGATGAAGATTTTCCAAGCATATTCATTGCGCTGTACACGGTTAAAAGTTTTGTGAGGGAAGCAAGTGGCAGGCTCGCGTCGGGATTTTTTGAAAAAAGAAGCGAGTCAGTGGCGAGATCGTAGACGACGGCAGCATTTGCGGTGAGAGGTACCATGGCATACGGGGCCCTCAGCTCCTTTTGATTGATGTGTACTTCTTGCTCGACGACGCGCGCTTCCTGTTTTCGATAGCTGGTGCTGTAAAGACTGATCAAAAATATGACAGTTCCGAGAACGAGGAGTGCGAGAATGGTCTGCAAGAATTTTCTTGAAGTAAGTACGGATTTCAGCTGATCGTTGGTCATGTCGTTTCATGGAATTTTGTGGACCCTTCCCTCTCAACAACCGTTTCATTCTCGGTGGGTGTACTTACACGCTCTCCAAGTTCTTTACTAAATTCTATAAAACGAGGCAACTCTTCTACGCGAGTCACTCCTAGGTGTCCAAGTGCGTCTAGCGTTCCCCTATAGCGAGCGCGGCGTTTGTCAGAGGCGTCATCACTCCTGTCAATGAGACCTCGAAGCGTTAGTGCGCGTATTGCTGAGCCCGAATTTACGCCGCGGATAAAGTCTATCTCGCCACGAGTAGCATCCCGTTGGTAGAGGATAATAGCCAGTACCTCAAGAGAGGCTTTTCCGAGGTCGCGTGAGAGCTCACTTTCACAAAGTTTTTTCACGACGATACTCGCGTCAGGACTTGTTCTAATCTCAAGTTCCCCATCTGTTTCAATAAGAGCAAGTCCCCTTCCTAAAAGCGCGTGACGAAGCTCGCTAGTTGCAAGCGAAAGCATTTCGGGAGATATCTCAAGAAGTGCAATAATTTGAATTTTATTCGTTGCCTCTCCGGAAGCAAATAACAGAGCTTCAAGTATTGCTGGTAGAGAAAGACTCATTACCTTTAGGATACCGTATAAATGCAGTGGAGAAAACCACGTAGACACAGCCAGTCACATACTTGACGTATATTACTATTTATGATACTATTATGAATGAAATTTC
>Ga0105047_10019307_pt1 | contig 10523 bp, 7 predicted proteins | sample MAT04_FD_78384 | JGI IMG/M metagenome (GOLD analysis project Ga0105047, IMG submission 78384) | Freshwater microbial communities from Lake Fryxell liftoff mats and glacier meltwater in Antarctica - MAT-04 (megahit assembly) | ecosystem: Environmental > Aquatic > Freshwater > Ice > Liftoff... | reverse complement strand
CGGGTTGGACTTCGGCGTCACACATGCGGTCACCACCAGCGACGGCGCGTTCTTGGACATGCCTGCCCTGCTCACCGCCGGTGAAGGGCAGCGGCTGCGCCGGTTGCAACGCAAGCAGGCCCGCCAGCAGAAAGGGTCGAACCGGCGGGCCCGCACCAAGACCGCGATCGCCCGGATCAAGGCGCGGCAACGGGATCGGCGAAGGGACTGGGTGGAACAGGCCTCCACCCAGCTGGTGACCGACTACGACCACATCAGCGTGGAGGACCTGCAGGTCAGGAACATGCTGCGCTCGGCGAAGGGCACAATCGCGGTCCCTGGGGTGAATGTGGCCCAGAAACGCGGGTTGAATCGGGTCATCAGCAACGCTGCGTGGGGGATGCTGCGCACCAGGATCGAACAGAAAGCAGCAGCGGCTACCAGCCGGGTGCTGGTGGTCGCGGTCAACCCCGCCCACACCTCGCAGCGTTGCGCTGCCTGCGGGCATACGGCACCAGAGAACCGCGACAGCCAAGCGGTCTTTGCCTGCCGGTCCTGCGGGCACACAGCCAACGCTGATGTCAACGCCGCCCACAACATCAACGCCGCCGGACTGGCGGTCACAGCGCGCCGAGGGACACCCCACCAGGGGCCCAATGAAACGCGAACCACCCGAACGGCAGCCGCATGAACCCGGCAACCACCTCGGGAATCCCACGACTTCAGTCGTGGGAGGACGTCAAAGCGAGAACCACCTGCGGGCGCTATGAAGCCACACCGAACGGTTCATCCGCATCTACGCAGACCCATCTGTGGACACGATTACCAACGTCGAACGGGAAGGGAGTTGCTGATGGCTGGTGTGGAGGTCGCCGCCGATGCCGGAAGGGCAGCGGGGCACGTCGGTGAGGTTCCACCATCCGAATCCGACGGGTCACCTGGGACTGGGGCAAAATCCGAATATCGACCGCAATCGGTGGATGGGCCGTAACGCCGGTTTTTCAGCGACGATCCAGCCCAGATTCCAGCCGCCGCAATGCTTCGGCCACTGTTTCATCACTCTTACAGAACGCCCAGCGCACGTAAGGGCTGGACACGTCTGGGTGGTCGCTGAGGGCACTGTGCGGGATTGCGACCACACCGGCATTTCGTGGTGACCAGTCGCAGAACGCTTGCCCAGAATCGAACCCAAGGGCTCGCACATCTGTGCTCACGAAATAGGTTCCCTGAGTGGGGACAACCACAAATCCCAGTTCCGAGAGACCGTGTGACAGTTGGTCGCGTTGACCGGCTAGGGTCGCCCGGAATTCATCGAAGTAGGAATCCGGCAGCTGCAGACCGCTGGCGATCGCCCACTGAAACGGTCCGCTGGACACATACGACAAATGTTGTCGCACCACCCGCACCGCCGCGATTAGGTCTGGCGGGCCAGTCGCCCAACCAACTTTCCAGCCTGTTAGGGAGAACGACTTGCCAGCAGAACCAATCGTGACCGTGCGTTCCCACATGCCCGGAAACGTCGCGATAGGGATATGCGGATGGCCGTCGAACCACAAGTGTTCGTATGCTTCGTCAGAGATCACGATGAAGTCGTGTTGAACCGCCAGCTCCGCAACCCTCGCGAGCTCTTCGCGCGTAAAAACGACGCCGCTGGGGTTGTGAGGTGAGTTCAACAGCAACACCTGTGTCTTGTCCGTGATCGCTGCCGCGAGCGCATCCAGATCTGGACGCAACTGCGGCCCAGTCAGCGAAACGGCTACCCGGTGCGCGCCTGCTAAGGACACCACTGCCGGGTACAGGTCGAAGTACGGGTCGAACATGATCACTTCACCACCGGGTTCCACCAGGGCCAACACAGCAGCCGCGATTGCTTCCGATGCTCCGGTGGTCACGCAGACTTCAGTGCGCCAATCAGGTGAAAGTCCATAGAACCGTTGTTGATGTTCGGCGATCTGTTGCCGCAACTGCGGCACCCCGTGGACTGGGGGATATTGGTTGCCCAAACCCTCTTGAATCGCGCGCACTGCCGCGTCCCGCACTGCCAGCGGGCCGTCCTCGTCCGGAAATCCTTGCCCGAGGTTGACCGCGCCCAGTTCGGTTGCGAGGGCTGACATCTCCCCGAAAATCGTTCGTGAGTGTGGCTGCATTCGGGTGACCAGTGGGGGTTGCTTTCGGCTCATGCCTCCATGGTCGCCTACCCGATCTTGTATCGGTGGCCCCGAGCCAACGGCAGATTTTAGTCCCTTAACCCATTTCGCCGTATTCTTCAAGAGTGAATCTTCGGCAGACAACCTCGCGTGACGCCGGGCGTCGCCATGGGTGGATGCTCGATACGGGCCTAGGTGTGCGGTGCACGAGCACAGACATTCACGTGATCAGCGGACGACCCGTTACCGATCACGGCGTCGTGATCGGGGCCACGTATGGGTTGCTCACCGAAGCAGAGTCGCTGCGCCTGGTGCGGACACTGCAAGAAAACCTGGACCCGGGTCATGTCGTGCCTGAAATTCCGTGGGCGGCCGTTGCTCGTCGCCGCGACGGCAGTGTGGTCGCGACCACCGCCACGATGCTCGCATCTGGCATCTTCTTCAGTGAAGAAACAACCCAGTCCGGCACTGAACTAATCATCGCCACTGATCCTGGTCAAGTGGTGCGGGCACGAACCACCACAACTGACCTGAATCACGACTACATCCGTCGGTATGCCGTGATGAGCACCAACGACACCGACACGCCGTACTCGCAAGTGGAGCGGCGGTCGGGAGGGACCACGCTGCGGTGGCACCCGGACCGAGCCGGACAACGCTGCAAGTTTCATATGTGGTGCGGTCCAGCGGCATGGCCCGACGCCCACCTGGAAGGCCCCGATACCGCCCAGCAGTACTTGGAAGTCTTCGACGAAACCATGGCTGGCCTGGTCGACCGTCTCGACGTGCTCGCCACCACCTTGTCCGGGGGTTTGGATTCGTCGTTTATGGTCGCCGGTTTGGCCCGCGCAGCCGGTACTGGCGACCGCATCACCGCTTTCACCCATGTGCCGTTGGCTGGTGCGCTGACCGAATCCATTGGCAGTTGGGACCCCGACGACAGTCACCTGGCCGCAACCGTTGCCGCAATGTACGCCGACAAGGTGACCCATCAGCGGGTTCGTAACTTGGATCTTCGGCAACCGCTCGACGCTGCCCATGAACGCAGCCAACTGAGCTGGGTGCCGGTATTCAATCCCAGCAATCAAGTGTGGTCTGACGAGATCCGTGACCGGGCGCGTGCGCTTGGCAGCGAGCATGTCTTATACGGAACCAACGGCAACGCGGCGTTCAGCTTTCAGCACGGCTACGCCGCCGAGTACTACCTCGGCAAGGGACACCTGCACAGCCTGGGACGCATCGCACTACGGGAACAACGGAACTCCAGTTGGCACCACTCGCTGCGGCAAAACTTCTTGTCCCCCGCCGTTCGGCGACTGTTCCCAGTCGATGACGGGCTTCAGGAGTACGCCCGGCACTTTGGTCTGACGAGGCTCCTACCCGATCGCAACCGAAACGTCTCTGGGCGTGAACGCTACCTGCGTTGGTTGTCCGGTCGGGCCGACGGGATGGTCGCGGCGATGAATCCAGCGGCCCGTGGCAATGTGATCGACCCCTTCCGCAGTCGAACTTTGTTGGACCTCGCCGCCGCCATCACACCGGCGCAATGGCAGTCCACTGGGGAACCACGCGGCTTTGCCCGCTTGCTCAGCGCAGGTCGGGTACCAGACGCTGTTCGCCTCCGGCAACGACGCGGCGGCCAAGCCTGGGATGCCTGGTTCTGGGTTCGCAGTCACAAGCAGCGTTACCTCGATGAGGTAGACCAGTTGGCCGAAACCGCAGTTCTTGGCGAGTTGGTGGACCACGACCTAATCCGGCGCCGCATTGAATCGTGGCCATGGGATGAAGTGCACGGCCCTGATCACCTCGATGTGGTGGCAATCGAACGCGTGTTGAGTTTGGGCAGATTCACTCGCATGACCGAAACTCGCCTTGGCACCCTTAATGCCGCGCAGTGACTACCGGCCAAGGTGTCGAAAACCACCCAACACCCGCCCGGTGGTTGCCCGCGAAGTTCTGCCCCATACGATTTTTGTAAGACACGATCGGAGTCCAGATGTCCTTGTTGTTCAATCCCAGCACCTACAACCCCACCGGTGTAGATGAGCCGACCCGGGAAAAGCTTCTAGCACTCATCAGTTTCTTTGAGGCCAAAGGGCTGGCCGAAAACAAGGCGGAGTATTACTCCGGGGCCTGGTATGACGACTTCCTAAAACTCGTCGCGGAACAAGGCATCTTCGCTACCTTCGGCACCCCATCATCGGTGGGGCAGTTGCTCGGTGGTGACCAAGGCGCGACCGCAGCCCGGTGGGACACCGCCAGGATCAACGAACTCAATGAAATCCTCGGGTTCTACTCGTTGGCGCACTGGTATGCCTGGCAGGTCAGTGTGTTGGGGTTGGGACCGGTGTGGACCAGCGCGAACGACGAAGCCAAGGCACAGGTCGGTAAACTGCTGGAATCCGGTGCTTTGTTTGGTTTCGGCCTCTCTGAGAAGGACCACGGCGCCGACATCTACTCCACCGACATGATCTTGACCCGAACCGGTGACGGTTGGTCGGCCAGCGGTGGCAAGTGGTACATCGGAAACGGCAATGTCGCTGGGCGTATCAGCGTGTTCGGAAAGTTCGCTGACGACGACCCCGAGCATCCAGGCGAGTACGTCTTTTTCCTGGCCGACACCCAACACGACTCCTACGAGCTCGTCAAGAACGTCATCCATTCTCAGATGTTCGTCGCCGGTTTCAACTTGCACGACTACCCGGTGACCGATGCTGATGTGTTGCACATCGGCAAACCTGCCTGGGACGCCGCATTGGCGACCGTCAATGTCGGCAAGGTGAACTTGGGTTGGGCAAGCATCGGCATCACCGAGCACTCCTTCTACGAAGCCATCGCACACGCCAACAACCGAATCTTGTACGGCAACCGTGTCACCGACTTCCCCCATGTCCGTAGGATCCTGGCAGATTCATACGCCCGGCTCGTTGCCATGAAGGTATTCGCGGCACGCTCCGCGGACTACTTCCGTTGCGCCTCGGAAGAGGATCGTCGTTTCTTGTTGTTTAACCCGATCACTAAGGCCAAGGTCACCAGTGAAGGCGAACGAGTCATCGACTTGATGTGGGACGTAGTTGCCGCCCGTGGCTTCGAGGAGGACACCTACTTCTCCCGGGCTGCGAGCGAGATTCGTGCGTTGCCGAAGTTGGAAGGCACGGTGCACGTCAACATCGCGCTGGTGCTGAAGTTCATGCCAGCATATTTAGGTGCGGCGCACGGTGCGGGGCAAGATTACGCGCCCATTCCGGTGCGTCAGGACGCTGCCGACGATGCCTATCTCTTCCAGCAAGGTCCCGCCAAAGGCTTGAGTAAGATCCGTTTTGCTAACTGGCGGCCCGCGTTCGACCGGTTCGCCCACCTGCCCAATGTGGCGACTTTCGTGGAACAAGTCGATGCACTCACCGCGTTGGTCATGACGGCACCGCCGAGTGAATCGCAGCAGAAAGACCTGGACTATCTGCAGATCCTGGGACAACTGTTCTGTCAAGTTGTGTACGCACAGTTGATCTGCGAATCGGCTGCACTGGCGCTGGACGAGGGCGAGACTCGCGCGGGGTCGGTCAGCGACCTTTCCGATCTCACCGAAACCCACATCGACCGGATCTTCGCTGTGTTTGTGCAAGATATGGCCGAACAAGCTGTGGCCTTGCACGGTCAAGCATCCGCATCCCCGGAACAACGCACTGCGGCGCTGACATTGATCAAGCACGCCACCATCGAACCGGCTGCGGAAGAAGCATTTGTTGCTGAGGTGTTGTCATACGACGGCGCCTATGTGATGCAGCCATGAGTTCAGCTCGCGACGACCTGTTGCATCAGATCAAGGACAAGGCCGTCGTGATGGGCAAGGTGATTTTGTCCAGTGGCCGCGAGGCCGACTACTACGTTGATCTGCGCCGGGTGACCTTGGACGCCCAAGCAGCACCCTTAGTGGGCCAGGTCATGTTGGACGTGACGGCTGACCTGGAGTTCGACGCGGTTGGTGGGCTGACCTTAGGGGCGGATCCGGTAGCCGGAGCGATGATGATGATCGCGGCCGCTCAGGGGCGGGGTCTAGATGCTTTTGTGGTGCGCAAAGAAGAAAAGACGCACGGTCTGCAACGTCGCATTGAGGGCCCAGATGTGGCCGGTCGACGGGTGCTAGCTGTGGAAGACACGTCCACAACTGGTGGTTCGGTGTTAACCGCGGTGGCAGCGTTGCGGGAAGCGGGCGCGGAAGTGGTGGGGGTGGCTGTGATCGTTGAGCGCGGTGCTGCCCCAGCGATCGAAGCAGCTGGCTTGCCCTACATTGCGGCGTTTCACTTAGACGATCTAGGCCTCGCGTAGCCGGCGTGTCAGGTGGTGGGGGTGGTCTCAGGGGCATCGTCTGATCGGGTGCGTAAGTATTCGATGATGACCGGGATCACCGACGTCGCGGCAACCAGCAGCGTCACGATTTCGAGGTTATCGCGGATGATCGGAAAGGTGCCGAGGTAGTAGCCGGCCAAGGTGGCTAAGGCCACCCACAGCACACCACCAATGGCGCTGTAGAGCGCGAATTTTCGGAAGTTCATGCTCGACGTACCCGCGATCGCAGTAATGAACGTTCGAACGACTGGCACGAACCGCGCCAAAATAATGGCGCTCGCGCCGTATTTCTCAAAGAAGTCGTGTGCTTTATTGACGTATTCCTTTTTGAAAATCCGGCTGTCCGGTCTATCAAACAGCGGCGGGCCAACCTTGGAACCGATCCAATACCCGACCAGGTTGCCCGAAACGGCTGCGATCGACAAGATGACCACCGCGGCGTAGATGTTGACTGGGATGGTTCCCGTGGCGATAAACAAGCCCACTACAAAAAGCAATGAATCCCCTGGCAAGAAGAATCCTATAAGCAGGCCACACTCGGCGAAAATAATCGCCACCGCCCCCCAGAATGCCCATGGCCCCAAACTCTCCAGCAAGTTCTCTGGGTTGAGCCAATCCGGCAACAACGCGATCTGATTGGTCCACTCAGCACTCGTCAGCATTTGGTCAGCCTAGTGGGGGGTCGGCTAGTGGTGTAACCGGCTCACCGGGGGACACGGTTACCGGGCAAGACAACGCCCGCGCCGCACAATGCGACGCGGGCGTATTTGCCACGATTGCCTGCGGTCAGGCAAGCGCCTTGCTCTTTAGTTGTGCGAACTCTTCATCCGTGATGATGCCCTGGTCGTGCAGTTGCTTGGCTTTCGCAATCTGCTCGGCAGGATCGGTGTCCCCAGCAACATTCTTGATGTAGGCGTCTTGTTGCTTCTTTATTTCCTCGGCTGCTGCCAAAGTGCGCTCCTGCATGCCTTTGCCACGAGCGATCAAGTACACCAACGATGTGAGCGGGGGCATCAGGATCAGCAAAATGATCCAGATTGCTTTCGCGAACCCGCCCATGCTGTGATCGCGAAAGATGTCGCTGAAGATGTAGAACAACACCATCAGGAACGCGAACAACACAAAGATCCACAGGGTGGTCAAGAAGATCTGACCGAAAGTTTCCATTGACTGCCTCCAAGCAAGGTGAGGCGTAGCGCCCATCACCCACAAAGGGTAGGGGGTGCGGTCAGGAATCCGGTACAGGCGCACGGTGGCGCTGGTGGAACGACCCGCGGTGCCCGCGTCACGTGAATGAATCGCGGTCTCCTACTCGGGGTGGCTTACTCGCCAGTGTCGCCGCCAGTGTCGGCGGCGGTGCCGTCGGCGACCTCGTCGTAGCTAGCGAGGAATTGGCTCTCGTAGAGCTCGTAGTAGAAGCCTCCCGCCGCGATTAACTCGACGTGCGTGCCTTGCTCGACGATGCGGCCAGAGTCCATCACCAAAATCGCGTCTGCGTCGCGGATGGTACTGAGTCGATGTGCAATAACGAAGCTTGTGCGCCCCTCACGAAGGGATGCCATCGCCTGCTGGATGAGGACTTCGGTTCTGGTGTCGACCGAACTCGTGGCCTCATCCAGAATCAGGATCGCGGGGTCGGCCAGGAAAGCACGGGCTATGGTCAGCAACTGCTTCTCGCCGGCCGACAGGTTCGCCGCCTCGTCGTCCAGCACGGTGTCGTAGCCGTCTGGCATGGTGCGAACGAAGTGATCGACGTGGGCGGCTCGCGCAGCGGCCATGATTTGCTCGTCAGTTGGAGCATCCGCCCCATAGGCGATGTTGTCGCGGATGGTTCCGCCGAATAACCAGGTGTCTTGTAGGACCATGCCGAAACTGCGCCGCAGGTCGTCGCGAGTCATGCTGCGTGTGTCGGTTCCGTCGATCAGGATGCGACCGGAGTCGAGCTCGTAGAACCGCATGAGCAGGTTCACCACCGTAGTTTTACCGGCACCGGTCGGTCCCACGATCGCCACGGCTTCGCCCGGTTGGACCTCGAGGTTCATGTCATCGATTAAGGGGACACCCGAGCTGTACCGAAAGGCAACGTCTTCCAGTCGGATATGCCCCTGAGGGCGGCCCATCCGGACCGGGTCGACGGGGTCAGGTTCTTCTTCCGGTTCATCCAGAAGCTGGAATACCCGCTCGGCCGAAGCCACTCCCGACTGCAAGAGGTTGGTGATGCTCGCCAACTGTGTAATCGGCATAGTGAACTGGCGTGAGTACTGGATGAACGCTTGCACGTCACCCAAGGACATCGCGCCGCTGGCCACCCGCAATCCACCGATGACAGCGATGGCGACATAGTTCAGGTTTGACACGAACGTCATGGCCGGTTGGATGATGCCGGAGATGAACTGCGCCTTGAAGCTGCTCTCGTACATCTGGTCGTTGGCTGCGTCGAAGTCCGCCACGGCTGTGTCACGGTGTCCGTAGATTTTGACAAGGTCATGACCGGTGAACATCTCTTCGACATGGCCATTGACCACACCGGTCCAGTGCCATTGACCCACGAACTGCTTCTGGGAACGCTTGGCGATAGTGATCGTAATCAGGAACGACAGCGGCACGGTGAGCAGGGAGATCAGCGCCAGTAGCGGACTGATCCAGATCATCATGAGCAGCACGCCGATGACCGTTAGGACGCTGGTGATCGCCTGGGTCAGGGCCTGCTGCATCGTGGTGGCGATGTTGTCGATGTCATTGGTCACCCGACTGAGCAGATCGCCGCGCGGGTGCGTGTCGAAGTACTTCAGTGGCAGGCGCCCCAACTTGGTGTCGACGTCCTCACGCAGGCGGTACATCGTGCGTTGGGTGACCCCGGCCATCAGGTAGTTCTGCGCCCATGAAAACACCGAACTCAAGAAGTAGACCAACACTACGAGCGCGATGATCTGGCCAAGCAGGTTGAAATCGACGCCGTCGGTAAGGGTCATGCTCGCCAACATGTCCGCCTGCGTATTTTGGCCAGAGGCGCGCAAGCCATCTATGGCCTGCTGTTGGGTCACGCCCGCTGGCAACTGCTCCCCGAGCACGCCGGCAAACACGATGTTGGTCGCATTGCCCAGGAGTTTGGGGCCGAGGACGACGAAGAACACGCTGGTGACCGCGAGGAACAACACGAACCAGATCACCAGCCGCTCTGGTCGCAGCATGCCCATTAGGCGCCCCAGTGAGCCCCGGAAGTTGCGAGCCTTCTCGGCGGGCAGTGTCATTCCCAGACTGCCCGGTCCACCACCGAAAGGGCCACCAGGCCGGCCCATGCCCGGCCCGGTACGGGGAGGTGCGCCCGCGCTCACGAGGATGCCTCCGCAGCGGTCATTTGGGAGTAGACGATCTCGCGGTAGGTCTCGCAAGTTGTCATCAGGTCATCATGGTCCCCGACGCCGACCACCTTGCCTCGTTCCAGCACCACGATCTGGTCAGCATGGCGGATCGTGCTGACTCGCTGGGCGACGATGATCACACACGCGTTGGCAGTTTGGCTGGACAGGGCGGCTCGTAGTCGGGCATCGGTGGCGTAGTCGAGCGCGGAGAAACTGTCGTCGAAGATGTAGATCGGTGGCTTGCGCACCAACGCCCGAGCAATGGCCAGGCGCTGCCGCTGCCCACCGGACACGTTCGTGCCGCCCTGGTCGATCTCAGCGTCGATGGTCTGAGTCATTTCGGAGACGAAACCGCGGGCCTGGGACGTTTCCAGCGCCTGCCAAACCTGCTCGTCACTGGCTTTCGGGGCACCGAATCTGACGTTGCTCGCGACTGTGCCACTAAACAGGAACGCTTTTTGCGGCACGATCCCGATCCGAGACCATAAGTCTTCTTGCCGTAGTTCCCGGACATCAACGCCGTCGACCAGAACGGCGCCGGCCGTGACGTCGTACAGGCGGGGGATCAGGTTGATCAACGTGGACTTGCCGGCTCCGGTGCTGCCCACAATGGCAGTCGTTTGCCCTGGGCGCAGAGTCAGGTCTATGCCGCACAGCACTGGATCCTGCGCACCCGGGTATCGGAACT
>Ga0105047_10019306_pt1 | contig 10523 bp, 9 predicted proteins | sample MAT04_FD_78384 | JGI IMG/M metagenome (GOLD analysis project Ga0105047, IMG submission 78384) | Freshwater microbial communities from Lake Fryxell liftoff mats and glacier meltwater in Antarctica - MAT-04 (megahit assembly) | ecosystem: Environmental > Aquatic > Freshwater > Ice > Liftoff... | reverse complement strand
TGCCGTACGGGACGTGCACCGCGAACAGCAGCGCGCTGAACATGAACAGGGTGATGCTATAGACGATCCACGGCTGGTACGCCGCGTCGCGGCGACGCAGCCACGCTCCGAGGAGCGTGAACGGTGCGAGGAACACCAGCAACGGCATCGTCGCGAAGATCGTCAGTGCGGAACCCAGGCCGGCCAACCGGCTGCTGACCAACGACCCGACTCCCTGGGCCAGGAAGCTCGATAAGGTCGTCTCGGAGGCGACCGAGTAGAGCTGGCGGTAGTCGGTGATCCAGAGGATGCGGCCGTTGGCCGCGGATGGGCTGATGGACCCGAACGTGGCCAGCTGACGCAGCAGCCACGGTGCAGCGACGAGCAGGAACAGCCCGGCGCACGCGAGTGCCGCCGGCCAGCCGATACGCCGCACCGCCGGCCGCCGCACCAGCTCGACAAGGAACGCGAGCGCGAAGGGCACGCCCAGGAGCACCCCGTCGTTGCGTGACAGGAACGCCAGGCCCACCAGCAGGCCGCCCAGCGCGAACGCCCGGCGATCGCCCCGCAAGCCGCGCGCGCAGGCCCACAGCGACAGCGCACCGAGGAGCATGAACGGGGCGAAGTTGTCCGGCTGGGCGAGGAACGGCGTGACGGCGCCGGGCGCGGCCGCGAGGACGCCGGCCGCCATCGCCTGCCATCGCTCCATGCCCGCGTCCCTCGCGATCCACCAGGCGACCGGCGCCACGGCCGCCGCGCACAGCCAGAACGGGAGGCCGGAGGCGACCGCGGTCGGGCCCAGCAGCCAGATGAACGGCACCTGGATGACCACGGCCAGCGGCATCCAGTGGGCGTTCGAGGGGATGGGCAGGGTGCCCATCGCGGGCAGGCGTCCGCCGACCTCCACGAAGTTCCAGAGGTAGTCCACGGTCAGACCGTTGCCGGTGGCCACCTCGCGCGCGACGTTCACGTAGTAGAACGAGTCGGGGTACGCGGGGTCGGGCAGGGCGGCCGCAGTCAGCAGACGCGCCCCGAGCGCGAGGAGGAACAGGACAAGGGGTGCCATGGCCGGTGCAGGATAGCAACGGGCAGCGGTCCGTCCGACCAGTACGAACGGGCTATGCTGAAGGCCGTCCGGTGGGCGGAACGGTGGGGTCCAGGGTACTGCTGCCCGGACCAAGGGGCTACTGAGCCACGCCCTGACCCACTGCTAGGCTGCGATGTAGATGCCCATCCAGCCCTTCACCCCCGCGCGCCCCGGACCGCAGCGTCCCGTGTCGCTGCTCGCGCCCGCGCCCGTCTCGCTGGGGATCGCAGGCCTGCCCGGCGTGCGCACGCTTCACTCCCCCGCGTTCCGGCTGCTCATCGCGACCACGATCGCCCTCCTGGGTGGCCTGGTGCTGGGCGCCGCGATGCTGCGCCAAGCGTCCCAGCCCGGTGGCCAGTTCGGTATCGATCTCGCGGACTACCGACTGGCGGCTGAGCGGATCGCGGCGACCGGCTCCCCGTACGCACCCGAGATGCTCCTGGGCCCCATCGACGCCCAGGGCCAGGACCGCTACCGCTACCCGCCGCCGCTCGCCCAGGTGCTGATTCCGACGACGGCCCTTGCCGCAGAAACCGCAGCGTCCCTCTGGCTCGTGCTCCAGGCGATCGCGACGATCACCGCGGTGTGGCTGGCCCTGGGCGTCGCCGGAGTTCGTCGTCACGCCGAGCGCGCCGCGTGGAGCGTCGCCGGGTGCGTCCTGTTCATGCCCGTGTTCGATACGCTCTGGAAGGGCAACGTGAGCGGGTTCGTGGCACTGGGGGTCACCTTCGCCGCCATGGGTGGCGCCCGCGCCGGGATCGGTGCGATGGGGGCCACGTTGCTGAAGGTCGCGCCCGTGACCATGCTGCCGGTGCTCCTCGGCGGCGGCCGACGCGCGATGGGTGCCGCGGGCCTCACCGCCGCGATCGGAGTGGGCCTCTCCGTCCTGCTCGCCCCCCAGGCCTGGGCGGATTACCTCGTCGTGCTGCCCAACCTCCTCGCCGGCTCATCCGATCACGCGACCAACCTGGCGCCCGCCGCGACCCTCGCCCGTCTGGGTGCCCCGGCGGCCATGGTGGACGTGGCGCGGCTCGCAGCCGGCGCGGTCGCCGTGGCGTGCACGCTCGCCGCGCCGCTGGTCGCCTGGCGACGGCAGGGAGTGCCCGGCTGGGCGGCTGCCACCACGCTGGGTGTCGCGGCCATGCTGCTGCTGCCGGCGGCGTGCTGGTACCACTACCTCGTGGCACTGCTGCCGGTCGCCGCGCTCGCGTGGCCGGTGGCCAGCATCCGCGCGCGCGTGGCGCTGCTGGTCGCCGCAGCGCTCATCACGGCCGGCGTGGCGGCGCTGGCGTCGGCCACGATCGGCGCGACCCTGCTCGTGATGGTCGCGCTCAGGGTCCACCTCCGCGCCGGTGCGCCGACCGCCCGGACGGTGCGACCACCGATGGCGCCCCATGCGTCCATCGCTCCGGCCGCCTGACGCCCATGGCCGCGACGCTCGCTCGCCGGTTGCCCAGCGGTGCCCGCGCACGGTCTCCAGGCACGGATGGCGGCGGCGGCCGCACGCGTCGTGAGGGCCTGGTCCACGGCCTGACGTTCGCGGGCCTGGCCTTCGCCGTGTTCCTGTTCTTCGTGATGGCTCCCCGGGTCCAGTCGGTCGGCTATGACGCATGGGCGTACTGGGCCGTGGAGCCCGCCGATCCGTACGCGCTGCGCGTGGGAGCCCTCGGCAGCTTCACGTACACGCCAGCGGCGGTGCTCGTGGCGTCCAACTTCAAGGCGCTGCCGTGGTGGCAGTTCCTGTGGATGTGGGAAGCGCTGCTGGTGGCCACCATCATCTGGATGGGCGGTCGGCGCAGCCTGCTGGTCGTGGCGTTCCCGTTCGTGGCCTTGGAGTTGTACCACGGCAACATCCATCTGCTCCTGGCCGCCGCCATGGTGCTCGGCTTCCGGCACCCTTGGACGTGGTCGTTCGTGCTGCTCACGAAAGCGAGCTGCGGCGTGGGCCTGCTGTGGTTCGTGGTCCGTCGTGAGTGGCGGCCGCTGGGCATCGCGCTCGGCTCCACGGCTGTGGTGGCGGGCCTCTCCGCGGTCCTGGCGCCGGAGCTCTGGGCTGACTGGATCGCGTTCGTCCTTCAGTCCCCGGGGGGTACGCCCGGAGGGCCGTCCGTGCCGGTGCCGTTGTGGATCCGGCTTCCCCTCGCCGCCGCGCTCGTCCTCTGGGGTGCACGGACCGATCGCCGCTGGACGGTCCTCGTGAGCGCCACCATCGCCCTGCCTGTGCTCTGGTTGACGGGCCTGTCGATGCTGGCGGGGCTCGCCATCGAGCTGTCCGAGCGTGCGCGCCGGACCACGGACCCTGGCACACCGCCGGTCGCCGACGCCACCATCGGCGGCGGCTCGATTCCGGCCGCGCCCACGACCCCCGGCGGATGACGCCCGCGGTCATGACGGCGCCTGGCCAGACCACGCCACGCATGCCCGCCATCGCCCGTACCATGGCGGGCATGCTCGGCGTCCCCAGCGTCACCATCGTGCTGCCCGCCTACAACGAGGCGGAGCGGCTGGGTCCCGCCCTCGACGAGCTGTTCGGCTACCTCGGGCGGGAGGGTCCTCCCCGCGACGGCGGCCGGAGCGCCACGGAGCTTGGCGCCTGGGACGTGCTGGTCGTGGATGACGGCTCCGCCGACGCGACCGCGTCGACGGTGGAAGCGCGCCCGGAGGCGCAACCGGGCCCGGATGGCGCCGATCCGGGGCTGCGAGTGCTCCGCCGGCCCCACGCCGGCAAGGGCGCGGCGGTCAAGGCCGGTGTTCTCGCGGCAACCGGTGACCTCGTGATCTTCACCGATGCGGACATGGCCACGCCGCCGGACCAGATCCCCCTGCTGACGGAGCAGCTGCAGACGCATGACATCGTGCTTGGTAGCCGAGTCCAGCCGGACGGCAGCGACCGGCGTGCCAGCCAGCCCGTCCACCGGCGGCTGCTGGGCAAGGTCTTCCGCGCGATCGCCGGGTTCTGGGTGACCGGCAGCGTGCCGGACCCGCAGTGCGGCTTCAAGGGATTCGTGCGGGCCGCCGGCCAGGACCTGTTCGCGCGCCAGCAGGTCACGAGCATCGTGTTCGACGCGGAGATCATCCATCTCGCGCGGCGGCGTGGATATCGCATCGCCGTCGTGCCCGTGAGTTGGACGGACAAGCGTGGCTCCCGGATGCGCGTGCGGCCGACGCTTGCGCTGCGGGTCCTCTGGGATCTTGCCCGCATCCCGGTCATCCATCGGTCCGTGCCTCGGGTGCCCGGCGTGGGGGAGGCCGGGTCGGCCCGCTCGTAGCGGGCGCGTGCGCTCGTGCGGTCGCCCCCCGTGGCCCCCGCAGGCTTACACTGCAAGGGCTTCATGACCAGTCCCACCTCCACCACCGATCCCGCCCGGGGCGCGTCACTGCTCAACGCGGTGCCCGTGGCGTTCCGGGACATCCCGCGGCCCACGTGGGACTCCCTACTTGCGCGCACCCCGGCTGCGACCCCGTTCTCGCGCTGGACGCTGCATGCCGCGTGGTGGGAGGCGTATGGCGTGACCAGCCACGAGGAGTACCTCGTGTGTGTGCCGACGGCCACGGCTGACGCACCGCTCGCGGACCCCGAGGCGATCGCGGGCATCGTGCCCTTGATGCACCGGCACGTCGTGGAGCCCGATGACGCCGCCACGCACACCGCGCTGCGTCGCCGCCACGCCGCCGGCACGGACCTGAGACCCGACGCCAAGGCCGTGTTCATGGGCGCCAGCTACCACGCGGACTACGCCACCATCCTCGCTGACCCCGCGGATCTGCCCGCGGTGGTCGCAGCGTTCGTGGACAGCCTCGCCTCGCCGCCGGATCCGTCCCACGGGCACCAGCCATGGGACGTCGTGGACCTCCGTCGCTGGCGCGACGACGATCCGGCATTGCCGCTCCTGGAAGCCGCCCTGCGGGCCACCGCCACGCGTGAGGGTTGGGAGGTCATCCGGGAGCAGGAGGACGTGTGCCCGGTCGTGACGTTCCCCGTGGGCGGCACCTGGGACGACTACATGGCCACGCTCGACAAGAAGGCCCGCCATGAGATCCGGCGCAAGATCCGGCGGGCCGAGTCTGTGGGCGACGTGCGGTTCAGCCTGTCCCCCCTTGAACCTGGGACCGTGGACAGATTCATCGCGCTCCACCAGGCGCGCTGGGGCGAGGATGGCCTGTTCCCCGACACGGAGGGCGGTGACCGCTCCCGGCGGTTCCTGCACCGCCTGACGGAGTTGGAGGCGGCCGAAGGGCCGGCGGCCATGCTCCAGCTGGGCCTGGTCCACGTGGGCGATCGGTTGATCTTCGCCAGCGCCGGCTTCGACGACGGCACCACCTGCTCCTTCTACAACGCCGGCATGGACCCCGATGCGCGCGAGTTGTCGCCCGGCGTCACGGGGGCTGCGGCCTATATCGAAAATCGCCTGGCGGCCGGCCGATCCCGCTTCGACTTCCTGCGGGGCAACGAGCCCTACAAGTACGAATGGGGAGCCGTGGACGAACCCATCCATCGGCTCATGGTCCTGCGAACCGTCTGAGATGAGTGCCGCCCTCGCCGCCGACCCATGCCTGGACGTGCCCGTACGTCCGGCGTTGCCGGACGGGGAGCGGATCCGGGTGGTCCAGCTGGTCGCCTCCGGCACCAACGGTGGGGCCCAGGAACACGTCTATGGCCTCCTGACCCAGATCGACCGGTCCCATTACGACGTTCGCGTGGTGTCGCTTTCGGATGGCTCCGCCGTGCGACGTTGGCGCGGCCTGGGCGTGGAGGTGGACGTCATCCACGAGCACGATGATCGGGCTGCCGCTGCTGCCGTGGCCGACCTGCTCGCCGGCTGGAAGACGCAGGTCGTCCACGGACACATGTACCGCGCGGAGATCGTCGGTGCGTGGGCCGCCGATCTGCTCGTTGCCCGTGGCCTGCACCGTCCGTGGCTCGTGAACACGGTCCACAGCTCCCGCCTCCGGAGCATCGAGGACCGGGAGCTGCTGCGCGAGCTCACGCCGGGCATCGACCGGCTCATCGCGGTCAGCCGCAGCATCGTGGAGAAGCTGGAGCACGAGGGCCGCATGAGTGACCGCGTGCGGATGATCCACAACGGTGTGGACCTGTCGCGCTACGACTCCCAGGAGGCCTGTTGCACACTGCCGGAGGAGTACGGGTTCGCGCCAGGGTCGCCGATGGTGGGCGTGGTCGGGCGGCTGGAGCCGGAGAAGGGCCATGCCACGCTCATCGATGCCTGGCCGCTCGTGCTCGCCTCGGCGCCGGACGCGCGTCTGCTCGTGGTCGGCGAGGGGTCCTGCCGAGACGCCCTCGAGGCCCAGGCGGAAGCGCTGGATCTGCTGGGTGACCAGGTCCCTGCGAATGACGGCGTCGGGACGCGCAACGCCCGCCCGAACGCCAAGGTCCTGTTCACCGGCCGCCGTGAGGACGTGCCCGCCGTGACCGCGGCGCTCGACGTCGCGGTCCTGCCCTCCTATCGCGAGGCGCAGGGCCTCGTGATCCTGGAGGCCATGGCGCTGTCACGTCCGGTGGTGGCGAGCGATGTGGGCGGCATCCCGGAGATGATCACGCACGGCGTGACAGGGCTGCTGGTACCACCCCACGACGCACCCGCGCTGGCTGCGGCCATCGTGCGCCTCCTGCTCGACCACCCGCTCGCGGACATGATCGCGCGCGCCGCCAAGGACATGGTCCACGAGCGATTCTGCATCGAGGTCATGGGCGCCGCCATCTGCGACCTCTACGATGACGGTGCAGCGGCGCTTGCGGCGCGCTCAGCGTCGGTGCCGCGAGCCGCCGTCCCGGTCTGAGGGTCCGCCGTGACCCGGGCCAGGCCGGCGTTCAGCGTCGGATCGTGGTCCAGTAACGCTCCGCGATGCCGCTGCCCACGCCGCCCGCCATCGCGACGCGATGGTGGTACCCGGCAAGATCGTCCAGCAGCCCTTGGTCGCTCTCGAACAGGCGCACGATCTGGCTGCCGTACACACGGATGCCGGCGGCCTTCCGCTCAAGATGCTCACTGATGTCCGCGTAACGGGCCTCGAGCGAGATGCCCTCAGGCAGGCCCAGCGAGTCGGCGCCCAGGTCCACCAGGCCGTTGAAATCGTTCCACCAGGCGTACGGGAAGTCCTCGTAGAACGACACCCGGCCCGCCATGTCGGGTGCTGGCATCACCCAACGGCGATCCTCGCCCAGCAGTCCGACCGCGACCTCGCGACACAGCTGGTGGTCCACGTGACCGCCCACACCGAGCGGGAAGTAGACCATCTGCGGCTCGAGGCGCAAGATCTCACGGCGCAGGATGTCGTACGGCGCCTCGTCGTCGTCGCGCGGACCTCCCAGCAGCTGGTCGTCACCCTCGTACCCGCGATAGACCGCGTCAGGCAGGTCCAGGTCGATGACGCTGGACTCCATGAACCATGCGTAGCGCTCGTCCTCCGCCTTGCGCAACGCGGTGGCGTCAGCGGCCTCGAAGTCCATGACCGCCAGCGTGCCCTGGCCGCCGACGGTATCCGCGAGCGGGCGATCAGCGGTGTCCTGATTGGTCACGTTCGCGCTCCGGGTCCACGAAGCACGCTGCCAGAACTGGCGGGCCTGCGTGTTGGCGCGCTCCTGCGTCGCGGCGATCCGCTCGGGGTCCGCCAGCCAGGGCGCGCTCGGGCCTTCCGACACGATCGGGTGGTCGGAGGCGATCGCGGTCCGGTTGAAGGCCTCGGTGTTCGGCCAGATCGCCTTGGACCCGAAGCCCAGGGCCGCCCGCTGGTAGTCGCTCATGTCGGTGCCCGCGGAGGGGCCGCCGGAGAACACGCTGATGATGGTGACGTTCTGGCCAAGCTCACGAAGGCTTGCGATCAGGCCACCACAGGAGAGGGCGGCATCGTCCGGGTGCGGGGAGATGAAGACGTGACTCATCGCGGGCGAGGATAGCATCGGGACCGGGTCCCCGGAGCGAAGCCGCCGCGGGACGTGGCGTTGCCGCACCGCCGGGGGTCAGGCCCAGTCCCCATCGGGCGCCTCCGGGTCCTGCTCGAGGTCCTGGCCATAGCGGCCCAGCAGGGGTACGAAGACGCAAGGCTCAAGCTCCTCGCTGACCACCCGGCCGCCCGCTCGGACCACCACGGTCAGCTCCTGGCGGTCCGGTGGACCCACGGGCAGCACGAGGCGGCCACCGTCCGCGAGCTGCTCAATCAGTGGCGCTGGCACGGCGGGGGCGGCTGCCGCGACCACGATCCCGGCGAACGGGGCGTCCGGTGGGTACCCCACGCTGCCATCGCCCACGATGACGTTCACCGTGATCCCCAGCTCCGCGAGAAGCGCGGCCGCGCGCGCCGACAGCTGCGTGTCTCGTTCGATGGTCGTGACGCGCCCGCCCATCGCGGCCAGGACGGCCGCCTGGTAGCCAGAGCCCGTACCCACGTCGAGCACGTGCGCCGGCCGGTCTGGGTGGGCATCGGCCCACGCCTGGAGGCGGAGCGCCTCGGTCATCCGCGCGACCATGAACGGCTGCGAGATCGTCTGGCCGCGACCGATCGAGATGGCGCCGTCGTCGTACGCGTGGCGGCGCAGCGCGGGCGGCACGAAGCGCTCGCGTGGCACGAGGCGCATCGCGGTCAGCACCGCCTGATCCCGGATGCCGCGACCGGCGAGCTGCTCGGCGACCATTCGCTCGCGTTGTGTCACCCAGTCCGGGTCATCGCGTGGCGGCTCGCCGGGACGGTTCGCCACGCTGGATCCCCGTTCGCTACGGGGCGGAGGTCGTCGGGTTGGCGGAGGCCATCGGGGTGATCGGGCCGCAGGACGCGGCCGGAGCCGGTGACGTGCCCGGCAGTCCGGATGCCGCCGGAACGGCGACGGTGCCGGGTGCGCACGAGGCGGCCGGCGACGCACCAGGGGCCGACAGCGCGGCGCTCGGCGGGGCGCTGATGACCGGCGCAATGCTTGGCGCGACCGAAGGCACCGCGGTCGGTGCGAGCGTCGGTTCCGCGCTGGGCGCCGTGGACGGCACCGCGGTCGGTGCGCGCGTCGGTTCCGCGCTGGGCGCCGTGGACGGCACCGTGGTGCTCGCCACGCTGGAGGGGGCCACGGACGGCGACAACGACGGCATGCCGGACGCGCTCGCCGATGCCTCCACGGACGGCGCCACCGAACCCGATGCGGCGGTGGACGGATCCACGGACGCTTCAGCCGACGGCACCACGGATGCGGCCGGCGAAGCCGACGCGGCAGCCGAGGCCCCAGCGGAGGGTGACGGCGCGGCGGTCGGGACCGGTCGCGGGGTCCTGGGCGTCAGGAGCCCACCCGATCCGAGCAGGAACCCGCCCACGATGATCAACGCGAAGGCCGCGACGATGATGCCCACCCACCACTTGGACACCGGGTCATCCACCCAGGGAAGCTCGTCGGTCGGCTCGCCGGTCGCCGCGGCGTGGGGCTGTGGGGTGCGGATGCTCGACGTGGCGCCCTTCTTGCGCGCAGCTGCTGCCGCGCTGGTCGCGCCGGCCGCCGCGATGGCGGTCTCGGTCGTGCTCACCCCTGAGCCCGCGGGATCGATGGCGCCTTCGTCGATCGCGGCCTCCTCGGCCCAGTCGGGCTCGGGGATGCGCTCGGACTCGGGCAGGACGCCCGGCGTCTCATCGTTCGGCTTCGCTGAGCCGGGTGTCTCCTTCGGATCGTCCGTCATCCGTGGCGCTCCTGTGCGTGCGTCACGCGCTTGGTCCCCGCATCGGTCGTGGGGTCAGCACCATGGTCGCATCCTTCATGGTCATCGTGCGGGAGTCCGCCACAGCAGGGCGATGCGCGCGATGGCGCCCGCCAGCTGGACGGCGCGTACCGCGGGACCCAACCGACTCCGATTGAGCCCCTCGATCGTCCGTCGTTGCTCGGACAGGCCGGCCGCCCATGTCACCAGATCCGCGTCCAGTCTGTGGCCCTGGGTCCGCAACGCGGTGAGGGCGGCGGCCACGCCCTCGATCGAGCCCTGCGCGGACTCGAGGTCGCCCCGGAGGGCCGCCTCCTGGCGCTCGAGCCCCGTCGCCGATCGGCCCAGCCCCTGGCGGCCACGTCGCGCGATCATTCCCACCGCCACGGCCGCGACCACCGCCAAGACGGCGATCGGCGCGGCCAGGACGGCGAGCAGGGTTGCGGTCTCGGTCGTCACGACGGCCGATGATAGGGCGCCCGCGCTCAGGCGTCACGAACGGCGGGCAGCAGGGCACCGACGATGCCCGTGACCACGGTCACGACGCCCAGGACGGCGAAGATCGTGCCCGTGGGGACTGCCTCTGCCACGAAGCTCGACAGCGCGGCAGCCGCCGTCATCGCCCCGAATACGAGGCTGCCGCGCATCGCCACCACGCGGCCCATCAGCTCGCCTGGCACCAGCTCTCCGAACAGCGTCTGCGACGGGATGAGCCACACCAGGTTGAAGACGCCGATGACCGCTGCCGCGAGGCAGGCCAGCGCCGTGCT
>Ga0105047_10019305_pt1 | contig 10523 bp, 8 predicted proteins | sample MAT04_FD_78384 | JGI IMG/M metagenome (GOLD analysis project Ga0105047, IMG submission 78384) | Freshwater microbial communities from Lake Fryxell liftoff mats and glacier meltwater in Antarctica - MAT-04 (megahit assembly) | ecosystem: Environmental > Aquatic > Freshwater > Ice > Liftoff... | reverse complement strand
GGGTCTCACGGTCCGCTTATCCCACACAGACAACCCGCCTACGGCGGGTTAACATAGTCGTACCACTTCGGGCGCTGGCTTTTTGGACCGCCCAAGCGCTGGCCTTTTCGGCCGACGTTCACATCCGGCATTGCATCAACGCAATTGCAGCTGAAGCTCGCCAGGTACAGGAGGCGAGAGCCGCCGAACGGGCGCGGCCGTTTCAAGAGCGTATGGACAATGCCCAACTTGAATACGAAGTTGGGGTGCGGATACTCAGCGACTTCTACCAGGACTTCCCAGCGGATGAATATGCTCGGCTCGACATTCGGGAGTGGAATGGTGCTGATGCTAATCTGAGAATCCTAAATATTCTTTCGCATGCTCCCGAAGACGAGCTAACGATTGCTGCGTTTCGTCGCACAGCAGAGGTGATCGCTGGTTGGTGGGAGCGCTCGCGGAGCGAACGGGCGGATAGGCAAATGACAATGGACACTGAGATCGCTCTACCTACCGTCTTGGAGCAGTTTGTCCTAGAAATCCCGACTAACCGAGCAGCCGAAATACTGGAGCCGATTATCGATGCTGTTGACCTTCATCCAGACGAGGTAAGCCGGATTCTGCAAGGCATCGTTACAGCTGAGGACCGACTGTTCACAAGAGAACGGTTCTGGCAGTTATGGCAACTCTTCGCCGCTCGCGTCCGGACCGCATCGTGGTTGCCGCAGATCGACCGCGAGCACGCTGAAGGTGCCTCGATGATGGCAGCGGTATTCCTCACGCAATATTGGAAAGATGAGACACGACATTGGCGAAGTGTTGAAGGTCATGCACAAAGGGTCGCTGATTTGTTCAATTGTCTACCCGCCACGGCATGCGTTCTAGACGACTACGTTCGTTTCCTTTACCACATCGGCGAACACTCGCTGCCAGATGCTTTCATACTGATCGCTCACCGCTTGCAGGCCGGGAATGCGAGCGAAATGCTCCACATCGGAAATACCGTCTACATGCTCGAAGAATTACTTCGCCGCTACGTCTACGGCCGGCCACTTGAGCTGAAGCAGAACTCTCAGTTGCGTGATGCCGTTCTATACCTTCTCGATACGCTCATCGAGTGTGGCTCGTCGTCGGCATTTCAGATGCGGGACGATTTTGTGACGCCAGTGAACTAGTTTTGCGATGTTCCATTACGGCATTGACGCGGGACTGAGTAGCCCATCCGCTGCGAATTGTTCGCCCGCCTCGGTCACATTGACCGAAGTCATTTCAAATAGCTGAGACGACGTCCTGTAATTTCCGCGTGAGGCGCGCGAACGGGTCTCTAGCATTGAGCGATCGGCAATCGCCACAGGCCGAACCTGTCCGCCGGTAGCCACAATCTGCGACGGATATCTGCCGATCGACTCAATCCCAGAGAACATTCCGATTCCGTGGAATACGTTCGTATCGCCCCTATTTCTTGAGCGGACAGCAGGGCGCGAGTTCAAATGAGGTTCCTTAGTCACGCTCTTATAAATGGCCGCATCGCCGCATAATACTCCTCCGTGCACTCATCTGCTGTCAAAAGCCTTGGCGCCTTCATGTCGCACGCCGCGAATTCCGCCTGCAATTCTTCCACGGTCGGCGCCTGATCATAAACCTGTTGGCCTTGCAGCGCCAAAAAGTTTCCCAAGTAGTTATTGCGCACCAAGCTGTCTCCGTTGATTCCCAGTTTGTCCGTGAAGGAATTCCAGCCATCGCTACGGACTTTGTACAGATAGGCGTGAACGCCCCAAATTAGTCCTAGTTCTAAGCGGGGTTCCTCGGAAGTTTGAATAGCTAATGTGGTCGAGAGAACCCACGCCGCGCTTTCAAGTTGCCGGGTGACGTGAACCAGCGACAATGTGTGAATCATACCCTCGGCAAGCATCAGGTCGCTGAGGGCATACGTCGACTTGGGCGTGATTCGCTTGATGAACTCGATCTCGCGACGGTCCCCTTTGTGAAAGGCAACAAAGTATCTTCGGAGGCGTTCGTCGCAGCACAATGGGGCCTTGGCCGGCGGTCCTCCGCCTTTGCCAGGTCGTCCTGGATGTGAATATAGACCTAGGAGTCTGGCTTCATCACTAGCCGCCAGCAGGGCAGCGCGATAATCGCCAACATTTAGGGCGCGGGCGGCCAAAAGACGCCGCTGGCGCACGTGACGGCCGAGGTCTGCTTCCCGGTTTGTCTGTGCTGCTTCGATGAAGAGCTCTTCCGCCGCCTCCACGTAATGGCGGATTTGACGTGGACCGACTCCCCAACCTTGCTGGTCGGCGAACTTCCGAATATCAGAAGGCTCGGCGCCTGCTATCATGAGGGTAGCTACTTCGCTGATTCGTTTCCGGACAGTAACCTTTGTGGACTTAGGCATGATGTGCTTCCTGGCTCGAAGCGAGCTGTTGGGCCTTCGTTCCTGAGAACTTTTCAAAGCGCTCGATCAGCACGTCGCAATAAAGCGGATCGAATTCCATCACGAACGCCCGACGATCCGTCTGTTCGGCGGCGATCAACGTCGACCCCGAGCCACCGAACAGGTCCAAAACGTTCTCGCCAACTCGCGAGGAGTACTTGATCGCTCGGGTGGCCAATTCGACCGGCTTTTCGGTCAGGTGGATCATCGATTGCGGATTGATCTTCTTGACGCTCCAAACGTCCGTGGCATTGTTAGGGCCAAAGAATTTGTGTCCCGCCCCTTCGCGCCAGCCATAGAAGCACCACTCGTGATCCCCCATGAAGTCCTTCCTAGAGAGGACCGGATGCCCTTTGACCCAAATAATTGCTTGTGCGAAGTAGAGGCCTCGCGCCTTCAAGGCAGGTGGGTAATTCGCGCAATTGGCGTAGCCGCCCCAAAGATAAAATGAACGCCCGGGCTCTAGCACTCGCGCTATGTTGCCAAACCAGGCGTCGAGCAGCTTGTCGTACGCCTCGCTCGAGACGAAGTCGTTCATCAGAGGCCGGTCTTTGGCGCGAAGCGTCGAATGCGTCCGCTTGGCCTTTCGAGGATGTCGCGCGAGATCCAAACCTTGATGATTCGTCGATCCCTGAAATGAGCTTAACCCAGCGGCGATCGCGTTATTGCTGCGGGGCTCCACTCGGACGTTGTAGGGCGGATCGGTATTCACCAAATGAACGACTGACCCGTCCAGCAACCGGTCAACGTCTAACGCATTGCCCGCATCGCCGCATAACAGGCGATGCCGCCCCAACGCAAACAGATCACCAGGCCGCGTCGCGGCCTTGGCGGGTGGATCAGGGATCAAGTCAGGATCACAGAGACCAGCGCGGGGATCCGGATTCAGCAACTGGTGCAGGTCGTCTGGTGAAAAGGCCAGGACATCGAGATCGAAATCGACTTCCTGTAGCGCCACCAATTCTTCGAACAATCGCTCTTGATCCCACTCCGAAAGGTTATTCGTTTGGTTGTCGGCGATTCGGAACGCTCGGGCCTGATCCGGCGTCAGGTCCGTCGCCACATGGACTGGAACTTCGAGCAGTTCGAGTAACTGGGCGGCCTTCAATCGGACGTGTCCGACAACGACAACGTTCTGACTGTCGACGACGATCGGCTGACGAAATCCAAATTCACGAATGGAATTGGCTACTGCCGCCACGGCCTGATCGTTGATGCGCGGATTGCGCTCATAGGGACGAAGGTCGGAAACCAACTTGATATCAATGCGCATGCCGCGCCCTCCTGAAACTGGATTGGAATCTCACGAAAAACTGAGGTCCGCGCGAGGAAGTGAAACCAATTGGCTACGGAGTGGTCAACAGTAAGTTTTCTGGCGCCGCGTGGATTTGGACTGGCAAACCTCATTTTTTGTTTGAGCGTCCGATCTGTTCTGGAGAGGTGGAACCTAGTCGGCGCGCCACTTTCGTCGCGAGGCGACGCGTTTGGATCGCGATGACTGTGGGGCGATTGGGTGCTTTGGTGAAACGGCCAGATCGCGGAAATGGTATATGTCCGCAAATCGATCGATCGGACGTATTTGGCGGGGACATCTATCGCGCGGAGTGGAGGCGCCGTGCCGTCGGCGCGCGTTAACTCGCGGGTCGTTCTAACTCGCGAATATGCGAGAGTTTAGAGCGACTTTGAACGGCGTTTGAGGCCCAAGCGATTACGACCGGCGCGCTCTCCCGCGCCTGGAAATGACGTTCGATTGGTCGCAAATTAAATCGCGAAAACGGACGTATTTGGACGTATCTTCGGGGGATTTTGTGGCGAGGTTTGGGGTGGCGCCGGGGGAGCTCTCGGAGCCGAACTGGCGTCAACTCGTGGGTCGACGCCGCTCGCGAAAAGAGGGTCACGTTCGCAGGCTAAATCGAAACCAGCGGCGGCGGGATGGCGTGGGTTCTGTCATGATTGGCGAGTATACCATCCACGTCAGATGAAGTAGCGAGGCGCCGAATCGTCGATCGAGCGACGGCGCCTTCCTCCCGCACTTCTCGGCGTGCCTCCCGGGTATTACAGCGATCGGCAGGTCTCGCCGAGTACATGCGCAACGCCAGTCACCAACGCGGGCGTCGTCATTGAGTGACGCTTCGAGAAGGTTTGGCGGCGATTGCAAACCCGATTTGCTTGCGAGAGATCTTCGGCTGCTACTGCGGCGGCAGTAACAACTACCTGTGTCGCCGACGCACGTGCCGGGCCAACATGAGCGCGAGTCCCGTTCCCAATAGAATTACGGTACCTGGCTCTGGAACTGCCTGTGGTTCGCCGTAAATAAAATCGTCCATGAAAACGACGTCGAAATTACTTGCAGGCCCTTCGCTTATGCCAGGCGCAGTGTTTCCAGACTCAATGATGATGCGACTGTACCGCAGCGGATCGGTCAGACCGAGGAACGAAAGCCCGCCGGTCGTCGCGGCTGCTGGCACGGCAAATTGTCCGCCGGGAGAACCATCCCCCATGAACACGGTGTACTTTGTGATTGACGCCAACTCAACGTCGGTGAACACGGCGCCGAAACCGGCCACCGTCGCCGGCGTGTTCGTGCCGGGTATAAAGAAGTCGATCTGAACGGTATTGCTGTCAATCGCAGTGAACAGCCGCTCGGCGGAAAAAGTCTGAGTATCCGCAGTGTATGCGGCATTCAGATTACCAAAGCGAACCGCCGTTCCCGACGCAAGGTTTGCACTCACTTGAAAGCCCGTGCCAGGGGTGCTGAATACGACTCCGCGCGGTGAATTCGAGTTGAAGAAGTTCGCAGGCAGACTATTCGGCGCTGCGAACGCATTGGGAACGCCGTCCCAGTTGATCTCTCGTCGGCCGCCGGCAAACGACCCCCCAACACCGTTGTTGGCGCCGCCGAGCGCTGCGCGAAAACCGTCGACAGAGCCTTGAATAGCAGCGGGATCCACGCCGCTTGCGGCAAACACCGCGGCGAAAGCCGGCGCCGTCAAAACGCTGACCACGCAAGATGCTGCAACGATCATACTCGCGGCGGCGCTAAACTTTGACATGATGTCACTCCTGTTTGTGAACCAAGTGGGAGTCCGGCCCAAACACTCAGGCAGGCCGGAAACAATTCGTCCGTTCATGGAATTGCGTTCTTATTGGGTTGAAAATCGCTACTCGACGGCCACTGATTGATCCGTGGAAAAACAAAAAAAGCTGTCAGGAACCTCTTAAAGACAACACCGCCGTAACACGGCAGGGTCCAAGAGAGTCCAGACAGCTTTTCAGTAACGGCGCTCGGAGTTTTTTGGGCGCCCCAAAGATGGCCAGAGGGGGCGAGTTGTTCGCGACTCTAGCAGGCAGCTTGCATTTCTGCAAGCACTATGTGTAACTATCCTTGTGCCTTGCTCTTTAACGTCGGCTCACTCGATTCGCTGTCTGTTCGCGTGCTTCAGCTTGATCTCCAATACGCCTGAGTGCTTCCTAATCGAACGGAAGCCCCATAACGCGAGCGTTCCCTCAGCTCGTTCGCCGCATCAGCATCCATAGGGCATTCTTTTGCCTTCCCATCCGCGTGAGGTCCCAGCCTGTCGAGAGAATCGACTGGCTGCTAAACTGGCCGATTCGACTGTTCGACTCCACTGAATCGATTGACTCGTCGATATTCCAGACCGAATTGCCGGTCCTGCTGGCCGATTTTATCCAAGGGGCGATTTACCGCTTACCATCGATGGCGCGAACCTTTGCGCCCGGCGGCGTGACAACGATTGACTATGGTCCAGAACGCTCCTCTCAAAACGCTCACGCACCGCGGTCTAACCGTCGAGGGCTACTCGCGCGCCGCCGTGCAAACCTATTGGCGAATTCCGGAACTCAAGGTGGGCTTTGATTTTGGCGCCCAGCCGTGGTCCTTCATGGCGACGGGCAACTGGTTTGTTTCGCACGCCCACCTGGACCACATCGCGGCCATCCCGGTCTACGTCGCGCGGCGGCGGATGATGAAGATGGAACCGCCGACGATCTACCTGCCGGCTGAAACGGTCGAGAACGTCGATCGGATTCTCAAGCTCTTCACGCGGCTCGATCGCGGCCGGCTGCCATGCACGCTGGTAGGACTTAAGCCGGGCGATGAGATCGAACTTTCGCGCGAGCATGTCGTCACGGTCTCCGCCACGCGGCACCGAGTGCCGTCGCTGGGGTTTGTCGTCTGGGAAAGGCGCCGCAAGCTCAAGGCCGAATATCTGAACCTGCCGGGCGATCAGATTCGCGACCTGCGGCTCGCCGGAACTGAGATCACCGAGGAACGCCGCGCGCCCCTGGTCGGCTACATGGGAGACAGCGCGCCCGAGGGGCTCGACGATTGCCCTGCGATGTACGACGCGCAAATTCTGATCACCGAGATGACGTTCGTCTCGCCGCGCCACCGGAAGGAAAAGATCCACAAGTTCGGGCACATGCACCTGGACGACATCGTCGAACGCCGCGATCGATTCAAGAACGAGATCATCATCGCGTCCCACTTCAGCACGCGCTACCATTCGCGCCAAGTGCGGCATTTTGTCGAGCAAGCCCTGCCCGACATGATGGGCGGGCGATTACACCTATGGCTGTAGCGGCGGGTTGTGTCGTAGCTTGCTGAACGCGACGCTCGTGAGGGCGGCAACAGGACACGCGCGTGCACCGATCTTCCATGATCGCATCACGCGCATTGAGTCCCGGCAGGGACGTCCCAAGTTAGCCTGGCACGAAGTGCCAGGAAACGCGTCGTCATCATCCCGTCGTCAGTCCCGGCAGGGACGCTCTAAACCGCAGCGCGCACGACGATCGCCTTTATTTTCGTCGATCCGTACGTGAATGCGCCGGCTGGATTCTGGAGTTTTTTAGGTCGTCCCGGTGGGACTCTTACGACGTCTGTTCATGGATCGCAAACCCGGGGCTGCGCCGGCTGATCGCCGACTTCACCCCGGGCTAGAGCTAGATCGTCCCGGTGGGACTCAGGATAATCGCCATCAACCACGTTTGAATGGCAAGCGATCACGTTGAACGTTCAACTCCTAAATGACGCCCAAGGTCAAACCACCTTCGACGATTGATACTTCATCGCAACGCGTGCGTTTAACAACCAACACAAATGGATCGGGAACTGCGTTACGTCACGACCGGCGAGTTACTTCGCCGCAGGCAATGCAAACCGGTAGACCGCGGACTTGGGGCCATCTTCTGGCAGCACGAACAGATTTTCGCCGAGCTTGCAAAAGCCTTCGCGGCAGAAGTCGTTGTCGCCGCTAAGCGTTTCGCCGCGCAGCAAGTAACGCTCTGCCAGCTTCCAGGTTTTAGCGTCCAAAACGTCAACGACCGGCAGCAGCTTCTTGTCCTGTTTCAGACGTCCGGCGGCCCAGAGCTGGCCTGCGTGGAATTCGAAATCCTGGTAGGCGACGCCCGTTGGATTCTCGACCTTGGTCAGGATCTTTCCTTTTTCGCTGAGCGCGTAGATCGTCAGGCAATCCCAATTGCCGGCGTAGAGAGTCCCCTGCCCGTCGGCCGCCAGCGCGCCGATGTGATCGTCGAATGTAAAGCTCGCCACGGTTTCGAGCGTCGCCGGGTCGAGCGCCAGGATCGTGCTGGTCGAGTTCCGCCGGTATTCGGCCAGCGGAACCCACAATTTGCCGGCGGCCAGTTGCATGCCGCCGGGATGGCACTGATCGCCGATGGCCAGCCGCCGCTCTTTGTCGACTTTCAACGTCCTGCGATCGATCCGGTAAACAAAGCCGGACTTGGTCGCGCGATCGACGCTGCTGACGTAGAACAATTCATCCGTCGCGGCCAAACCTTGCACGTGATGCGTAGCGTGCGCAATCGGCCAGGATTGTTGAACGTCGAGCGGAATCGGCTCCGATGCCTGCGCCGGCGCAGCCGCTAATTGAACCACGCAGGCGCAAGCGCAGGCGAACGCAAACAGGGCGCGGTTTACAATGGTTGGCATTGGCAGAACTGACGTTAGGCTTCCGGCGAGTGGCTCAATTCGAGCGTGTCGGCCGGAACCATCCGCTCGTTGGCCGTGTCCCAGCCCATCATCTTCGAGCTGCGCCAAGATTCGTTGGCCATGTTCACGGCCACGACGCCAGCCAGCCCCAGTTCCACGGGGCAGTTCAGCGGTTCGCCACTGCGCAGGTGCCGGTGCAAGTTCGAGTGATGCAGGTTGACGTCTTCGCCGCCGGTCTTGGTGTGCGTCGCCAGCACCTTGCCGTCCTTGTCCTTGGCAACCCAGCCGGTGTTGGTGAAATACATCGTGCCGCGATAGCCGCGGATCAAATGGTCCACACCCACCCGGTTGCTCATCGTGCCTAGCACGTACACCGTCATGCCGCGCGGATATTCGCAGATCATTTCGAAATTGTCCGGCAGATCGCGTCCATCGGGCCACTGCCAGATGCCGCCCATGCCGACCACGCGGCGCGGATAGAGGAGCCCGCAGGCTTTCATGATGCGCGTGATGCGATGAATGAACAGATCCGTGCAGATGCCGCCGGAGTAGGCCGCGTAGTTGCGCCACTCAAAGTAATGGTGCGGGTTCCAGCCAATCTTGGGCGCGTGCCCCAGCCAGGCGGTCCAATCCAGGTCGGTCGGCTGCGCGGTGTCGTCCTTGATGTCCGGGTCTCGCCAAGGGCCTTGCTTGTCGTAGCGGCGGACGTATTCAATCTGCGCCTGCACCACCTGGCCCAGCACGCCTTCGGCGATTGCCTTGGCCGCGGACGAATAGCTATCGTCCGACATGGCCTGCACGCCCACTTGCACGGGAAGCCCGGTCTCTTTTTGTTTCTTGACGACCGCCTGCGCCTCCGGAATGGAGTGGGTCATCGGCTTTTCGCAATAGACGGCCTTGCCGGCATCGAGCGCGGCGATCGTCATATCGCTGTGCCAATGCTCCGGCGTGGCAATGGTGACGTAGTCGATTTCCTTGATGTCCAACAGCTTGCGAAAATCGGCCATCGCTTGCGGCGCGCCGACAGTGTTGGCGCCTTGCTGAGCCCGCGTCAGCCAGCAGTCCGCCACGGCCAACGCTTCGACATTGTCGGGCTTCTTCAGATCGTTGATCGCGGCCAGGTGCGAACCGCCCATGCCACCCGCGCCGATAAACCCGGTGCGAATGCGCTCGTTGGCGCCGATCACCTTGGCGTAGCTGCGCGCGCTCATGGCGACCGCCGCGGTGGCGGCTCCGCTGGCGGCCAGGAAGTGGCGTCGCGAAACGCCGCTTTGATTTTCATTCGCCGGGGCTGCGGCCGCGGGCATGGATTGCGATTCGTGGGAATGCGGGATCGCCGAGTCCGACATGAGAGGCGCCTCTGGTTCGTAGGTGGGAGCGCGGCCGCCTTGCGAGCGATCGCGCCTGGTAGAAGTCGTTGATTTGCGAATCGACGCCGCCGTGGAATTCGAGAATTCCGGCCCAGCGGCGCCCCGGCCCCTAGCTTGGCAGCATAGTCGGATCAAAAACGGGGAGCAAGCTTTTGCCGAACCCGAGGGGGTTGGGCCAGGTCGTGCGGGAGCATCTCGAAACAGCGCCATCCGGCGGCCGAATGCGGCAGATTGAAAACCAGCGTCGCCCAGGACCCGCAGTCCCCCCGCATTTGACGTAGTTCTAATTGCCTGACACCAACGCGCTCAATGGCACGGCCCGCATCACGTTCCGCATCACGGCCCGCATCACGGCCCGCATCACGTTCCTCGTCACGTCCCGCATCGCGCGCGTTCCTGAGTCCCGGTAGGGACGGCCAAACTCTAGCCCAGGGTCAGCCGGCATCGCCGGCGCAGCCCTGGGTTCGCGCCCCGCGGAAAATCGTCGTAATTGCTCCGCGGATGTTGTCCATTTTAGTTTATTTTTACAATCATATTTTTGTCCAGTTTTACTATTGAAATCGGCCGCGCGATTTGGCATACTTCGCGTAGCCATGTGACCTGGGTTCCGGGGGAAAGGCCGCACTTATCCGCGGCCAGGGCCGTGAACGTCAATCGCGGTGTCGGTTCTTGCAACGCGTGTTGACCAGCGTTCGCCCTGCGGTCCTTATCCGGAACCCTCCAAAAATGTTTTTGTGCTCACCTAGCGTCTCTGTCGCTAAGTGAGCGC
>Ga0105047_10019304_pt1 | contig 10524 bp, 3 predicted proteins | sample MAT04_FD_78384 | JGI IMG/M metagenome (GOLD analysis project Ga0105047, IMG submission 78384) | Freshwater microbial communities from Lake Fryxell liftoff mats and glacier meltwater in Antarctica - MAT-04 (megahit assembly) | ecosystem: Environmental > Aquatic > Freshwater > Ice > Liftoff... | reverse complement strand
CGTCATCCCGAGCCTGCGAGGGATCTCGGTGTCAAAGAGCGGTCCTTTGACACCGAGATCCCTCACTCCGTTCGGGATGACGCGTTGCGCATCATGCGCGGCGACCACGACCGCGACCGCGACTGCCGCGCGATCGCGGCGCGAGTTTCCCGCCGCACGGGTCAGGCGGTGACGAACCCGACGTAAATGTCGAACTTCGACAGCTTGCCGTCGGGGTTGTCGAACGTCGAGTTGGAGTTGTCCGCCCACGCCGGGATCAGCTTGCCGCCGTGGAAGACGTTGGCCGCGTTGTCGCCGTAGTCAACGTCGCCATACGTGCCGGTCGCCCCGCTCTGGTTGGAGACGCCGCCGCTCACCTTGACGTTCGGCAGGAAGCTCAGGCCGCCGTCCTTCGAGATCGCGGCGTACAGCTCGGCCGTGTTGTTGCCCGCGCTGTTGCGGGCGTCGTACCACGAGACGCCCACGTAGCCGCTCGTCGGGTCCACGGACAGGGCGGGGATGAACTGGCTGTTGGTCGTGTCGTCGTCGTTGACGAAGCTGGCGACGCTCCACGTCTGCCCCAGGTCGTCGGAGTAGCGGAGCATGATGTCCGTGTCGTTCGACTCGTTGTTGAACTCCTCGGTGTAGACCAGGTAGAGCCGGCCGGCGTGCGCGCCGCCCGAGCGGTCGAAGGCGAGCTGCGGCTCGGCGTCGATGCTGCGCTCGGGGGCGGCGGGGATGTAGTCGAAGCCGCCGACGTTGGTCGTCGTCACCTGGCGGTCCGTGCCGAACGTCGCGGCGCCGCGGCCGTCCGAGTCGATGTCGAAGAAGATCTTGACGTTGGGCCCCTGGCCGACGTCCGGGTTCTGCCACGTGACGGCGACCGCGCCGGCCGCGTTCACCGCGACCGACATGTAGTTGCCGTTGGCGGCGTCGCTGACGGTCACGGGGCTGGAGAACGCCGACCAGTTGCCCAGACCGCTGGCAGTCATGCTGACCATCTTGATCCGGTCGGCGGTCGAATCCTGGTAGGCGATGAAGACTGCCTCGCGGGCGCCGTTGGTCGCGTCCACGCCGGTCGCGATCGACGGTCCATCGGCGAACATGTTGGGGGCGGCGGCGGCGTCAACGAACGAGAAGGACTGGCCGCCGTTGGAGCTGCGCCCGCAGACGACGCGCACCTCGCTGGCCGAGGGGGCCACGATGTACGTGACGTAGCAATTGCCGAACCGGTCGAACGCGACGCGGGCGTCCGTGCGGTTGGTCGAGGCCGGCTTGCCGTCCTGCGCCCCGCCCAGGGTGCTGACGGTCCACGTCTTGCCGCCGTCCGTACTTCGGCTCACCGTGATCGTGTTGCCCCCGCCGTTGTCGCTCGAGGCGACGAGCACCAGGTTGTTGGGGTTGGTCGGGTTGATCGCGATCTTGGGCTCGACCTGGTTGCCGGCCTGCTTCGTCGCGTTCGCGTTGCTGCTCGTCGTGAGCTGGGGCAGCGTCGCGTCCTGGTCGAGCCTGAAGAACTCGAACGGCACGGTCGTCGCCGTCGTCGAGCCGTTGTTCGTCGTGACGATGCCCGCGTAAACGCCGCCTGACGTGAAGAACGACGCCGCCGTCGTCCGCCCCGCCGTCACCCACGCGGCGTCGCTCGAGCTGTTGATGCGATATTGGGCCACGACGGTCTTCGTGTCCGCGTAGCCGAGGAAGCGCACGTCGAGCGTGCTGATGCCCGAGAAGCTGAACCGCGGGGCCGACACGCCGCTGGCGGCGCCGCCGACCTCCCTGGCAAACTCCAGCCCCTGGCCGCCGTTGTAGCCGGGGACGAGCTTGAGGTAGTTGTCCTCGTCGAGCGCGATGAAGATGCCGCCGGCCTGGTAGTTCTTCGTGAACGGCAGGCCGGTGAGCCGCGCCGCGACGATGAAGTCGCTCGACAGGTCGGCCGCGACGTCCAGCGCGTTGTCCTGGGTGTCCGTGCTGCCGTAGAAGTCGCCGGCCGTCGTCCCCAGCAGGAGCTTGCCGCCGCTGAGGTTGATCTTCCCGGCGACCGTGCCCGTGCCCTTGCTCGTCGCCAGCACTCCGGTGAAGCCGGTGTTGGCAATGCCGCCCGCGCCCCCGTTGAAATCAAGCGTGACGTCCCCGGCCGGGGGCGGCGGCGGCGGTGGGGGAGGCGGGGTGCTGCTGTTGTTGAGCAGCGTGAACGATTCGAACGGCACCGTGACCGACGTGGGCGCCGAGATGTTCGTCGAAACGATGCCGGCCTTGCCGTTGGCGTTAGCCACCGGGTTCGTCGTCGTGCCGACGGCGACCCAGCCCGCCTCGCTGCTCGAGTTCGTGCGGTAGTACGCGGTGACCGTGCCCGCGCTGCCGTTGCCGACGAGGCGCAGGTCGAGCGTGCCCACGCCCGTGAAGCTAAACCGGGGGGCGGCCACGCTGGCGAACGAGCCGTTCGCCTCCCTGGCGAACTGAACGCCCTGCCCGCCGTCCACGCCCGCCGCCAGCTTGAGGTAGTTGTTCTCGTCGAGCGCGATGAAGATCCCGCCCGTCTGGATGTTTCGCGTGAACGGCAGCCCGGCCAGCCGCGTCTCCACGACGAAGTTGCCGGACAGGTCGGCCGGGACGGACAGCGCGTTGTCCTGGTTGTTGAGCGTCTGCCACAGGTCCCCGCCTGTCGTCGTCAGGTTGAGGCGCCCGCCGGAGAGGTTGATCCGGCTGGTGACCAGCCCCGTTCCCTTGCTGGTCGCGAGCACGCCGGTGAAGCCGGTGTCGGAGATGCCGCCCGCGCCGCCCGCGAAGTCGAGCGCGACGTCCACCGGGACCACCGGCGGCGGGGCGACGACGTTGTCCTCCAGGCGGAACGAGTCGAACGGCACCGTGACCGACGTCGTCGTCCCGAAGTTCGTTGTGATGATGCCGGCCTTGCTGGCGGCCGTGAAGACGTTGTTGTTCGTCACCGTCCCGATCGTCACCCACGCGCTGTCGCTATTGCTGTTGACGCGATATTGCGCCGTGAACGATCGGCTGGCGGCGGTCCCGACCAGCCGCAGGTCCACAGTGCTCACGCCGGAGAAACTGCGGCGCGGCGCGCCCGCGCCGGTGAACGTGCCGTTGGCCTCCGACGCCAGCTCGAACCCCTGGCTGCCGCCGAAGCCGGCGGTCACCTTCACGTAATTGTCCTCGCTCGTCCCGACGTACAGACCGCCGGCCTGGTAGCTCTTGGTGAACGGCAGGCCCGTGAGCCGCGTCTGGACCGTGAAGTCCTTCGTCGCGTCGAGGTTCAGGTAGAGCGCGTTGTCCTGCGAGTTGGTCGTGCGGAACAACTCGCCCGCCGTCGTCTGGACGCGCAACTGGCCGCTGGCCAGCGCCAGCTTCGACGCGACGAGGCCCGTGCCCTTGCTCGTCGCAAGCGCGCCGGTGAACCCCGTGTCGGCCACGCCCCCCGCGCCGCCGCCAAAGTCGAGCAGCGTCACGGCGAACAGGCGGCGATCCTCAAGGGGTTCGAGCAGGCAACGGCGGCCCCCACGGCGAAACATCGGCGAACGCATTCTCGGCCTCCGGAACAAGCTGGAGGGCTGTGCTGAGCCCAGGTGCAAATCGTAGGTCCCCTAGTTCTACGCCAAGGAACGTCCGAGTCGAGCGATCATTGGGCCGAAATTCGTCACGGGGGCAAAAAGTATCGGAGGTTTGGGAGAATAGGGCCTTCCCTGTCGCGCAAGGCCCTCGAAGATGAGAACGGCGTGAGCGGGAACGTTACGGGGCAACCGTCCGGTAACCTATCGATGGGGTTGCCCTGTGAAGCGGGTCACTTATCCCCCCGGCGGGCGGCCGAATCCTTCGAGGCGCGGGCGTGGGCGCGGGCGCGCGCGGCGAGTGGGCGCGTTGACATGCGCCGCGTCCTTCGCTCGGGGAAGGCGGAAGGGTTGAGTGGTTCCGGGTGATGGGCCACCGCCGTAGTACCACCGTCCCACCGTCATCCAGAGGGAGCTTCAGGCGACCGAGGGATCTCGGTGTCAACGAACCGCTCTTTGACACCGAGATCCCTCGCAAGCTGCTGCTCTGAAAACGGTGCAAAAACGGCAGCCGCGGGCGAACGGATCTGGACTGTTGGTGGTGCCGACGCCCTCGTTGGCACGGTCGCCCGTGAGTGCGACCGATCTCGGCCCTGTGGGCCGAATGCCGGTGAGGGCACCGGCACCACCGATTTTCATCCGCCGCCGGTGTGCCGCAGGCACGTGTCAGGCTCGGGATGGCGGGCCGGCGGCCCTCTGGACAAACGCGCCGGCGGGCGTACCGTCACCCCCCGTGAGCGAGATGAACGAGCCCGTGAAAATCCTCGAGCAGGCCTCGCCGGCCGGCAACCTCTGGGCGCTCGTTGAGCGGTTCGACCAGGTCGTCGTCTTCTACCTCTTCGGCGGCGAGCAGTCCCCGTTCGGCCTGAAGGTCTGCTGGGTCCGCAACCTCGGCCCCGCCCCCGCCGACCTCGACCGCGCCGCCATGCGCGACGGGCGCCCCCCCATGCTGCCCGCGCCCTACTGCCGCCACCCGGGCGGCGCGCCCGCACCGGACCCCGCCAGCCTCCGCGTGCTCTGGTTCGAGGAGGGCGACTCGGCCGCCCTGTTCGAGAACGACGAGGTGCTGGCCGTCATCCTCCCGTGGAGCGGCGTTGAGGGCTGCAACGGTTACGCCCGCGACTGCACGACGAAGAACGCCCTCTGCTGGCCGCTCGACGAGGCGGGCGCCCTCCAGGAGCGCATTCGCCGCGCCGAGGCGTTCTGGCAGTCGTGGGACCCCGACCCCTGGCCGCAGATCCACACCGCCCTCCGCGCCCCGCTCGAGGCCGCGCTGGGCCCGGCCGGCTCCTACTATGCCATCCACGGCGGCAACTGGCCCCCGCGCGCGCTGGGCCGGTTCACCCCTGCCGACGGCGTCGCTGCCTTCGTCACCGTCGGCGCTTCGATCCGCCCCCAGCCGCAGGTGGAGATGAACGTCGAGGATCCGGAGAACTACCGCCGCATCGAGTTGGGCGTCGCGATCGACGCGGCCCTGCTGGGCAACGGCGACGACGTCCCGCGCCTCATGAGCGCCCTCTCCAGCCTCCCCTGGGCCCAGTTCTCCTGGATCGGCCCCGGCCACACGGTCGCCGGCGTGCCGTTCCCCGTCGGCCCGATGGGCACGCGCTTCGAAGCCGTCCTGTTCCTCGAAGACCCGCCGGCCGCCCCGCCCATCGCCCTGCCCCCGTACCGCGGCGACCCCGTGAAGCTCCTGTGGGTCGTCCCGATCACCCTGGCCGAGCAGAAACTCGCCCAGGACGCCGGCAGCGAGGTGCTGGTCGCGAGCCTTCGCCTCGCCGGCGTCACGTGGGCCCACCGCGACCGCCGGCCGGTCGCATGAGACCACCGCGTCCGGCGACGATGCATCCCTCCTTCTCCCTCGCCCAGTACTCTGGGAGAGGGTCGGGGTGAGGGCAGTTGCGGTGGGGTCGCCGGGCTTCTCCATCGCCCACCTCTCGCCCCAGCCCACCTGCCCGATATGATGCGAGCGATGTCCGGCTCAAGCTTTTTCGACTTCCACGCGAAAATGAAAGCGCGCCGCCCCGCGCCCGCAACGGCCGCGGGCGCGGCCGGCCCGGCGAGCGGCAAGGCCGCTGACGGCGCCGATGCCCTCACGGTGACCCAGCTCACCCACCAGATCGACGCGGCCCTCAAGGGCAACCTGCCGCAGTCGCTCGCGGTCAAGGGCGAGGTCAGCAACTACAAGCACCACGGCTCGTCCGGGCACACCTACTTCACGCTGAAGGACGAGGGCAGTTGCATCGACTGCGTCATGTTCCGCACCGACGCCGCCCGCGTCCGCTTCGAGGCCGGCGACGGCATGGAACTGCTCGCGATCGGCCGGGTCGGCGTCTACGGCGCCCGCGGCCGCTATCAGCTCTACGTCACCCGCCTCGAACCGCTCGGCCAGGGGGCGCTGGAGCTGGCCCTGCGGCAGCTTCGCGCCAAGCTCGAGGCCGAGGGCCTCTTCGCCCCCGGGCGCAAGCGCACGGTCCCGAAGTACCCGCGGCGCGTCGCCCTCGTCACCAGCGCGCAGACGGCCGCCCTCCAGGACATGCTCAAGGTCCTGCGGCGGTTCCCGTGGCTGCGGCTCATGCTCTACCACGTGCCGGTGCAGGGCGACGGCTCGGCCGAGAAGATCGCCGCCGCCCTCCACGACATCGGCCGGGGCGCCGGCGCGATCGGCGGCGTGGACGTCATCCTCCTGGGCCGCGGCGGCGGGTCGCTCGAGGACCTCTGGGAGTTCAACGAGGAGGTCGTCGCCCGCGCGATCGTCGCCTCCCCGATCCCCGTGGTGACCGGCATCGGCCACGAGGTAGACACCTCGATCGCCGACCTGGCCGCCGACCACCACGCCCACACGCCCACGGAGGCCGCGCAGGTCGTCGTGCGCCACTGGCGCACGGCCCGCGAGGTGCTCGACCAGGCCGCCGCCCGCCTGCGCCGTGAGGCGCGGCAGGTGATGCAGTCCGCGCGTCAGCGCCTGGGTGCCGTCGAGTCGCACGAGTTCTTCCGCCGTCCGCTCGAGCGCGTGAACCAGCTCGGCCAACTGACCGACGACCGCCAGCGGGCCTTGGCACTGGCAATGAGCCAACGTCTGCGCCGCGCGCACGCCGCCGTCCGCGATCTCGCGCTGCGGCTGGAGCAGCACAGCCCGCGCACGATCGTGACGCGCGTGCGGGCCTCCCTCGCCGGGCAGGAGCAGGCGCTCGCCGCCGCCGTCCACGCCCGCCTGCGCCGCTGCGGCGAGGCGACGGCCACCCTCAGCGCCGCATTGCGCGAGCGTCACCCGCGCCACGCGATCCGGTTCGGCCGCGAGCGCACCCGCGCCCTCAACGGGCGCATGCAGTGCGCCATCCGCGCCCTCCACGACCGACGCGCCGAGCGCGCGGCGGCCCAGGCGGCTCACCTGAACGCGGTCGGCCCGCAGCAGGTCCTGAAGCGCGGCTACTCGATCACGACGCTGAAAAAGGGGGGTGCGGTCGTCCGATCCGTCACCCAGGTCCGCCCCGGCGACCGCCTGATCACGCGCCTGGCCGACGGCTCCGTGGAGAGCCTCGCCGAGGATCCGCACCAACTCCCCCTCTTCGGGGCGTAGCTGCCCTTTGCGGCACGGTCATTTGGCCTTGAGCGATTCCAGGTAGGCCATCAGGTGGGCGAAGTCCTGGGCGGTGAGTTTGTCGGCGAGGGCTTCGGGCATGACGGAGGTTTGGCGCTTGCCGCGCTCCTTGACGGTCTTGAGCTTGACGATGGTGGCGATGCCGCCGGCGTTGCGGACCTCGACCTCGTCGGCGGCCTCGCGGACGATGAAGCCCTCGACGAGGTCGCCGTCCTTGAGCTCGAAGTATTGGTTCTCGAAGCCCTGGGCAATCTTGGCGCTGGGCTTGAGGACGGACTCGGCCAGCTCGGCGCGGCTGTAGCGGGTGGCGACGCCGACGAGGTAGGGGCCCTTGGGGGCCTCGTCGGGGGATGTGGTGTGGCAGGCGATGCAGCCGAGCTTTTCGAAGCTCTCGCGGCCGAACTTCGGCTCGCCCTTCATTCCCTGGACCATGCCGATGGCCTTGTCGTAGCCGAGGGCGAGGATCTCCATCTTGGTGCTGGGGTCGGCGACGGGGCCGTGCTTGACGCCGAGGCGCTTGGCGGCGTAGGCGGCGGCGGTGGCGACGCCGGCGTCGGGGTCGGCGACCATGGCCTCGATCCAGTCGTCGAAGCCGGTGGCGCGGGTGCGGCCGATCGCGCGGAGCATGCTGGCGGACCAGGCGGGCCTGGACCACGCGTTCTCGATGGCGGCGCCGGCGGCGGTCTTGGCGTCGGGCTTGGCGAGCTTGCTGGTGGCGATCGTGGCCAGCACGCTGCCGGCGAGCTCGCGCTTGGGGGCGGCCGGGGATTGCAGGAGCTTGGCGAAGGCGGGGATGTTCTTCCCGTGGCGGGGGTCGCGGATGTACTCGTCGAGGGCGGCGGTCAGGGTGTTGTCGGGCTTCTCGATGGCGACAATCGAGGCCAGGGCGTCGATGGCGGCGTCGGCCGCGGCGGGGGCGTTGATGCGCGAGAGGGACTTGATGGCCTTGGCGCGCAGGGCGGGCGGGGCCTGGTCGGAGACGGCCGTCGCGCGGACGGTGGCGATCTGCTCGGGGGTGAGCGTGGGCTGCTCGATCAGGAGCTGCACGAGGAGCTGCTTGAAGGCGGGGTCGGTCTCGGCGGCCTTGGCAACGATCGGCAGCAGCTCGGGGAAGGTGACCTTGTGCCGCTGCAACTCGGTGACGAGGGCGCGGAGCGCGTCGCCCTTCTCGGTGGACAGGGCGTTGAGGAGGGCCTGCTGGACGCGGGGCGTGCCGGCCCAGGCGGCGGTGCGGAAGTACGGGCCGGTGGTGTCGGGGCGGGTGCCCCACCAAGAGCCGGTCCACTGGGCCTCGGTCCAGTAGAGGCGGCAGAGGGCGCGCAGGATGCCATTGCGGAGCGTGGGGTCCTGCGTGGCGGGGAGCTTGACGATGAGGCCTTCGACGACGGCGGGCTGGTGGAGGGACTGGAGGACGCGGAGGGCGCCGGGGGCGAGCTTCGGGTTGGAGGAGTCGAGGGCAGTGAGGCAGGGTTCGGCGGCGCGGAGGGCGACGAGGGCATTGACCGCGACGTGGGCAACAAGCGGGTCGGCGTCGGCGGTCAGGGGGAGGACGGCCGGGGCGTGGGCGGTGGCGCCGAGGCGGCCGAGGCCCCAGGCGGCCTGGAGGCGGACGCGGGGGTTGGGGTCGGCCAGGGCGTCGGCGAACAGCTTGGCGGGGACGCTGGCGTCGGCCGGGCGGTCGGCGAGGGCGCGGAGGGCGTACTCGCGGAGGTCGTCCCTGGCGGCGAGCCTGGCGAGGGCGGCGTTGGCGGCGTCGCCGCGGAGTTGTTTGAGGGTGAGGAGGGCGGCGACGCGAACCGGAGGCGGCTCGGTCGAAAGGGCGAGCTTCTCCAGGCCGGCGGCGAAGAGGGGCTTGTCCTTGCGGCGAAGCATTTCACGTTGGGCGTAGAAGCGGCGGACGGCGCTGGGGGAGGCGAGGTGGGCGAGCAGGTCGTCGTCGGTGGACTTGGTGAGGTTGGGGAACGGGGCGGGCTTGGCGCCGGTGGCGGCGAGGCGGACGACGTAGCCGACGTCCGGGCCGGAATAGTTGAAGCCGCCGTTGGCCCAGGAGCTGACGTAGAGGCGGCCGAGGCCGTCCATGTCCATGTCGGTGCCGCGGGAGATGTCGAAGAACTTCTCCTGGGTGGCCTTGAAGCCCGCGCCGGCGGGGGTGAGGGGGTGTCGGAAGACGGCGCTCTGGCCCCACTCGACGGTGTAGAGGGCATCGCCCGCGGGGCCGGGGAGGTTGGGCTCGCTGACGTAGAGGGCGCCGCAGGGGGAGCCGCCGCCGTAGTCGGCGAGGGGCTGGACGATCTCGTCGGGGAAGTTTTTGAAGAGGGAGGGGTAGCCGTAGTGGCCGGTGGGGATGACGTGGCTGAGGCGGACGTTCCAGCCGCCGCCGTCGTTGGTGTTGTCGCGGGTGAAGACGTCGAGGAGGGGGGAGACGGCGACGTCGTAGATGTTGCGTTGGCCGCGGGAGTAGGACTCGAGGCCGGAGCCGTCAAGGCGGACGCGGACGACGCCGCCGCCGTAGTGCTGGAGGGTTGCGCCGTCCTTGCCAATGGCCTTCGTGCAGCCGAAGTCGCCGACGGCGATGTAGACCCAGCCGTCGATGCCGACGCGGAAGCCGTTGGTCGTGTGGTCGGCGCCGCGGGAGCGCTGGGTCTCGGGGACGACGATGTCCTTGACCAGGACGTCGGAGCGGTCGGCGATGCCGTCGCCGGTGTCGTCGTGGAAGACGGTCAGGAAGGGGGGGTGGAGGACGTAGAGATCGGGGCCGTCAATGAAGACACCGCGGGGGTGGTCCATTTTGGCGACGGTGACGAACTGGTCGGCCTTGCCATCGCCGTCGGTGTCGGTGCAGCGGACGATGCGGCCACGGCCGGGCTCGCGGCCCAGCGAGCCCTGTTCGTCGATGCCGACGTAGAGCTCGCCGGTGGGGGCGGCGGCGAGGCAGGTGGGGTAGCCGACGTCGGGCGGGGCGGCGAAGAGGGTGACGTCGAAGCCGGCGGGGGCCTTCAGTTTGGCGGTGATCTTGCGGCGGTTGGCCTCGGCGTCGAAGGGGGGGGCAATCGCCGGCCGGGTGGCGCCCGCCGCCCTCGCAGCGGGGGTGGTGGGCGCTGTGGTCGCGCCCGCCTCACCCGCCGCGGGGGCGGCGGGCGCCGAAGCGCCCGCCTTTCCCGCTGCCCCGACCGAGCCCTTGGGGCCCGAAAGGTCGGCCGCCGGCTTCTGCACCGGCTTGAAGTGCTGGTCGTCGAGCTTGTCCAGCGACCAGAGCAGGCCGCGCGTCACCAGGTCAAGGTAACGGTCGTCCTGCACGGTCGTGTTGTTGTGCCCGAGCGTGGTGGCGAAGACCCTGGTCTTCCCGTTGTAGGTGTTGGTCCACGCGACGACCGTGTCGGCCTT
>Ga0105047_10019303_pt1 | contig 10524 bp, 7 predicted proteins | sample MAT04_FD_78384 | JGI IMG/M metagenome (GOLD analysis project Ga0105047, IMG submission 78384) | Freshwater microbial communities from Lake Fryxell liftoff mats and glacier meltwater in Antarctica - MAT-04 (megahit assembly) | ecosystem: Environmental > Aquatic > Freshwater > Ice > Liftoff... | reverse complement strand
TATTGCAGTACGCTGTGGATTCACTTCCGTACATTATATGTGTGCGGTTTTTCGCCGCGAGCTGGGGTGTACGCCGGGGCAATTCCGCACCAGTGCCGCACCGCGCGGCTCTGTCGCTTTCGGCCATGTCCGGCACTAAGCGCTCAACTGGGGTATTTTGCTGCTTGTAGAAGATGCCGGGGTAGCAATGACCATTTCCCTTTTCTCAACTGGCAACCTGTTGGCTTGGTGCATTGTTCCTTACGACGCCCGACAACGGACACCCCAAGCGCGTTTGGAGATGCTAAAACATTTGGGCTTTACTCAATACGGTTACGACTGGCGGGCCCATCATCTGGACACGCTGGCGGAAGAAATCCGGCTGGCCCAGGGTTATGACATCCACATCGCGGCGGTGTGGATGTGGTTTGACAAAGACCATGACACCGTCGGCAAGCTCAGTGCAAACAACCAGAAGCTGCTGGACATTCTGCAAAGATCAGGCTTGAAAACACGGATCTGGCTGGGCTTCAACAGCAATTGCCTGGACGGCCTGGACGATGTAACCAAAGTTCAGCAAGCCGCCAATCTTGTACGTTACCTGCGCCAAATCACAGCGTCGTTTGTCACAGGCGTTGGTTTGTACAACCACGGCGACTGGATTGGCGAACCGGAAAATCAGTTGAAGATCATTGACGCGCTTGCTGACCCGGCGGTGGGAATTGTTTACAACTGGCACCATGCACACGAGCATCTCAACCGCTTCCCAGCATTGCTTGCCGCAATGCTTCCGCACTTGTGGACTGTCAATCTCAATGGCATGACCGCAGGCGGGCCAAAAATTTTGCCACTGGGCAGCGGCGAAGAAGATTTGACCTTGCTGCGCGGGCTGGTTGAGAGCGGATTTCAAGGCAGCGTCGGCGTACTGTGCCATGTGGAAGACGAGGACGCTGAAACCGTATTGCAGCGCAACTTGTTGGGTCTGCGACGCTTGGCCCCCTTGACTTCAGGTCAATAGCGCCACAACGTCTACAAGCAAAGACGGTGTGCGTCGCACGGCCCAGGCATCCGTGATAGCAGATGCAACAAACCGTGCAGGCCAATCTGACCCGCTCAGAGACTGGGCTCATGAATCTTCTATGCCTAGTCTCGATTTTCGCAACTGTGCGACGCCGCTGCCTCGATACCATTCAAGTGCTGTGGCGCTACAGATCCCACAGCGACTCAACTCAGCGACACAGCGCTCACATAGAACGCTTCTTGCGGAGCAAAACGGACCACATCTAGCGCCCATTTCCTATTCTTCTTTTCACGCTGAAGTACTAAGAACCGCCACTTGAACATGGAACACATCATCAATTCGACCCTTGACAATCCCCAGCACTCGATGGCCGCCTGCCTGCCGACAGACTCCGCTCTGCTGCACCCGCAATTTTTATTCGGGGCAGCAACCGCAGCATTCCAGATCGAAGGTGCCAACGCGACAGACGGCCGCCTTACAACCATCTGGGATACTTTTTGCGCCACACCCGGCAAGGTACTCAACGGTGACGACGGTGCCATAGCGTGTGACCACTATCGCCTGTGGAGCGAGGATCTCGACTTGGTCAAGAACCTGGGATTCGGTGGCTACCGGCTTTCTATTGCATGGGCGCGTGTGATGGACGAGCGTGGTTTACCGAACGAGCGTGGCATTGCGTTTTACAAGCGCCTACTGGACCGCCTGCAAGCGCTGAACATTAAGGCCTTCGTTACCCTCTACCACTGGGATCTGCCGCAGTATCTGCAGGACCGTGGTGGCTGGATGAACCGTGAAACGGCCTATCGCTTTGCGGAGTATGCCGACCTGATGAGCCGCGAGCTCCAGGGACGCGTGGCTGCTTGGGCCACCTTGAACGAGCCCTGGGTGATTGCGGATCTTGGCCACGTCGCTGGCGTGCATGCCCCGGGCTTGACCGATCCGCGCATGGCCACGCAGGCCATGCACCACCTGCTGTTGGCACACGGACTGGCGCTGCCAATCTTGCGCGCGAACGACCCGGGTGCGCAAGTGGGCCTCGTGGCTAATATCGGCTTTGGCGAGCCGCACCGCGACACCCCTGCCGACCGCCATGCTGCGGCCTTGTGCGACGCCCATCACAACGGCTGGGTGTTGGACCCGCTGTTTAAGGGCGAATACCCGGCGGCGCTGTTCGAGATGTGGCCGGGGGCCCAGCCCTTGGTGCTGGCAGGTGATATGGAAATCATTTCCAGGCCGATGGACTACTTAGGCATTAACTACTACATGCGCAATGTGCTGGAGAGCGACGGTGCGCATGGTTACCGGCACGTACAGGTTCCGGATGTGGAACGCACCCAGATGGGCTGGGAGGTGTACCCCGACGGCCTGCGTCAATTGCTGCTCACCCTGCACCGCCGCTACCCCAATCTGCCACCGATCTATATCACTGAGAACGGGCTCGCGTCCGACGACATTGTGCAAACTGATCAAGTCGAGGACTCCCAGCGTCTCAGCTACCTACAGCGCCATCTTGGCGCAGTGGACCAGGCCATTCGTCAAGGCGTTGACGTACGCGGCTACTTCGCTTGGTCCTTACTTGATAACTTCGAATGGTCCTACGGCTACGAACGGCGCTTTGGAATCGTGCATGTCGACTACTCCACCCAAAAGCGAACACCCAAGCTCAGTGCGCTGGCTTTTCAGCGTTTTCTGAAGCAGCGCACAGAACTTTAAATGGGTAGAAGTGCTGCAACCTGCAGTGCGCGGCTTTCAGTGAGCGAGCGAATTGATCAAGCTGGGCGAGAGCCCGGCTTTAGCCGCGAGTAACGATCTAAGGCTTGGACAGGCAGTTCAGAGTGCAAACCAAAACTAAGTTACGCCGTTGTACCAAGATACTTGCTGACTAAGCCTCCATCAACGGTTCTATTTACAAGGCACCATGTCAACAGATTCCACCTCCGCCGGGCACGCTCCGCCAAAAGTCCATCGGACCGTAGAAGAAGACAAGGTTGCCATGAGCACCAAAGTAGCTTTTGGTTTTGGCAACTTGGTCGGTAATTTCACGGGCAACTTAACCAAAGAGCTAATGACTCCGGTATTCGTCGTAGCGCTGGGGCTATCGCCGTGGTTGGTGGGGGTGGCGCTGACCATCTTCAACATTTACCACGCCATGATTACGCCAGTGATAGGGTGGATTTCTGACAATACCCGTAGCAAATGGGGGCGTCGGCGGCCCTTCATCGTCTTGGGGGCGATCCTGAGTGCAGTGGCCATGCCCTTGATTTGGTTTGTCCAGCCTGGATGGAGTGCCACCATCATTGCAACGTGGTTGATTGTGATGGGCATCCTTTTGCATACGGCGTCGACCATACACGGCGTGGGGTTTGAAAGTTTCGCCCTGGAGTTGACGCCTGACTACGCCGAGCGCACCCGTATCAATTCGGTCAAGATGCTGATTGCCGGGTTGGCTGGTCCGGTGATTGGCTCGGCCTGGCTGTTCACCCAACTACCCTACTTTCATGACGCAGTGACGGGTAAGCCCGACACGCTGCTGGGTGCTCGCGTTTTGGTGATTATTGTTGCGGTGGTTATTCTTGTCGCCGGGTTGGCCCCCGCGTTGATGGCGAAAGAACGCTTTTACGTTACCTCGAGCAAGCAACAAAAAACCTCGTTGCTGAAGAACCTGAAGACGGCGTTCCAGAACCGCTCATTCATGATCTTGTCGCTGATCAGCGTGCTGGCTGTCACAGCATCTGCGATGTACAACGGCTTCGGTTTTTACACCAATCTGTATTACGTCTGCCAAGGCAACCAAGAACTCGCCGCCAAAATCACCAGCGTGCAATCGTTGGTGAACTTGCCCCTTTCCATCGTCGCCATTTTTTTGTTTCAGACGATTTGCACGCGCTTTGGCAAGACCCGAACCCTGGTCATCGCACTCTCGCTGTCGCTGTTGGCCATTGCTTGCCGTTGGTGGATCCTGCGGCCTGATATGCCGTGGCTCAGCCTGGTCAGCACCGGATTGATTGCAATGGGCGTTACCGGCATGTGGCAGATCGTGCCTGCGATGGTGGCCGATACCGTCGATGACGAAGAGCTCAAGTGCTCGATGCGCTGCGAGGGTGCCATCGCCTCGGTGTTTTCGTGGTTCATGAACTTTAGCTTCAGCGTCGGATACGGGCTACCGGGGGTGATCGTCGACGCCACGAATTTCGTGGTCGCCGACGGCGCGGCGCAAGCACCTGGGGTCATCACGTCGATGCGCTTGTGGGACATGCTGCTGCCCGGCGGCCTGACGATTGCGGCCATGGTGCTGCTATTCATTTACCCGCTGTCCGCCAAGCGCATGTCAGAGATCCGTAGCGCCCTGGAAGTACGACGCGGCAAGATATAAAGCGGTGGCGTGTTCGCTCCTAGGGCAAACCCTAGTAAAAACTCAATAAGAATCATCATTGCGGCTGGTGAGATTCGCAATGAGAGGACCGCACACTTGCCGCATAGTACAGTTCACCCTTGCGATACGTCTTTTTACTCAATCTCACGCGGGGAAGCTGCTATTCACAAGCTATTACTGACTATGCGCCAACTAAATTCTCATTTAACGCTATCTCTATTTGCAGTCTGTCTGAGCTTTATTGCGGCCCCATCAAGCGCGCAAATCATCGAACCGCCTTCGCGCGACCGTACCCCCACCAGCCTTGTCGTCGCACTGCCCTTTATCGGCAACGTCAAGCCCCGCAGCACTGCAGAGATTGAGTCTTCAAACTGGCTGCTGGGGTGCGAAACACTGGACCGCGACTTTGCTGACTACGATCAATACAAGGAATTCATCGCTCCGCTTGGTATCAAGCGCTTGCGAATGCAAGCTGGATGGAACAAAACAGAGAGAGTCAAAGGTCAGTACGACTTCGCATGGTTGGATCATATTGTTGACGACGCCACAAAGCGCGGCTTTCAGCCATGGTTGCAAACATCCTATGGCAACACACTGTCCCAAGGTGGTGGGGGCGCAAATCTGGGGGCGGGAATGCCCACATCTACGGAGGCACTGGCAGCCTACGATGCGTGGGTCATTGCACTGGTAACTCGCTACAAGGACAAGGTCGACAACTGGGAAGTCTGGAACGAGCCCAATTTTGGAGACAACACGGTTAACACGCCGGAACTCACCGCAGAATTCAATATACGAACTGCCGAAATCATCAAACGCATTCAGCCCCGCGCAAAAATTTCCGGGCTTGCGATTGGGCATTTCAACCGGCGATTTGAAGATGCTTTTTTTAAGCAGATAGCAGCACGCGGGAAGTTTGATCTCTTCGATAACTTCACTTACCACGACTACGTCTACAACCCCGACGCGAACAACCAGGGGGTTGCATCGATGCGCGCCTCACTCGAGCGTTATACGTCTAACGTCAAGCTGCGCCAGGGGGAGAACGGTGCACCAAGTTCAGGTGGGTCCGGGCGTGGGGCACTGTGGGACTATGAGTGGACAGAATTGACACAGGCAAAGTGGAATACACGACGCATGCTCGGAAACTTAGGGCATGACATTGAGTCAAGTATTTTTGGGTTGGTGGAAATGGCCTATACCTTCGGCCCCATCAGTCGATTGAACTACAAAGGCATTCTGAAGTCCGACTACAGCAAGCGGGTGATCCGGCCTAAGGTTGCTTACTACGCCATTCAAAACGTGACCTCAGTGTTTGACAGTTCTTTGGAGCGATTGAAGGACTTGGAGCACACGCACAACATTGCCAGTGCGGGGCCCAAAGCGCATTTTTTCACTTTGAGCACTGACCGCAAGGTGGCTATGTACGGATACCAGAACAAGCTATCCGGCAAGCAGGTTTACTCTTTCTGGCTGAGCGAGAGCATACCGGCCGACGCTAACGATGCGCGCTTGCAAGAAATTCGCCTGACCAATGCCAACATTGATCAACCGGTCGTGGTCGACATCATCACTGGCAATGTCTATGAAGTGCCCGCATCGCAATGGAGCAGAAATGGAACGGTCACTACTTTTCGCGGTATTCCGTTATACGACGCGCCGATGCTGCTGGCGGACAAGAGCTTGATCCAGATACAAAAATAGCGTAACGAAAGTTCTTTATGTTCCCCCCTCTTTCCTTTCCAATGCTTAGTGTTCGTAGCTGGCAATTGTTCGTCTTTCTGGTCGCTGCGATGTCATGTTCCCATGCCGTCGCACAAAGCTACCCCACCAAACCTGTGACGTTGGTTATCGGCTTCCCGGCAGGTGGGGCGTTCGACACCGTGATGCGCTCCATTGCCGAAGAAATGGGAAAGACCCTGGGACAACGTGTCAATGTGGACAACCGCGCTGGTGCCGGGGGGGCGATCGCAACCCAAGTTGTGGTGGGCGCCAAGGCCGACGGTTACACATTGCTTGCGGCCGGACTGCAACTGGCCACCGGTCCGCACTTGAACAAGATTTCATACAACCCAGCAACTGACTTGACCATGGTTGGACAGCTGGGATACACGCCGGTTTGGTTGCTAGCCAAAGGAGACAGTCCGATTCAAAACGTGGCCGATATCGTCGCGTTGGCTAAGAAGAACGGCAATGGAGTCACCATCGGTTCCGGCGGCGTCGGAACAACGGGCCACTTTGGCAGTGTTATCTTGGGAAATAGCCTCAAGATAAATCCCGTTCACGTACCTTTCAAGGGCGGGGCTATGGGCCTACAGGCTCTTGCGGGCGGAGAAATGGACCTGATGTTTGACCAGATGTCTGGCGTGATGCTGGGCCTGATACAGGCAAAAAAGGTGCGTGTGATTGCAGTAATGCAGAACCAGCGCGTGGCTTCCATTCCCAACGTTAAGTCAGCTGCGGAGTTCGGTCTCACCTTGGAATCGCCGCTAAGAGGATGGCAAGGAATAGCTGTGCGTTCGGGTACTCCAGCACCAGTTCTGCAAAAGCTGACTGCTGCATGGGGTACGGCTGTACGCTCGCCGAGCGTCATTTCCCGTGCAGAGCAGTTGGGGATAGAGCTCGACACAGGCAGATCGCCAGAAGCCTTCCAAAAGCACTATCTAGCCGAGTTGGAGCGATGGGGTGCTTTTATCAAAAAGAACCACATCACTTCGGAATGACCCATCCCGTGCATGACACAACCATTATGAAAATGAAATCGCCTGAAACAGTCCTGTTGACAGGCGCATGTGGGAAGCTGGCACGCCGGTTGCGCTTGCCACTGGCAGGGCACTACAAGCACCTGCGCGTCACCGACCTGTTGCCATTGGAGCAAATGTCCGATAACGAAGAGCCTGTCACGTGCGATCTGTCGGACCGCGCAGCCGTTGAAAAGTTGGTCGACGGCGTCGATGCAATTGTCCACTTTGCAGGCTACCCGCGCGAGGCAGATTGGGAAGCCATCTTTCCAGCCAACATGGTTGCCACCGTCAATCTGTTTGAGGCCGCAATGGGCGCTGGAGTGCGGCGCGTGGTCTATGCAAGCACCAACCACACAACAGGGTTTTATCCCAACAACACTCGCATCGGATTGCATGACGAAGTGAAGCCAGACACGCGGTACGGTGTTTCCAAAGCCTTTGCAGAGACTCTTGCACGTTTCTACTACGAAAAATTCGGCGTCGAGTCACTCGGAATTCGAATCGGCCGGTGTGAAGACAAGCCCACCGATGAGCGAATGATGGCCAATTGGTTGCACCCCGCGGACATGGTCCAGCTGGTCAAACTGGGGCTCGAACATCCGGTGCGTGCAGACTTGATCTACGGTGTGTCGCGTAACGCGCGCAGTCCCTTTAACAACGCAGCACAAACGATTCCTTACGTGCCAGAACACAGCGCTGACGATTACACGCTGGACGCCAATGCGCCTCCGAGCGCTGTATGGCATCACCAGGGCGGACCCTTTGCAGCACAACAGTATGTGGGGGACCCAGAACGCGCAGCGCAGTTCTTTCGTTCCTTCAATCCAGAGTCCTGATATGGCAAACAGACACGCTGACATATCACCTGAACTGCGGATGACGTTCATGAAGACGTCCGCTGCAAGCATCAGTACGCAGCTGATCCGCCGTGGCCTGCGAAACGTGGCCATTCGTGGCGTCAAACCATTGCGCCCTGGACTTCCGCCTATGGTTGGCCCTGCATTTACGCTGCGTTATGTACCTGCAAGAGAAGACGTGGATGCCTATGGCTCTGGTGGTGATGCTAGCAACATCCAACGGCAAGCCATTGAGGCGGCACCCTCAGGGCATGTGTTTGTGGTGGACTGCCGCGGCACCTCGGATATAGCGGGTATTGGCTCGATCCTCGGCCGACGCTTGATGCACAAGGGATTAAAGGGCATCGTCTTGGACGGGGGGGTGCGCGACACGATGGCGTTGGCTGCCACGGAAATGCCCACGTACTGTCTTGGCGCATCCGTTCCGCCCAACTATGCCGGACATCATGCTGCGGACATGGATGTGGTGGTGTCCTGCGGCGGTGTGGCCGTCTATCCCGGAGACATCGTGTTCGGTGATAGCGAGGCCGTTGTCGTCATTCCCCGCCACTTGGCCCATGAGATTGCCGCTGACGCAGCAGAAATGGAGCGACGGGAGCGTTATTTATTCAGAGAAATAGAAGCGGGAAAGTCCATCCATGGGGTGTACCCGCCAAGCGAAGACACACTAGCGCGCTACCGCGCTGCTGTGGAGTCGGGTGAAGCAATCTAGTAAGGGTATCTGTGAGAATTATTCGGGAATTTCGTAACCGCTCCACACTGATTCGCTACTGGAGTGATCGGCCGGGTGGCGCAACTTCACTGCAGCTGGTACCACTCGCAGCACTAGCCCTCGAAGTGCCGCACCGCATCAACTATGAGGGTACGGCAGAGCTCGAGGTGCTCCCCTGGGGGAATGTGTCATCGCGGAACCCAGCGAAGCCCGATCCACTTGTCCACGCGAAGTTGGTAGGAGATGCTTACCCCCGCGGCTACCTCCATGGCAGCTCCATGAAGCATGCCCCTGCCTTGGCGGAACTTGTGTTTGAAGCGCCGGAATTGAGCCGAGAGGGCGACTGCTCGATCGTCCTGACCCGCGGACTACACCCAAGAGGGTGGCGGCTTGAACATCGCTTGTACTGGTATGACGACGAGGATGCGGTGCATATCGCATGCGTGTTTGTCAACGCCACCAGTGAGCCTTTGCAATTGGAGGGAATGACCAGCTTTTCGCTGGGAGGCATGACACCATTTGATTCCGGCGACGCGCACGACCAATTGTTTTTGCATCGCTTTCGGACCAGTTGGGCCCAGGAGGCACGTCATGAGTGCCGCCTGCTGGAGGATCTGCACCTCGAAACCGGTTGGGGTGGCGACGTGTACGTCAATGAGCGGTTTGGCTCGGTGGGGACCATGCCTACCAAAGAGTTCTTCCCATTCGTAGCCATGGAAGACCGATTGGCGGGAGTGTTCTGGGGGGCCCAATTGGGCTGGGGGGGCTCCTGGCAAATGGAGGTGACTCGGCGTGACGACTTTGTGGCCATCTCGGGAGGCTTAGCCGATCGGGAGCGCGGCCACTGGACCAAGACCTTGGTTCCTGGTGAGCGGCTGGATGCGCCAGTGGCTGTATTGGCTTGTGTGCGGGGGTCGCTGGACGATGTATGCCACGCACTCACCCGTGCCCAGGACCGTGCCCTACGCACCCTCCCGGCAATCGAGCAGACTTTGCCAATCGCCTTTAACGACTGGTGTGTTGCTTGGGGTGACACCACCCATGACTCCATCGAGCGGTTGGTGGAACACTTGAAAGGTCTCCCAATTACGTATGTCACCTTGGATGCAGGTTGGTTCAACGCGACAGATGGCGATCTCAATGCAGTCCACGGCGACTGGTTGGTAGACCCCAGGCGATTCCCAAACGGCTTGCGGGCTACCGCAGACATGATCCGCGCTGCAGGCTTTGTACCGGGCATTTGGTTTGAGGTAGAGAACTGTGGCGTTGATTCAGCCATGTATCTGGAAACAGCTCATTTGCTGAAGCGCGACGGAGTACCGCTGACGTGTAGTGGTCGTCGCTTCCTGGACCTCAACGATCCCTGGGTTGAAATGCGGCTGCAGCGGCGTGTCATTGACCTGCTGCGCGATGCAGGTTTTGGCTACTTGAAAATCGATTACAACGAGTCGCTCGGCATCGGTGTTGACCACCCGGACTCGCTGGGTGAGGGCTTGCGTCACAACGTTGCGGGGTGGTACGGCTTTTTGAATCGCCTCACTCAGCAGTTGCCCCAGTTGGTTGTAGAGAACTGCGCTTCAGGCGGGCACAGGCTGGAGCCGTCACTGATGGCGCGCTGCGCCATGGCGTCATTCTCCGATGCGCACGAAACAACCAATATCCCCATACTTGCCGCACAGCTCCAGAGACTCATACTGCCTAGGCAATCGCAAATTTGGGCGGTCTTGCATGCTACGGACAGCGAAGACAGGTTGGTCTATAGCCTGAGCGCGACGTTCTACGGGCGTATGTGTATCTCTGGCGAAGTATTTGCGCTCAGTGACTCGCAGAGGCAATGGTTG
>Ga0105047_10019302_pt1 | contig 10524 bp, 8 predicted proteins | sample MAT04_FD_78384 | JGI IMG/M metagenome (GOLD analysis project Ga0105047, IMG submission 78384) | Freshwater microbial communities from Lake Fryxell liftoff mats and glacier meltwater in Antarctica - MAT-04 (megahit assembly) | ecosystem: Environmental > Aquatic > Freshwater > Ice > Liftoff... | reverse complement strand
CTCCAACGGACGCACAGCACGCATCGAGCAATCCTATGTCGGGGAACTGACCGGAAGTATCACCGGGGAGGTGTTTTGTTTCGGCTACGCCGTCCATGATGGGATCGCCGTGTTCATCAACATGGCAGGACCGCGCATGGGCACAGAAGCGATCCGGGCGAAACTGTCGAAGGGCGATATTGTCTCGGTCGTGCCGTTGGATGCACCCGCCATCGAACTGACCGCCGGAGAGGGGAATTCTGGGATGTATCACCCGTACCTGCATTATCTCCCTGAAGCGCGGTTTGCCTCGCTGCTGCTCGTCCATGATTGGGCGGTCACGCCCCTGTATGGGGGGAAAGCAACGACCTTCATCTTTCGCACAAGCGACGCACAAGCGACCGCCAAGCTCAAACATCATGTCACACAGCTCGTGAACATTCCCGTGTTTGATTCGTGGTCATCGTACTTGTACAAGGCAGGACAGAAAGCGATGCTCGTTCGTAAGACACGCTCGGCGGGTGGGATCGACCTGCTCAGTGTCGATCTGGATGTCGATGCGTGGACGCGGCTGATCACGGGTGGGCTGGAGCAGGCAATCATCCGGCTGCCAGAATAACGGTATACTCTCCCTCTAAGTCGCTGGAGTATGCATGAAGAAAATCTACCTGATTGGCTTTCGCGGGACGAGTTTCCAAGCCCTGGAGTACAAGGCGGAACTTGCCCTGATTCGCGCCGGACATGTTGGCTTCGCATTCGAGAACGATCCCCAATTTATGCTTGGCTTTCATCCCACCCCCGAAGCGATTGAAGCGGTGGGTGGTGAAGCAGCAGCAATCGAGTGGTTGAAAGAGAATGAACCGCTCGATGGTGCATTGCAGGCGGATCGTCCGATTTTTGTGCGGGCGCATGAGCTGCATCTGAACGGCGCGCGAACCGAAGTCTGGCAGGTCACGCTGGAATTGCCGGATGACGAGTACGAGCGCGTCCGAACGCTGGCACTTCAGTGGTATACTGAAAAAATAGTATTCACGTATGCCTTCCCGGAACGCGGGCAGCCACCGCTGCCAGATCGGGACAACTGCGCGACATTTCCTCGCCGCCTGACACTGCCCCTTCCCGAAACAACCGGGCAGTTGACGCGCTATATCGAGGCACTGGAACGAGCAGGCACACGTTGGAAACTGGAAGGAAACTGAGTCATGATGCCAGTGAACACACTACCCGTTGACAAGCAGCTTTTGAAGTCGATGGAACTCAAACTGAGCGACCTCGCGGCGCTCTGGCGGGGGAACAAAGCGTCGCCGCAGGCGGATACGATTGTGCGCCAGTATCACGCGGTGCTGCGCTGCATGATCGAACTCGGCTCTCATGAGCCGCTGGACACCGATGCCGAGCTTCCCAATCGCCTGATGCCAGCGGAATACCTCGACCTGTTCCGGTAGTTCCGCCTCGACAACTCAACTCGTTCTACAAGCCTCGGCACACCACCGGGGCTTTTTGATTCCAGGAGAAAGCTCATGGCGCGTGCCGAAAGTAAGCAAATTATGGGGTTTTTGCCCATCGAGGAGCGCCACTATCCGGCGCTCCTGTCGTTAGTCGCGCCCGCGACCCCCGCCGTGCGATTGCTTGACCCGTTCGCAGGGGAAGGCGCATTCCTCGAAGTGGCAGCGCAAGCATGGAACGTCACGCCGTATGCCAACGAACTCGATGGCGAACGGGCGGCGGCGTGCATCGCACGGTTCGGTGCAACGCAGGCGGTGCGCTGCGATGTCGAACGGCTCGTTGCGTCTAACAATGCCTTTGGCGCAGCGTGGCTCAACCCGCCCTACGACCACGATGCAGGCGCGTCGGGCAGCAAGCGCGTCGAGTTCCGTTATCTGCGCCATGCCTGGAAGTGGGTGCAGGACGGTGGAGTCGCATTTTGGTGCATCTATCGCCACCACATCACCAGCGAAGCGGCGGCGTTCCTGGCGAAGCACAGCACGCGCGTTGATGTCTGGGCGCTGCCGGGCAAGCATCTCGGTCAGTATGACCAGATGATCGTGATAGCGATCAAGGGCGTACCGCTCGACCCAAGTACGCTCTACGAGCAGATCATCCGCGACCGCGACAACCCGCAACCGCTCACCACGCAAGCGGAGCCGATCTACCGTTTGCCCCCACCGCGTCCGATTCAGCGCTTCGTGTTTGCACCCGATATGCTCGATGAAGTCGCTGGACTGCGACTAATCGAAGAACAAGGCGCATGGAAGACGGGTGGCTTTCAGACGCTGCTGGAAGTTCCGCCGCCGCAAACCGAGATCGAACCCGTCGTCGCGCCGCGTCTGGGACATCTCGCGCTCGTGTTGGCGGCAGGCGTGGCGGATGGTGCGGTCATCGAGACGGAAGAGTATGGGCAGGTCGCCATTCGCGGCAAAACGCGCCACGTCGAGCAGATTGCGCGCGTCGAGATTGAAGCCGATCCGAACGACCCGGAACGGCAGGTCAAAAAGACGACCCTCCGCCTGAAACCAACGACCACGCTCACGCTGCTCGCTGCGGACGGCACAACCGTCGAGATGGAAGGCGACGAGGCGCTGCTGGGGTTCATCACGTCCAACAAGCGTTCGCTGGCAAGCTACCTGAACACGAAGTTCAAACCGATGTACAGGTGCGACTTCGCCGGAATGGGCGGCTGGTTGGATCGCATCCGCCTCAAGGGAAAACACGCCATGCATACCGCCCAGAAACATGTCGTCGGCGCGGTAGTACACGGATTTCAGTCACGAAACAGTATCCTCTTGATTGGAAGTATGGGGACGGGCAAAACGCTAATGGGCGGATCGGCAGCAATCAGCATTGCTTCGGGTATCGCGAAACAATTGGCGAACGATATTCGCCTGGATCAGGTGATCCTGATCGTCGCGCCGCCGCATTTGCTGGACAAATGGAAACGCGAACTGGTCAGCATCGCACCAAAGGCAGTCATCGAGCGATTGGACAGGCACGAGAAACGGTAGAACTCGCCTCTAATTCACACACTGCCTGTTCCGCTTTGTATTCGTCGGTATCGTACCAGGTGGCGAAGTACGGATACTTCTTTTCACCTTTGTACAACGCAACAAACGATGTTCCCGGCTTACAAAAATGATATAGGTAGCGTGGCACGATATGACCCCAGGTGCAGGTCGGATACGCTTTGAGAATTTCCCACTGCGGCGCACCGCGTTCAACCATCTCACCCATCCGCTCGATTTCTTCTTTCGTCCAGTGGACGCGGTGAGAACCACGTCGGAAGTCAAAGGTGGACGCGCTACCATCGCGCCAGAGGATCGTCATACGGCGGTTGATCTGATCCAGTTCAGTGACATTGGCGTGGTGCGCCAACGTCTCGAACAGCTCACGGCGGCTGGCACGCGGCACGGCTGACCAGTTAGCGATCACCCGCTCTAAGACGGGGCGCGCTTCAAGAATGGTCTGGCGCTGCTGTTTACCAGTACGCAGCAGTTCAAGTTCCCCGTGCAGACGTTGAACCTCGCGTTCCTGTGCCTCGTAGCTGGCTTCAAGCTCACGGATGATGTCCGAATTCTGCAAGGACTTCAGATTTTTTAGAATCACGTCCTTCGCCCGCTTTGCGCCGCGTATTTCCGTCTCGATGTGGCGGACTTCGGCGTAACCATCCTCGCGCGTGCTATCCACCGCAGCTTTCCACGCGCGCTCGTCGATGGTCGTCGAGCGCAACCGTTCCAGCAGCAGGTCGTCAATCGCATCATCCAACCAGTCGGCTTTGACCCGAAAGACCATCTCGCTGCGCAGATTGCTCAGGACATAGCCATAGTTGTCGTTGATGTGGTTGTAAGCACTGTGCATACGGCGGTGTGGTGCGTCTTTCACCTCGTCTGAAAATACCAGCCCGGCGTAGACAGGCGGTTCACATCCCCGTTTGGCGCGATCATGGCGGATGAATGGACGCTGCGGCATGTAGTGAGGATTCGGTTCGCCAAAGAAGTCGGTCGCTGAGACGGCGTTGAAGGCGTACATGAACAGGTCTTCCTCGACCAGCGCCTCATGATTGTGAAAATGCAGGATCACGCCTTTTTTCGCCCAACGCCCCAGGAACACGACATTGGTGAACGTGGTACTCAACCCGGAATACGAGTGCATCAACCGTCCATTGTGGATCGAGTTACGTTTCAAAATCAAGTTAATCTTGAAGCCGTCCGGCACAAGTTCCATCACGTTCTCAGGCGTGAACGGACCGTACTGTTCGATGTGTTTCCACGTCTGGGACAAGTTCCGGTTGAAGCGTTTGAACAACTCGAAATAGGCGACCAGCACATCGGCGCACGGGCGGAAAGGGACATACTTTTTATACGTCAGATTGCGTGAACCGTCTGGCAGTTTCTTTCGCAGATCGACCATGTAGCCGTAGGCGACGCTGCGCCCCGACCAGAGACCTTGATCGACCAGATATTCCCGGCTGCGCGCCAGTCGCCCGCGAATGTGGTATTCGAGATAATCCGCCGCGTGCTGCACTTCCTCGCGGAAAATCTTCATGTGGTATGCGCCCATCGTCGGATGGTTGAAGTCGTAGATCATGCGCGGGGTCATGACGCGAACGCGGTTGCGCTTGCACGCATCGATGAAGATATTCGTCTGAATCTGCGTGATGTCACGGAAGAAGCGATCCACGTCCTGCGCCGCCACCAGGCTGATCTGTCCGCTCTCGATCAGGGTCATCAGGCGCGACATGCCTTTACGGTCGGCAAGCTTGGTGGTACCGCTCACACCGGCATCCATGTCGATCATCTCGATACTTTCACGCGCCCAGCCTTGGCGCACCATATGCTCAAACATATCGACGGTTTGCAATGTCGTGTTGATATTGCCGATCTGCGCGTCGCTCGACTGCCTATAGTAGATCGCAGCTGGGCGGTCGATAGGTAGCGCTTCCGAGCGGTATGGATCGACCGATTTTTGTTCGGGTCGTTTGTATTTGGGCATCACAATTTCCCTCTCACATACAAAACAAAACGCCCCGCTCCTGCCAGTGAGAATCACAGCAGGAACGAGGCGCAAGAATTCATGGTCGAATTCGGGTAAAATGCGTCTCAGCCCTGCGGGTGTCTTCCTCACTCGCTGGGTCAGCCAGACCGACGAGTTGCCACTCGTCGGTCTGGCGTAATCTCTCATCAATGTACTCGCGTTTTTGAGACGGTGCAACATCGTTATCGAGCTGATTAATAATTCGCAGTACCGCTTTGTACAACGATACCAACCTTACTCCTTCACCCGACTCGTTTTCAGTTGGCAACGCTGGATCATGCTTCAACGGCTGCCTCCCGCCATTGGTTGAGCGCAAAACAGTCCCAACGGGTTACGCGCTTTTGCAGGGTCATCGCTTTAGTACCTCGCTGTACGACAGATACATCCAGCGTACAAAAGCTGATATGCCGAAAGACTGGACGATTCCGGTTTTGGGTTGGGAATCCTCCGGTTGCCGAATGGAGGATTCCGGGTTTCCCTTTCCCCCTAATTGGACTGTGAGCATTTACACAAGCAAACGAACATTCCTTCATCGCGTCCCACCTATAATTTGTCGTACAAGCGATGACACGAGCGTATCAGGGCGTGAGTCTTCGACTTGTGAAATTTTACGGTGAAGGCATGTCAATTTTTCGCACACCCATTGCAAAATTTCATCTTGTTTGTTTTTACGACAAATCCGGGGCAGTCGGATAGTAAAAAGCTGGTTCAACATCGCATGGTATTCCATCTTTGAGCAATGTTCACCAGCGTATCAGAGTTGAGCCGCGCGACCTGACGAGGATTTCAGTTTTCGGCGAGCAGTTTCGACAAGCGCTGGAGCAATATTTCAGCACTGAACAGCCGTGTGCTGAAAAGCGATGTAAACTGAAGCGACACATGTGAAGATGCAGGTACTCGAATCGTGGATTTAGTCACGGAAAGCTTTGCGGCAGGACAGCGCGTCTTAGAAAGACGCAGTTCGGCGGCACGCAAACTACACGGGCAGTTCCTCACGCCGCCGACGGTCGCACGCTACATGGCGGATCAACTCGGCGCGCTGCCTGACAAATTTACGATTCTTGATCCAGCGCTCGGTTCAGGAACGCTGCTGTGCGCGGTCATCGAGCGGCTGATCAACGAGAACACCCGCGCCGACGTGCAGGTTGAGGGGTATGAAATTGACCCCGTGCTGTACGAGACAGCCTTTTCTATACTGGAACGTGCGCGAATTGGAGCGGCGAAACGTGGTGTGAATCTCGATGTGCGCCTTCACTGCGGGGATTACATTCTGGAGGAAGCAGCGCATCGCCAGCCGTCACTCTTTACGTTAATGGACGAATCGCCTCAGCGATACAGCTATATCATTGCCAATCCGCCGTATTTCAAGCTGAACAGCGATGATCCACGTGCCAAAATAAATCGCTCGCTTGTCGGGACACATACCAATATTTACACGCTGTTCATGGCGCTTGCCGTTAAAAGCCTGGCATCACAAGGAAGAAGTGTATTCATCGTCCCGCGCAGCTTTTGCTCCGGCGCCTACTTCGCGCGCTTCCGTGAGGAACTGTCCGACCAGGTGGCGATTGAGAGACTCCATCTGTTCGACTCGCGCGGCGAGAACTTCGACGAGGTGCTGCAAGAGAATGTCATCATCACCTTCGAGCGGCGCGCCAACAGTGTTTTAACAACCGTACCCAGCGGCATTTCAATTTCAGCTTCTCAAAACAGTGCAGATATTGCCTATGCAGAAACTCGCGCCGTCCCATCCCCGCTTGTGCTTTATCGTCGTGATCGCGTGATGTTCTATCGACTGCCGACAGATCCCAACGATGAATTGATCCTGCGCGCATTCGATAGTTGGGAAGGTTCACTGCATCAGTACGGCATGGAGGTATCGACCGAGCGGGTCGTCGCATTTCGTGCTGAAGATCATCTCAGGGTATTTCCGAGTGAAACCACTGTTCCGCTGCTATGGATGCAGCATGCGAAGGCGGGCGGTATCGAGCATCCTTTGCACGATCTGCGAAAGTCTCAGTGGATTGAACCCATACCTGATGCAGCATCGCTGCTAGTGTCTGTCGCCAATTATGTACTACTGAGACGCTTCAGCGCCAAGGAAGAACCGCGCCACCTCATTGCGGGCGCTTTTTTGCGCGACATATTCGCTTTTTCGTGCGTTGGCTTTGAAAATCATCTCAACTATATCTATCGTCAGCATGGTGAGTTGACCAAAGCCGAGACATGCGGGCTGGTTGCCCTCTACAACAGCGCTTTGTTCGACCGCTACTTCCGTATCACTAACGGCAATACACAGGTCAACGCGACGGAACTACGTGCGCTACCGCTGCCGCCTCTGAATGTGATCCAGTCAATTGGCGCGCTGCTGATTTCAAATCCGCGCGTCGATGTCGATCAACTCGTCAGCGAAAGGCTGTTTGAAGCCGACCTTATCCCCTCTGACCTGTTGACCGCAGAGAAACTCTAAACGTGGACAAACTCACCGAAGCTCGCGCCATCCTCGCCGCGTTAGGATTGCCAACTGCACAGCAATCCGAAATGGCAGCATTCACGCTGCTTGTTCTGGCGGGCTTATCCGAGAGCGATGGATGGTCGAGCGCAGCGCGTCGTAGTCTGCGCGTTCATGACATCCTGACCGAGATCAAAACACGCTATGGGCGTGCTTATGCGGAGAATACTCGCGAAACGGTGCGCCGGCAGGTACTCCACCAGTTCGAGCAGGCGGGGATTGTCCTGCGCAACCCGGATGATCCGACTCTGGCGACCAACAGCCCGCGCACGCATTACGCGCTGACGGAAGCGGTACTGAAAGTGCTGCACGCTCGCGGCTCGTCGGAGTGGGATATACAGCTTTGCGCTTGGAGATGTACACGTCGTGTAAAGGTGCGTTTTTGTCCGGCCGTGATTTTGTCGTCCAATGAATGCTTAACCTATCACAGGTATCGCAAAACATTTTGATGATGTCGGTGGATACGTTGCTAAATTGATAACGTGAATATTCGTAGCCATTGACGCGGTTGATGAACCGTGAACCATCCGAATGAAAAAGTCCACGCCAAAATTCTAACGGGAATTTATCGACAATACGCTGCTGCCAATCGGCTAGAACAATGTCACGAGTATATTTCATTCCGACACCATGCTGCGGAAATACCTGAGGAAAATCAGCGTAATAAGCGCCAACAATCGAATAACTCATATGACCGTTACGCTCAATATCTTGAACACTGATTTTATTTTCTACCAGCAAAACTTGCAATGCATCAGCGCAGCGTTGAATGATGTTTGGATAGCGGTAATCAAGAAAAACACGTAGGCGATATACGTTACGAACTTTGCTAACTTCACCGTCGCCCAAATACATACCGAGAATGTAGGAGTAGTTGAGCAATAGATTGTCGTCAGTCTGCTTGTGCAACCGCTCAACCAGCATATTGCGAGGAACCTCAACTAAGTGACGTTCTAATGCTTCAAGCGTCCCGTAGCGGTCGATACAGTCACGGGCGGTGGCGCGCGGAATGCTCGTTTTTGCCTCAATTTGTGATTTACCAGAAAAGCGCCGTAAAGCCCCTGCCTTTAGGCATGGGGAGCGTCACGATTAAACGCGGAAAACATAATACACAGACACGCCGAAAAAGAGTGGCGAACGGCATTTATGCAGGATATAATTTTCTGCACCTATTAGTCCCGCCGTAGGAACACCGATGCCGAAGATTTTCGTCAGTTACAGCCGTGCCGATCATGATCGCTGTGTCGAATTAGTCAGGCGTTTGCGCCGCATTTATGGCGCGGACAATGTATGGTTCGATGACGAAATTCATGGTGGCGACGATTGGTGGACGCTGATCCTTGAGCGCGTGGCGTGGTGCGATGTATTCATCTATCTGCTCAGCCGCGAGTCGTTGGAAAGCGACTACTGCAAAGCGGAATTGGCAGAAGCCGAACGGCTGAACAAGACGATCTTGCCTGTGTTGATCCGCACAAAGACGAATCCACCCGCGAATATTCGCAAATATCAATGGATCGATGCCGCCAACGGTATCAGCGTCGATGTGATGACCGAAATTCCGGCGTCCATCGCGCGCTTACAAGTCAACGAGCCGGATAGGACGCCGCCGCCGCGCCGACTTGAGCCGACACCGCAGCCGACGGTGCCGGAACGCGATAAGAATCCGACTCGTGGGCGCGCAAGTGTGCGCCTGATTGAAATTGTTGGCGTTTTGCTCGCATTCGCTGCTTTAGTCGTAGGGGTCTTGCAGCTCGTCGCCGCGACAAATGGAGCGAATACGGCGACGCCGACTACACAACCACAAATCGTGGTTGTACCGACTGACGCGCCGACACAGACAAATACACCCGACATCATGGTGACGCCGACCACACAAACACAAATCGTGGTTGTGCCGACTGACGCGCCGACACAGACAAATACACCCGACATCATGGCGACGATTTTGGTCAACGATACCGCGACGCGAAATGCCGAAATCGCCGCCTACACGCCGACGTTTACGAATACGCCTGTGCCAACCGAGAATTACACCGCGACGACAGCCGCCATTTACACACAGCGCGCTGAGCAAACATCGGTGAGCGCCACGCAAACGCAAGCGGCAGCACCGACATTATCTGGCGCATATGCGCTGGCACAAGCGGGCATAACCAGTAATGACTCATGGACGCCATCTATCGAACAGTTCAACGGTATTTCGATGGCGCTGGCGCCAACAGGCTGCTTCATGATGGGCAGTAACGGCAACGCCGACGAACAACCGGTACACGAGCAGTGTTTTAACGAACCGTTCTGGATCGATGTGACCGAAGTGACCAACGCAGCGTATGGTTCATTTGGTGCTTTTTCGGGCGCGAGTCGTCCGCGCGACCGCGTGACATGGTTTGAGGCGCGCGATTTTTGTGCGGCGCGCGGGGGAAATGTGCGTCTGCCAACCGAACGCGAATGGGAATATGCGGCGCGCGGAGCGGATAATCTGATTTATCCGTGGGGGAATACATTTATGGCTGAAAATGTAGTTTACGGGTTGAATGCCGATGAAACGGTAGACGTAGGCAGTCGTCCGAATGGGGCATCATGGGTAGGCGCGCTCGATATGAGCGGTAATGTGTGGGAATGGGTGAGCAGTTTATATTTACCCTATCAAGATGATAGGATATGGGGTGATAATAGAGAGGATGGCGAAAACAGAACAGATTTTCGCGTTTTGCGTGGCGGCTCGTGGGACCTCACAGTTACGTATCTCCGCGGTGCGTCTCGTAGCTGGAACGACGCTGACGACGGGTTCAATGACTACGGTTTTCGTTGTGCCCGCTCTCCCTGAACGAAGTGAAGGATAGCCCTGTTTTCTGATCTCACCTTACGCAAGCCGCTCGTTTTCAGCCCTCACCCCCTGCCCCTCTCCCTCAGGGCGAGGGGTGAAAAACCGTCGCGGTAAGGGAAGTTGTCCTTCTCCCTGAGGGAGAAGAATTTAGGATGAGAGCAATCTGCGTAAGGTGAGTTCT
>Ga0105047_10019299_pt1 | contig 10525 bp, 9 predicted proteins | sample MAT04_FD_78384 | JGI IMG/M metagenome (GOLD analysis project Ga0105047, IMG submission 78384) | Freshwater microbial communities from Lake Fryxell liftoff mats and glacier meltwater in Antarctica - MAT-04 (megahit assembly) | ecosystem: Environmental > Aquatic > Freshwater > Ice > Liftoff... | reverse complement strand
GAATTGAGCGGCGTGGTGCTACAGCGAGCATTTGACCTGCTCGACGGGGCGGATTTTGTAATCGGCCCCGTGCCAGATGGTGGCTATTATCTCCTTGGTATGAAGGCTTTGGAATCTTCCGTTTTTCAGAACATTGAATGGAGCACTGAAAGTGTGCGAGCCAAAACTGTGGCGAAAATCCTGGCTGCCGGGAAGACTTATGCGCTTTTGCCGATGCTTTCGGACGTGGATACGGAGGAGGATTGGCTTGGCTTTACAATGGGGTAACCCACTCATCCAATGTAGTGATCGGCAAAACTTGTCCGGGCGGATTTTTGTTTCATAATGCCCTCGGCCAAGGGGCTGCGGCAGATGTTGCCGAGACAAACCATCAGGATTATTCGGGGCGACGCTTGTTTTTTGCCAAAAGCAACATTCCAGCAATTTAGAATTTGATAAAAATCAGGCCAGCGTACTTTTAGCCTTTGCTAAATCAACCTTGCCATGAATAAAATCCTACTTGCCGTCTCAGGAATGGAGCAACGGGTCTAAACGGCGTGCAATACGGCACGATCACAACCATAGATGCCTCACCCTTAAATCCCGATCTGCTTTGGGTCGGCACCGACGATGGCAATGTTTGGGTAACCAGTGATGGTGGCGGCAACTGGACAAAAGTCTCGACCAGCCTTCCCAAACGATGGGTCACTCGGGTGGTCGCCGGTTTTCCATACGAGAACTACGCCTTGGTCTGTCTTTCCGGCTACCGTCATTTCGACGACATGGCGCATATTTACCAAACCACGAACAGAGGCCAAACTTGGCAGAGTGTAAGCGGAAACCTCCCGGACCTGCCCGTAAACGACCTGGTGCTCGACCCCGCCGACCCATTCAATGTCTGGTACATTGCCACCGATGCCGGGGTGTTTGTGACGCTAAATGGTGGCAGTACTTGGCAGCCCGCCAACGAGGGATTGCCCAAGGTACCCGTGACCGACCTGACCGTGCATAGGCCTACCCGGACGATTGTGGCGGCCACTTACGGGCGTTCCATGTTTAAAGCGACCATGCCTTGGTTTTCCAGCACTCATTCGCCACAAACAATTGAAAATGTTCGCGTTGCACCCAATCCATTTATCAACCAGACACAGATTTCTTTGCTTGTTTTGGAACAACAAACGGTTCGTTTGGAGCTGTTTGACCTTTCGGGAAAGAAACTGATGACACTTTTTTCAGGGCAATTGCAATCAGGTAAACAGGTTTTTGAAGTGGACGGAAATGGGCTGGCGGCAGGAATATATTTGATCAAAATGACCGGGAAAAATGGAGCAGGATTTTGTCATAAAGTGGTGATACAATAGAAATTTCCCTTTAAAACCTATTGTGAAAAGGGAGTATTGCTACTTTTACCCATCCATAAGGTTTACACACTCATCCATTTTTCAAACAAAACGAACGATTATGATTAGCGAACTCAAAGCCTTTCTTTTTCGCGGCGATGTATTGGCCCTTGCCGTGGCCGTTATCATTGCTGGCGCCTTCCAGAAAATTATTGACTCTTTGGTAGGCGATGTCATCATGCCTATTATTGGCTTGATCGCAGGTAAACAGGATTATTCATCCATCGTAATTGGTGGAAAGGAAGTTGTTGTGGATGGCGTTGCAAAAATTGAAGGCGGCATCATGGTCGGCAACTTCATCAATGCGGTGCTGAATTTTATCATCATTGGTTCGGCCTTGTTTTTCTTGATCAAAGCAGCGGGTAAAAAATCGGAGGAGGTCAAATAATGGAGTCTGTTGGAAAAGTGAAAAGGCATTCGTCGAGAAGACGAGTGCCTTTTTTATTGGAAAGAAGACGTACGTTTGTAAAGTTATTCTGCTGAAATATTCACCTTCGGTTTCGCGTTCACCATAAAATACCGCTCATGAACATTCCATCCACCACCCGTATCCTCCTGATTATCAATGTTTTTTTCGCCATGGGTTTCCTCGGGCTTTGTGTCTCTTCCTTCAAAAACGAGGGAGACCAACCCGATCAACGGGTGCGCTCCGTTAACCTCGACAAGGACTTTAATTTTTGTGGGGAAAAATTTCCGATGGACAACTGGGACGTGCGTCAACGGCTGGATGCTGAATTATTGCGCAACGTCTATTTTCATTCCCAGACCATTCTGGCGATCCAACGCGCCAACGCAATTTTCCCCATCATTGAACCCATTCTTAAAGAAGAGGGCGCACCCGGCGATTTGAAATACCTCGCTGTGGCCGAGAGTGCACTTTCCAATGCTATTTCACCCGCAGGAGCCCGAGGGGTGTGGCAGTTTATGAAAGACGCTGCTGGTGGCTATGGTCTCGAAGTAAATACAGAAGTGGACGAGCGTTACCACCTCGAAAAAGCCACTCGTGCCGCCTGCAAATACATGAAAAAGGAAAAAGAACGGCTCGGTTCCTGGACTTTGGCCGCGGCAGCCTACAATGGCGGCCCCGGGCGAATCATCGAAGAAATGGCAAAACAACGGGCCAAAACCTTTTTTGAACTCAACCTCGCTGCCGACGAAACGATGCGCTACCCCTTCCGTATTGTGGCCATCAAAGAGGTGATGGAACATCCCGAAGAGTACGAGTATGCCATCGAAAAAGAACACCTGTACCCTGCGCTTACAGAATACAAAACAGTAGACGTGAAGGGTGCGGTGGCGAATTGGGGCGATTTTGCCCGCGAGCAAGGCACGAATTATCGAATGCTCAAACTCTACAACCCTTGGCTGATTGACAGCAAACTCACCAACAAGGAGGGGAAAACTTACAAGATTCGGATACCGAAATAATCAAATCACCCGATCTTAAGCACGATCCCGAAAGTTATTCGCTGAATCCTGCTCGTGTTGCGTCCACTGAGTATGTAGGCGCCGCTACAATAAAACCCCGTTCGTCCGTTGTCGGAATAGTAGGCTGTGCCCCCCATTTGGGTGTAGGACACGCCATAAGCCTGAGGCAAATCCGGCACATTCTGCACATAATCTGCCCCGCCCGAAGTGCGCTGCCACTCCGCCCAGCCGTCGAGGTAAAAATGGCGGGCCGGGAAACCGACTTTCAACAAAAACGTTGTAAAGTTCTGAGGGTCAATGAGTTCGTAATCCGGCCTTTGTTGCCGGATAATTGCGATGTCGGCATCCTTTAGTTCGTCTAGCCGGAAATGGTAGCCGCCTGTGAAGTTGAAAAATAGGCCGAGGGGAGTTTCCCATTGAAGTATGAGTTTGGCGGGCACGGTGATGGCTTTTTGTCCCAATGCGCCTGTGGCGGTTGTCTCGTAGTCGCTCAGCGGGAAGGTCGCGCCCATCCCGAAAAGCACCCCTAGTTTTCCTGCTTTGCCGACTGGGGCATAGAGGGGGCGGTATTTCACAAAAAGTCCGCCGTCTTGCAACCCACTTTGGAGTGGGGTGAAAACAGCCGCAGCAGTTGCTACGAGGTCGAATTTTTCGGTCAAGCCATATTCAGCGAACAGGCTGAACATCTGGCCTTTGTAGATTTCGTCGTAAACATTGCCGCCTGCGCCTTCAAATTTCTGGGCAGTATTGAAAGAAAAAGCAGGCGCGAGGTCAAGCACACCTTTACCTTTCAGATAGCCGTCCAGAGGCCCTTGAGCATAGGCGATAAAAGGGAAGAAAAGAAATAGGTAGATCGGACTGTTGGACATTAGAAGTTGGAAACTTGATTATGGACTTGTCGCAATTAGCTCGTCTCGGGTTGTTTAAAAAAACGGGACTTCAGCAAAATGTCTGGTCCCGGACGAAAAAAGCCGACAACGAAACACAATGCATCGTTGTCGGCCTTTATTTTTGTCAATGTACTTGTTTATTTCTTCTTACTCCACTCCGCAATGCTCTTTTCGTTCATGCGAGGGTAGTCTTCGTTGCCTTCTTTTTTAGCCAGTTCGGTGCTTTTTTCAGCCACCATGATGGCATCCTTGTAGCGGCCAAGTTCAGCAAGGATGTTTGCTTTGAGGCGAAGTATCCAGAATTTTTCGCCGCCTTTTTCGAGGGCTTTGTCTACCCAGACCAAGGCTTGCGCCATGTCTTTTTTCTCCTCGTAGTAGTAGCGAGCCGCAGCGTTGAAGTCGCCAGCAGCTGGACCCGCCATCGTGGTTTCGATGGCTTTCAGCACTTTGGTGTCCGTATCTGTCATGATCGGAATAACCACTTTGGTGTACTCCCAAATGATCTCCAAGTCGCCACCGTTGTTGCGCAAATTGTTGAGATTGATGGTAAAAGTCTCCACCAAATCGCGGATTGGAACAGAGCTCACCGTAACCTTTGCCTGTACATCTTCTTCTTTGAACTCTTTGGGTTCAGGTGTTCCCCAGTAACTGGTGTTCTTGTAGAAAATGACCGTCCATTCCTTTTCACCCGGGATAGTGTAAAGGGCATAAGTACCTTTGGGCAAAGGCATGCCCGCTACTTTTGCGTCATCAGAAACCGTAACTTTAGTGCTGGCATTTGCGCCAGTGCGCCACATTTCGCCGAATGGCACAAGGTCGCCAAAGACTTTGCGACCCTTTGCGCTGGGGCGAGAATATTCCACATCTACTTTGATGAGGCCGAGCTCTTGGCTAATTTTGCCGACAGGGCTAGGCGCCGGAGTTTTGATTTGAGCATTCGCAGTAGTGAATGCGGCGAGTAAGGCTGTAAGGAAAAAGAGTTTTTTCATGCTTTAAAATTTTTTTGGATCAAACAAAAGCAGGCTCAAATGGTTTCTCTTTTTCTCGAAAAAATGCATAACTTGCATCGTTGAAGCCTAACCCTAGAACGTATTTTAAGGATATAATTAAACAAAATTCAAACATTATGTGGAAAAAAAGCCTTTTCATTCTTGCGATTATCTCGGTCGTTTTTGCTTGCCAAAAAACGGTGTTCACTGGGAGAAAATCCCTGAACCTCATCCCGAATGCACAACTCAACTCGATGAGTATTGCCGAATACCGGCAATTTCTCGCGGAAAACAAGCCGATGACCTCGGGCAAAGACCTTGAGCTCGTGCGCCGTGTCGGCAACGATATCAAAGCTGCCACCGAAGTTTATTACAAGTCGAGAGGTTTGGCAAATGATCTAAAATCTTTTGCATGGGAGTTCAATGTAGTGGATGACCCCACTGTGAATGCTTTTTGTATGCCTGGCGGTAAAGTGGTGGTTTATACCGGTATCCTGAAAGTAACGCAAAACGAGGATGCCTTGGCCGTAGTAATGGGCCACGAAATCGCGCACGCATTGGCCAATCATGGCAACGAGCGCGTGAGTCAAGGATTGGTGGCTCAACTCGGGCTTACTACACTTGACCTCGGACTAGCCATGTCACAAAAACCCGCCCAAACACGCAACCTCATCATGCAGGCTGCAGGCGCGGGCACCCAGTTGGGCGTATTGCTTCCCTTTAGCCGTAAGCACGAATCAGAAGCCGACGAAATCGGTCTCTATCTTATGGCGATGGCGGGCTACAATCCCTCAGAAGCTGCCCCGTTTTGGGGACGTATGAGCAAGGCCGGGGGGAGCCGTCCGCCATTGTTCCTCAGTACGCACCCGGATCCAGCCAAGCGCAGTGATAAACTGAAATCGCTGGTGCCCAAAGCAAGATCTTATGCGGCTAGGTATCCTGTGCCTGCCAGCTCGAAACGCAAGAAATAAGTTAGTGCTGAATAGGAGTAATATAAGACACATAGGCACATAGAGCACATAGAATCTCGATTTTCGATCACTATGTGCTCCATGTGCCTATGTGTTTAATTAAAATATTTTAAATTCGTTATTCCAACACTGCCAGTTGATTTAGGCAAAACGCTTCGCTGCGGCCTGTGCCAATGTATCGAATAAGCAGCGGGAACTCTCCCCTTTCAAGTCGCCCTTCCGCTTCAAAAACTTCCAAATCGAAGCTGAGCGGCAGGGCCAAAAACCGGGCCTTCCCTTGCCAGTTTTTTCCAAAATTGGAATCTATTTGCTCTATCAGCATTGCTTTTTCATAAGCTCCGATTTCTGTGAGATGCAGTGGTCGAGGTCTTACTTTTTGAAACAAGCAGTAATCAACTTCGATCAGCTCGGCTAAAATTGGGTCATCCGGGTAATTGCTTTTTACAAAAAACAGGATGCGCTCGTACACATTGGCAAGCGTGTATTGGTGAAAATCGTGCCGCTCGCCAAAACATTCTCCGAGTCCGAGCAAGAAGTCAAAAATGCTGTATTGGGCCGTCACATATTTCAGTGTACGGGATGCACGGGGCTTGTTCCAGTATATTTCAAGGGCATTTTCGAGTATCTCTAAACGGGCGAGTTCGTGGCGTGAAAGGTAATTGCTCTCGATGATTTGATACGGCGGCATGGGGTCGAAAACGAAGCCGTGCTGTTCGTGTTTTTCACGGACTGGGGTGCCCTTCAAGAATTTCAGAAAGCCCATTTGCAACTCAGGTGCGAAGAGTTTGAACACTTCTTCGAAACTGAATTTGATATCGTCCCAGCGTTCCAGCGGAAGACCAACGATGAGGTCGAGGTGCATTTCAATTTTGTCGGCTAATTGAAGGATGATGCCTTTTGTTTTGTCGAAATTCTGCTTGCGGCTTACCTCCAAGTTGGCTTTCTGATTGACGGTTTGTATGCCAATTTCAAATCGAAACAGCCCTTTGGGCACTTTTTCCTGTATAAAACGGATAATGTCGGGATGCAAAATGTCTGCTGTGATTTCAAATTGGAACACGTTTCCGGGCCGGTAATTGGCTAGGATAAACGTGAAAATATCAATCGTGAAGTCGCGCTTCATGTTGAACGTGCGGTCAAGAAACTTGATCACGCGCCCATGTTCCATGAGATGGAGCAGGGTTTGTTTGATGTGCTCGTCGGGCAGGTAGCGCACTTTGTTGTCGAGGCTGGCGAGGCAGAATTCGCATTTGTAGGGGCAGCCGCGGGAGGTTTCGACGTACAAAACTTTGCTGCGCAAGTCTTCGGGCGGGTCGTGTTGCCAGGGACTGACGTGGCGGTAGTTTTCAAGATCGAAAGTTACCGGATTGGAAAAATAACGGATCTCGCCGTCCTGCGTTTTGCTTACTAAATTGGCCAAATGTCCAACTTCCGGCCAGGCATACAAAAACTCCCGGAACGGCGTTTCGCCCTCGCCGGTGATGATAAAATCCACCTCCGGACGGGCAATCACGTCCTGCCAGTCGTAGCTGACCTCCGGTCCGCCGAGCAGGATTTGAACGGATGGATTGAGGGTCTTGATTTTACGGGCCACCTCCAGCGTCTGGGTGATATTCCAGATATAACAACTGAAGGCAATGACCTCAAAATCAGCGCAAAAACGCGCGATTTCGTCCTGATCCTGTTTGATTGTAAACTCACGCCATTCCAAGCCCGCCCATTCACGGTTCAGCTCGTAGAGCAGCCGGATGGCAAGGTTGGTGTGGATGTACTTTGCGTTGAGTGTGGTGAGGAGGACTTTCATTGCTAAAATATATACCCCCAAAATTTGCGTTTTTTCTTCGCGCCTTTTTTCGTTTTTTTCACAAACATAGGGTCGCTGGGGTTGCTCGCTACATTGGCACGATTGAAACCCACTACTACATAGGTGTAATATTCGCCTTCAATCGCCTTGTAATCTTCAAAATACCATTTGTCTGCGTAAAAAGGGGTGAATCCCAATAGGTTGCGTGGATTGTCGAACTTCCCGACGCCCTCCCCATCGAAACGGTAGAGGGCGAAGTAAAAAGGCATTTCATCGCCGGATAGAAGTTGACAAAGATTCCAGGTGAGTTGCACGGTGCTGGGGGTTCCTTCTACCCGACAAACGGTGGCCGTGGCAGGCATGGCTTTGGAAAGCAAGGGCATGGGCGGCACCAGCGCGGGGTATTTCCAAAGCGAATTGAGCAAGGTGTCCTGCACACCCAGCGGATTTCTCAAGAGCGGTTTTACCGAGAAAAACACGCTACCGCTCACATTGGGGTTCGCACGATTGAGGGTGATTTGATCGCTGATCTCTGTTTCGTTTTCCCAGTTTGGGTCGTTGGCAGAATTGTTGATCTTATAGGCTGCGTGGCCAACGTAAAGTTGTTTGCCATAGAGGTGCTTGCTCCACCAATCCACTAAAATCTCGTAGTCAGCAGGGGGGTATCCGATGCTCCAGTAGATTTGAGGGGCCACATAATCAATCCAGCCTTTTTCAAGCCAAAACAACACGTCAGCGTACAGGTCATCGTAACAAGTCACCCCAGCGCGGGTATTGGAGCCTCGCTCTGGGTCACGCTCTTTGTTTCGCCAGACACCAAATGGCCCAATGCCAAACTTTACATAGGGCTTGTATTTTTTGATGGTTTTCGACACGCCTTCGATCAGCACGTTTATGTTGTTGCGCCGCCAATCTCCGATGTCGGTGAAGTCGTGGTCGCCGGAAGCGAAGGCGTTGTAGTCGTCGAGCGCGTCGTCGAGGTTATGGTCCTTTTCCTTGTATGGATAAAAATAGTCGTCGAAGTGGATGCCGTCCACATCATAGCGCTCCACGATGTCTTTCACTACATTCGTAAGATATTGGCGCACAGAGGGACTGGCGGGGTTGAAATACCATTTTCTCCCATAACGGAAAAACCACTCTGCTTTGCGGCGATCAGGCAAAGAACGCAGCGGGTGCAATAGGTCGAGTGCCGAGGTGTCGAGGTCGAAAGTAGCACGGTAAGGATTGAGCCAGGCGTGGAATTCCATACGGCGGTCGTGCGCTGATTTAATCATGTATTCCAGCGGATCGAAGAGCGAATCGTCGAGCATGGCACCCTGCTGACCTACCAGGAATTTGCTGAGTGGCACCGTCTTCGATTTGTAAAAAGCATCGCCCGCTGGGCGTATCTGCACGAACACGGCATTCATGTTCATCGCCTTCAGGATGTCCAACAAACTGTCGAATTCCGATTTGATTTCGAAAGAAGATAGTCCAGGCCGTGAAGGGAAATCAATATTCGCTACGGTGGCTACCCAGGCGCCGCGCAGTTCGGCAGGCGGCGAGGAAGATGCCTTTTGAGCGAAGGCGGCGGATTGAGCCAGGCAGAAAACGGAGATAAAGAAGAGGAGTAGTCGCAATGGTATGTTCATAAACTAGGTGGTTTTGGGGGTGAAAGTAGGCGTTTCTATTTGTTTGGCTGCATGACTATGTGCCCGAAAATTGCCTTGAGCATTTTATCCCTATTTTTGGGAATCTTTTCAACACTCACCACCTTCACATGAAACTACTTTCCTTTCTTTTACCCACACTTTTCGCGTTTTCACTTACTGCACAAAATCGTTTTTTAGAGCCCATTTTTGATCAGGTAACCAAAACGCCCAACATCATTTACGGCACAAATGCCACGGTTCAAGCAGCTTCCGCTATGAATCAGGCAATTCCTCAACCCCTCGTGCTCGAAGTGTACGAACCTACGGGCGATACCGCTTCCGCCCGCCCACTGGTTTTGGTAATCCCCGGAGGGTTTTTCCTGCCGAAAAATCTGAACCTGAACTGTGAAGGTTCATTACGCGACTCTGCGGTCGTTGAAATTTGCATTCGATTGGCAAAAATGGGATATGTGGCAGCGGCTGTAGACTACCGTTTGGGCTGGAATCCATTGGCATCTCAGCAGACTCTGCGCATGCTGACCTACGTTCAAGCCGTGTACCGAGGTATCCAGGATGCAAGAACCGCCATTCGCTATTTCAAAAAAACGGCGGTAGAAGATGCCAATCCTTTTCGAGTAGACACCACGCGCATCGTGCTTTGGGGCGAATCTGATGGCGGAGGAATAGCCCTGGGCGCGGCGTATGCCAACTCGCCCAATGATTGGGATGACCCCAGTTTGGTCATTTTTCCACCCAGTGTTCCGGCCATTTTCCCACTCTATATTGGCAATATTTGGGGGACGGACGTAGGCGTGTTGGACGCCGCTGGACAAGCGCTTTATGGTCTCCCGGAAGGGGACACACTCTGTTACCCCAATTGGCCCGGATATTCCTCTGATTTTCAATTTTGTGTGAGCATGGCGGGTCGGATGCTCGACTTGCCCTGGATAGGGGTTGGCGAAATGCCCGCCTTGCTTTTTCACGCGCCCAATGATGCTTTGCAAGTTTGTGGAGACGCCGTGTTTCACGTCCCACCACCGCTCAGTTTGCCAGTTACTTCCTCATCTGGCAGTTGTATCATTGCCGAACAATTGGATATTTATGGAAACAACCAATTGTTTTTGGATGCCGATATCAATGATTGCCTGACCAGCCATGCCAACACTTACAATGGCGGTTTGGAAGGTTTTTATCCTTTTGTTGGGCTTCCGGCGGGTAAAGCCCGCCCTTGGCAATGGACAGCGCCTTGTGTCAACAACCCAACAGGCCCAACTGATGGGGCATTTGCCCGGCAGTATCTGGATACGGTGATGGCCTATTTTGCGCCCCGTGCATGTGCAGCACTCGCTCTTTGCAACGCACAACCCGACCCGAATGGGATATGTGGTACCCAGGTGAGAGGGAAGGCATTTCTGGATTCCAATCAGAAT
>Ga0105047_10019298_pt1 | contig 10525 bp, 8 predicted proteins | sample MAT04_FD_78384 | JGI IMG/M metagenome (GOLD analysis project Ga0105047, IMG submission 78384) | Freshwater microbial communities from Lake Fryxell liftoff mats and glacier meltwater in Antarctica - MAT-04 (megahit assembly) | ecosystem: Environmental > Aquatic > Freshwater > Ice > Liftoff... | reverse complement strand
GATCTCGGTGGCAGTCGTCGCTTCGAAGGCGCGGGCTCGTGCATCGTGGTCGAGGCCGTGGAGTTCCAGTGCGTCCGAGAAGAGTTCGGCCTGCACGACCGCCAGACTGCACCCGCGTCCGTACAACGGGTTGGTACAGGTGTGCGCGTCACCGACCGCGTGCAGCCCGAGCACGATCGGGTTGCCGTGCTCGTCAACGAACTCACGTCGGCGATTGAGCAGCCCGGCCATGACACTGACCTCGGTGATCGGTTCCGAGCGCCGCGATTCGACGTGTGCCGCTGTACCGGGGATCTGCGCGGCAACCCGCAGGAACTCCTCGGGGTCGAGCAGTTGCCGGCGCAGCTCGGTGTCGTCGGTACGAGCGGCCAGGGTCACCGAGAACGTGCGGTTGTCGCCCATGAACACACCGAACTTCAAGTACCCCAGGTCGCCGCCGATCGGACCGCTCTGTGGCGGGTGCTCCGCTCCGTCGAGCAGGCGGAAGAACCGTGAGAAGTAGACGATCCCCGTGTCCTCGATGGTCTCGGGGACCTCCACGCCCTGCGCTCGCAGCAGCCCCGGCAGGTCGTTGCGTCGACCGCCTGCCGCGATCACCAGGTCGGCCTCCACCGTGGCACCGTCGGACAGCACCACGCCGGTCACGGTCGGTGGGGCTCCGTCCGGACCGGCCACGACCCGGAGTTCTTCGACCGCCACGCCGTGCAGCAGCATGGCGGAACCCTCGTCGAGCACCGTGTGGCGCAGGACCCACTCGAACGTCGTGCGCCGACACGCGATCGCGATCAGGTCTTCGTCGCCGGGCATCGGCGTGCGGTCCATGCCCTCGGGCAGCATCGCGACGAAGTCCATCGGCGTCGCGCCTGCGTCGTAGAGCGCAGCGAGTACGTCGGGATGGCGGTCGCGCAACAGATTGCGCAGTCGTGCCAGGAACGCGTGGGAATGGCGCACCTGTGGTGCGCCGCGGCGGTTCCAGTCGAACGCCTCGTGCGCGTCGGCCGGCATCGGCGTGTCGTCGCGTTCGACGAGCACGACCTCGTGGCCGTTGCGACCTGCGCTGAGAGCGATGGCGAGTCCTGCGATCCCTGCGCCGAGTACTGCGATCCGTGCCACTGACATCCCTCTCCGGCCCCTCGGCCCCCGTCGCCCGTTCCATCGCAGGATACTCAACCGCCGTTAGCAGTCGACTGCCGGGAGTGCTAAGACTGTTTGGCACTCTTCTGCCGCGAGTGCCAGCACGCCGTTCCGCGTCGCACAGATCCAGAGCAGATCCAGAGCAGATCCAACGGAGGATTCTCACATGGCCAAGACCATCTCGTTCGACGACTCGGCTCGTCGCAAGCTCGAGTCGGGCATGAATCAGCTCGCTGACGCCGTGCGCGTCACCTTGGGCCCCAAGGGCCGCAACGTGGTGCTCGACAAGAAGTGGGGCGCCCCGACCATCACCAACGACGGAGTCTCCATCGCCAAGGAGATCGAGCTCGAGGACCCCTTCGAGAACATCGGTGCGGCGCTCGTCAAAGAGGTCGCGAAGAAGACCGACGATGTTGCGGGTGACGGCACCACGACGGCCACTGTGCTCGCATGGACCATGGTGAGCGAGGGTCTGCGCAACCTGGCTGCCGGCGCCAACCCGATGGGCATCAAGAAGGGCATCGAGGCGGCCACCGCCCGTGCCACCGAGCGCATCCACGAACTCGCGATCGAGGTCGACTCCAAGGAGCAGATCGCACAGGTCGCTGGTGTCTCCTCGGCCGATCCCGCCATCGGTGAGACCATCGCCGATGCGATCGACAAGGTCGGCAAGGACGGCGTCATCACCGTCGAGGAGTCCAACACCTTCGGCATCGAGCTGGAGTTCGCCGAAGGCATGCGCTTCGACAAGGGCTACATCTCGCCCTACTTCGTGACCGACACCGATCGTCAGGAAGCTGCGCTCGAGAACCCCTACCTGCTGCTCGTCGGCTCGAAGATCTCGAACATCCGTGACCTCGTCCCGGTTCTCGAGAAGGTCATGCAGACCAGCCGCCCGCTCGTGATCGTCGCCGAGGACGTCGACGGCGAAGCGCTGGCGACCCTCGTCGTCAACAAGATCCGCGGCACCTTCACCTCGGTCGCGGTCAAGGCGCCGGGCTTCGGTGAGCGCCGCAAGGCCATGCTGGCCGACATCGCCGTGCTCACCGGTGCGCAGGTCGTGCTGGAAGAGGTCGGACTCAAGCTCGACACCATCGGTCTCGACGTGCTCGGCCAGGCCGATCGCATCGTCATCACCAAGGACGAGACGACGATCATCAACGGTGCCGGCACCAAGGACGAGATCGACGGCCGTATCGCCCAGATCAAGGCCGAGATCGACAACACCGACTCCGACTACGACACCGAGAAGCTCCAGGAGCGTCTCGCGAAGCTGTCCGGTGGCGTCGCCGTGCTGAAGGTCGGCGCAGCCACCGAGGTGGAGCTCAAGGAGAAGAAGCACCGCATCGAGGACGCCGTCTCCACGACGAAGGCCGCGATCGAAGAGGGCGTCGTCGCCGGTGGTGGCGTCACGCTGCTCCGCACGCAGGCTGCCGTCGACGAGCTCGCCGCGACCCTCACCGGTGACGAGGCGACCGGTGCCCGCATCGTGTCGAAGGCGCTCGAGGGTCCTCTCAAGCAGATCGCGGAGAACGCCGGGCTCGATGGCAGCGTCATCGTCTCCAACGTCCGTGCGCTGACGAACCCGAACGAAGGCCTGAACGCCGCGACGAACACCTACGAGGACCTCGTCGCCGCCGGCATCATCGATGCTGCCAAGGTGACCCGGTCCGCCCTGCAGAACGCCTCGTCCATCGCTGCGCTGTTCCTGACCACCGAGGCCGTCATCACCGACGCCCCGGTCGCCAGCCGCTCCTCGGCACCCGACATGGGTGGTATGGACTTCTAGTCCGAGCACCGTTGCACGCAGAACACACCGTTCTGTGCTGCAGAAGGCGCCCACCGGCGCGCTTCCTGCATCACAGATGGCGAAGGTGAGCAGGACGGGGCGGCCCAGCGGGTCGCCCCGTTCCGCGTCCCGGCCGGCTGCGGGCAGGCATCCGCCCACCTTGTGCTCCGGAGCCGCATCGATACACTCACCGAAGGAGTCCTTGGGGAAGGTGGGATCATGGGCGGAGACCGGTGGCGAGCACGGGCCGCGGCGATCGGCGGGGCGTGCGTCGTCGTGCTCGTCGCGTCGGGTTGCACGGGCGGCGGCGGTGAGAACCTCTCGACGGACGGTCAGGATGCTGCAGCTGCTGCGATCGCTGCGGCCGTCGAGGACGCTCGTGCATCCTCGGGCCGGTATCGCACCGTGTACTCGGAGTCCGGTCCCTTCGACGACCCGGACGAGCCCGCCGAGGAGTTGGTCTCGACCGGTGAGTTCTCACCGACTGCGTCACGCTCGACCATCACGCTGTCCTCACCCGACCTGCCGGGAGACGCGACGGAATGGCAGGAGTCCAGTTCGCTGGAGGTCGACGGACGGGCCTACCGTTCGACCGATCAGCTGAGATTGTTCGAGCCGTTGTCGGACAGCGACGAGTCGGAAGAGATCGGTGGGGTCGACGGCACCACGTCGGCCGAGACCTTCGACCTGTTCCAGGAGTACGACTTCCGGGCGCTGGACGGCAAGGACTGGGTGGACGCCACACCGTTGCTCACGAGCGTCGAGGGCTCGGTGTCCGGTCTCGACCCCATGGTCGAGAGCGCACTCCGCGGATGGATCTCCGACGATCCGTTCGCTCTGCTCGGAGTCGTGGAGGCGGTCGAAGAGGGTCCGCCCGCCGAGATCGACGCGGCACCTGTGCGGCACTTCACGGCGACGATCCCGCAGCGCGAGCTGTTGACATTGGTCTTCGGTGAGGAAGCGCTCTCCGACGTCGGGTACGACTCTTCAGGGGACGGTGACGTCGAGATGACTGAGGAGGACCTGGAGTACGAGCGGCGTCAGGAGGTCGCGGATCGATATGTGGCCGACCGGACGTCGGTCACTGCGGATCTGTTCCTGGACACGGATGATCAGCTCCGCCGTGTGGTCGTCGCGGCGAGCACCGAGATCGAGTCGGACTACGAGGATTGTTGGTTGTTGAGCGTGTCGTTCTCGAACCTCTCGTTCACAACCGACTTCTCCGACCTCGGCGGCGAGATCTCGATCGAGGCGCCCGACCCCGCGACGGTGATCTCCCTCGATGACGTGATCCTCGCCTTCCCGGCCGTCGATGGCTCCGACGACTTCGGGGACGTCGGCGAGGTCATCGAACCGGTGACGCTGGAGACCGTTGACGGTCCCCGCGACCGGTTCGACGTGCTGAACGACCTGGACAAGTTCGGCTACGTCATCGGGCTGGGAGTCGATCCGTGGACCCTGTCCGAGGAGGACCGGATGATGCAGTCGATGGATCCGGGGGTCTGGGAACTCTCCGACGACGAACTCGTGGCGCGCTACGACGAGACGGACGCCGCGCTCGCAGCGATGGTGCACACCACGACATCGCTGGGGGAACTGACTCGCCCCGAGCTGCTCTGGAACGTGAAGTGGGGCCTGGACACGGTGGGAGCGGACGCCGCAGCTGCCGACACCATGTCGGACGCCCAGATGGGTGAACTCATCGATGGCTTCGTCGCCCAGCGGGGCGGCCCGGTCGGAGACGGCGTGTGGGGTTCGCTGCCGGTCGGGGTCGACCTCGGCGCCGAGGACTTCCTCGGGGGCGGCGAGTTCGACCCCGGGTCGGACGACGAGTACGAGGGCTGTCCCATCTGAGTCGCCGGAGTGCCCGATCCGGGCCGGGGCCGGGGACTCCGTAGACTCGCGGCCATGACCGAGCCTGCAACACCATCCGTCGGGATGGCCGTCCTGCACCTGTTCTTCCACGTCAGTTCCCGGACCGATCGCGACGAGGTCCTGGCAGCCATCAAAGATGCCCAGGCTGCGGGCGACCAGGTGATGATCGCTGCGATGCTGGGCCACAAGTCCGACATCTGTGTCATGGCCCTCAGCACCGACCAGTGGAACCTCAGGCGACTGCAGACGGCCCTGGTGATCGCCGGACTGGACCTGAGCGAGTCATACGTCTCGCTGACGGAGTTGTCGGAGTACGCCAAGGGCGTGCCCGAGGAGATGCAACAGGCCCGGCTCTACCCTCAGATGCCCCCGGAGGGGAAGCCGGCGTTCTGCTTCTACCCGATGTCCAAGACCCGCGCCGTGGGTGCGAACTGGTACGCCCTGGACTTCGAACAGCGCAAGGAGCTCATGTACGAGCACGGCGCGTCCGGACGGAAGTTCGCTGGTCGACTGACGCAGCTCATCACGGGCTCGACAGGTCTGGACGAGTACGAGTGGGGTGTCACCCTGTTCGGCGACACACCCGACACGATCAAGGAGGTCGTGTACACGATGCGCTACGACACGGCCTCGACGCTGTACGGCGAGTTCGGTCCGTTCTACGTCGGCATGCTCGAGTCACCAGAGGTCGTGCTGACCGAGGTCGGTGTGTGAGCGTTCCCTCCGTGAGCGATCTGCGCCCGACGCGTGGCTAGGTGGTTGCGCGTCGGCCTCGTGGTCGTCGTGGTCGGTCTGGTGGGGCTGCTCGTCGGTGTCGAGTTCGCCGGACGCGTCGTGACCGAACGTGTCGCTGAGCGTCAGCTGCGCGACGGGGGAGTCGGCGGGTCGGTCGAGGTCTCGATGGGGACGTCCTGGCGGCACCCGTCGTTCCTGAGCGCCGTGATGACCGGCAACCTGGACCGCATCTCGGTCGAACTGGACCGAGCATCGCTGTACTCCGTGCCGGTTCTCCGGGCCGACTACGTGCTCGAGGACGTCCGGGTCGAGATCTCCGCGACCGACCGCACCATCCGGGTCGCCTCGATCGGCTCGGGCAAGGTCCGGCTGCTGATCGACCCTGCCGAGATCGGTCGGATGATGGGCAGCGAGGCAACGGTGGTCGACGGCCGGATCGTCGTCGGGCCGGACCGGTCACCGGCCGACCTGCGCATCGTCGGCGACGAACTGGTGCTCAGTGGCCCGTCGATCGCGACCGGCGCGGGGGCTGGCTCCTATCGCGTGGCCGACCCCGAGCTGTTGCCGTGCACCCCCGATGTGCGTCTGCGCTCATCGCTCGTCGAGCTGTCCTGCACCGGCGACCAACTGCCGGGAATCCTCGCGCAGCCGCTCGGCCTTTCCGGCAGATCGACCGTGCAGCCTCCGACCGAGCTGGAACCGCCACTCACGCTCGACGCTCCGACAGCATCCAGCCCGACCACCACTGCAGCGGGCCCCACGACGACCACACCGCTCGGAGGTGACGATGGGGGAGGATGACGCCGCGTTCGCCGCCTACTCGGCGCAGCTCGCAGACCAGATCGAGGTATCGCTCGTGCCATGGGTGCTGCGATCGGTCCGGAGCCGGGTCGAGGCCGCCGGCGGAGTATTCGACGGAGATGTGGCAACAGCAGCTGCGGCAGCGGGGGAGCGTTGTCGGGGCGAGATCTCCCCGCGGGTGCGCGACCTGTTGTCGAGCGATCTGGACGACCAGCGCTCGACCCCGCTGGCGCTCCTGCGCGCCGCGACCTCGTACGCGACCGAGGTCCTCGTGGCAGCGGGTGTCCCGCCCACTGCGCGGGACGAGTTCGAACAACGGGCGTTCCCGGCGGACGTGTACGCACTGTCGCCGGCATCGTTCTCCGATGTCGACGAGTCTCTCGGTGAACCCGGACTCATCTGGGGTGCCGCCAAGGCGCACGTGCACCTCGCACGTCGTCGGAGCCCGGAAGGACCCCGCTGATGCAACAGCTACGAGATCAAGGAGCGGCCGGTCGGTCGCGAGTCGTCGCGCTGATCCCCGACCTGATGGACCGGTCACGTCTGGGTGGGCACTCGATCGAGTTCGTCGGTGCAGCGGCGTTGTTGCCGGTCGTGGCAGCGGGAGCTTCGCTCGTTCTGGTGGACCTGTCCCGCCCGGGTGTGTCGGAGGTGCTCGAGGTCGTGGTCGGTGCTGCGGACAGAGTCATCGGCTTCGCTCCGCACGTCGAGGACGAGGTCATCGCCCTGGCGGTCGCGGTCGGGGTCGAGGCCATGCCCCGCTCGGTCTTCTTCCGCCGTGTCGACGGTCTGCTCGACGCCATCTGAGTGGGGGTGCCCGAGCGGAGCTGTGGAACGCCCTCGGACCAGGTCCCTGTGGCTCAGGTCCCGGCGATGCCCACCGACCAGCCCCCGTCGAGGGGTCGGGGCTCGAAGAACAGGCAGTCCTCGGGGCAGGCGAACGGTGCGTCCTCCGCCACGTCGAGCCGACACCTCTGGACGACCTCGGCAGCGGTCACCGATCGGGTCGAGTAGTGGCGACAGTCCTTGCGCACACCCATCGGCCGGAATCTAGACGGCGGAACGGGGTCGGCGGCAGATGCGGCACCGTAACCAACTGGCTCGCTGGGCGAAACACCCGTGAAACACGCCGTCCATAGGTTTCGCAATCCACGACGTAACGGGCTGCGTCCCATGGCGAAGGGTCACTGGTGAATGGAATCGGGTGCCACCGCACAGGTGATGGATTCCGCGTCGCCGCTGTGTTCGTCAGCCCGAAGAAGAGGTCTGTTCTACGGTGGTACGTGCACACGATCGCTCGGGCATCCGTCCGCAACGCGGGTCGTGGACAGGTGCCACATCATCGCCACCGCAATGATCTTCCGAGCGCACCATGCGGTCGGCAGGGCAACGGGTGCAACCGAGCTCTTGGGCGTCCCGTCCGAGCATCAACACCCGGTCAACTGACCGGCCACCGACACGACGGAGCGGGCACGACGTTCCCAGTTCGTAGGAGAAAGGAAGTGTTCCAATGAAGTTGGTCACTGCAGTCATCAAGCCGTTCAAGCTCGACGACGTGAAGAACGGCCTCAAGGCGGCGGGTGTCGTCGGCATCACCGTCACAGAGGTTCGGGGCTTCGGTCGACAGGGAGGTCACACCGAGACCTACCGAGGGACTGAGTACCAGGTCGACTTCCTCCCCAAGGTGAAGATCGAGGTCATCGTCGATGACGGCGATGCGGCCGGAGTCGTGGATGCCATCGCCGGTGCGGCCAAGACCGACAAGATCGGTGACGGCAAGATCTGGGTCACGTCTGTCGACGACCTCGTCAGGATCCGTACGGGCGAGAGCGGCCCGGACGCCATCTGACGTTCTCGTGATCGAACCGGTCAGTTCCACGGCCCGGTCGCAGAGATCGTCAGCGATTCCGACTCACGATTTGTCCCTCCGGTCAGGGCAGGCCCGACCTGGCCGGAGGGGCATCGTCGGTCGTCACACTGGGCCACATCTACGAGGGAGCTCATGTCCCCCGCGCTACAACGCACAGACTTCCTCGACGACCGCCGACTCCAGGGCCGAGCGTTCTGCGACGCATACGGTGACCTGATCGAGTCCTGGCTGATCGAGCTGTACACCGACGCGGCTCCGCCGGGTGCCAAGGTCGCCCTGGTGGCGGTCGGAGGGCAGGGCCGCCGCGAGCTGGCCCCGCAGTCGGACCTCGACCTGCTGCTCCTGCACGACCGCAACGTCAAGGCGGACGTGGTCGGCTCGATCGCTGATGCGCTCTGGTACCCGATCTGGGATGCGGGCTTGAAGCTCGGCCATGCCGTGCGGACGACGGGCGACACGCTCGCGTTGGCGAACGACGACCTCGAGACTGCGACGGCGCTGCTCTCCGCTCGACATCTGGTCGGTGCGGAGGTTCTGACGAACGACCTGGCCGAGAAGGCCAAGTCGAACTGGCGCAAGCGCGGCAAGCGCTGGCTCGGTGAACTCGCACACACGGTCGAGGACCGCCACGGCGAAGCGGGCGAACTCGCCTTCGACCTGGAACCCGACCTGAAGGACGGCAGGGGCGGGTTGCGGGACGTGCACGCGCTCGGCTGGGCACGCGCCGCCGGCGCCGACATCGAGGACCGGCTGCTGGCTGAGCTCGCACATCACCACGACGTGTTGTTGGCAGTGCGCATCGAGTTGCACCGCGCGACCGCCCGGCCTGGTGACCGCCTGATGCTGCAGGACCAGGACGCAGTCGCGGCGGCGCTCGGTGATCCCGACGCCGACGCGCTCATGGCCCGGGTCGCCGCGGCCGGCCGGGCGATCGCGTGGGCGAGCGACGAGAGCTGGCACGAGATCAAGCTGTCGCTCAGTGGTCCCCTACGCGACCGGTTCCGGCGTGAGCGTCAACTCGAGGACGGCCTGGTACTCCGCCAGGCACGCGTGTGCCTGGTGGACGAGTCCGCGCCGATCACCGACCCGACGATGGGGCTGCATGTCGGGCTGAGTGCCGCCCAGCGATCCGCACGCATCGGACTCGGCACTCTCACCGCTCTCGAGTCGGCGCCGCTGATGCCCGAGCCATGGCCCGACCATGCCCGGGACCTACTGGTCGATCTCCTGCGCAACGGCCCCGCGTCGATCCCGGTGGTCGAGACGCTGGACCAGTTCGGGCTGTGGTGCACGCTGCTGCCCGAGTGGGAGCACACCCGCAGCCTGCCCCAGCGCAACGTCTTCCACCGCTACACCGTCGATCGTCACCTGCTCGAGTGCAGCGCCGAAGCGGCGTCGCTCGCGCACCGCACACCGCGGCCTGATCTTTTGGTGATCGCCGCGTTGTTGCACGACATCGCCAAGGGTCTGCCCGGCGACCACAGCGAGCAGGGGGAACGGACGGCCATGACCGTCGCGACCCGCCTCGGGTTCGAACCCGAGGATGCGGCCACGATCGCGTTCCTGGTGCGCCACCACCTCCTGTTGCCCGACGTGGCGACACGACGCGACCTCGACGACCCGGCCACGATCGAGGCGGTCGGCGAGATCGTCGGCACAGCGGACCGGCTCGCCCTGTTGCGGGCGCTCTCCGAGGCCGATGGCGTGGCCACGGGGCCGACCGCCTGGGGGCCGTGGAAGGCCCAGCTCGTCGAACAGCTGTCGACGAGGGTCGCGAACCTGCTCAACGGTGACGAGGACGACGCCGCCGCACGCACGCTCTTCCCCACGAAGGAGCAGCGTGAGCTGATGTCAAGGGGCGGGTTGCACGTGTCGGCGGACGGGGAGCGCATCACCGTCGTCTTCCCGGATCGACTCGGTGTGTTCTTCCGAGTCGCCGGTGCTCTGGCGCTGCACGGCCTGGACGTCGTCGAGGCGAACGTGCACTCCGAGGACGGCATGGGCGTGGACGAGTTCCGTGTCGTCGTCGGAGGTTCCGGCGTGCTTGCCTGGGACGACGTGCAGGCGGACGTGATCAAGGCGGTCGAAGGCCGCCTCGCCGTCCAGGCTCGGCTGGACGAGCGGGCGAAGAACACCCGGCGCCGCAGTCGCCTGGGGCCGAGTCAGTTCCCGTCACGGGTGCGCTTCGACAACGACGCGACACGCGACTCCACGGTGCTCGAGGCTGTCGGCCCCGATCGAATGGGTCTGCTGTACGGCCTGACCCGTGCACTCGCGGACCTGGATCTGAACGTGTCCTCCGCGAAGATCCACACGATGGG